>Ga0209159_1000038_pt1 | contig 107062 bp, 94 predicted proteins | sample GraSoiAngelo_144_FD_185901 | JGI IMG/M metagenome (GOLD analysis project Ga0209159, IMG submission 185901) | Grasslands soil microbial communities from the Angelo Coastal Reserve, California, USA - 14_1009_02_40cm (SPAdes) (version 2) | ecosystem: Environmental > Terrestrial > Soil > Grasslands...
ACTTCGTGAATGTGGTGAGCGATGCCGGCGCCCTCATGGTCGCGCGGGGCGGGGGCGGGGGCGCCGGCGGCGCCGGGGGCGCCGACTTCTTGTCCGTCTTCGACAGGCCGCAGCGTGATGCACTGGTCATGCTGTTCCTCCGGTTGCATCACCATCAGATCGTTGCTGCCGAGATCCTGTGGGGGCTATGGCTTTTCCCGATGGGGGCCCTGGCTTACAAGTCGCGGTTCCTGCCGCGGTTCATTGGCGGGTGGCTTATCATTAACGGCGTCGCCTACGTGGTGCTGAGCTTCACGGGGTTATTCTTTCCGGATTATCAGGACAAGGTGTTTATCTTTTCTCAGCCTGCCCTGTTCGGGGAGCTGGCGATCATGTTGTGGCTCGTGATCAAAGGCGCCAACCCACCGGCGGTGGAACAATCGACGGCTGCTCAGCCAGCATGAGTTGATCGAGCCTGCCTAGCGAGAGTCTAGGGCCGGCCCGTATGCTTCTCCCCCATGACTCCATCGAGACCGCTCGTCATGCTGCTCGCCGCCCTCGGGATCCCGACCGTCGCGCCGGCCCAGGCGGACTCCGCCCCAGCCGCGGCACAGGATCCCATCGCTCGGCTGGTCGCGCGCCTCGACCTCGAGCAGTACAAGGCGACGATCAAGGGCCTCACCCAATTCGGCGACCGGCGCCAGGGCACCGACCGCAACCGCGCCGCGGTGAACTGGATCGAGGCCCAACTCCGGAGCTACGGCTGCGCCGACGTCGCCCGCCTGACGTACGACTATCAGCCGCCTCCACCGCGTCCCCGGACAGAAGGGGCCGGACCGGCCCGCGACACGAGCCGCGCCTCGGGCGGGGGCCGCTACCGCGGCGTGCGCGCCCGCACCGGCGTCAACAACGATTCCCTCCGGCAGCCCGACGCCCGGCTGCGCGCGCTCGACGCGCAAGCCAGCACGCCGGGCGCGCGCGAAGAGGTGTACTGCACCAAGGTCGGCAGCGTCCATCCCGGCGAGATGTACATCGTGGGCGCTCACATGGACGGGATCGGGTGGGGTGAGGCGGCGAACGACGATGGCTCAGGCACCGCGCTCGTCATGCAGCTCGCCCGCATCTTCTCTGGACCCGACGTCCGGACCGATCGGTCCATCCGGTTCATACTCTGGAACAATGAAGAGACCGGTCTCAACGGCTCCCGCGCATACGTCGAGCAGCGCCAGGCGCTGCAAGGTAAGGAGGATCCGCCGGGATCGGGCCGGTACCCCGAGCCCACCTGGCTCGGCATGATCCAACACGACATGATGCTGTTCGACCACGGCATGCCGCGCAGCGACGGCACATTGAGCCCGGAGCAGCGCCCGGAAGCGGATGTGAATATCGAGTTCCAGGCGAGTGCCAAATTCGCGGCGCAGGCCCAGCAGCTGGCGTGGACATTTCAGGCGGCCAACGAGCAGTACGCGACCGATTATCCGGCGTCCGTCGGCTCACACATGACCAACACGGACTCGGCGCCGTTCCAGGACCTCGTGGCGGCGATCAGTCTACGCGAGAACGAGCGCGGGACCCAGATCGGGGCGGGGTGGGATCCGAACTGGCACCAGCCGACCGACGTGTACTCCACGTACAGCGACAAGGACTTCCGGCTCGGCCTCAACGCGGCGCAAACCACCCTGGCGGCCCTCGCCGGCCTCGTGGAGGCGACGCTCAAGTAGCCGCTACGTGGGTCCCTCCGGGACGCGGTCCCCGCGCGGTTCGAGGTCGACTATGTCCGCGTCTACCGTTCCACTGCGCCTCGAGGACCCTCGTCACGATGAGCTAGGGCCAGCACCCTTACTTCCCGAACCGCTCGAAGCGGTACGCGAGCTCCGGACCTTCGTCACCCTCGTACGCGAGTTGGGCGACGAGCAGCGCGAACGGCTCGGTGTAACGAGCGATCCGTAAAGGCCCCGCGTCCACGGGATCGAACCCGACGTCGCGGATCAGCTCAGCGGCAATCTTCTTGCTCCTCGCGTCGTCCCCGCAGTACATGAGGCTGGGTCTACTGGCTTTGCGCCGAGCCTCGAAGACACCAAACAGCACCTCGCTCGGCACCGTGTTGAAAGCGGAGACGACCCGAGCCTTCGGAAACCGCTTCGCCAGCGCCTCCGCGCCCGAGGATGTGTGGGCGATCACGAGGTCGGTGTCGTCGGCATTCATCGGGAGCGAGCAACTGACGATGACCTTGCCCGACACGTCGCCTGCTTGTTTCAACACGTCGTCGATTCGGGACCAGTGCACGGCAAGCAAGAGCGCAGCTGCTTCGCGCGCGGCTTCACCCGGCGTGCCGGCCCGCGCGTTCCCCCGCGCGTCGCGGGCGAGCTTCTTCAGCTTCTGCTCGCTGCGCGCGTAGCTGAATACGACTTCATGCCCGGCGCGCGCCCAAATCGTCCCGAGCTTGGCGCCCATCAACCCTGAACCCAGAATCCCGATGCGCATGTCAGAGACCGGTCCGTTTCTCGAGCTGCTCGGGGTATCGCGCCCCCTGGATCGTGATGTGTGAAGCCGCGCTCTCGATCTCGCGGCGATCGTCGGCGGTTAGTCGCAGTGCAACCGCCCCGATGTTCTCGTCCAGGCGCTCCAGCTTCGTGGTGCCCGGAATTGGCACGATCCACGCATGCTGGGCGAGCAGCCAGGCGAGCGCGATCTGCGCCGGCGTCGCCTTCTTTCTTGCCGCGATCGTGCGCACGAGATCCACCAGCGCCTGGTTCGCTTTCCGAGCCTCCGCGGTAAAGCGAGGAACGATGTTGCGGAAGTCGGAGCTGACGAACGTCGTCTTCTCGTCAATCGTGCCCGTCAGGAAGCCCTTTCCGAGTGGACTGAATGGAACGAACCCGATCCCGAGTTCCTCGAGCGTCGGCAGCAACTCCTCTTCCGGGCGTCTCCACCACAGCGAGAATTCGCTCTGCACGGCCGTCACTGGCTGGACGGCGTGCGCGCGACGGATGGTTTGCACTCCTGCTTCAGACATGCCGAAGTGCTTCACCTTGCCTTGCCGAATCAGTTCCTGGACCGTTCCGGCCACATCCTCGATCGGCACGTTTGGGTCAACCCGGTGCTGATAGTAGAGATCGATCACATCGGTCCTGAGCCGTTTCAGCGAGCCCTCGATGCTCTGCTTGATGCGCTCGGGCCGGCTGTCTTGCACCTGCTGCCCGCCAGCATCAACTCTGATCCCGAACTTGGTGGCGATCACCACCTGAGCGCGCACTGGCGCCAACGCCTCGCCAACGAGCTCTTCGTTCGTGTACGGACCGTAAATTTCGGCGGTATCGAAGAATGTGATGCCGCGTTCGACGGCTGTGCGGATTAGCGAGATCATCGCCTGCTTGTCCGGTGGGAGACCGTAGCTCTGGCTCATCCCCATGCAGCCGAGCCCGAGCGCCGATACCTCCAGGTTGCTGCCGAGTTTGCGCAGCTGCATTGTTTCCTCCTGACAGTCCTCAGGGCTTGACCATGACCTTGATCGCCTCGCGCGCGTTCATCGCCCGGTAGCCGTCGGGAACCTGATCGAGACTGATCACCCGGTCGAAGACGCGGCCGGGTTCGATCTTGCCCTCGAGGACGTCCGGGAGCAGCTCCTCGATGTACGCGCGGACCGGGGCAGGTCCGCCGCTGATGGTGACGTTGTTGTAGAACGCCGGTTCCGAGCCGGGGATCGCCTCGTAGTGGGGGACACCCACGCGCCCCACGGTGCCACCCGGACGGGCGATGCCGATCGCGGTGCGCATGGCCTGGTCGGTGCCGACGCACTCGATGACGGAGTGGACGCCGAAGCCGCCGGTCAGCGCGCGCACGCGCGCGACGGCCTCCTCGCCACGCTCGCTCACGACGTCCGTTGCGCCGAACTGCTTCGCCAGGGCAATCCGGTCGGGATGGCGGCCCATCATGATAATCTGCTCGGCGCCGAGGCGGCGCGCGGCGATGACGGCGCAGAGGCCGACGGCACCGTCACCGAGGACGGCCACGGTCTTGCCACGGCCGACCTTGGCGGCGCGGGCCGCATGATGACCCGTTCCCATCACATCTGAGAGCGTGAGCAGCGACGCCATCAGCGCATCGTCTGCACGGACCGGTAGGACGACGAGCGTTCCGTCTGCCTGCGGGATACGCACCGCTTCGGCCTGTGCTCCGGGAAGCTCGACCGTGCCGAAGAACCCCCCGTGGACGCACGACGTGTGCAGCCCCTCGTGGCAGAACGCGCAAGTACCGTCGGAGTAGGCGAACGGCATCACGACGACGTCGCCGACCTTCAGGGTGCTGACGCCCGAGCCGACCGCCTCGACGTTGCCGATCGCCTCGTGGCCCATGCAGCGGGGGGGCTCGCCCGGCTTCATCAGCTTGTACGGCCAGAGATCACTGCCGCAGATGCACGCGCGGCTAACGGTGACAAGCGCGTCGGTCGGTTCGATCAGGCGGGCGTCCGGGACGTTCTCGACGCGGACGTCTCCTGCGCCGTGCAGAACGGTCGCGCGCATCGCGATCTATCTCGTGCTTCCGGCGAGCGCGGGGTCGTCGAGAGCGAGCGACGTGGACAGCTCGCGGTAGGCGGCGATCTGCGCCTGGAGATCGGCGACGTGCTGCTCGGCGAGGGCGATGGCATCGGCGCCGGCGATGAAGCGGCGCGGCGGCGGATCCTCCCCGGCGATCGCTACGAGCGCCCGCGCGAGCTTCGCCGGGTCGCCGCCTTGCCGGCCGCTCTGTGCCTGCCACCACTTCAGCTGCTCCGCCGTGCGGTCGGCGTAGTCCTCGATGGACGGCTCGGCGTAGGTCACGGACGCCGGCTCCAGGAGCTCGGTGCGGAAGAACCCCGGGTTGACGATGGTGGTGGTGATGCCAAACGGCGCGACCTCTTGCTGCAACGACTCCATCCAGCCCTCGAGGCCGAACTTCGCCGCAGCGTATGCCGAGCAGAACGCAAACCCGACGATGCCCGCCGTTGACGAGATCGAGATAAGGTGCCCAGAGCGCTGCGTGCGCATGACCGGCAGGACGGCGCGGGTGACGTTCATCGCGCCGATGAGGAGCGTCCCGAGCTGCCGTTCGATCTGCTCCGGCGTCAGCTCCTCGAAGTAGCCGGCGAAGAAGTTGCCGGCATTGTTGACCAGCACGTCGATGCGGCCGAACTGGTCGACGGCGGCCTGCACCGCCGCCGCAGCGTCGGCGCGGTTGGTGACGTCCAGCTTGAGGACCAGCAGGTTGTCCGACCTTCCCACGGCCTTGGCCACGGCGTCGCTGTCTCGGCCGGTGGCCACGACCGTGTGGCCTGCGGCCAGGGCGGCTTTGGCGAAATCGACGCCCATGCCACGGGCGGCTCCAGTAATGAACCAGGTCTTCTTGTTAACCATGGTAGCTCATTCCTTCCTAGATGTCATTCACATCGTGTAACCCGGCTTCTTGTACAGCTTCGCCGAGGTCTCGACGATGTCGGGTCTGTAGACCTTCTCAGCCCACTCCCTTGCGGAGACTTCTTCGATAGCGACCGAGACGGACTCGTCTCCGTAGTTCAAGACATTCATGACGTCTTTGACGATGGCTTCCGTGAGTCGCCGCTTCTGCTGTTCGGATTTTCCGGGCCAGAGCTTCACGATGACGTGAGGCATTATTCGCTCCTGTATTGCTCGTCGCTGACCTTTTCCATCCATTCCACGGCCTTGCCATTGAGCTGTTCCTGAATGGCGATGTGCGTCATGGCGGTGGTTGCCGCGGCGCCGTGCCAATGCTTCTCACCCGGCGGAATCCAGATCACGTCACCGGGCCGAATCTCCTCGATCGGGCCTCCCCAACGCTGCGCGCGGCCACAGCCCGCCGTCACGATCAGCGTCTGGCCGAGTGGGTGCGTGTGCCATGCCGTCCGGGCACCGGGCTCGAACGTGACGCTGGCGCCCGCCACGCGCGCCGGATCAGGGGCCTGGAACAACGGGTCGACACGTACAGTGCCGGTGAACCACTCAGCAGGTCCTCTGCCGGAGGGCTGTGAGCCACCTCGCTTGATATCCATGCGGCCAATCGTAGCGGGACCGCGCACGCCTGTGTAGCCGGGAAAATCGAGAAGGGTTTGTGAGTATTATTCACAAATGGTGCGCGACCAGTTGAGCGTTCTCTCCGCGTTTCTGACCGTCGCCGAGGAACGGAGCTTTACGCGCGCGGCGACGCGTCTTGGGGTGTCTACCTCCGCATTAAGCCACGCCATTCGGGGGTTGGAGGAACGATTTGGCGTGCGCCTGCTGGCGCGAACGACGCGCAGCGTCGCCCCGACACATGCCGGAGAGCAGCTCCTCGCGCGTCTGCGCCCGGCGCTCGGCGACATTCGGGGAGCGCTGGACCTGATTTCCGGCCTGCGGGACCGGCCGTCGGGACGCGTGCGTTTAGTAGTGTCGCCCATTGCCGCGACGACGGTCCTCGCACCGAAGCTGGGACAATTTGCGCGCGACTACCCGGACGTCGTGCTCGATGTGACGACCGACGAGAGTCGCATCGACCTCGTCGCCGCGGGCTTCGACGCTGGCATTCATTTCGGGGAATTCATCGAACGGGACATGATCACGTTCCGCGTATCCAAGGATCACCGGCCAGCCATCGTGGGTTCGCCCCGCTATTTCGAGTCGCACGAGAAGCCGGGGCACCCGCGTGACCTGACAAGCCACCGCTGCATCAACTTTCGACACGGATCCGCCGGCGTGTACCGGTGGGAGTTCGACAAGGGCGAGCAGTCCCTCACCGTCGCGGTGAACGGACCCCTGATCGTCGATGACGTGGAGATCATGGTCCGTGCGGCGCTCGATGGCGTGGGTCTGGCGTTCATGTCGGAGGACCGCGCCGCGCCGCACCTCGCGAGCGGGGAGCTCGTGCGCGTGCTGGAAGATTGGTGCCCGCCGTTCCCCGGCTTCTTCCTTTACTATCCTCGTCAGCGGCAGCTACCAGCGGCACTCGCGGCGCTCATCGAAGAGTTGCGTATGTAGCTGTACCGATCACCCTCGGCTACGGTACCCTTGCCTTCGGTGGTGCCGCGGGTAGTTTCAGCCGCAGCCGTTTGCCCTTCGAGGTATCATCGTGGGGTAGCACGCTCTGAGAGAACCGCGTCCCCCCCGCCGGCTGCATATCGCGTCCGGTCTCACATTGCCCAGCGCCGCTCCCCCCAATCTCACGACGTTCCGCGTCGCGACCAACCTTGCGTCCAGAGGAAGGGAACCATGAGTACCCGCCACCCTCTTCTCCCTCTGCTGCTCACGGCCGGTTGCTTGAGCTGCGGTCAGGACGGACCGACGCCTCTCGAGAATCGCGCACCCCTCTTCTCAGCGGTCCACCCGTCGGGCGCCTCCTTGATCGTGGACGACGACGGGGCGCAGTGCTCAGACGCGCAGTTCACGAGCATCCAGGCAGCCGTGGATGCGGCCGCGCCTGGCGATCGCATCCTCGTGTGCACGGGCACGTATCTTGAGCAGGTGACCGTATCGACGAACGACGTCCGCATCCACGCTCAGAACAAGGCGGGCCCCTATGGTCGTGGACGCCGCGCCTCCGTGGTGGTGGACGCCCACGGTCACGACTTCGGCTTCCGGGTTCTCAATGCTTCTGGCGTGATGATCGAGGGGTTCGACGTCGAGCACGCGCACGAGGCCGACATCTTCCTGAGCGGCGCCAGTGCCACGACTATCCGGAGCAACGTCACGACTGGCGCCGGGCATGACGGCATCGAGCTAGTCGGTTCGCATGACAATGTGATCGAGCACAACGTCTCGATCGACAACCCCGCCGTCAACGCGTGCGGCATTAACGTCGCGGGCGGCTCGCTGCGCAACGTCGTGCGCCACAACCGTCTCGTGAACAATGAGTGGGGGATTCAGATCTCGGGCGGGACCACGGCCGACAACGTGATCGCCCGCAACGTGTCCCTCGGGAATCGCGGGAACGGCATCCGCAACGTCGGTGGGGCGTCGGGGACCCTCATCGAACAGAACCGCGCCTCCAGTAACGGCTCCACGCCCAGCGCCTCGACGACGGGCACGACCAACGCCGGAATCCACGTCGCCAGCGGCACCAACATCGTCGTGAGGGACAACCAGGCGCTCGACAACCTCGCGGTGGACCTGCGCAGCGAGGCGGGCAGTGGGGCGACCTTCGCCGGCAACCACTGTCGCACGTCGTCGCCGTCGGGGCTGTGCGAGCGTAGCAGGCCGTCGACCTCGCCGTAGCCGCGGCGGGTTGGCCTACCCGAGGGCGGGGATCCGGCGCTGGACGCGATTCAGAGCCTGGTTGCGAGATCAAGCAAGCCGATGGCCACACAGCGATCGATGTTCAAGTCCGCGCGAGGCCGTGGAGTCGTTCGACGTGCCCATCACAGGAGGACACTTGTACAAATCACTGCTGCTTTCCATCAACGCACTCTGCGCCTCGATCGCGTGGACGCAGTCACCACCTTCGGCACAAAGCAAGCTCTCGGTGCACTGGGAAGAACTGACCGCGGCCGACTTCCGCGACGCCATCGCGCGTGCGCAAGGCACGTGCCTGCTCCCATTCGGCATCCTGGAGAAGCACGGGCCGCATCTGCCGTTGGGAAACGATCTGCTCAACGTGCGATACGTGGCGCTCAATGCCGCTCAGCAGGAATACGCCATCGTCTTTCCCGAGTACTATTTCGGGCAAATTTTTGAAGCGAAACATCAACCAGGCACGGTGGCGTACAGCGCGCGACTGCAGCACGAGCTGCTGCAGGAGACGACCGACGAGATGGCCCGCAATGGCTGTAAGAGGGTCATCATCGTGAACGGTCACGGCGGCAACAACAGCCTGCTGCCGTACTTCGCGCAGTCGCAGCTCGAGACGCCCCACGACTACGTCGTGTACGTGCTGGGCATCATGCGCAGCGCGCAGGGCGAGCCGAAGCACAAGACGAATCCCGCGACCGATATGCACGCGGGCGAGAGCGAAACGTCCGTGAGTCTAATCGCCCGGCCCGACCTCGCGCACCTGGATCGTGCGCCGCAGGAATCGGGTGCCGATCAGGCGCGCCTAGCGGCGCTGCCGGAAGGCTTGTACACCGGCATCTGGTGGTACGCGCGCTTCCCGAATCACTATGCCGGCGACGGCGCCGCCGCAACGCGCGAGCTCGGCGAGTTCGAGGCGAGGACGTGGATCAACGGGATCGTGCAGGCGATCCGCGCGGTCAAAGCCGACCGGGAGAGCCTGCGATTGCAAAATGAGTTCTACGAGCGGAGCAAGCATCCGCTGGAAACGCCGCAGTAATCAGCGGCCTTTCTTCCCATGGCCTTTCAAGATCCGCACGATCGCAACTATGGTGTTCCAATTCCGTGTCGTCGCCGGCACGCCGAACAGTTTGTCGATCTGGCCAAGATAGCCGATCGTTTTCATGTGACGACGGTACACTCCGAAGACGAATCGGTTTTTCGACCCGATGACTCGCACCAACCACCTCCCACTTGGGGGAAGGGTGATTGGAATGGAAGCCTGGCCGCGCCGGGCGTTCGAAAGAATGCTCACGAATCGCACAACATCAGGGCGTGACGGCTCCGTTCCAAACGGATGCTCCGTCTCCAGACGGATAAGCTCGCGGCCGTCGCAGAGCACGACTACCGCTGCGAACGGTAGCTTCCGGAGCAATGCGGCACGGAACGTCGCTCGAGATCCCGGTTTGCGAACGACAAACGTGCCTGCGGCACCCACATTCACGACATCATAGTCGCGCAGTTGTCTTGCGAGGATGCTGGGGCGAAACGTCCTGTGCCCGCCAACATTGACACCCCGGAGGAAAACCACGAGAGCCATACCGGGATAAAGAAAAGGCGGGCGCGCTACGCCACCAGGTGCTCGGTCGACCGCGGATCGACGAAACACGAAATTCTGGGTCGCAATGGGGTTCAAGGGGTCGCGGGCGTCCCGTTGAGGCCGGAGCGACACCCCGCGGTGACGGCGTATAACCGGCGGGGGTACGCCCGCAGCTTCGTGGACCAGGCCGGCACAGTGGCGCGCGCGGACCGCCGCTGGACCTACTCGGCGTCCTTCATCCGCGAACTCGCCGGGCCGGTGTGGGAGGTGGGCCTGGCGTACGCGTTCGAGGATAACCGGTCGAACGACGCGTACGCGGTCTATCGGGCGCGCCGGGTCGAGGCCACGGTGCGGCGACGGTGGTGACCCGTCGCGCCAGTTAGCCGGTGCGAAGATGACGGCGGTCGGCGGTGTCCCGCCCGTATCGCCGTGCAGCCGGTCCAACCCCCCCGTTCTCGCGTGCAATGAAGCCTCCACGGCCGTCACTTCCTTCCACGCTGACGCGCATAGTGGAGGCCCACCACACCGCTCGGATACGGTGTCGCGGACCGCAAGGCGAACGTCGCATGCACCCCGCTGGGCAGCACTCGCTTGCCGGCCGTGAACTTGGGCATCGGATGAGCCTTCGTGTTCAGGGTGACGGTCTACTCTGCTCTGACGACGGACGGGCAGGCAGGATATCGACAACAACCCTCTAGGCTTCGGTGGGGGGTGTCTCCATTCCTGGAATCCCTAGGGGTCGCCCGCGTGGACCGCTCGGAGCAGGTCCTTGGCTTGGTGCTGCAGCTGGTCCAGGTCAGGGAGGCGATTCCGCGGTTCATCCTGCCCGCGATAAGCTGAAGCGCGACCACGACACCATTCAACGGGAGGCTTTGCATGCGTACGGCCGTTGTCCTCGCCCTGCGTAGTCGTCAGTTCGGCGGCCGAGCGGTCCATATTCACTCAAGCCGACACCTTTCCCTTCCGTCGACGTTGGCGGGCGACTTGCTCTGCTAGAAACACCTTCATCAACGATTGGTACGGGACGTCGCGTTCGTTGGCCAGGGCCTTGAGCTCCTCGAGCAGCGGGACCGGCAGACGAATCGAAATAGCCGCCGTGGACGGTCGAAGGTCTGGCAAGCTGGGTCGAACCGCCCTGCTCCAGTCGAAGTAGTCGGCGGTGTCGTGCTTTGCCCAGAACCGGCGCTCCTCATCCTCGTTTGCGAAGCGCGGCAGCGACTGCCTAGCCGCTCTCTTAGCCTTGGTCATAGATCCTCCGTTCTCGTCGACTCATATCCCGCGCTGAGATGACTCGGATCAGAGTCTCACGGATCGTGAAGACGACTGCGAGCCGGCGCGCCGCGTTGGTTTGTCCCAAGGCCGCGTAACGTGGCTCGCGCTGCGAGTGTTCGATGTCTGGCGCCACCAGGAGTGGGCGGTTGAAGAACACCTGCTCGCACTCTCCCTGGGAGACCTGGTGCAAGTCCCGGTTCTTGTCGGCGTTGCCGGCGTCCCACTGAAAACCGGTGCATTGAGCCAGGTCGTCGGGAAAGCCGGGCACCTCCATGTATATGCTGAATATATACGCGTGTCAAGCGCCGGCCGCTGCGCACGCAGCGGCCACAATCCCGGCACCTGGACTTCTTCGCTCTACGGCCACCACCCCTGCGTATTCCTACTGGCCCCATCGCCGTCGCCAGCGCTCCAGTGCCGCATCGCCGTTCACGAGCCCTACCGCGTGCAGTCTCCGTTTACCAGCGTCCTGGGAAGCGTTACCCCAGGACGCAACAACGCACTTCAGCACGATTCTCAACTCGGCGGCGCACTCCCCGCCGCCGGATCTGGTCCCAGGGACATTGCGAGCTTCATTGCGTAGAACAGGGCCCGCCCACCCAGGCTCTCGAGCTCGCGGTGGTCCGCCTTCGAAATCAGGCCCATCGTCCGTGCTATCTCGAGGTGATAGGAGATTTCCGATAGCGCGCTGAGTGTGCGGTCAACGCACGCGGCGAACATGCGGCGATGGCGGAAACCTGCGCCTCGCGCGACACGGCTGGACGCGATCAATGCGGCGGCCCAGAGCTGCCCCGCAAGCTCTGCATCGCGCTCCGCTAGCTTCTCGCTTACGCGATGCACCGCCAAGGTCAGTTGATGACAAGCCTTGAACGCGTCGAGGTCTTGGTACGACGACATGCCCGAAGATGTCACGAGCCTTCCGCAACAGCGCCATCCATATTCCGCAAGCCGCATCAAGAAAACGCGGCTGTCGCGAACTTGCGCCGCTCGGCCGTGTGCGAGCGCAGGTCGGCCGCCGTCTTGATGACGGCCAGGAGCACGAGCGCGGGGAGCGGGGACCCGACAGCCATGACGATCCAGCCGCCGAACAGCACCGTGAGGTGCAGTACCATCACCCGGCTGTAGGGCTGTATCATCAGGGCGTTGAGGGAGGCGCGCTGGTATTCTCCGTTCCCGAGGTAGTTCCAGTAAAACGAGAGTCCATGGCTCACCACCAGGCTGACCACGGCCCAGCCCAGGTGGTTGGCGCGGATGGCCGGTGGGACCGTCCCGAGCAGGTCGAAGGGCGCAGTTCCCTTGGGACCGAACAGCGCTACCACCAGCACGCCGTGGACGTACGTGAACATGCCGAAGTGCACCACGAAGAACGGGATGAGGAACAGCTTCCCCGCCCAGTACGCCGGTTCGCGCGGCTGGGCGAGGAGCAGTCGGGCCACGTTGAACCCACCCACGACGACGTTCTCCAACCAGTACAGCAGCACCAAGGGGAACACCGTCCAGCCGAGCAACAGGACACCCGCGATTGGCAGGGCGTTCGCCAGGAGGAGGACCACCAGGGACGGAGTCAGGCGAGACTCAGAGCCTGAACAGGTAGCTCAACTTGAGGAAGAAGGCGTCGTTCGTGCGCGCGAGCCGCCGGAACCGGAAGGCGTCCTCGTCCACCATGTTGCTGCCGTACCCGGCGAACACCACGGTCCCCGGGACCGGTTGATAGCTCAGCAACACGTCGGCGTGGAAGAGATTGTTGCGCGACGCGGCCGAGCGCGTCACGCCGCCCGGTCCCGCGATGAGAATCGGCGCCCCGGTCCGTGAGTCGTCCCGCAGCGAGTCTGTCTTGTCCTGGGTATACTGGCCGACCACCCGGACGAACAGCGGCCGCGAGAGCTGATATTCGAGCTTAGCTCGGAGCACGCGGCCGACGTTCACCAGGCTGCCGTCGGTGCGGCGATTCACCTGCTGCCAGTAATAGCTGACGGTGTTGCGCAGCCGTTCCGTGGGGCGGTACGACACGTCCATGCTTAGCAGCAGCAAATCAGCCGAGGCCCACTCGAAGAAATTCTCATCGTGGCCCTGCAGGAAATACCCGCCGCCACTGAAGTGCTTCCACTGGGGCGTCCCGATCTGGACGATGTATTCGCCGTTCGCGATCGTCGGCTGTCCCGTGAACGCCACCGTATCGAGGCCGCCGCCGGCGCGTGGTACTTCGAGACGATAGCCGGCATAGAGGGCGGAATCGTAGCCGAACGATTCCACGAAATATCCCGCGCCGACGTTCCACCCGCCGCGCAGCGCCGCGTTGCCGTTGAAGTGCAGCTTCTTGTCCTGCAGGTGGCGCCCGTGGATGAAGTTCTGATACTGCCAGATGCCGTCCACCACGATGTCACCCGTGAACCGCTGCAGCCACGCCCTGGGCCTGCCATAGGTCGTATAGCTCGGGTCGACGTACGAGTGCACGATCCCCGCCCGGCCAATGAATCCGCTCGCGTCGCGAAACTCGTCCGAGATGCCGGCGAACAGGCTGCGCAGACCCCAGATGCGATGCTGCACCGTGAACTGGCCCAGCCACAGTGGCGCGGTCGTGGTCACGCCCCCGACCCGCGTGCGGCTGCCCGCGAGCTGCAGGTTGAGCCCGTAGATCTCCTTGAAGACGAGCCGGCTGTCGACCTCCGCGACGCGGTTGTAGTCGCCGCCCTCGATTCGATCGGTGTACGCGAGGCCGACGCGCGAGCCTCGGCCGAGGCTCCGTTGCGCCCGCAGGATCGTGTAAATGGGATTCTCCGAGCCCGTCGCCGACGCAAACTTCTGGTCGACCGCAGAGAGCAGGCCGATGTCGGTGCCGAAGCTCGTGCCGGTGAGTTTGACCGCCGCGACCGGCTGGACGATGCGCCGCGTATAGATCAGGTTCTGCGGCACCTGAAACAGCTCGCTCCCCTCCAGAAAGAACGGCCGCTTTTCCGGAAAGAACAGCGCCTGCCGCGGATCGAACGCGAGCTGGCCTGCGTCCGACTCGACCTGCGAAAAATCCGGCTTGATCGTGCCGTTGAGCGTGAGGTTGTCCGAGACCCCCCAGCGGATGTTGCCGCCCACCTGCGGGTCTCCCAGGTCGTACTGGTAGCCGCCGGGGGTGGGAGCACCACTCGCCTTCCCGGTCGCCTCCGGATTCAAGTCCATGACGAGGCCGCGATGCATACCGCTCAGGCCGACCAGGTTGCCCGCTTGCCCGATGAACGTCGCGCTCGCGCGGCGTGCCGGAAACCAGGAGTCCTCGACGCCCGAGTGCTTGACCTCGCGCACGATGTTCAGCCGCCAGTCCTGCGGCTGGCGCGGTTGGTAGCGGATGCTCTTGAACGGAATGCGCACCTCGACTTCGTATCCCCAGTCGGTGACGCGCCCGCGCGATTGAAACACGAAGTCGGGGCTCAGGTCGGGTTGCTCCCGTCCCACGAGCGCGCCTCCGATGAAGCCACTGGCGGTCACGTTGGCGCCCTCGATCAGGGAGCCATCGCCTTGGACGCCGACGGGATTCACGGCGAACATCAAGGCCTGCTTTCCGTCGTGAAACGTGCCGAGCAGGATCTGCACGTTGTCGTCGCCGAAGATCTGGTCGCGATTCGCCAACGTCATTGTGGGACGGCCGTGCCGCTCGAAGGCGCGAATGCCGAAATAAATCGCCGTGGCCGAGTACCAGACCAGCACCTGGGTCGAGTCCGCCGCCGGCACGCCGTCGTTGGGGGCATACTGTGAAAAGCCGGTCAACCGCGCGGCCTGGGCCCAGACGGAGTCGGCGAGGTCGCCGTCGATGACGGCATCGGCTTCAAAGCGCGGAATCCGCACGTCCAGCTGGCGGTCCCACCCAGAGTAGGTCGGCGCCGAGTCGGCAAACAGGAGGACGACGCACACCGCGAGGAGCATATCCGGATAATTATGCTCACGACCTCAGCAGCCGGGCACCCGCGGGCAGTTAGGAACGTGTCAGAACCGTGGCTGTCGAGCGTCGCTGGTGCTCTCGGCCGTGGTATAGACGATCGCGCGAGTCTGGGATGCCGCACTCCTCACGAGCAGCGGCAACAGCACAAGAGAGCGCGCCATTTAAGCCTCGATTTTCGAGAACCGCCACGCCCCGGCGGCGACGAACACGACCCCGACGGCGAGCAGCACGGCAACGTCGAACGCGACGCCGAAGTGCGCGCTCCCCCTCCCGATCAGCAAGCCGCGCATCCCGTCGACGCCGTAGGTGAGCGGATCGACCCGCGTGAGCGCTGCGAGGACCCGCGGCAGCCCCGGCAGCGGATAGAGCGCGCCGGAGAGAAAGAAGATCGGCATCACGAGGAAGTTCATCACCATCTGGAACCCCTGCATCTCCTTGATGGTCGATCCGATCGCGGTCGCGAGCGCTGCGAACACCACGGCGACGAGCGCGATCAGGAGAAACGCGAGCGGCACGGCGAGGACGCTCACGGGGCGGAATCCGGCGATGAGGGTGACGACGAAAATCAGCGTGCCCTGCAACACCGCGACCGTGGCACCGCCGAGGGTGCGCCCGATCATGATCGCCAGGCGCGGCACCGGCGCGACCAGCGTCTCCTTGAGGAAACCGAACTGACGGTCCCACAGCATGGCGATCCCCGAGAACATGGCGGTGAACAGCACGGCCATGCCGATCACGCCGGGCGCCATGAACTGGAGATAGCTGCCTTCGCCGGCGCGCTGAAACACCGGCCCGAGGCCGAACCCGAGCACACCCAGGTACATGAGCGGGCCGCCGAGCGATGCTACGATCTGGACGCGCGAGCGGAGGTATTTCTTCACTTCCCGCAGCCACAGAACGAAGACGACGGCCATGCGCCTATCTCCTCCACACGCGGGCGACCTGACGCATCTGGTCCGCGGCCGTGGCGCTCTCGTCCCGGATCATCGTGCCGGTGAGCGCCAAAAACGCGGCTTCCAGCGAATCGGTACCGGTTTGCTGCTTGAGCTCCGCCGACGAGCCGGTGGCGACAATGCGCCCGTGGTCGATTACGGCGATGCGGTCGGCCACGCGATCCGCTTCGTCCATGTAGTGGGTGGTGAGGAACACGGTCACGCCCTCGGTGGCCCTGAGGTTGCGCACGTGGGTCCACATCTGATTGCGGCTCTGCGGATCGAGGCCGAGCGTCGGCTCGTCGAGAAACAATACCTTCGGCGTGTGCAGCAGCCCACGGGCGATCTCGAGGCGGCGTTTCATGCCGCCGGAGAACGTCTTCACCAAGTCATCGCGCCGCTCGTACAGTTCGAACATCCGCAGCAGCACTTCACACCGCGCCCGCCGGGCGTGCCGCGCCACGTGGTACAGCACCCCGTGGATGTCCATGTTCTCCCACGCCGTGAGCTCGCTGTCGAGACTCGGATCCTGGAAGACGACGCCGAACCGCTTGCGGACTTCCGTCGGATGCATGGTGACGTCGAGTCCGTCGAGCTCGAGCGAGCCCGTCGTCGGGCGCAACAGGGTGGTGAGCATCTTGATGGTAGTGGTCTTGCCGGCGCCATTCGGCCCCAGGAACGCGAAAATCTCCCCGGGTCGGACGTCGAAGGAGACGTCGTTGACGGCCAGGACGGTGCCGAACGACTTGGCGATATGCTGGACGCGGAGGATCGGGCGATCGCTCACCTACGCCCTCGGCGCCGCCGGTTTGGCGGCGTAGATGAACTCGTAGTAGTCCCGCATGGTCAGGTCTGCGGCTGCCTCCTCGTCGACGATCACGATCGCATCACGATGCAGCTGGATGGCACTGGCCGTCACCATGCTGGTGACCGGTCCCTCGACGGCTTGGGCAATCGCCTTGGCCTTGGCCTTCCCGCTCGCCACCAGGACCAGCTTGCGCGCATCGAGGATGGTCCCAACGCCCATGGTGATCGCATAGACCGGCACACTCTCTCGGCGCTCGAAGAACCGGGCGTTATCGTCGATAGTCTGTTTGGACAGCGTCTTGAGCCGCGTCCGGGAGCTCAGGGAGCTGCCCGGCTCGTTGAATGCGATGTGGCCATCAGAGCCGATGCCCAGGATCTGCAGGTCGATGCCGCCGCACTCCGCGATGCGCTTCTCGTACCATTGGCAGAAGGCGGGGTAGTTGCCGGTCGTGCCCGAGGGAATGTTGATGTTGTGACGCGGGATGTTCACGTGCTGGAAGAAGTGCTCGTGCATGAAGTAGTGGTAGCTCTGGGGGTGATTCACGGGCAGGCCCACGTATTCGTCGAGGTTGAACGTCGTCACCCGAGAGAAGTCGAGCTGCTCCTCCTTGTGCAGCCGCACCAACTCCTGATAGAGGCCGAGTGGCGTGGATCCGGTGGCCATGCCGAGCACGGCATTCGGCTTGGTGTTGAGTACTTCGACGACGACCTGTGCCGCAGACTTGCTCATCTGCTCGTAGTTTCGCTGAATGATGACTTCCATCGAGAGCCTCCAGCGGAGGTGGGCGTGATGCGGCTTCCTTCCACGCTACCATCCCACGTTTCCTTCCAGTATCGCAATCCACAATACTTGATGTTGACCAAGACGGGGAGTGGCGACGTGAGCTTCGTCGCACCGGTCAAGGCGCAGTTCACGCTCTTCAAGGAGGCAAGAAGATGAGCGGCGACAGGCGCAGATTCATTCTCGCGTTTTTCGCGTACTTGATCATCACGTTCGTCGTCGCCACGGCGTGGCACCTCGTCGTGTTCAAAGACCTCTACATGACCGCGGGGATGCGAAGGGAGCCGCTGCTGCACCTGGGCATCCTCTTGATGCTCATCCAGGCTTTCCTGATGGCGTTCCTCTACCCGCGGTTTCGTGGAGCCGGCACGCCGGCGCTTGAAGGGCTCAAATTCGGGGTGCTGATGGGTCTCTTCATGGGAAGCTACGGTGTGCTCGCCGAGGCCGGAAAGTTCGACATCGGGCCGGTTGGGCCGTTCGTCGCGACCGAGGGAGCGTTCTTCCTGCTCCAATTCGCGATCGTGGGAACGGTGATCGGCCTCGTGTATGGGCGCGGGTCTGCCGCGATCACATGAGTGCCCGGGAGGGAGTGCCGATGAAACACAGCAGGAAGGTGACGACGGCGGCAGGCTCCTCGGAGGACACGATGTCCGCAGCATTTGATGGGAAGGTCGCGCTCGTAGCGGGCGCCAGCCGGGGGATCGGCGCGGCGACGGCGCGCGCGTTCGCGGAGGCGGGGGCGGCGGTCGTGCTGGCGGCGCGCGACGAACGCGCCTTGGAAGCCATGGCGCGGGGCATCCGTGCGGCCGGCGGCCGGGCGCTCGCCGTGCCGACCGACGTCGGCGACGCGGCGTCGGTCGAGCACCTCGTCGCTCAGGCGGTCGGCACCTTCGGGCGCCTCGACGCCGCCTTCAACAACGCACGGACGGCCCGCTGCCGGCGCACCTCGCCGAAATCGATCCCGCCGAGTTCGATCGCGGCATTCGCACCAACATTCGCGGCACGTTCCTCGGCATGAAGTATGAGATCCAGGCCATGCTCCGCTCGGGCGGCGGCGCGATCGTCAATATGGCGTCGGTCGCGGGAGTCTCGGCGTTCACTACTCTGGCCGCCTACGTCGCCGGCAAGGCGGGCATCATCGGTCTCACCAAGGTCGCCGCGCTCGACTACGCCGACCGCGGGATTCGGGTGAACGTCGTGGCCCCCGGGCCGATCCTTACAGAGCACCTAGAGCGGGCTGGCGAGGAGGCCCAGCGTGGGGCCGCGTTGTCCGTTCCGATGCGGCGCATCGGCCGCCCCGACGAGGTGGCTGCCGTGGTCCTCTGGCTCTGCTCCGAGAAGTCGTCATTCGTGACTGGGGCCGTGGTGCCGATCGACGGTGGTCAGTCCGCCGGCCTCAAGCCCCCGCGCGTGTACCGGCAGGGGGAGGGCATGAAGGCGAGCGGCTGACGGGAGTCTCGTATGCTGCTCGTCGTGTTCGTCCCCTCGCCGGCCGCGGCCGGCGAACTCGTTCGCCTCCACGGATCCGGACCTCCACTTGGCGCCCCGGATTGCGCGTCCGAATTCGGCGAGCGCGCTGGGGTCCGCATCGGCATCCTGAGAGTCGTCTTCACGACAGGGAGAAGGCGATGGCAGCGGCGCGGGAGGCGCGCCAGAACGGCGCGGCGGCGGAGGCCGGGCCGGACGTCAAGCGCTTCGAGCGCCCGGACCGCAGGCTGGTGTTCGAGCAGGGGAGCCTCGAAGCGATCAAGGTGGGCGGCAGGATGATCGGTAAGGGCAGTTACGGCCCCGGCTGGAAGTGGTCGCGTGCGGCCGGCGGCGGCGGGTTGCCGGCGCACGTCGGCGTCGTCTTGTCGGGCCGCGCCAAGGCGCGCGAGCGCGCAGGCCGCGAGACCGATCTGCTGCCGGGAGACTGCTTCCACCTGACGACCGCCACGGACCTCCGGGTCGTGGGCTATCGCCCCTGCGAGATCCTGTATGTGAGCGGAGTGGAGGGCCTGATGCACAAGTTGCAACGCCAGCAGTAGGCAATCGCCTCAGAGGGCAAGGTGTGAAAGCTTACCTCCTGACGACCGGCACGATCTTCGGGCTCTTCTCCCTCGGGCACATCGTGGAGCTGATCACGCGGTGGCGGTCGCCGGCCTCCGATCCCTGGTTCATGGGTGGCATGGCACTCATTGTCGTACTAAGCGCGGCCCTTAGCATCTGGGGTTTTCGCTTGTGGATGGCGACCCATGGGGGTGCCGCCCGACACGACTTTATGAAAGCGCACAGCCTTCGTCGAGGTGCACTAAGACCGCGACCCCGAGCCAGCTTCACCTCGTCACGCCAGATTCATCTTCCGCAGTAACGCTATGAATCTGGGGTGCGCGTGAAGCGTCGTGAACAAAAACGAACCCTTGACGCTGTAGACGGGGCCTGATCGGTCCTCGTAGGCTCGCTCTAGCCAGTCCATCGCGCTGTCCTGCTCGCCGAGACCCGTATAGACAAAAGCTATGTGGTAGGGTGAAACGAATCTCTGGCCCGACAGCTCCTCGAGTTGGTGCAGCACGTTCCGGGCTCTCGCGACGTCTCCCACCATCCCGTACGCCTGCCCCAGCTGTGCCAACCACAGCGTGTCGCCAGGGGAGAGGGATACCGCGATCTCCAATTCCGCCACGCCCTGCTTCACGATGCCCTTCTTCAGATAGGCCCACCCGAGCGTCGCGTGCCCGCGAGCGTAGTGCGGGTCGAGCTCGACGGCGTGTGTGGCCGCCTGTAGAGCCTCGTCGTAGCGTCCTGCCCGCAACAGCGCCCTCGCGACGTCCGCCCGGTGGGCCAGCGGGTCCAGCTCTTGCGCTCGTCGCTCCATGGCAAGTGCTTCGTCATTCCGCTCCAGTGCCAAACACATGCGCCCATAGAGGTCGTAGGTATCCGCGCTGTTGGGAGTCAATTCCAGCGCCCGTTTGAACTCCTGCTCGGCGCTCACCCAGTTGAAGTCGCAGACCGCCGTGATGTAGGCGAGCATGCAGTGCGCCTCGCCGAGCCCCAAGTCGAGGGCCAGCGCCTTCGCGCTCGCGTCTCTGGCTCGTGCGTAGGCCTCGCCCGGCCGCAGCGAGCCGGTCTCTGCGAGCTCCGTATAGACCATGGCGAGGGCGGCGTACGCCAAGGCGTAGTTGGGGTCCTTGGCGACTGCCTGCTCGAAGTACTCGATCCCCCTGCGACTCCCTTCCGCGGTGTAGCGCAGGTAACAGTGTCGGCCTTGCAGATACAACTGGTAGGCTTGCAGATCGCTCGTGGGCTCCTGGTGGAGGCGCGACTTCTCATCGGGAGACAATTCCGCCTTGAGCGCGGCCGCGATCTGCAAAGCCACGTCCGTCTGGATCGCGAAGACATCGGTGAGCCGACGGTCGTACGTCTCGGCCCAGAGGTGTCGGTCCGATTCCGCGTCGATGAGCTGCGCCACGATCCGCACCCGATCGCCGGCACGCCGCACGCTGCCCTCGAGCAGCGTCGCGACCTCGAGCCTCGCCCCGATCTCCCTTAAGCTCTGCTCCCGCTGCTTGAAGGCCATCACCGACGTTCGGGAGATTACCTTGAGGGCACGGATCTTCGACAGATGGGCGATGACGTCTTCCGTGATACCATCCGCGAAGTACTCGTTCTCGGGGTCCGCGCTCAGATTCAGGAACGGCAGAACCGCGACGGACGGCGGGCGCGGGCCGGCCGGGGTGGCGAGCGCCTCGGCGAAGGCGAGGGCCGATGCCCACCGGTCGGCCGGGACTTTCGCGAGTGCTTTCGTCAGCGCTTGCTCGACGCCCACCGGCACCGCGGCCCGCAGCCTTCGGACTGCCGGCACGGGATCGACCAACCGCTTGGCGATCAACACCTGAGCGGTTGCTCCCGTATACGGCGGTTCGCCGGCGAGCATTTCGTACAACACGCAGCCGAGGCTGTACACGTCGGAGCGAGCATCCAAGGCTCGCTCGCTCACCGCTTGCTCCGGACTCATGTAGGCCGGCGTCCCCACCGCGAGCCCCGTCTGCGTGAGTCGCACCCCCGCCGCGGCGCTCACGGCGAGGGCGATCCCGAAATCGGCGACCATCGCCTCGCCTTCATAGAGCAGGATATTTTCCGGCTTGACGTCCCGATGGATGATGTGCTGGGCGTGCGCGTGCCCCAGGGCGGAAGCGATATGTCGGGTGATGGCGAGCGCCTCCTCGATGGGGAGCTGCTTCTCACGTTCGAGCCTGTGGCGCAGCGATTCGCCTGCCACGTACGGCATCACGTAGAACAGAAACCCGTTGGTCTCACCGGAGTCGTACAGCGCCAGGATGTGGGGATGATTCAGCCTGGCGGCGATCTCGACCTCACGCAGAAACCGGTCAGGCCCGAGAGCCGCCGCCAACTCAGGGCGGAGCACCTTGAGCGCCACCTCACGGTGATGCTTGACGTCGTGCGCGAGATAGACGGTCGCCATGCCGCCGCTCCCCAGCTCTCGCTCGATGACATAGCGGCCGGCGAGGGCGGCGGTGAGGCGGTCGCGCTGATCAGTCTGCATGGCTCGAGTTCGAAGATAATCGCGCACCGGCTCCTAGTCTGCTTGACATATCACCGAGCCGACTGTCGTATTGAGGAGTTGGCGGAGTACAGCGGAGTACAGGCGAGGAGACGCCCATGGTGCGGCTGGCGCTGGTCCTGCTACTCGGTCGCAGGCGCGTGCTGCGCGTCTTCTTATCGGCCGCGCTCGGCCTCGTCGCCGGGGCCTGCATCTGGGTCTTCCACAGCGTGCGGGTCGAGGCGATCGGATCGAACGCCGACTCCCTCGCTATTCAGACGCCGGTCAAAGCCCACCTCCGGAACGGCTCCACGGTACTGTACCGGACCGGAGTGCTCCTCGCCCGCGACACGCTCCGGGGGCCAGGAGTGCGGTACGGCTTGAGGCTCAGCGATTCAACCGCTGTCTCCGTCGTGGCGCTCGACAGCGTCGTCGCAATGGAGTCCTTCCGGAGGGCCACGAACGGGGCGCCCACTGCCATCGTGTCCACGCTCGCCACGGGGGCCGGGCTGGTGGCGGCCGCAGTGGCCGCCTTTGTGATCGTGTGCTCAACCTCGGATTGCTTCGGGAACTGTCCGACCGTCTACGCCGACAGCGCTGGCACGTGGGCGCTCCAAGCGGAGGGCTTCTCCTACACGCTCGGCGCGACCTTCGAGACGCGTGACGTCGACCGGCTCGGGATTCGCCCGGACCGGGACGGCCGGATCCGCCTGGAAGTGCGCAACGAGGCGCTCGAAACGGAATACGTCAACCATCTCGAGCTGCTGGAGGTCCGCCACGCCCTGGAGGAGACCGCACTCCCGGACCCAGACGGCGCCGCGCTGGCCGTGCGTGACCTGGTCCCTGCTACCACGATCACCGACGCCGCGGGCCGTGACCTCCGTCTCCTCCTTGCCCTCCCCGACGGCGCGGCGTTCCGGACCGATGCGCAGACCCTGGCAGGGGCGTCGCCCGCCCATTTGGACGATGCCATCTACCTCGTCGCCCCAGCGCCGGCAAGCGGCGACAGCGTTGCGTTGGTCGTCCGGTTGAGGAACAGTCTGCTCGCGAGCCTGCTGTACTCGGAAGTGATGCTGGGCGATCGTGGCGCCCGATCGCTCGACTGGATCGGCCGTGAGCTGGACAGCGGGGGGGTAACGCTGGCGCGCTGGCAGGAGCAGCGGATGGGCATGCGCATAGCCGTCTGGGACGGCCGCGGCTACCGCGAGATCGCGCGCCTTCGCGACTCGGGGCCGCACGCGTGGAACGACGTGGCGGTCCTCATCCCCGTGGTTCAACGGGACAGCGTTCGCGTTCGGCTGTCCTTTCCGGCGGACAACTGGCGGATCGACCGGGTCGTGTTCGCCATGCGAGCGCGCCGCCCGGTCGTCCGAACGCTCGCCTTCGAGCTGCTCGATGCCCAGGGGCGCGACGACTCCTCTGCGCTCGCGAGTGTGCGACTCGCCGACCAGCGATACCTCCGGACCTCGCCTGGCGAGCGCTTTACCGTCGTCGCCGAAGTGGGGGCCGCAGCAGCGGAGCTGGCGCAGACCTTCCTGATCGCCACCCAGGGCTACTACCAGCCCTGGATCGGCCGCGATGGGCTCAGAGCTGCGCACGATACGGGCGCCGTGGAGTCCCCTGACGCAGACCTCCTGAAGGCGCTCCGGACATGGGGAACGGTGCGGGAGGCTCGCGAGCGCGCGTTCGCAACCCGGCCGAGCCCGGGAAAGTGAGGGGCCGATGAGGCGAAGCTGGGTGTGGGGACCAGTACTCGCGACGCTCGGGTGCAACCTGGGCGGGAGGGTCGACCGATTCGCCCCGGCGAAACGGCCCGAAGGGGTGGCGGTGGCGCTCGCGCTGCGGGGAGGCGGAAGGGCGCAGGGGGAACTCCTCGCTGTGCAGGACACGGCGCTTGTGGTCCTGGCCCGGGACACGGTGACGCTGGTTCCCTACGGCGCCCTCGAGGCCGTGCAATTCTCCCAGGTGGGTGACCTCCGCGAGACGCCGCCGGCGCCGGACTTCGCGAGGCAGCTGCGACTGGTGAGTCGTTTCCCACAGGGTCTCACGCCGGATCTGCTCGCCCGGCTGCTTGCGGCGCATGGACAATCGGCGCTGAAGGTTGTGGCGAGGTAAGGATGGGGCGTTGTGGAGGGGGGATCCAGGGTTAAACGACCTGGACGAAACCCACTGCGCCGTGTTGCTCGCGCAGCGGGGCGAAGGCCAGCGGTCCTGGTACATTCACCGGTCATGCTCACCGTCGGACTGGTCGGTTTCGGCTTCGCCGGCAAGGTCTTCCACGCCCCGGTCATTCGCGCGGTCGATGGTCTCCGCCTCGACGCCATCGTGCAGCGCCACGGGGAGGGCGCGCCCGACCAGCGTTACGCGGACGTCGACTTCGTCACGAGCGTGGATGAGCTGCTCACCCGGTCCGTCGACCTGGTCGTCATCGCCACCCCCAACACTTCGCATCATCCCATCGCGAAGCAATGCCTCTTGGCCGGCCGACACGTCGTGATCGACAAGCCGTTCGCCCCCACGCTCGCGGAAGCCCAAGACCTCGTCGAGCTGGCTACGAAGCAGCAGCGGGTCCTGTCTGTCTATCAGAATCGCCGCTACGTCGGGGACTTCGTCACGCTGCAAAGACTGTTGTCCGAAGGCGCCCTCGGCCGCATCGTGGCCTACGAATCGCATTTCGATCGATTCCGGCCCGAGCTGAAGCCGGGCGCGTGGCGCGAGCGGCCCGAGCCAGGCGCGGGTGTGTGGTTCGACCTGGGGCCCCACCTGCTGGATCAGGCTTTTGTCCTGTTCGGAACCCCGCGCGCCGTCGCGGCCGATATTCGCATCGAGCGCGACGGCGGCGCGGTGGACGATGCATTCGACGTGACCCTGCACTACTCAAACCTGCGGGCGGTATTGCGCGCGTCCATGCTGGCGGCCGCGCCGGGCCCGAGCCTTGCCGTTCACGGCACCGCAGGCTCCTTCATCAAGTACGGAGTCGATGCACAGGAAGCCGCATTGAAGGCGGGCCGCACGCCCGGTGAGCCTGATTGGGATGCGGACCCGCCGGCGTTGTACGGCACGCTCACCACGCCGGAGGGCACGCGACCCGTGCCGACGGTTCCCTCGAGCTACGCGCGCTATTACGAGAATGTGCGCGACGCCATACTCGGAACGGCGCAACTCGCGGTCACGCCAGAGCAGGCGCTGGACGTGATGCGCGGGCTGGAGCTGGCGGTCGCCAGCAGCCAGCAGCGTCGCGTGCTGCCGTGGACGACGTAAGGACTCACGGCGCTCGTTCGTCGAGGAACGGAGTGACCGTCGCCGCGAGCGCCGGGGCATTGAAGATCGTGTAGTGGGTCAAACCCGGCAGAATGGCGAGCCGCGACTTCGGACGACCGGACCCATCCCATCCTCCATCTCGCTGCCCGCCGCCCAGCAGCCCGAACATCTCGACCGCGTGCGCCGGTGGGAAGATGTCGGCATCTCCCGCGACGATGAGGGTCGTCGCCTTGATGCCGCTGATCTCCTTCGAGAAGTCGAAATCCTGTTTCATCGTCTCGCCGATCTTTCCCAGCAGCCGGGGCCAGTCTTCGGGCCGCGGCGCGATGCTCGCGTACAGCTGATACATCGGCGTTTGCTTCATGGCCTCGGCGGCGGCGGCACCCACCTGTCCCTGCTGCGCCAGGATCTCGGGATAGAAGGCATTGCGCCGGAACGGCGTCGAGACCACCACGAGCTTGCGCACCACCTCGGGGTGCCGGATGGCCGTCTGCAGTGCGACTCCGCCGCCCAGGGAATAGCCCATGACGTCGGCGCTTTCCAGTCCTAGGTGCTTGATCAGCGCGGCGATGTCGTCTGCCATCAACGCGACGCTTAAGGGGCGATCGATGTCGGCCGTCCGCCCGTGCCCCTGCAGGTCGACAGCGATGACCTGACGGCCCTTGGCGAGCGCCGGGAGGTTGGGGCCGAACATCTCGATGGCGCCGAGGCCGCCGTGGAGCAAGATGAGCGGTCGGCCCGTGCCGTGGATCTCGTAATACAGCTTGATGCCGTTCACGTCTGCGTAATGGCCCGCGCCATTCGTCTTGCCCCCCCACGCGCCCTGCGCGGTGCGCTTGGCCGGTGCCTGAGCGCGGCACGGGGCGGGGAGGATCGCTATGCCGGCGAGCACCGCAGCGATGGTGCACCGAGAAACGACTGCTCTTGAGAGCGCATGCATGGACGTGTGTCTCCTGTCGCAGTGACGGGTTCGGGAGCCGGAAGCCTGGTTCTAACGATACGACGAACGCGGTCGGCCCAAATCGACGCTGTTGACAGAATCGTCCCCGAGAATTACCTCCTCCTCCCTCGCTCCGGACCCTCCGGTCGGCCCGGGTGCGTGCGGTTCCCGGCTCGAGGAGACCATGAGACGACGTTGCTGCATTATCGCTGCCCTCCTGGCGGTGCTCTGGACGGCTCCGCTCTCAGCGCAACAGCCCATCGGCACGATCCGCGGACGCGTCACCGACGCCGCGACGCAGCAACCGCTTTCAGGGGTCACCGTCTCGGCCAGGGGTCGCGCCGCGCAGACTCAAGCAGACGGGCGCTACTTCATGAACGGGGTGCCCGCGGGGAGCGATTCGCTGCGCGCGCGGATGATCGGGTATGCGCCGGCGGCGCGGGCCGTCACGGTCGGGCGCGGCGACACAACCGTCGTCGACATCGCCCTGACGCCCCAGGCGGTACGCCTGTCGGAGGTCGTCGTGGTCGGTTACGGGGAGCGTCGCGCCGGCGAAATCACCGGTTCCGTGACTCAGGTGAACTCGGCCCAGTTCAACACCGGCACGATCGTAAGCCCACAGCAGCTCATCGAGAACAAAGTCGCAGGGGTCGAGGTCGTGGACAACAACGAACCCGGGGGTGGTCTTTCGATCCGCGTCCGCGGTCAGGCGTCGGTGAATGCGGGCAGCGAGCCGCTCTACGTGGTCGACGGCGTGCCCTTGGGCACGGGTTCCGGCGGAGGACTCAGCGTCGGGCGTGACCCGCTCAATTTCCTGAATCCGAACGACATCGGTAGCATGACTGTCTTGAAGGACGCCTCCGCCGCGGCCCTCTACGGGGCGAACGCGTCCAACGGTGTCGTGCTCATCACTACGAAATCAGGGCAAGGAGGGCCTCGCGTCGAGTACAGCGCGAGCATGTCCGCGGCCCACGTCACGCGATTCTCCGCGATGCTGAACGGCCCGCAGTTCGCAGCGGCCGTGCAGGCACACGCGTCGCAGTTCGACACCCTACTGCGCAACCAAAACACCGACTGGTTCGGGCTCGTGAGCCGCACCGGTTGGGGCCAGGAGCACAACCTGGTGCTCTCCGGCGCCGGCGCGAGCAACAACTACCGCCTGTCGGTGGGATATCTCAACCAGGACGGCATCCTCAAGAGCACCACTGCGGAGCGGATTTCGCTGGGTCTGAACTACAGCCAGCAGCTCTACGACAATCGCTTGAACCTGCACGCCAACCTCAAAGGCACGCGAACCTACGATCGGTTCACACCCAACGGCGTGTTGTACAATGCCGCGCAGATGGGCCCGACCCAGCCGATCCTCGATTCGGCGAGCGCGACCGGCTACTACAATTGGCCCGGAAACTCGTTGACGTCGGCCGACAACCCGGTGGAGGTCCTCAACTTCGCCACGGATCACGGCACGACCTACCGCTCCGTCGGTAACGTCCAGGCCAAGTATGACCTCTCTCGGTTCACGCACGTCGAGGGGCTGTCGGGCACCGTCAACTTGGGCTACGACGTCACCCAGGCCGACCGGGTGACCTTCTACCCGAACAACATCCACTTCGAAACGAAGCAGCCCGATCGGGGCAGTTACAACCGAACCACACCCACCCAGGCGAATTCATCGCTCGACGCGTACTTGGACTACGCCCCACCTGTGGACCTGGGTCCCGGACACGTCGACCTGACGGGCGGTTATTCGTACTCGAAGTCGCACGGCGACTATCCCGGGATTCGCGTCACGCAGTTCACGAGCAACGACCTGGCGGACAACGGGATTCCCTCGGACGGCTTAGCAGCGCCCTACCTGCCTAACGTGCAGGACAGCAGGCTGATCTCCTTCTTCGGGCGAGCCGACTACAACGTCAACGATCGCTATCTCATCTCGGTCAGCATGCGGCGCGACGGGTCCTCACGCTTCGGACCCGACAACCAGTGGGGCAATTTTCCGGCGGTGTCTGTAGGCTGGCGGGCGTCACGGGAGGGGTTCCTCCAGGGCCTCCTGTGGCTCACGGACCTGAAGCTCCGCGCGTCGTATGGCAAGACCGGTAACCAGGCGTTCGGAAACTATCTGCAGCACGTCACGTTCCAGCCGTGCAACGCGCAGGCGGAGGTCCAATTTGGCAACGAGTTCGTGTGCACGGCACGCCCCACCGCCGTGGATCCCAACATCAAGTGGGAGTCCACCGGCACGTGGGACGTCGGCGCGGACTACAGCCTGCACGGCGGGCGTTTCAGCGGGTCGCTCGATTGGTACACGAAGCACACCGATGACCTGATCTTTACAGTGCCGGTCCCTGCAGGCACGAACCTGTCCGACTTCGTCACGACGAATATCGGCAGCATGAAGAACACCGGCTTCGAGTTGAGCTTGAACGCCGAGCTGCTGCGTGGCAGCCCGAGCGGACTCGGCTGGACCGCCAACCTGACGGCCGCTCACAATACCAACGAGCTGCTCAGCATCAATCCAAACGCCGTAGGCGCGCAGCTGATCAACGTCGGGGGAATCGCGGGTGGGGTGGGCAGCACGATCCAGGTGCTCGAGCCGGGCCAGCCGATCAACTCGTTCTTCGTCTGTAAGCAGGTCTATCAGAATGGGAAGCCGGTGCAGGGCAGCTACTACAACCTAGCCGGCGACAACGTCGTCACGGGCTGCAATCTCAATAGCAACACGCGCGCCTTTCATGACCCGGCGCCGAAGTGGATTCTCGGTCTCACGTCATCCTTTGCCTACCGTCGCCTCGAGCTGAGCCTCACTATGAGGGCCTGGCTCGGGAACTACGTGTACAACAACGTGGCCTCGAACGTGGGCGACTATCGGGAGCTCCAGCAGGGGGCGCCGTACAACCTGCATGCGTCGGTCCTCGAGACGGGGTTCACGACGCAGCAACTCCTCTCGGATTACTACGTGGAGCGGGCGTCGTTTCTGCGCCTGGACAATCTGACGGTCGCCTACCAGTTCCCCTATCTCGGCCAACAGCTGCGCCTCTTCGGGAGCGTGCAGAGCGCGTTCACGATCACGGGGTACAACGGTGTGGACCCGACCGCCGGCCTGAACGGCATCGACAACAACATCTATCCCCGTTCGCGTATATTCACGAGCGGGTTGAGCGTCCAGTTCTGAGGCTCGCGACCATGGATCCGATCACTCGAAACGGAGCCGAGCTATGACGACCAGCCAGTGGAAGGCGCTCGGCGCCGCGGCCTTCCTGCTTCTCGGCGCGACGGGCTGCACCGATCCGACGGTGGCGCCGAAGAGTAGCGTCACCGACGCCAACTTCTTCAACGATCCGAACTCCTACCGGGCGTTACTGGCGAAGATCTACGCGGGGCTCGCCCTGACTGGGCAACAGGGACCTGCGGGCCAGCCGGACATCCAGAGCATTGACGAGGGCTTCTCACAGTACCTGCGCCTGTATTGGCAGCTGGAGGAGCTGCCCACCGACGAAGCGGTGATCGCGTGGGGCGATCTCGGGCTGCGCGACCTGAACACGCAGCAGTGGGATGTCGGCAACCCGTTCGTCAAGGCGATGTACTACCGCGTGTTCTACCAGGTGATGATGGCAAACGAGTTCCTGCGCCAGACGACGGGTGCCGTGCTGGCCGCGCGGGGGAACGTCAGCCCGTCGCTCAGAGCTCAGATCCAGCAGTATCGCGCGGAAGCCCGGTTCCTCCGTGCGCTTTCCTATTGGCACGGGCTGAGTTTGTTCGCCAACATCCCGCTCGTCACTGAGGACGACCCGCTCGGCGCCACGCCGCCGCAACAGAGCACGCGCGCCGACCTGTACAACTACGCCGTAGCCGAGCTCAATGCCATCAAGGACTCACTGCCCGCGCCCAGCCCGAGCACCTACGGCCGAGCGACACGTTTGGCGGCCGGGATGCTGCTCGCCAACCTCTATCTGAACGACAGCGTCTACACCGGCACGCCGAACTGGTCGGGCGCGCTGACCGAGGCGCAGACCGTGATTACCTCGAGCGCCGGTCTAGGCTACGGCCTGGACTCGAATTATCGACGCATGTTCATGGCCGACAACAACACGTCTCCCGAGATCCTCTTCGCGATCACTCAGGATGGGACGCACACGCAGAGCTACGGCGGCGTCACGTTCCTGGTTCATGCATCCTGCGGCGGCAGCATGAAGCCAGCCGACTATGGTATCGACGGCTGCTGGTACGGACTTCGCATCAAGCCGCAGGCCGACAGCTTCTACGCCGCGGGTGACAAGAGACCGGCATACCTCTACACAACCGGCCAGACGCTCGCCGTCGCCGACATCGGCACGTTCACCAACGGGTATGCTGCGCCGAAGTTCGTCAACAAGACATCGCTCGGCGCCTCAGGCTCGAATTCCGGCTTCGTGGACACGGACTTTCCAGTGTTCCGGGTGGGCGAGGCCTACCTGATTTACGCCGAGGCGCAGCTGCGCGGCGGTGGCGGCACCCGGGCGCAGGCGCTTGCCTACGTGAACGCGCTGCGCGAGCGTGCGTACGGCGGCACCAGCGGGGACATCACAGATCCGGAGCTCACACTGGCCTACATCCTGGCCGAGCGGGGGCGCGAGCTCTTGTGGGAGGCGCACCGCCGGACCGACCTCATCCGGTTCGGCCTGTTCACTGCTGGCACGTATAAGTGGGCGTGGAAGGGTGGCGTGGTAGACGGGACTGCGACTGACGCGAAGTTCAATCTGTACCCGCTCCCGGCGAACGAGCTGATCGCCAACCCAAACCTGAAGCAGAATCCGGGCTACGCCCCGTAGCCGGGATTCTCTGTCTGAGGGCGCGGGGCCCACTCGCTTCCTGCGACCCGCCGCTCTCGCGCTCGCCGCCGCGGCTTGCTCCGGTACGACGGCCTCCACGTACGTCACGGCCCCGCCTCCCGCGGATCGCCCGGTGCTCAGTCCGACCTATCGCCCCAGCGGTCACATGGCGGCGGGCGACGTGTTCGTCCACCTCTTCGAGTGGAAGTGGACGGACATCGCGAACGAGTGCGAAACCGTTCTCGGGCCCGCGGGATTCAACGCGGTGCAGGTCTCGCCGCCGCAGGAGCACAGCGTCCAGGCTCCTAACTATCCTTGGAGCGAGCGCTACCAGCCGGTGAGCTACAGCATCGCGCGCAGTCGCTCGGGAACCGGCACCGAGTTCGTGGACATGGTGCAGCGCTGCCAGACGGTGGGCGTGGGCATCTACGTGGATGCCGTCATCAACCACATGACCAACTACCCGAGCTCGGGCACGGGCTCGAACGGCACGTCCTATACGAAGTACAACTACCCGGGACTGTATACGCCGAGCGATTTCCACGCGCCGTGCACCGTGAACGACTACTCCAACGCCGCCAACGTGCAGGACTGCGAGTTGTTCTCGCTGCCCGACCTCAATACCGGCCTGCCGTCGGTGCGGCAGAAGATCGCCGGCTACCTGATCATGCTCGCGCGCCTCGGCGTTGCGGGCTTCCGCATCGACGCGGCCAAGCACATCCAGCAGGTGGAGCTGGACGGCATTCTCGCGATCGTGGATTCCACGCTGAGGGCGGAGGGGCGCCCGGTTCCCTATTACTTCCTTGAGGTGATCGGCGGCGGGGCGGGGGAAGCGCTGTCGCCGCATGACTACTTCGGCGCAGCGTACGCTTCCGGCGGCGCGGCGGACATCACCGAGTTCACCTTCGTCGGTGTCGGCGACAAGTTCCGCGGGATCGGGGGCCAGCACATCTCACAACTCAATCCGAACGGGCCGCCCGGCAGCCAGTTTTCGCCAGCCGCCTGGGGGCTCATGCCCTCCGACAAGGCCGTAGTGTTTCTCCAGAACCACGACACGCAGCACGACTGCGGCATCGGCTATCGCGACGGCAACGTGTTCCGCCTCGCGAACGTGTGGATGCTGGCACAGCCCTACGGCTATCCCTCGATTCTCTCGAGCTACGCGTTCGACTGTCCCGGTGGGAACATGATGGGACCACCGTCCGACGCCGGGGGCAATACGAACGATGTGACGTGCGCGTCGAGCCTCGAGACGGCGACGATCGGCCAATGGGTGTGCGAGCACCGCGACCCGTACATCCGGAACATGGTGCGTTTCCGTCACGTCGTCGCGGGCACCGACATCAATCACTGGTGGGAGGATGGGGTCAACGCCATCGCGTTCTCGCGCGGCGATAAGGGCTTCGTCGCCATCAACCGGGACGGTGGCGGCGTTGACACCACGATTGCGACGGGCATGCTACCCGGCACCTACTGCGACATCCTCACCGGCGGCCTTACCGGCGCTGCCTGCACTGGCACGTCGGTGGTCGTGGACGGCGCCGGCGCCGTCCGGCTGCGCCTCGCGGCCAACTCGGCCGTGGCGATCGACGCCGCGACCAAGCTGCCGTGAGCTAGGCCATGCCCATCACCGCCGCGGGGGCGGGCCCCGCGTCGATCAGTTGCTTGCTGAGCGGGTCGACACGCAGGTTCAGCCCATCCAACGACCGCGAGCCCAGCAGAACGAGGTCCCCGGCTTCACCAAACACGACCTCGTCGAGAGTTTCGATGCCAGCCACCCGCACGATCACTCCTCCCGTCCAGCGGGCTAGCACCGTGCCGTCCGCCTGCCGGAAGCGCCACATCTTGATGCGCTCGATCCCGAGGGACTCCAGGACGGGGGCGGGAAACCACGACAGTTCCGCCCCCGTGTCAACCAGCACAGACTCGAGCGTCCGCCATTCACTCGGGCGTGCGGGGTTCGCGAGCTCGAGACCGACGCGAAACGTACCCATTTCCTCGTGCATACTACCTCCTAGCAGCTCGCCGAGTAGTACCACAACACCGCAGCCCGTGTCAATCTCGCGCGCGGCTCTGGTCGGTCCTGTGCTCCTCGCGTGTGTTTGGTTGGCCCCGCTCGAGGCGCAGCGCGCAGCTGTCGCCCCCGCCTGGACCCGCGGCGCCGTGTGCTACGAGGTGTTCGTCCGCTCGTTCTACGACTCGAACGGCGACGGCATCGGCGACTTGAAGGGCCTGATCGAGAAGCTCGACTACATCGACAAGCTTGGCGCCTCTTGCATCTGGCTGATGCCGGTGGCCGCGTCACCGAGCTATCACGGCTACGACGTGAGCGACTACTACAACGTCGAGCCCGCCTACGGCACGAACGACGACTTCAAACGCCTCATGAAGGAGGCGCACCGCCGCGGCAGCGTGGTGCTCGTCGACCTGGTTCTGAACCACAGCTCGAGCGAGCACCCCTACTTCCAGGCGGCTCTGCACGACACCACGTCGCCCTATCGCGCGTGGTACAGGTTCTCCCGGACGCCGCTGGGCAAAGGTCCGTGGGGCGGGGAGGCGTGGCACCGCTCCCCGGTGCGGGACGAGTACTACTACGGCGTCTTCTGGAGCGGGATGCCGGACTTGAACTATCAGACGCCAGCCGTGCGGGACGAGGCAAAGCACATCGCCACGTTCTGGCTGCGCGACATGGACGTGGACGGCTTTCGGCTCGACGCGGTGCCCTATGTCGTAGAGGAAGGAACCTGCCTCGCGGGATGCCCCGGCACCCACGCCTTCCTGCGCGAGTACGCCGCGCACGTCCGCAGCGTCAAGCGCGATGCATACACGGTCGGCGAAGTCTGGGCCAACATTGACGCGATGCTGCCGTATTACCCCGACCAGCTCACCTCGTACTTCGCCTTCGAGCTGTCCGATTCGCTCTTGTCGGCGGTGCGCAGCGGCTCGGCGACAGGTCTGCTCACCGGCTTCCTCAGGCTCCAGGACACCCTGCCGGCGTACCGCTGGTCGCCCTTCCTGACCAACCACGACCAGACCCGCACCCTGACCGCGCTGGGTGGCGACGTCGGCCGCGCCAAGCTGGCGGCGACGCTCCTGCTCACCTTGCCGGGGCTTCCTTTCGTCTACTACGGCGAGGAGATCGGGATGACCGGGGACAAGCCGGATGAGCGGCTGCGCACGCCGATGCAGTGGAGTCCGCGCTCCGGCGTGGGCTTTACGACCGGCAAGCCATGGGAGGCGCCGCAAGCGGACTCGCTGACGACCAACGTCGCCGTCGAGAATCGGGACCCCAAGTCGCTGCTCAACCTGTATCGGCAGCTGATCGACCTGCGCAAGCAGAACGAGGCACTGGCAACCGGCACGCTGCTACCGCTCTCAACCAGCAGCGCCCAAGTCGCCGCCTATCTGCGCCGCACGAGCCGGCGCGCGGTGCTCGTGGTGGCGAACCTGGGCGGCGCGGCGGTCTCCGCCGTTGCGATCGGCTCGGCAAACGGCGCGCTTCCCCCCGGGGCCTACAGCCCGCGCAACTTGCTCGGCGGTCCCAATGGAACGACGCTGCGGGTCGGCGCTGACGGCCGAATCCGGGAGTATGTCCCGGCCGCGGCGATCGCACCACGGGAGAGCTTGGTGCTCGACCTCGAGCGGAGATAGGCGGCACGCCGCGGGCCGCGGACGATTTCTGAACGGTGGTGGACCGTCGGACGACAAACATCAAGGGGCCGTGGTTTCGTCCCCACGGCCCCTCACGTGCGTGGCTAAGTGCACGCAGGACTCTCGCAAGATCCGAATACAATGTGTAGCGGGCCCCAGGTGGGGTCAAGTTGCCAGGGTGCGGGTGGTGGGACTCGAACCCACATGGGCTTACGCCCCGGATCTTGCGAGAATCCTGCGTCTACCAATTGCGCCACACCCGCACCGGTTTCGGCAATTGACGTCAATGGCAATCGAGACGCACGTCGGCAAGGGACCGTGCCCCTGGCGGATACCAGTGTGGTGAGGTCCGCGAGTTCGTGCGTCATCGAATTGATGCGAGCCGGAGTGAAAGAAGGCGTGTTTCTGGCGGCCCTCGCCACGCTCGCGTCATCGGTTCAGGCGCAACGCGCCGATCGCCCAGTCTACCTCGACAACGAGGGCGTCGTGCGCTGGCGCGACGACAAGCAAGAGGTCACCCTGTTCGGCGCGAACTATGTGCTGCCCACGGCCTCCGACTACCGCGCCGCCGGCTACCTTCACGCCGATCGCAAAAAGATGATCGACGAGGACATGGCGCAGTTCGCCCGCATGGGCTGGGACGGGCTGCGGCTCACGTTCTGGGGCGACTGGGAGGCCTCCGACTCGGCCGGCAACCTGATCGCCAACGACCATTTGGACCTGCAGGACTACCTGATTGCGCGCGCGCGGGAGCGCGGCATCTACATGCTCCTCAGCCCCATCCAGCTGTACAGCTCGAACTGGCCCGACGCACTGCAACGGGATGCCGCGACACCCGGATTCGGCCGGCACTTCGGCAAGGCCAGTATGGGGACCGACTCGGCCGCCATCGCCGCGCAAGTGAACTACCTGCGCCAGATCCTGAGCCACGTGAATCCGTACACGGGCGTGGCGCTCAAGAACGAGCCGGCCATCCTCTTCATCGAGCTCGTCAATGAACCCTGGCATCACCCGGAGGACCTGCAGGGCTCGATCCGCTACATCAACGCCCTCACCGATGCGGTCCGCGGCACGGGGTGCAACAAGCTCGTCTTCTACAACGTGAGCCAGGATTTCAGAATCGCCGAGGCGATCAGGCGGAGCCGGGCGCAGGGCGTGACGTTCGGCTGGTACCCCACGGGCCTGAACTCGGGCCACGAGCTGGAAGGCAACTACCTCCGCGCGGTCGACACGTTCCCTGACATGCTGCGGCCGGAGCTGATCCGTAGCCCGCGCATCGTGTACGAGTTCGACTCGCCGGACCTGCGCACCGGTTACATGTATCCGGCGATGGCCCGGACATTTCGCGCCGTGGGTGCGCAGTTCGCCGCCATGTTCGCCTACGACATGCTGCGAACCGCCTCGCGCAACCTGGCGTGGCAGACGCACTATCTGAACCTGGTCTACACACCCCGCAAGGCGATGAGCGCCGTTATTGCGGCCGAGGCGATGCACCGTTTGCCTCGCACGCGCTCGTACGGGTCTTATCCTGAGAACACGCGGTTCGGCGACTTCCACGTCTCCTACGACGAGAACTTGGGCGAGCTCGTCGCGCGTGACGCATTTCTGTACGCCGGCTCGACACGCGCGGCGCCACCGGACCCGGCCGCGTTGCGTCGCATTGCGGGCTACGGCTCGTCGTCCACGGTGACTTACGAAGGGCAGGGGATCTACTTCCTGGACAAGGTGCGCCCGGGCGTCTGGCGCCTCGAGCTGTACCCCGACGCCGTGCCCGTGCGCGATCCGTTCGAGCCCCCGAGTCCCGACAAGCTTGTAACGCGCGCGATCAGCCGCGCCTGGCACATGACGGTCAGGCTTCCAGACTTGGGGGGCGAGTTCACGGTGCAACCGATGAACGGCGGTGGTCAGGCGGTCGGGCGGTCAGAGGCCGGTGGGTTTGGCGTCACTCCTGGTGTGTACGTCCTGAGCGCGAGCGGTCCGGTGGATCCTGCGACGCTCCCCGCGCGAGTGGGCCAGATCGGGTTCACGGAGTACCACGCCCCTCCCGCCGACTCTCTTCCGCCGTCCGTCCAGCCGCTGATCTCCCCCGCATATCTTATGGGCCGACCCGCGGAGCTGCGGGCCCGCGTCGTAGACCGCACTCCACCGGACTCGGCCATGCTGTTCATTCGGCCCACGGCTGGAGGCTTGTACCGCGGCTTCACAATGCACGCCGCGAGCGGTTACCTGTATGCCGCCTCTGTTCCCGCGACCGCGTTGCGAGAAGGGCCCCACGAGTTCGTGATCACGCTGTTCCGCGGGGACTCGAGCGTCACTTTACCCAGCGGCCTGCACCTCAAGCCAACGGATTGGGACTACTCGGGCAGTGCGTCCTGGAGGCTGGATGTCATCGGCCCACAGACGCCGCTGCGGTTGTTCGACCCCGGCCGGGACGGCGCCCGCCTGGCTTTCACCCGTATCGGCGACGCCGGACGCCGCGGCCTGTTCCGAGTGACCCTGTCCGGGGTCACCGGCGAGCCGGTGTTTCACTTCGAGCTACCCGTAGATGCGCGCGGCTCGAGCCCGCCCGACTACACGGCGTCGCTGGTGATCGCGGACCGGATCAAGGCCCGGCAGGAGACCATTGGCGGCGCCGCCGAGCTGCGAATCCGATTGCGCGGCCTTGGGGCGCGCCAGATCGTACACCTCACGCTGATGGAGGATGATGGCACGAGCTGGAGCGCGGGCGTACCCGTGGACAGCTCCTGGAGCGAGCAGGCTATGCCGCTCACAGACTTCAAGATCGGGCAGGGCGTCCTGCTCCCGGAGGGATTTCCCGGCGAGTGGAACTACTGGGTGGGGCCGGCGGCGGGGCGGGGTGGGAGCGGCGACCGGCCGCGGCTCGACCGGGTGGAGCGGTTGCAGCTCTCCCTGCGGCGTGAGGATGCGGGGGGCGTGGCGGTCGGGCCGGGCAGTTACGGCGTGGAGGTGGAGTCGATCTCCCTGGGCTTCCGCCATGGCGCCACACGGCCGCAGTGACGCGACGGTTTCACGTTTGACAGCTCACCGCTCGCGCGGGTAGCATTGCCGCATGCCGATACCCACCGAGCCGATAGGTAGCATTCCGCGGCCGCCCGAGCTGATCGCAGCAATGGGGGAGTTCGCAGCCGGCCGGATCCCGCAACACGAGATGCAGTCGCTCTACGACCGCGCGCTGCGCGACACCATCCAACGCTTCGAAGCGACTGGCTCACCGGTCATCACGGACGGGGAGCAGACCAAGCCCAGCTTTGCCACGTATCCGATCCACGGGCTCGAGACGCTCGGCCCCGGCGGCGTGACGATCCCGTTCGCCGATGGTCACACCCGCCAGCTGCCGCGCCTGACCGCGGGCCCGTTTCGCTACCGCACCTACGCGGCGCAATTCCTGGACGAGGCCCGCAAGCACACCCGCCGCCCGGTGAAGCAGGCCGTCATTTCGGCTTCGGCGCTGAGCCTCTTGTACCCGCAGGAGGACCTGCCGGGATACGCGCGCGACAGGTTCCTCGACGACCTCGTACGCGAGGCCGAGCAGGACATCCGTCGCTGTCTGGCGCAGGGCGCCTCCACTGTGCAGATCGACTTCACCGAAGCCAGGCTGTCGGTGAAGCTCGATCCTTCGAAACAGCTGCTCCGAGCGTTCGTCGGCCTCAACAACCGCGTGCTGGAGCGGTTCACCGCGGCGGAGCGCAAGCGGATCGGCGTGCACACGTGCCCCGGGGGCGACCAGGACTCGACGCACAGCGCCGACGTGGATTACGGAGAGCTCCTGCCCGGCCTGTTCGAGCTCAAGGTCGGGAGTTTCTACATTCAGCTCGCGAGCGAGCGGGACCGCGGCCGCATCCTCGGGATCATCAAGCAGCACGCCCAGCCCGATCAGAGAATCTTCGTCGGCGTGATCGACCCGATCGATCCCGGGATCGAGTCTCCCGAACAGGTGCGCGACCGCGTCCTGGAAGCTGCCGAGGTCATCCCGCTCGCTCAGCTCGGTACCACCGACGACTGCGGCTTCGCGCCGTTCGGCGACGACACCTCCACTCCCCGCGACACGGCGTTCGAGAAGATCCGCGCCCGCGTGGCCGGGACGAAGCTCGCTGCGAAGGTGCTCGGAGTCTGACCGGGATGTGAAGACGCTTGACGCTCGAACGCCGGAGCAGTGGCGCAGCTGGCTCGCCGAGCATCACGACTCCGAATCGGAGGTATGGCTCGTCTTTCACAAGCGTCACACCGGGCCATCGATGTTCCGGAAGCGGCCGATGGCGTGGCGCCAGTTCGAGAGTCTTCCGCCTTCACATCGGCGCAACTACATCGCTTGGATCGATTCCGCCAAACGGCAGGCGACGAAACGGAGGCGGTTGCAGGAGGCCGTTCGCCTGCTGGCGGCGGGCAAGACACCGGGACTGAAATGAGGAGGCTCGAGGATCGCATGACCAGGCACGTACGGGCTGTACCGGCTCTTCTGATCGCGGCTGCGTTGACCCTGCCGGGCGTTGGCCAGGCGCAGGCGTTCAAGGTCGTCAAGTTCAACATCGGCGGCGACGGCGGCACCGACTATCTCACCGCCGAGCCCGGCACGGGCCGCGTGTTCGTGTCGCGCGGCACGCACGTGATGGTGGTTGACGGCGCCAGCGGCAAGGTGCTGGGTGACATCTCGGACACGCCCCGCACCCACGGTATCGCGCTCGTCCCAATGTCGCATCACGGCTTCATCACCAACGGCGGCGATTCCACGGTGACGATGTTCGATCTCACGAGTCTCGCCGTGATCAAAAAGATCCCGGTGCGCACCGGCGGTCTCGACGGCATCATGTACGACGACTTTTCCGATCGCATCATCCTCACCAATCACAGCCGCCCGATCGGCACCGTCGTCGCGCTCGACCCCAAAGCCGGGGACATCGTGGGCACGGTCGACCTCGAGGACAATGCGCCGGAAGGCGCCGCGAGCGACGGGAAGGGAAAGATCTTCGTCAACAACGAGGGCAAGAGCACCATTCAGGTGATCGATGATAAGGCGATGAAGGTGCTCGCTTCGTGGCCGCTTGCACCGTGCGAAGGCCCCACCGGCATCGCGTACGATCGTGCGACCAACCGGATCTTCTCCGGGTGCGGCAAGACCTCCGTGGTCGTCGACCCCGCTTCCGGCAAGGTGGTGGCCACGATCGCGAACGGCGACGGCGTCGACGCCCTGGGGTGGGACGCGTCGCAGAAGCTGATCTACATCCCGGCCGGGCGCGACAGCAACGTCACCGTCGTGCACCAGGATTCGCCGGACAAGTACACCGTGGTGGCGACCGTCGCTACCATGCGGGGCGCCAAGACGATCAGCGTGGATCAGGTGATGCACGTGGCGTACCTGTTCCAACCCGAGTATGGCCCGGCGCCGGCAGCGGCGCCGGGGTCGCCGCCGCCGGGCGGCCGCGGCCCACGCGGTCCGGTGATCGCCGCCTGGTTCTTCGCGATCAGCCACTGATTCGCGGCGCCGTTCCTTTCGGGCCTTGACGGCCGGCGGGTTCGCACATATATAACCTATCAGTTATGCAAGCCGCACACCGCCTCGACGCCATCTTCGCCGCCCTCGCCGATCCCACTCGGCGGGCGATTCTCGGCCGGCTGGCGTCGGGTGCAGCCTCGGTGACCGAGCTGGCCGAGCCGTTCGCGATGAGCCAGCCCGCGATCTCTAAGCATCTCAAAGTGCTGGAGCGCGCCGGCCTGATCTCGCGCAGCCGCGACGCACAGCGGCGGCCCCGCCGGCTCGAGCCCAAGCCGCTCGCGGAAGCCACCCAGTGGTTGGAGCGCTACCGCCGGCTCTGGGAGGGGAACTATCAGCGCCTCGACGTGCTGCTCCACCACCTCAAGACCAAGGAGAAGAAATGGGAACCCTGAAGCTGACCACGCCCGGGGACCGGGAGATCGTGATGACCCGTGTGTTCGACGCTCCGCGCCGGCTGGTTTTCGACGCCCATACTAAGCCCGAACTGGTCAGGCAGTGGCTGTTGGGACCGCCGGGCTGGTCGATGCCGGTGTGTGAGATGGACGTGCGTGTGGGCGGCAAGTACCGCTGGGTGTGGCGCAAAGACAGCGACGGCACTGACATGGGGATGGGCGGCGTGTACCGCGAAATCGTGGCGCCTGAGCGGCTCGTCGCCACCGAGCGGTTCGACCAGGCCTGGTACCCCGGCGAGGCCCTCAACACCCTCGTCCTCGTTGAGAAGGAAGGACGGACCACTCTCACGCAGACGACGCGCTACGAATCGCGCGCCGCGCGCGACGCGGTCATCGAGTCCGGTATGGAGAAGGGCGTGAAGGCGAGTTACGACCGGCTCGACGACGTGCTCGCCGCTGCTGAGCGTCTTCATTCATAGCGAGGACTACATGCAAAAGATCGTCCCGTTCCTGTGGTTCAACGGTAACGCCGAAGCGGCGATGAACTTCTATGTGTCGATCTTCAAGAATTCCAAGGTCGTGCGCGTGTCCCGCTACGGAGACGCGGGGCCCGGGCCGAAGGGGTCGGTCATGGGCTGCGCCTTCCAGCTCGAAGGTCAGGACTTCTACGCCCTGAACGGCGGCCCGCAATTCACATTCACGCCGGCGGTCTCGTTGTTCGTGAACTGTGAAACGCAACAGGAAGTAGACGAGCTGTGGGAGAAGCTCTCGGCGGGCGGATCGAAAGACCAATGTGGCTGGCTTAAAGACAAATTTGGCGTGTCGTGGCAGATCGTGCCCACGATCCTGGGCAGGTTGTTGGGAGACCAAGACCCGCAGAAGGCGAACCGGGTCATGCAGGCGATGATGCAAATGAAAAAACTCGACATCAAAGCCCTGCAGCAAGCCTACGATCAGAGCCGATAGCCGACCAGCGTCCCGGCCGCCGTCTTGAGGAACAGCATGCCAGCGACGTCGTCCACCGCGTACACCGGCTCGCGCTCCTTGCCGAGATCGATGCGCGAGCGCGGCTGCCCGCTGTCCTTGTCGATCTGCAGCAGCACGTTGCCATTCCCCTCGGGCGCGCGGGTCAGCATGAACACCGAGCCGGGGACGGCGAGCGAGGCCTTGAAGCGCTTGGTCGCGAGCGCGGCCGCCTGGTGCGAATAGCCCGCCAGCTGGGCGCCGCCTTGCGTGTAGGCCGTCGCCAACTGCCCGGTGATGCGCCGCGCGGTGGAATCGGTGGCGTTGCGCGACGCCTGGGCGAAGGCATCGCCGTACGCCGACGCGGCGGCGCCGTACAGGCCGGCGCGCACCGCATTGATCCGGTAGAGCGCGCGCAACAGCCCTGGCAGCTGCGGTGCCGGATAGTAAACCTGCTGCTTCACCTGCCCATCCCGCGTCACGACCACGAGGTTCTGCGGCGCGATGAGGACGAGCCCCGCGGGCCGGATTTCCATGTCGACCGGATCCTCGTCGCCCTGGAGCTTGATTTCGCCGCTCAGCGCGCGGAAGCTGCCGGCGGTGCGATCCACCGCGTATAGCCTGTGGTCGTGGCTCGCAAACACGTAGAGTGTCGTCCCCTCGACAGCATGATGCAGCGCGTACCGCGCGCCATTGTAGTCGCCCGAGCTTAAGGGCTTCCCGCTCTCGATCGCGTCCTTGAACTTGGGCTCCCCCGAGGCGAGATCGATGATGTTCACTTCGGCATTGGTCACCGCATCGGGCCGCGAAATGTAGAGCAGGCCCCCCCCGGGCGTGAGCTCGGCGTAATCGAGCTGGCCCTTGATCTTCACGTCCTTCTTCAAGCGCAAGCCGGCCGTGGCCACGTCCAGCACGTTCACGAAGGTGCGCGATTCGGCGTCGACGGCGAGCACGGCGGAGCCACCGGTGATCAGCGCGTCCGTCACGGTGCCGCGCATGCGCAGCGGCTTGTCGGCGATGGTCGTTCCATCTTCGTACCGGGCGACGTTGAGCCCCGTTTGCACCACGCCGTTCACGATGCGCACGTTGCCCGTCGCCTGATTGGCGGGCGGCGATTCCGGGAGGATGATGATCCCGTTGGGGTGCTGCACGATGCCGTGCACCCAGCCCTCGATCGTCGGCGCCTTGGACCACAGGGCCTGACCGTCGGCAAGGCGGTAGGCCATGAGTCGGTCGTCGAAGCTCACGTAGATGCGGTCGAGCTTGTCGAGCGACGGGTAGAGCCGCACATGCCGCGCGGGGTTGCCCGCGCGGGCGGTGGGCAGCGCCGCGGACCAGCGCACGGCGCCCGTCCGCGCGTCCAGCGCCCGGAGACCCAGCAGCGTGTGGACCACGATCATTTCAGGCCCCGCCTGCAGCACCTCGAGCGCAGTGGCCTCGGAAGCAGCGGTCACCAGGCGCTGCATCAGGCCACCGAGGCCCTTCTTCTGGGGCTCGGTCTGCTCGAACAGCGCGTCGTTGGCCCAGCGCTGTTCGCCCGTCACGAGATCGTACAATGCCACCACCGGTGGCCCGGCCGCCCGTCGCCCGTGGACGAGCAGGGTGCCGCTCTGTGGCAGCACGCGGCGGGTGACGATCTGCGCCAGGTTGAGGCGCCGGGAATCGAACACGACCGCGCCGGTCACCGGGTCAAACACCAACAACAGGCCCGCGCGCGCCGCCTCCATGAGGAGAGACCCCTCGACCATGCGGACGCTGTCGGCTGGCAACCCGCCGAGCTCGGGCTTCTCCCAGAGGGCCTGGCCCCGCTCGATATCGACGCCTGAGAGCGCGGCGTCGGTCGCGACGAGGAGCGCGCCCGCCGGCGTGACCTGCTGCCAGCGGATGTCTCCTTTCATCCGGAGGGTCCACGCCGCGGTCGCGCCGGACGGGGCGGAGGCAGGCGTCTGCGCAGGCGCCGCCGTGAAGCCTCCGACGATGAGAGCGAGCGGAAGCAGCGGGTGACGAGCGGACACGGCGACCATGGCGATCCCCCAGACGGTGACGGCGGCAGTCGAACGGCCCCTATATCCCCCCGGCGGGTGCCGGGGCGCAAGAGGGCCCTAGACGCCTCGCACGGTCCGGCACACCTTCCAGCCGGAAATGACCAAGCCGCCGCGCTCTTCGCGTCAGCGCTATCGCGCGTTTGTTCAGGACTACACCCAGCGGCGACTCGACGATGAGGCGGCGGGGGCATCTCAGCCCCTCGATCGCGGGAAGCGGCGGGCGTATCTGCGCGACTATCTGCGCTGGCTCCGGCCGTACCGGTACGCCGCCGGCGCGCTCCTCGCCCTCGCCTTGCTGACCACCGGGCTGCAGATGATCGAGCCGCTGTTCATGCGGTTCATCGTCGATCGCGTGCTGCTCAATGCGCGGTTGGATACCGCGGCGCGCCTCGCCCGCCTCAACCTGGCGGGGGCTGCATTCCTCGGCGTGATCATTCTCTCCAACCTGGCCGATGCGCTGCGGGATTATCGCCAGCGCCTGCTGAACGTGCGCGTGATGCTGTCGCTGCGCCGGTCGCTGTTCCAGCGCTTGCTGCGCCTCCCGCTTCCCAAGGTGTGGGACATGAAAACGGGCGGCATCCTGTCGCGTCTGACCGGCGACGTGGAAACGACGACCGGGCTGTTGCAGATGGCGATCGTGTCACCTGCCGTCTCGCTGATCCGTCTCGCGGTCGCTGTGACGGTGCTGCTGGCGCTGAACTGGCGGTTGGCGTTGACGGCCCTGGCCATCGTCCCCGCCGCGATGCTGATCAGCTTCATCGCCGCGCGGCGCGTCCGGCCGATCTACCGCTCGCTCCGCAAGGACGTGGAGCAGATCGACGGGCGGGTGGGCGAAGCCTTCTCGGGGATTCGCGTCGTCCGGGCGTTCCGGCGGGAACTGCAGGAGCTGCTCACGTACATGGTCGGGCGGCACACGGTGCTGCGCAAGGAGCTATTCGCACACCGTCGGGAGCTGGTGCTGTGGACGTCCTGGGGCCTGCTGCAGGCAGGTGTGAACGTGGTCATCGTCTGGTACGGCGGGTACATGAACATCGCCGGCGGCGCCTCGATCGGCGACATCATGGCCTTCCAGTGGTATTCGTTCCTGCTGCTGGGCCCGGTGTGGCAGATCGTCAACTCTTTCTCCGAGCTGCAGCGCTCGCTCGCCGCCATGGAACGCGTGTTCGACGTCCTCGCGATGGACGACGACAAACCCGACCGGCCCGGTGCGCGCGACGCGCCGCTCATGGTGGACGAGATCCGATTCGACAACGTCGAGTTCGCCTACCGCGAGGGCCAGCCGGTGGTGCGCGACTTCGACGTCGTGGTGCCGGGGGGCTCCGTCATCGCGCTGGTGGGCCGCAGTGGCGCCGGCAAGACGACCGTGACGGACCTGGTGGCGCGGTTTCACGACCCCACCCGGGGGCGCATCCTGCTGAACGGCGTCGACATTCGCGACTTCCGCCTGCGGAGCTATCGCGAATTGCTGGCCATCGTCCAACAAGATGTCTTTCTGTTCGATGGGTCGGTGCGGGAGAACATCGCCTACGGCCGCCACCAGGCCACGAACGCCGAGATCGAAGACGCGGCCCGGCGGGCCAACGCGCACGAGTTCATCGTCAGGCTGCCGGAGCAGTACGAGACGTTCATCGGCGAGCGCGGCGTCAAGCTCTCGGGCGGCCAACAGCAGCGGCTCGCCATCGCCCGGGCGATCCTCGCCCGCCCCCAGATCCTCATCCTCGACGAAGCTACGAGCAACCTGGACACGGAGAGCGAACAGCTCATTCAGGCGTCGATGGCCACGCTGCTCGCGGGCCGCACCACGTTCGTCATCGCCCATCGGCTCTCCACGATTCACCGCGCCGACCTGATCCTGCTGATGGACGATGGGCGCGTCATCGAGCGAGGGTCCCACAACGAGTTGATGAGCGAGAGCGGAGCTTACTATGGCATGGTGCGCCGTCAGATGGAATCTCACGGCCGCGACGAAGAGGTACTGCGCTGCTAGGGCTCGAGAGACTACTGCGCCAGGTGGTGTTCAAGGAGGATCGCACGTGAGTGTGTTGCTCAACGTATCCTACGAAGAGAGATTTGGCTTTCGATTATGAAAGCACTCATGCTCTGCGCGGCTGCCCTCGCGGCATCCGCTCCCCCGCGAGCCACGGCCCAGGACGTCGCCCGCTGGGAGCAAGCGGCCAAGAGTGTCACCATCATCCGGGACGACTGGGGCATTCCACACGTGTACGGCCGGACTGACGTCGACGCCGTCTTCGGCCTGATGTACGCCCAGGCCGAGGACGACTTCAACCGGGTGGAAACGAATTACATCGATGCGATGGGGCGTCTGGCGGAGGCCGAGGGCGAGTCCCGCATCTACCAGGACCTGCGGATGAAGCTCTTCATCAACCCCGACTCGATCAAAGCGCAGTACGCGGCGAGCCCGCGGTGGCTGAAACGGTTGATGAACGCGTGGGCCGACGGCTTGAACTTCTATCTCTACAAGCATCCCGAAGTGAAGCCGCGCGTCATCACGCGCTTCGAGCCGTGGATGGCGCTCACGTTCAGCGAAGGGAGCATCGGCGGCGACATCGAGCGGGTGAGCGTGCGTGAGCTCCAGGCCTTCTACGAGAATGGTCCCGCGCCGGCGGCGGGGAGCGGGGAAGGCGACACGGGCCCCGAGCCCACCGGCTCGAACGGCATCGCTATCGCGCCCGCGAACACCATCAACCACCACGCCCTGCTGCTGATCAATCCGCACACGTCGTTCTTCTTCCGGGCCGAAGTACATGTGGTGAGCAACCAGGGTCTCGATGCCTACGGCGCCGTGACGTGGGGGCAGTTCTTCGTCTACCAGGGGTTCAACGACCACGCGGGATGGATGCACACTTCGAGCGGCGTGGACGCCATCGACGAGTATCTGGAATCGGTGGTGAAAAAGGGGGACCGCTACTACTACCGCTACGGCGCCGAGGACCGGCCCGTGACGGTCAGCACGGTCACCGTGCCGTACGTGACCGCGACCGGGATGGCCCGGAAGACGTTCACGGTCTACCGCACCCACCACGGGCCCGTCGTTCGGAGGGTGGGCGAGCAGTGGGTGACGATCCGGCTGATGCAGGAACCTGTGAAGGCCCTGATCCAATCCTACACGCGCACCAAGGCGCGGGACTACCGGGCGTTTCGCCGGGTCATGAAGCTGCACACCAACTCATCCAACAACACGATCTTCGCCGATGCCGACGGCGACATCGCCTACTTCCACGGGAATTTCATTCCGCGGCGGGACACCAGCTTCGACTGGACCAAGCCTGTGGACGGCAGCAATCCGGCGACCGAGTGGCGCGGTCTCTTGTCGGTGGACGAGACACCACACCTGCTCAACCCGGCGAGCGGCTGGCTCTACAACTCCAACAACTGGCCATGGTCGGCGGCGGGGCCGAACAGCCCGAAGCAGCAGGACTATCCCCCCTACGTCGAGACCGGCGGAGAGTCCGCCCGTGGACTCCACGCGATCCGGGTGCTCGAGCACACGACGGACTTCACGCTGACCTCCCTCATCGGCGCGGCGTTCGACAGTTACCTCACGTGGTTCGAGCGGCCGATCCGCGCGCTGATCAAGGCGTGGGATGAGACCCCGGCGGCCGATCCGCTGAAGGCCAAGCTGTCGGAGCAAATCGCGCTGCTGCGCGCGTGGGACCTGCGATGGTCGGCTACGTCGGTCCCTACGTCCCTCGCCGTCTGCTGGGGAGACAATGTGGAACGGCAGGTGGGCGCCGCGGCCCGGCGGGCAGGGGTGGCCGTGTCCGACTACATCGCCCAGCGGGCCACGGCCGCGCAGCTGCTGCAGGCGCTGGCCGCGGCCTCCGATACGCTCACGGCCGATTTCGGAAGCTGGCAGACTCGGTGGGGCGATATCAATCGCTTCCAGCGTCTCACCGGCGACATCGTTCAGCCGTTCAGCGACGCGGGGCCGAGCATTCCGGTGCCGTTCACGTCCGCCCGGTGGGGCTCGCTGGCCTCGTTCGCGGCGCGCGCGTACCCCGGAACCAAGAGGTGGTACGGGACGAGCGGCAACAGCTTCGTGGCCGTCGTGGAGTTCGGCGACAGCGTGCGGGCGAAGGCGGTCACCGCCGGCGGGGAGAGCGGCCATCCCGACTCGCCGCACTTCAACGATGAAGCGGGACGCTACGCCACGGGCGATCTACGGGATGTGTACTTCTATCGCTCGCAGCTCGCGGGCCACACAGAGCGCGAGTACCATCCTGGGAGTCGGTGAAGATCAAGCCTGGCGCGGCAGACGCGCACGCTATTCTGTCTAGTTCCTCACAGTCGCGCTGAAGACTTCTTCCATTAACCCTCGCCCGCGCCCGCACGCCTGATCTCCGGCGCGCTCGGTGTTGCGCCGGCTGTCGGTCCAGATCGGGTGCGACACACCGCGGAACGAGACCAAACCCTCGTAGTCGCCCTGCTGGTTGCCGTAGTTGATCGAGGGACACGGAAACAGGCCGTTGCAGTCGTGCTCGTTGGAGCTCTGCGTCGTGACGCGCACGTCGGTCAGCCACGTGGCGCCGCCGTCGGTGGAGCGAGAGAGGTAGACGTCGGTCATGAAGCGCTGTCCGGTCGCGTCGTTCTGCGTGTCGTAATAGGACGCGGTCACGTCACCGGTGACCGGATCGACGGAGAGCCACTGATTGAAGCGATCCGTTCCCGCTACCTGGTGCCCGACCGACGCGGGTGCCGACCAACTCAAGCCGGCGTTGTCGGAGAACGACAGCAAGATGCCGGTGGTGCCGGCCGCGTTCAGGTCCATCCAGGCGCAATAGAGCCGGCCGCGATGCGGGCCGCGCGAGCGGTCGGTATCGCAGGCGGGATAGACCAGAGCACGGCGGACCGACTCAGCCGGGATGCCGATATCGAAGGGGATCAGCGTCGGTGCGATCGTCCGCTGCGCGTCCCAGGTTACCCCGCCGTCGAAGGAACGGTTGAAGGCGATCACGTTGGCAGAGAAATCGTTCCAGGCGACGTACAGCGTGCCCTCGGGGCCGACGAAGGGCACCGCGCCGATGGAGTTCCCCGGGCCTCCGGGGTTGTCGGCGCGGTTGACGGCGAAGCTCGCCCCATGGTCCGTGGAGCGGGCTACGCGTATGCCGCCGGCCGTGGAGCCGCCGAAGGCTGCGTCCCATGCGACGTAGACATTGTCGCGGAAGCGGCTGGCGTCGCCGCCGTCCACCGTGATCATCGGCTTGTCGTTGAAGTGATTCTCGCCTGGCTCGAACGAGAACTGGGTCAAGCGCGGCCACGTGCTGCCGCCGTCGCTGGAGCGGGCGACCGCCAGTTCTGTGCCGTTGATGCCGACGCCGTTGCTCGGCGTGTTGAACGTGGCGCTGAAGAACACCACGATGAACCCGTAGAAGACGTTTCCCTGCGTGTCGAAGGCGAGCGTCGGGTCCGAGCCGAACCGGGTGTCGTTGGTGCCCGACAGCGGCGGCGGCAGCGGCACGTCGGCGCCCCCCCAGCTACTGCCTCCGTCGGAAGAGAAGTACGCGCGCATCGGCAACCGGAAGATCTCGTTCGAGCCGGCAGTGAGCTGGCGAGGGCCGTTAGGGTTCAACGTGATGTAGGTCTCGCTCTGCGGGCCGCATTCGTTCGACACGTCGACGTTGTCAAAGCCTGTCGAAGCGGTGGGAGCGCCCCCGCGCATCGGTCCGTTCTCCGCAAGAAATAGGTACTTGTTCCACCACGCCGGGTTACGCGCGTTGCTTGTCGACTGAGCGACGGCGAGGGGTTGCGAGGGCGATGTCGCTTGCGGGAGCTCGCGACACGCCAGGGCGATGAAGCTCAGAGCGATCGCGAAATGGCACGTGCGGATCATGGTAACCTCCAACGGCCCCGGCTTCCCGTGAAATGGGGGTCCGAGAGTCCCTCTGAGGACGCTAACCTGTCGTGCGATCGGCGCGGCGTCAATTACGTTGCGAAATACAGCGGGCGAGCTCCGGATGGAGCTCGCCCGCTTACGGTGTACCGAGCGGCGGAGCCTTATGGGTTGGTCGACTTGCTCGCCGGCTGTTGTGCTTGCGCTTGCTTCCGAGCTTCCCTCGCGTCGCGAGCGGCGGCCCGTTCCGCCTCCTTCGCGTCCTTGGCGGAGAGCCCGAGGCTCTGGAGCGTCTGCCCAATGCTCTTGCCGCTCTGCAGGCCGTCCAGGATCGCCTGGGTGGTGATGCTGGGGTTCTTCGAGCCGAGGTTGTTCGCCAGCATGGTGGCCGCGACGAACTGGCCATGCGTCAACTTGGGGTTCGCCTGCCTCGCGGTCTGGTAGGCGCTCTCAAGAGCGTCGGACGTCGTGTTCAGCTTCGACGCGATGCCGCGAAAGTCGTCAGCGTTCTTCGGTTTCGGCTGCCCCACCGTCGGCTGGCTCGCTGCCTGATGGCTGCCCCTCGGGGCCGTAGCGTGCGCGGGCTTCTGGGCCGCCGCGGCGGCGTACGTGATGAGCGCGAGTCCGCATGCAAGCATCGCGCTGGTGAACAATTTCGATGTTGGCTTCACAGGTTCCTCCGGTTTGATTCGCCACGCGAACGCGCTCTCCATGCGGATGGCGCGTCGCACGAAAGAGACCGCGCGAAAGCACGACAGGTCACAGGCCGGCTTCGGTCTGAAACGTGGTGCGGGCAAGAATGTGACGCCGCTCACCGGGGGGCAGTGTTAACGTGGGGCGCGGTATCCTCATCACCTGTGGCCCGGATGGCGACTATGCGTAGTGCACCTGTTTGTCTCACCGTGCTCGCCGCCCTCAGCGCCACGTCGGTCGCGGCACAGTCGTCGCTCACCGCCGGCGCCACGGCCGGAGCCGTGAAGCTCACCGATCAGCGCTCCGAGCAAGCGCTCACCGGCGTGGTGCAATACCAGGCACGTCCGTGGCTCAGCCTGTCCGCCATGCCCTCCCTCGTGCACGTCTCCGACGTGGTGAGCGGCCGCTCGGTGGCGAGCAGCGGGGCAGGCGACCTGCCGGTCTCTGCCGCCGCGTTCCACGGGTTCGCATCGCCTGGCTCAGCGGTGATTGCCGCCGCGCTGACCCTCGTCCTGCCCGTGGGGAATGCGGCGTGTGGGCTTGGCAGCGGGAACACGTCGCTGGGGCTCGACGTCGGTGCGGGAGTGTCGCCGAGCCGGCGGCTGCACCTCTCGGCGGACGCGAGCCGGAGCCTGAGCGGCCTGTCGGCCCAATCGGCTCTCAGCGCGCCCCACGCGACGGCGGTCCGGGCGGACGCCGGCTACGACATTTCGTCCCGCTGGAGGGCGAGTGCGTCGCTCGGCGCCGACGTCGGAGCGGTGGACTCTACCCAGGGACTGAGCCGCGTGCTGGGCGCCGGCGCGGGCTACAGGCTCTCGGCGCCGGTCACGCTCACGCTCGACGGCAGCATCGGGCTTGCGGCGGCTTCGCCCAAGTGGGCGCTGTCCATTGGCATCGGCAGCGCGTTCGCAGGCACGTCGCCGGTGAGCCTTTCGTCGCCGCTGCGGCGTCTCAAGACGACGTTCGCGGGCGGCGTGAACCGCGGCAGCGGGGGGGGGAAGATCGGGTGCCGGTGAGCGCGGGCGCCGCGTCAGCCGTGGAATGGTGCGCCGGCGCGCCGAGTAGTTGATCAGCTGGCTTACTCGTTTCGGTCTCGTTCCCTCCCAGGCAGCCTTGTTCGGGACGCTAAGATTTCACAAAGAGGACACCTTGCGTGGCACCCGGCCGCTCACATTGTATCCGGGTAACCGCTTGGCTGGGGCGCAGTGCCTGGAACGGGCCTGGTGAGAGACGACAAGACGACCGCAGCCGTCCGTGCGCGGGCACTGGTGATCGTCGAAGACGACGCGCCGATTCGGCGCGCGCTCCGCAACGCGCTCAACGAGGTGACGGATCGGCTGCTCGAGGCCTCGACCGGACGCGAAGGGCTTGACATCACGGCGACCGAGCGTCCCGACCTGGTCATCCTGGACCTGGGTCTGCCGGACGTCCCAGGGGTCGACGTGTGCCGTGAGATCCGAGCGTGGTCCAGGGTGCCCATCCTCGTGCTGTCCGCCCGGCATTCGGACGCCGAGAAGGTGCAGCTGCTGAATGCGGGAGCCGATGACTACGTCACCAAGCCGTTCAGCACCCCGGAATTCGTGGCCCGCGTGCGCGCCCTGTTGCGGCGGGCGCGGCTGCCAGCGGCCGACGACGTCACGACCGTGGTTGAGGGGTATGGGGTCACTATCGATCTGCTGCACCGTCGCGTCATGCGGGGCGGCACACCGATTCGGCTCACGCCGATCGAGTGGGACATTCTTCGCACGCTCGTCACGAATGCCGGACGCACGCTCACTCATCAGCAGATCTTCGACGCGGTGTGGGGAGGCGCAGCCGGCAATCCCCAGCAATACCTGCGCGTTCACATCACCAACCTCCGCCGCAAGGTCGAGGCGAACGCCGCTCGCCCGGAGCTCATCGTGACGGAGCCCGGGGTCGGCTATCGCGCCGAGCTGCCGGCGTAGCGCCCCGTGGCGCGATCCCGCGTGTGGGGTTGGCTGTGCTGGGCTACCCTGTGCGTGCTCGCCACCGTCGTCCTCCGAGCCCACCGCGACGGCGTGGACACGGTGTACGCCGTCCTCACCTATCTACTGATCATCTTGGGCGGGAGCGTGAGCGGCGGGCGACCGCTGGGTCTCGCGCTCACGTTCGCCGGGTTCCTGTTGATCGACTACTTCTTCCAGGTGCCGTACGGCACGCTCTCGGTAAGCAAGCCGCTCGACTGGATCGTGTTGCTCGCCTTCCTCACCACCGCCGTCGTCACGACGCAGCTGCTGACGCAGGAGCGGGCGCGAGCCGCGGAGGCCGAGCGGCGAGCCGGCGAAGTGGCGTCGCTCGGCCGGCTCGGTGCGGAAATCCTGAGTGCGGGTCGGGCCGAGGATTCGTTGGCGGGAATCGCGGAGCTGATCCGCACGTCCCTCGAGATCACGCACTGCCGGATCTACGGTCGGGAACACGATGCCGTGCACCTGCTCGTGGCATCGCCGCCCGCCGCGCCGGCCGGACCGCCGGTGCCGGACCGCGACGAGCTCCGCCGCTTCGCGGAGACCGCAGACGCGCTTGACCACGTGGAAGATGGCGCGTCTGCAGCGGCGCTGCAGAGCCGCGCTGCCGACGAGCGAACGGTGGTCGCCGCCCTGCGGGCGCACAGGCGCACCGTGGGCCTGCTGTACCTCGCCGATGAGAGGCCGATCGCGTTCGATCCGGCGCGGCGGCGCTTTCTGGACGCGCTCGCCTACTACGCGGCGCTGGCCGTGGAGCGGACGCGGCTGGTTGCAACAGCGGAGCATGCGGAGGCGTTGCGGGAGGCGGACCGCCTCAAGGATGTCGTGTTGGCGTCCGTCTCGCATGATCTCCGGACCCCGTTGACGACGATCAAGGCGCTGGCGCAGGAGGGCGCGCTCCACGGTGACCGGAACGCGCTCGCGATCGAAGAGCAAGCGGACCGGCTCGGTCACCTGGTCGCCGACTTGCTCGATCTCTCTCGCCTGAAAGGCGGAGCCATGCCTGTGCATCCCGAGCTCAACACTGCCGAGGATCTAGTCGGCGCGGCGATGCGGCAGATGGCCGGAGTTCTGAAGGATCGGCGGGTCGAGACCAACGTGGACTTCACCGAGCCGGCCCTGACCGGTCGGTTCGACTTCGTCCAATCGCTCCGCATCTTGAGCAATCTGCTGGGAAACGCCGTCCGCTATACGCCCCCCGCGTCGCCGATCGAGGTCTCCGTCCATCGGGACGGCGCGGCCCTCGTGTTCGTGGTGGCCGACCGCGGTCCCGGCATCCCCATGGCCGAGCAGGACCGTATCTTCGAGCCGTTCTACCGCCCGCCCGGCGCTCCGGCCGATGGCGGCGGCGCGGGCCTCGGACTTTCCATCGCGCGGCGCCTGGCGGAGCTGCAGGGGGGCACGCTCGCGTACGCAGCGCGGCCGGGCGGCGGTAGCAGTTTCGAGCTGCGGCTGCCCGCGGACCCGACTTTGTGAACTCTTAACATCAATCGCACGCCAGCCTCGTTGATTCTTAGCGGGCGGTCGCGATACGTTGCGCGTGTATGCGGGAGCTGTCGCCCATTGTGCGCGCGGTGCTTGACGCGCGGGACGAAGCGATCGTGATTGTCGATGCGCGCGGCGGCACGCTGTACCTGAACGCCGCCGCCCGAGCCACGCAGCCGCAAGCGCATACCCCATCGCAGTTCATGGCACGGGGCGGGCGCGCCGTGCTGCTGCGGCTGGGAGAGGGCGTACTGGGCGAGGTCATCATCGTGCCCCGGGCGTCCTGTCAGACGTGGGCCGACCAGGAACGCGCGGCAATCCAGGAGACCCTCCAGCAGACGGGTGGCAACTGTGCGGAAACCGCCCGCCGACTCGGCATCAGCCGCACGACCCTGTGGCGGCGACTGAAGGCCGAGCGCTCGTGAAGGCCGCACCGCCGGCCCTTAGGGAAACACCTCCTTGAACAGCTTCAGCATCGCCGCCCAGGACTGACGGTCTGCTTCCGCATCATAGGCGAGCTGGGCCATGCCATACTGTCCTGCGTCGGGGTTGGTGAAACCGTGCTTGGCGCCGGGGTAGGAGATCACCTCCACCCGCACGCCCGCCGCCTGCATCTCCCGCTTGAACGCCTCCACTTGCTCGGGCGGGACGAACGGATCCGCGCCCCCTGTCAGCACGAGCACCCGGGCCTTGACCGTCCCGGGCTGCGCCGGAGCCTTCGTCACGAGTGCTCCGTGGAACGTCACGACGGCGGCCAGCGGGGCGCCGGCGCGCGCCATATCGAGCACCACCGCGCCTCCGAAGCAGTAGCCGATCGCCGCGAGCCGCGTGGTGTCGACGTGCGGGTCCCGCTTCAGCTGCTCCAGCGCCGCGTTGAACCGGGCCGCAAGGACCGCCGGATCCTTGGTCACCTCGTTCACGAACGCCTGCGCGTCCTGGGGATGAGTCGCGACCTTGCCCTTGCCGAACATGTCCAGCGCGAAGCCGATATAACCAGCCTCGGCGAGGCGCCGCGCCTGGTGGCGCGCGTGCGCGTTGTGCCCCCACCACTCGTGCACAACGAGCACGCCGGGGCGCTTGCCCCGCGCGGCGTCGTCCCAGGCGATGAATCCCTGCAGGACGGTCTCGCCCTGCCGGTATTCGAGCTCCCGGGTCTTGACGTCGGCATTTCCAGGCGACTGTGAGAGCAACACGGCAGCCATGGCTAGTCCGTACCGAGCGTACATGCGTCGACCTCGTCCTGTCGGTGGTGCTTCATCATCTCGGCGCAGCGGGATTCCGTCAAGCGATGCGGCGGTCCGACTCTTCCGGTTCAGCGAGCAGGGCGCCGGCCGCCGCGGGCTCGAGCGGTTTGGCGAACAGGTAGCCCTGCCCGAGCCGACACCCGAACGCGATGAGGCGCGCGCGCTGCGTGACCGTCTCGACGCCCTCCGCCATCACGCCCAGACCGAGGTTGCCCGCCAAGTCCACGATCGAGCGCACGATCTCCAGGTCGGTGCGGCGCGCCCCCATGCGATGCACGAAGGAGCGATCAACCTTGATTCCCTGGAGCGGGAAGCGCGGCAAGGAGCTGAGTGACGAGTAGCCGGTGCCGAAGTCATCCATGTGCAGCTCGACGTTCAACCCCCGCAGCTGACCGAGCGCGGTGGTCGACGACTCGACGCTGTCCAGGAGCACGCGCTCGCTGATCTCGAGGGCCAGGCAGCGGGGCGCGAGTCCCGCGGCCTGCAGAGCCGTGCGCACGTCTTCCACGATGCGCGGGTGCGCGAGCTGTTTGGCGGAAAGGTTCACGCTGATCCGCAGCGCAGCGGCGGCCGGAAACGTCTCCTGCCAGCGTCGCGCCTGCCGGCACGCTTCTTGGAGGACCCAGCTCCCGATGGAGACGATGAGACCGGTCTGCTCCGCCAGCGGCACGAAGTCGAGTGGCAGGATCACGCCGCGCTTGGGGTGATGCCAGCGCAGCAGCGCCTCGAACCCGTGCACGCGCCCGGTCTCGAGCTCCACGATGGGCTGGAAGGCCAGCCGGAGCTCACCGCGCTCGAGGGCGTTCCGCAGGTCGGCCTCCATGCCGAAGCGGGCCTGTACCGAGTCGCGCATGGCAACGCTGAACACCTGAAAGCGCGCCCGCCCCTCCTCCTTGGCGTGATACATGGCGAGGTCCGCGTCGCGCAGCAGGTCCTGGGGCTGCCCGTAGTCAGGCTCGCTCAGCGCCACGCCGATGCTGGCTGTCGCGAGGACCTCGCGGCCTTCGAGCGTAAACGGCGTGGCGAGCGAGTCCTGGATGCGCCGCGCGGCGTGCTCCGCGTCGGGCAGTCCAGTGATCTCCTCGAGCAGCAGGGTGAACTCGTCGCCCCCGAGCCGCGCCACGACGTCGCCCGGCCGCACGCATGTCCGTAGACGGCCCGCGATTTCCGCCAGCAGGCGGTCGCCGGCTGCATGACCGAGGCTGTCGTTCACCGCCTTGAAGTTGTCGAAGTCGACGAACAGGACGGCGACCCGATACGCGGGATCGCGTCGCACCCGCCCCAGCGCTTGAGACACCCGCTCGACGAAGTAACCCCGGTTGGGCAGGTCCGTGAGCGCGTCGTGCAAGGCCCCGTGCACGAGCTGTTGCTCGGCCTGCTTGCGCGCCGTGACGTCGTAGGCGATCGCTGTGGCGCCGATGGGACGACCCTGCGGGTCCAGGATCGGTGAGACGCTGATCGACACCTCTACGCGCGTGCCGTCCTTGCGCAGCCGGGTCGTCTCGTAGTGCTCGATCCGCTCGCCGCGCCGCAGCCGCTCCAGCATCCCGGGCAGCTCGTCGACGCGGTCCGGCGGGGCGAGCAGGGCGATCGGCTTCCCGATCACTTCCTCGGCGGAGTATCCGTACAGGCGTGCGGCGGCCGGATTCCAGCTGGTGATGGTCCCCTCCAACGTCTTGCCGATGACAGCGTCGTCGACAGACTCCACCATGGCCTTGAACTGTGTCAGGGCCTGGTCGGCTAGCTGGCGCTCCGTGACGTCCAGCGTGGCCCAGCGGGCGTGGATGAGCTGGCCGCCTACTAGCAGCCCGTTCGCGTTCGTGAGGCCGTGGCGGATCGAGCCGTCGCGGCGGCGCATGCGGGTCTCGACGTTATGGAGCGTCTCTCCGGTCCGCAGGCGCCGCAGGGCATTGGCGGCGGGCTGGGGATCGACGAAAAATTGGGCGATGTTGCGACCCACATACTCTTCGCGCTGATAGCCCAGCGTGTCGAGCTCGGACTGGTTGGCGTCGAGAATCGTGCCGTCCGCCGCAGTCCATTGAAGGCCGACGGGCGCGTGCTCGAAGCAATCCTCGCGCTCCACCTCCTTCACTCGGCGCTCCGGGTCGTCGATCAAGCCGAGGCACACCCCGGCGAGCTCGAGCAGCATGCGCTCTCGGCCGCGCCGCTCGACCCCGGCGGGTGGGGGCTGCGGCGGCTCGCGCCGGACCGGCGCGATACACCAACGCCGCTGCCGCACGCGGCTCACCACCCAGCGGCGGGGCGTCCGCGGCGATTGCAACTCGCCGAGGTCGCGCAGCGTGGCCTCCAGCTCGGCGGCGGCGCCAGCGGCAACTTCCGCCGCGGAGCTGGCGGCCAGGAGATGAAGTCGATCGCGTGCGTCGGCCTCCCAGACACCGACCTCGCGCCCCTCCAGGGCGATGGCCGCCCGGCGCAGTACCTCCTGCCACCGCTGCTCCAGTCCGCTCGAGAGCGTGGCAGTCATGGAGTTGCGGGCCCGCGCGCCCCGCCGAGATGCGAGAAGGTCGCCCCGGCCGACACGAGGTCGATCGCGTCGTAGTTGTGCTCTACGAGTGGTTGGAAGAACTGCGTCTCATCGGTGCTGCTCTCGCCCCGCGCCGCAGGCGTCTGACGTCCGGAGCCGGGGCTCGTGCGCTTCACGATCGGGGGCCACCCCCTTTGCTGCGCAAGCGAGCGTGAATCAGGAGCGTCCAGGAACCAACATAGGTGTGTCGCATGCCGCGTGCCACGCGTTGGGGCGTCGAAGCACGTCTCGTTGCGTCTACGCGACACGTGTGGCAATGGGAGCCGCTCGTGCGTCATGCTGCCGGGGCACGGTCCGGAAGGGCGGCGCTCTCGTGTTCGGGCCCGCTTGTTGCCGGACGAGGGGTAGGTCCCATGGATCCCCCAGACGCGCCGCCGGTCGTCCTGATCGCGGGTGCTCGAGACCATTCCCTCGCGAGTGCGCTCGAGGCGAATGGTTACGCCGTGGTCCAGCCCCCGACCGCCGCGCTCGCCCTCGAGCAGGCGCGTGACGTGCGCCCGGACGTCATCATCCTCGGGGCTGAGTTACCGGATATCTCAGCGATCGACGCCGGCTGGTTGTTCGACAACGACCTGCACATCGGCGGCAACGTGCCGATCCTGATTCTCGCCCCCGACCGGCCGACTCCGGAGCAGCGGGTGACCGCGCTCCACGCCGGTGCCTGGGACTTTCTCCGCTATCCGGGTGACTTAGACGAGTTGTTGGTCAAGCTCCAGACCTACGTGCAGGCGAAGCGGAACCTCGATGCGGCGCTCGCGGAGGGCCCGGTGGACGCGCCGACGGGGGTGCACAGTCGGGCCAGCCTGGCGCGGCGGGCGCGGGAGCTGGGAGCGCTGATGTCCCGGCAGCACGGGGCGCTGGCTTGCATCGTGTTCGCTTTGGACGTGGACCACGTGGACCCAAGGGCTGGAAGCGTCGTGGCGCGTGTGGCACGAGTGTCCGACGTCGTCGGGGCCTTGGGCCCGACCGAATTCGCCGTGGTCGCACCCGCCACCGATCATGCGGGTGCCGTGAAGCTCGCGCGGCGTATCACCGCCGCCTTGAGCGAAACGCTTGGCAGCGGGGGCGTCTTGACTCCGGGGTCGACACTCCGCGTCGGCTACGCTGCGGTCGGCAACCTCCAGTATTCGCCGATTGATCCCGTTGCGCTGCTGTTGCGCGCTACTACGGCGCTGCGCAGCGGCGAGCCGGAGCCCGGCTCCCCGTGGGTGCGACGCTTCGACTTGACGACGGCCACCGATCGAGAGTCGGGAGCGAGGCGCCGCACTACTCCCTCCGGGCTCGCGGTCGATCCCGGGAGAGCCAGCTCATGAGGGCCACGCGTCTTGCGCTCGCAACGCTGTTCGGCGCTGTCACGGTGGTCGTGTTGAGCTGCGGCGAGCCGTCGCCGGTGGGCGTTGCTCCGCCCGTGCCGCCACGGCAGGCATTGCTGGGGACCTCGCTGCTGCAGGGCAGCGGCCTCCTCACCTGCTCGCCGCTCGCGTACGACTCCGTCACCGCGACGATCGGGCCGGACGGCGGAACGATTCGAGTGGGGCCGCACGCGCTGGCCGTTCCCGCCGGAGCACTCGCGGTGCCGACCACTATCACCGCGGTGGTGCCGTCGGACACGGTGAACGTAGTGCGGTTCCAGCCCGAGGGGCTGCAGTTCGATCGCGCGGTGGACCTCACGCTGAGCTACGCGAATTGCAACCTGGTCGGGTCGCTCGCGCCCAAGCACATCGTGTATACCACCGACGCGCTGCAGATCCTTGAGTACCTGTCCACAGTCGACGACCTGTTCACGCAGACGGTCACCGGAGAGTTGCAGCACTTTTCTGACTATGCAATCGCGTGGTGAGGCAAGCGTAACGCCGCTCGTCGGGCCCTCCCGCTGGCCGCTTCGGGCCGCCGACTTGCTCCACGCGGCGCGCGAGCGGGAGCGCGCGGGCTGCATCCCGGAAGCGATTGAGCGCTACGAGTCGGCGATCGCGGCGGCGCAGCGGGACGGGGAGCACGCGCTGTTGGCGGAGGCGCTGCGACGTCTGGCGGTGCTGCGCCATCATCGCAGCGAGCCTGCGCGGGCCCGCGAGCTGTGCCGCCGGAGCTACGACGCGGCGCGCCAGATCGGCGACGACGTGCTCGCGGCCGAAGCGCTCAATACACTGGGCGGACTCGATGTGACGGCGGGCTCCTTGGAGGATGCCCGCAAGACGTTCGTGCGGGCGCTGGAGCTGGGTGGCTCGAGCCGTCGGCTGCGCGCGCGGGTGCAACAGAACCTGGGGATCGTCGCCAACATCCAGGGCGAGCTGAGCGAGGCCCTGGCGCGCTATGAGCGCTCGCTGGCGGCGTACCGTGAGTGCGGGGACGAGCACGGCTGTGCCATCGCTTACCACAACCTCGGCATGGTGAGCGCGGACCGGGAGCGGTTCGACGCCGCCGACTGCTACTTCCGGGAGAGTCGCGCCCTCGCCGAGCGGGTCGGCGACGTGTACCTGCAAGCGCTCTGCCTGGTCAATCACGCCGAAGTGGACGTGGCGCGCCAACGCTTCGAGAACGCGCGGCAGAGCGCGGAGAGTGCGCTCGCGTTGTTCGATCAGCTGGGCGCGCGCGGTGCCAAGGCGGGCGCCTACCGGGTGATCGGGATGGCGTATCGCGAGACGGGCCGCCTCACGCTCGCCGAGTCGCGCCTCCGCTCGGCGATCGACTTGGCGGTCGCGGCGGGCTCCGTACTCAACGAGGCGGAGGCCTCTCGCGAGCTGGCGCTGTTGTACCAAGCGATGGGCCGAAACCAGGACGCGCTGCGGCTGCTCAACGTCGCGTACCGGCTGTTCCGCCGATTGGATGCCCGCGTGGACCTGGTCCACGTAGGCGGGAAAGTGGCGGAGCTGGAAGGCACGTACCTCGCGGTCGTGCGCGAGTGGGGTCAATCGATCGAGTCGAGCGACGGCTATACGTTCGGCCATTGCGAGCGGGTGGCGCGGCACGCGGTCGCCGTGGCGCGGGCCCTGGGGCTCGACGAGCAAGCGGAGACGACCGTCCTGCTCGGCGCTTATCTCCACGACGTGGGCAAGGTGCGGATCCCACACGAGATTCTCCATAAGCCCGGCTCGCTCACGGCCGAAGAGCGCGCCGTAGTGCAGATGCACCCGGTCTGGGGAATCGAGCTGCTGGCGAATGTCGACTTTCCCTGGGACTTGAAGCCGATCATCCGCTGGCACCACGAGCGCTACGACGGCAGCGGTTATCCCGACCGACTCAAAGGAGACGAGATCCCGCTCTCCGCACAGATCGTCGGAATCTTGGACGTCTACGATGCGCTGACCAACCCACGGGCCTATGCGCCGGCGCTGTCGGTGGCGCAGGCGCTCGAGGCGATGGCCGACTGCCGCGGCTGGTGGTGCGAGCGCGTGTTCAGGGCGTTCTGGTGCCTGGTGGCCCAACAAACACCAGAGGAGAGAAGACCGCTGGAGTGAGGCACTAGACTAGCCGGCCGTCCCGGAACATCCGGCACCCTGGCTACGTTCCCACCGTAGCGCAGGAGGTGCCATGTCGATCCGGCCGATCAAGTCGATCATTCAGTCGCAGCCCACCATCGAGGGCGCGGGCGTGAGGCTGCGTCGGGCGTTCGGATTCGGGAACACCGGCGAGTTCGACCCGTTCCTGCTGCTGGACGACTTCCGCAACGAGAACCCGGAGGACTACCTCGCGGGGTTCCCCTGGCACCCGCATCGCGGGATCGAAACCATCACCTACGTCCTCGCCGGCACGGTCAACCACGGCGACAGCCTGGGCAACCGCGGCACGCTCGGCGCCGGGGACGTGCAGTGGATGACGGCGGGCAGCGGCATCCTCCATCAGGAGATGCCGCGGGGGGACCCACGGGGACGGATGCACGGATTCCAGCTGTGGGCCAATCTTCCGTCTTCCTTAAAGATGACGCGGCCGCGCTACCAGGACGTGCTGGCGGGCGACATCCCGGAGGTCGTGGACGACGACGGGACGCGCGTGCGGGTCATCTGCGGGAGCTTCTGGGGCAAGACCGGTCCCGTCGACGGCGTCGCCGCCGACCCGCGCTACCTGGACGTGTGGGTCCCGCCGCGGGTGCGCAAGACCCTGCCTGTGGAGTCATCGCGCCACGCCTTCGCCTACATCTTCGCGGGGAGCGGCACGTTCCGTGACGCATCGCCGCCGCGCGGCGTTCGCACCGAGTGGGTAGGGAAGGAGGGTGCACAGGCCGAAGCTCGCGACCAGACCGGCAATCGCTCGCTCGTGCTCTTCGACTCGGGCGACGAGATCACCGTTCAGGCCGGCGACGCCGGGATCCGGTTCCTGCTCGTTTCGGGCCGGCCGATCGCGGAGCCGGTGGCCTGGCAGGGGCCGATCGTGATGAACACCGAGGCGGAGCTGCGGCGCGCCTACGCCGAGCTGCGCGACGGGACGTTCATCAAGCCAGGCTGATTTGAGGCGAGGCTAAGCCTCGCCCTTGCGCCGTCGCTTCTCCTTCTCCCGCTCCTGCTTCCCGCCCGCCGCCACTACGCGGTCGCGGCCCTCGTCCTTTGCCTCGTACAGCGCGGCGTCGGCAGTCGCGATCAGCGTCTCCGGCGTGTCGCCGTGCGCCGGACACTCCGCGACGCCGATGCTCACCGTGATCCGTCGGCCGTCGAACGGCTCGGCCGCCACCCGGGCGCGGATGCGCTCGGCGACCAGGGCCGCCGTCGCGGTCGTCGTCTCGAGCAGCACGACCAGGAACTCCTCCCCGCCGTACCGCGCCACGCAGTCCACCGCGCGCGTCGTTTGCCGCAGGATCTCAGCGATCTTCGCGAGCGCCGCGTCGCCCGCGAGGTGGCCGTGCGTGTCGTTGTACGGCTTGAAGTGATCGACGTCTGCCAGCAGCACCGAGAATGGGCGCCTGAGTCGCCGCGACCGCTGCGCTTCGCTCGACAGCGTGTCCATCAGATGCCGCCGGTTGTAGAGGCCGGTGAGGGCGTCGGTGACGGAGAGCCGCTCCAGCTCGGCCTGGCTCTCCCGCTCCCGCAGGCGTGCGACCAGGCGGTTGAACACCTGCGTCAAATAGCCTACCTCACCGGCCCCGCCCGCCGGGAGATCGACCGTGAGATCTCCGGCGGCGACCGTCGCGGCAGCGCTGCTGAGGCGCGCGAGCGGGCGCAATACGAGCAGGACCAGGACGTAGGCCATCAGCCCGACCCCCGCGAGCTGGGCGGCGATCATCAACGCAGTGAGGCTCCGGAGCTGGCCACCGCGGCGGAACGCCTCCGCCCGCGGCAGCTCGGCCACCGCGGCCCAGCGCAGCCGGGGCACGCGCCGGAGGACCCCGACCACTTCCCGGCCGTCCGCGCGCTTGTACACCACCGTCTGGCCTTCCGCGTCGAACAACGCACGGATGGTCGCGTCGGGAAGTTTCGTGCGCATCAGGTCCGCCGAGCTGACCCTGGACCGGATGACCAGCCTGCCCTGGTCCGTCATCAGATAGACGTCGCGCGGGTCGGCTGGGGAAATCCGCTGCAGCATGTCGGCGACGGTGTGCAGATTGATCTTCGCGGCGAAGGCGCCGATAAATCGGCCGTCCGCCTGACGGATCGGTACGGCGAGCACGATCGCAGCCTTGCCGAGCACCCCGTCCCAGTACGCCTCGCCGATCACGGCGTCACCAGTTCGCAGCCCGGTCAAGCCGTCCGGGGGGAGCCGCACGCCGCCCGTCCGCCCGCTGTTGCTCGCGACCACACGTCCGCCCGGTTCGATGACCACCAGCGCCTCGTGGTCCGGGAAACGCTCGCGGACCGAGTTGAGATAGTCGCGTAGACGCGCGAGCGCTCGGGCGCCGTCCCGCCCCGTGAGCTTTGCGATGTTCTCCGATATCAAGTACGAGCTCGCCGCGACTCGCAGCTCGTCGAGTCGCTCGTTGAGCCACAGATCCGTCTCCCGAGCCGCCTCGGAGCTCGCGCTGCGCAGCTCCTGGTCGGTCTGGTCGTTGAGCGCCCGTCGGTTCTGCTTGTAAGACACGCAGGTCGTCGCGAGCGCCGGAATCAGCGTCGCCAGCACCGCGAACACCAGGACCTTGTTCCTGGTGCTGCCGAGGTGCAGCGCCCGCAGCAGGGGTGCGATGTTGTCTTCCCAGACGCTCACGAGCGGTGTCCTGGAGGAGTACAGCAAGATTCACCTTCGAACATCGGCCGCAAGTGAGGTCGCTCACCAAGCAGCGTGCGCACCCCGTGGGCAGCCCAAGCCGCAGGCGCGGGGTCACCACCTCCCTTGCAATCTCCCTGCCGACTCCCAATTTGTAGGCCGCACCCGTCGTAAGGTATTGTGCCATGCGGCCTTCTCGTGCTGCGCCGCGGCTCGCGCTCGCGGTCCTCCTCGCGATGGCTGCGATGGCTTGCGGACTCGTAGACGTCTTTCAGTCGAGCGGTGTCGAGGCGGTGACCTTGGTGTACCAAGGTGACGCCTTCGTGCCGCTCGACTCGACGGTCGCGTTCACCGTCGTCGTTGAGGTCGGCGGCGCGACGCTTTCCCGGCCGCACTTGAGCATCACGTCATCCGACACGTCCATCGTCGCTCTGACTCCCGGACGCGATTCGCTGATCGGTCGGAAGACCGGCAACGCGACGCTCACGATCCGCCTGGAGAGCTCGATGCTCACCGATCCGGCGGCCGCGCCGACGCTCACCCAGCCGCTCCACGTGAGACCGTGAAGGGCAAGTGCTTCCAGTGCGGCGCCGACGTGGCGCCGGACGCGAGCTTCTGCGGCCGCTGCGGCACCCGGACCTCGGACCCCCTCGAGGCCACGTTGGTGCTCCCCGTCGAGAACCAGGACGAGCTGCTGCAGCGCGTGCGGATGGTGCTCGCCGGCGAATACGAGGTCGAGCACGAGCTGGGGCGGGGCGGGATGGGGGTGGTCTTCAAGGCGACCGAGGCCGGGCTCGGCCGCACAGTCGCCTTGAAGATCCTGCCGCCCGAGCTCGGGCTCACCACGCGGGCGGTCGAGCGGTTCAAGCGCGAAGCGCGTATGGTGGCCGAGCTCGACCACCCCAACATCATTCCCGTGTATCGGGTGGGGCAGATCGGCGGGGTCCTGCATATCGCGATGAAGTTCATCGAAGGCCGGTCGCTCGATGCCATCATCGAAGCGCAAGGAGCGCTCCCCGTGCCGGTGGTGGCGTACGTGCTGCGCGGGACGTCCCGCGCGGCTGCGTATGCCCACGACCGCGGGATCGTGCACCGGGACTTGAAGGGCGCGAACATCCTCGTCGATCGAGACGGGCGCGTCATGGTATCCGATTTCGGAGTCGCGCTGCGGGCGTCCGACGTGACCCTCACCGCCGACGGTACTGTGATCGGCACGCCCCCCTTCATGAGCCCGGAGCAGTGCGCCGGCCGCCGGGCTGGCCCGCAGAGCGACCAGTACTCGCTCGGGATCGTCGCCTTCCAGATGTTGACGGGGGCGGTACCGTTCCAGGCCGACACGCTGCTCGGCATCATGCACCATCACTTCTTCACGCCCGTGCCGGACGTCCGGCTGGTACGCGGCGATGTGCCGAGCGCGCTGATCGACGTGTTGCACGTCGCGTTGGCCAAGGAGCCGGGCGCCCGCTACGCGTCGACCCGCGACATGCTCACCGCGGTCGAAGCGATCCCGTTCTCCGAGGCGGACCGCCGGGAGTCTGAGCGGTTGCTGCGCGCGCTAGCCGCGGGCTCGCTAGTGGAGAAGATCGCCATCCGCGGGCTCCCGGCCCTCCCGACGGGCCCCACCATGGCCATGAACCTCCCGGCTCCACCCCCGCCCCGGTGGCCGTCGGGGCGGCGCGCTCGGCTGGCGGCGGTCGGCGCCGTCGCCAGCTTAGCGCTCGGCGCTGCCTGGTGGATCAGCCGTGCCGGGGGCGCCCCGGCACCAGCCCCGATCCCGGGCTCGACCGCCGCGCCTCCGCCCGCTGCGCCGCCCAGCGCAACGGCCCCGAGCCCACGCACCGCAGGCCCCACGGGCAAGCTGAGAATGCTCACCAGCCCTCCCGATGCCGAGATCCTGATCGACGACCGCCGGCTCGGGATCGGGAGCGTGTTCGATCAGGAAGTCGCGGCGGGGCCCCGCCGCCTGCGCGTCCGGGCGCCAGGCTACCAAACGTTCGACACCAGCATCGTGGTGCCGCGAGGCGAGACGCTCCGACTCGGGCGCATCGCCTTGCGCAGCCGTGACGGTGGCACGTGAAGCATCTCGTCCTGCTACTCGGGCTGACCGGCAGCATGGTCCCCCGGCTCGGGGCTCAGGGCAGCACGCAAGATCTGCTCCAACAAGCGTCCGAATTCTACGAGCGGCTGGACGTGGAGCGCGCCCTGCCGCTGCTGCGGCAAATCGTATCGCCCAACTGGCCGTTCGAGGTGACGTCCGGCCAACGGGTGGATGCCTACAAGTACCTGGGAGCCTGTCTCGCCCTCGTGGGGAAGCGCGACTCCGCCACGCTGTACTTCCGCGCTGCCGTCGAGCGGGACCCGTTCGCGGACCTCGATCCGGCCATCTTCACACCCGCGCAGCTCCGCCTGTTTGGTGAGGCCCGACGCCTCACGTTCGCCGTGGCCGTGCGACCGGTCGCGCCGGCGCGCATCGACCCGCGCACGCAACGCTTGACCTTTGCCGTCGTGACGACGCACGCCGGGTCCGTCGAGATCGCGTTGCGTCCGGTCAGCTCCGACTCCGCTGTGTCCTTGTTTCGCGGTGTGAACGACGGGCCGCGTGACGTCGCCTGGGACGGCCTGTTGGCAGACCGTCACCTGGCACCTCCCGGGCGCTACGAACTCAGGGTCACCGGCAGCAGCCAACTCCTCAGGCGAGCGGATTCGGCCGTCATCTACTTCGAGATCCGGCACGAGATAGCTCCGCTCGAGGATACGCTGCCGGAGCTCACGGCCCGTGACCTGCTTCCGGAGCAGCTCTCGAAGTCGGCGGCGACGCGTGACCTGCTCAGAGGGCTCGGCGTGGCGGGCGCGGCCCTCCTGATATCCGACGTGCTGGCAAGCCGGCAGCTCGGGGGGAGCCTGAAGCTCGGCTCGGCCGCGGTGGCGGGAACGGCCGTCGCCACGGGTGCGGTGGCGTTCGCCGGCGACCGACGGCATCCCGCCATCCCCGGGAACATCGTGGCGAACGCCCGGCGGCGCGCCGAGCGCGCCGGGCAAAACGCCGCGATCAGGGGCCGCAACGCCGCCAAGACCGCCGCGACTGTTCTCCTGGTGACGCCGGCGGCGGGAGTCGGTCCCTGAGCCCGGCGGCGGCGGCGATCCGACTCGGGGCCGTGGGTATCGCGCTCAGCCCTGGCCAGGCGCTGGCGCAACGCGCCGTGACCGCGTTCGCTTCCCTGTCGGTGGCCGAGCACCGCGTGGAAGCAGGGTACGGTGTGGAACGCGCATGGGGAGCCATCCTGGGCGGCGGCGCGAGCCTGCGCCTCGGCACCAGGGTGGAGCTGGGGCTACGCGTACAAGGCGGTCGGCTCAACACGTCCGCACCGGGTGCGGTGGATCGGGACGTGGGAGAGGTCGGGCTCGAGGCGGACGTTCGCGTCGTTCCCTGGGTCACCTTCCGAGTCGGCGCGCGACGGCGCACCTATTCATCGGTGATCGCCCGGCAAGGCTGGACCATGGTTGACGTCGGTCCCGAAGTGCGACTCGCGTTCGCCCGGGGTACGATCAGCGGCGTGACCCGTGTCGCCCTGGTGCCCGTGGTATCCGTGAGCGGGTTGCCGCGACCCGACGTCGCCGTCACCGGCGCCACGGGGCTGCAATTCCGGCGGCGGGGCCTCACGCTCGGCACCCTGTACTCGCTTGAGCGCTACGACTTTCCGGCTGACGGAGCGATAGCCCGCGTCGAGCAGCTGGCGGCGGTGACGCTACGCCTCGACGTCGGCCTCGGGCGCCGGTGAACGTCTTGGGCTCCAAGGGAGAGGCTATGCGGAGCATCCACGCATCCCGCTGGACCACGGCCATCGTATGCGCCACCCTGCTGAGCGGAGCGCTGCTGGGGTGTCGATCGCGCGCCAGGGACGCTGGGTTCCTCGCCAGCCGCGTTCCCGCAGCCCGGCTCGACTCCGTACTCCGAGCGGCCGACAGCGTGCGGCTGTCACTGGCCGACGCTCGCACACTGCTGGGGATCGTCGCGGACCCCGAGTTCGCCGCAAAGCTCCCTCACGACACGATGACCATCGCGGAGATTCTGGTGTGGGGGCGCACCGAGCACGCGCGGATGGAGCGCGCGGCTGCGGAAACGACGGCCGCCGCGCGGGCGCGCGAGGAAGAGCGCAAGCGGCAACTCGACTCCCTGCTCACCGTGACGCTGGTCAGCAAAGGCTACCTGCCGAAGGACCCCGATCTGGAGCGCTTCGACGACTACATCTCTCTGACGTTCGCGTACCGAAACAAGGGGACCAAGCCGGTCCGGGCCTTCCAGGGGGACGTGGCCTTTCTCGACGCCGTGGGCGACACGATCTACAGCGCGCACCTCAAGGTAGAGCTGGCGCTTGGCCCCGGGCAGACGCGGCGCGAGCAGGGACGCATCATTAAGTACAACCCGTTTCGGACTGAGCATCAGCGGCTGCGAGACACGCCCTTGAGCAAGTTGCGGGTCGTCTGGCAACCGAGTGAGGTGATCTTCGCCGACGGCACTCGGCTGAGCCTCGAAGCTGCTGCGGACGCGCCCTAGATGAAACAGGCTGTGCCGGTTGCAACCTTCCGCCGCAGCTACGCGTCGGAATAGTATCCCCTTCCTCGGGCACCTGCGTGTCGAGAACGCTCATCCGTCTGGCGGTCCTCGGCGTGGCCCTCGCCCCGACCTGCTCCGTCGCTGTAGCGTCACAGAGCATCCACCCGACCCCTCCACCGGAAACACGGGCCGTTCCTCTCCAGGGCGAGATCCGGCTCGACGGCCGGCTGGACGAGGCTGTCTGGCAGACGGCACCGCCGGCCACCGACTTCCGCCAGGCTCAGCCGCACGAAGGTCAGCCCGCCACGCAGCGGACCGAGGTCCGGTTCGCGTTCGACGGGGCGGCGCTGTACGTGGGGGCGCGGATGTTCGACGATCACGGTGCGGCCGGCGTGCGGACCCGATTGGTGCGCCGCGACGGCGCCCCGAACTCGGACTACGTCGAAGTGATCTTCGACACGTATCACGACCACATCGGCCGGCTGTTCTTCACGGTGAATCCCTCCGGCGTGCGGGGTGACGCCAACGGTCTGGGCGGCGGCTCGGACGATTCCTGGGACCCGGTGTGGGAGGTGAAGACGGCGATCGATTCGCTGGGCTGGACCGCCGAGATGCGGATCCCGCTCTCGCAGCTGCGCTATCCGGCGACCGCCGAGGAGCAGACGTGGGGCCTCCAGATCTGGCGCCAGGAGAACCGGCTGAACGAGCTGTCGCAGTGGTCCTTCTGGGGCCTCACGGAAGCGGGCGGTCCACCCCGCTTCGGGCATCTGCGGGGACTCGTGATCCGGCGCGCCCCCGGCCGAGCCGAAGTCCTGCCCTACATGGTGGGGCGCTCGGCCAACGTACCCGTGAGCGACCCGAACGACCCGTTTCAAAAGGCGCACACCTGGGACGGCCGTGGCGGCGTGGACGCGCGCCTGCTGCTCACGTCCAATCTCACCCTCAACGCCACGGTCAACCCCGACTTCGGCCAGGTGGAGGTGGACCCGGCCGTGGTGAACCTGTCCGCGTTCGAGACGTTCTTCGAGGAGCGGCGGCCCTTCTTCGTCGAGGGCGCGGGCTACTTCGGGTTCGGCAGCCTCAACTGCTTCTTCTGCTCGAACGTCTCGAGTCTCGGCATGTTCTACACCCGCCGCATCGGCCGCCCGCCGCAGGCGCCGGACAACGTGGACGCCGCGGGAGGCGTGTACGCCGACCAGCCGCACAACACCACGATTCTCGGCGCCGCGAAGCTCACGGGGCGCACGCCCACGGGGTGGTCCATCGGCGCGCTCGACGCGGTCACCCGGCGCGAGCGCGCGGCGTTCCTGAAGAGCGACGGCACGCGCGGCGACGTCACCGTCGAGCCGTTCACGAACTACTTTGTGGCCCGCGTAGCCAAGGACTTGCGCGGCGGCGCCACCGTGCTGCGGGCGATCGGAACGTCGGTAGTACGCGAGCTCGATGACCCGTTCTTGGCCGACCGCCTGAGCCGCCACGCCGAATCGTTCGGGCTTGGGACCGAGATGTGGTTCGGCAAGCGCGAGTACCGCCTCATGGCACAGCTCGCGGGCACGCAGGTGTCGGGCGACACCGCAGCCATGCTGCGACTGCAGACGTCGAGCGCGCGCTACTTCCAGCGCCCCGATCGGGGGAACGGCTCGAACGGGGTGCTGAGCGACGCCTATAACCCCGCACTCACGGCGCTGCGCGGCGTGGGCGCGTATGCGCGGTTCGCGCGGGAGTCCGGGCACCTGTTGTGGGAGCTGTCCACCAACATGCGCACTCCGGGATTCGAGAACAACGACATCTCGTTCCTCAACCGGGCCGACTACTGGTGGATGAGCGGGAACATTTTTCCTCAGTGGACCAAGCCCACCCGCTGGTACCGCCAGCTGTTGTTCATCGCCGGCGGCCAGCAGCAGTACAACTTCGACGGCGACCTGACCGACCGGCAGCTGCAGCTGTTCGGCTTCATCCAGCCGCACAACTACTGGGACATCAACGCGTTCTGGATCCACTGGCCGAGCGTGCTCGACGACCGGCTGAGCCGCGGTGGGCCGGTGCTGCGCCGGCCCGGGGTTGACCTCTGGTCCACGAACGTCTCCACCGATTCCCGCAAGAATGTGGTGCTGAGCGGATCCGCGAACCTGAGCTGTAACCGAGACGGCGACTGCAGTCCTGCGGTGAGCCTCTCGGTGCAGCTGCGACCCGCCTCTAACCTGTCGCTCTCGCTCGGGCCCTCGGTGAGTCACGATCAGAACGGCTTCCAGTACGTGACGACGGTGCCCGACCCGACGGCCACGGCATGCTACGGCAACCGCTACGTCTTTGCCGACTTGGCGCAGAATTCACTCGCGATGAACGCGCGCTTCAACGTCACGTTCTCGCCCAACCTGACGCTCGAGCTGTTCATGCAACCCCTGATCGCGAGCGGCGACTACTCCCGCTACAAGGAGTTCGCGGCTCCGCGCGGCCTGCGCCGGCTCGTCTATGGGGTGGATGTCGGGACGGATTCGATCATGCCGGGGAACGCGTCGCAGGGGGTGCGCGACTCGATCTTCATCGACCCCGACGGGGGCGGGCCCGCCACCCGGTTCGTGATCGTCGATCCGAGCTTCACGCTGCGCTCGCTGCGCGGCAACGCGGTGCTGCGCTGGGAATACCGGCCTGGCTCGACGCTCTACCTGGTGTGGACCCGCAGCGGCTCCTCGTCGCTCATGCGCGGCGCGATCGATTTCGGCGACGACGCCAGGGCGCTGTTCCGCGGGCCGTCGGAGAACATCTTCCTGGTCAAGGTGAACTACTGGCTCGGGATCTAAAGAGCTGCCCCGTAGTGCCGATCGACACCGGCGGCTCGAGGAGATAAGATCCCTCCGGTCGTTTCGACCCGGGCGTCGCTCGCAGCCCCGCCCCATCCACGGGAACAGCCGGGACGCTCCTGACGCTTGTGGAACACGGAGGAACGCATGGACAACTACGAGGACCTTGAGCGCAGCCTGGACCCCCACCGTGCGCAGGAACAAGACGCCGCCGCCGCCGAGGTCGGGGCCCGGCTGCGGCAGCGCGGCATCGCCGTCACCGGCGCCGAGCGCCCCGACGACCTGGTGGACCTGCTCTCTGCGGTCGAGCGGTTCGAGGCTGCGGTCGAGGCGCACGGAGGCGACCTCATGGTCGATGACTTGCGCAGCTCGCAACCGGACGATCCCCACTACGTGGTGCCACGCCGGGCGCTCGGGGAGGGGACGCGCGCCTACATCGCACGGATCGATGCAGCGACTGCGGGCCTGCGGCGCCACCCGCGGCGGCCCGACTGAAATCGACCTTCACCATTATTCCCCCAAACCGGAGTTGTGTTATGGCTGGCACGACGCACCCCACGCTCAACGACATCCCCGAGTCCACCCGTGGGCAGGTGATCGACCTCTTGAACCAGCGGCTGGCCGACGCGATCGACCTCCAGCTGCAGGCCAAGCAAGCGCACTGGAACGTGAAGGGGTCCCAGTTCATCGCGCTCCACAAACTGTTCGACGAGATTCACGGCGCCGCGCTCGAGTACGTCGACCTCCTGGCGGAGCGCGTGATTCAATTAGGCGGCATCGCGGAAGGGACCGGTGCGATTGTGGCCGAGCGATCCGAGCTGCCGCAGTACCCCATCAACATCTCGAGCGGCGAGGAGCACGTCTGGGCGTTGTCCAATGCACTGGCGAGTTTCGGGGAGCGCATCCGCCAGGCCATCGGCGAGACGGACGAACTGGGGGACGCGGACTCGACCGACATCTGCACGGAGATCTCGCGGGGTGTCGACAAGTGGCTGTGGTTCGTCGAGGCTCACGCGGAGGGTGCCGCCCGTACGCAGGCGCGCGCTTGATGAGCGTCTTGTTCCCCGCGCTGTTGCGGTTCAGCGACGTCGGGCTGTTGCTGCTGCGGCTCATGGTGGCGGCGGTGTTCCTGCCGAGCGGGCTGAATCATGTGAAGGATCCTGTGGCCCGCTCGCGCAGCATCGGCGCGAGCCCTCGCTTCACGCTGTTTCTCGGGACGGCGGAGCTGCTCGGCAGCACCGGCGTGGCTCTGGGAATCCTGACGCAGCTCGCCGCCATCGGTCTGGTCCTGATCATGCTCGGCGCGATACAGAAGAAGATCTTCGTGTGGAAGACGGGTTTTTGGGGCGACCGGACGTACGGTTGGCACTATGACCTGATGCTGCTCGTGATGAATCTCACCATCGTACTCACGGGCGGGGGCAAGCTGGTCGTCCTCTAGCCGCCCCGCTCGTAGTTCCCGGATGGCTCAGCCGCTTGGCGGCGCCAGCACCTCCCCGAGCGCGGCGAGCCGCTCCTCCCAGTACTGTTTCACCCGCGCCGCCGCCGACTTGTCCGCCACCGTCTTTCCATGAAACAGAAGTAAACATTATAAAAGTTGACATAAGAGTAATACAATGGTATGCTTGGCCGCCCCGCCCGAGGGCTTGAACCATGCGACCACGGCCGGATGAAGCGATCCCGCGTCAGTCGATTGCCACGTATCATGATTTCCTGAAGTCGCTCCTCAACGACCGCGACCGCTTCTTCGAGGAGGTCGTCGAAGGCGTTGGGCTTCGCAGCAAGCTCCGCTACGCGGTTGTAACGATCGTCGCGCTTGCTGGGTTCTTCGGACTGGTTGCCGGTGCCTACTCCGGCCCCGCCCAGGCCGTATCCGCCGCTGTCAAGCTGCCCTTCCTGTTCTTTGCAACGTTCGCCGTCTGCTTCCCTGCGTTTTTCGTAGTGCAGGTGCTGGTCGGCTCTCGCTTGCGCCTGCTGCAAGTCGCCGTGTTGGTGTTCGGCGCGCTCGCACTGGCGTGCGTGCTGCTGGCGGCGTTCGTGCCGATCACCGCGTTCTTTCTCATTACCGGTGCGAACTACTACTTCCAGCACCTGCTGAACATCACGATCGCCGGCATCGCTGGACTGTTCGGCATGTACGCCCTGCACGAGGGGCTGAGCTTGGTGTGCGAGAAACGCGAGGTGTACCCGCGCAAGGCGCTCACCATCATGCGAGCGTGGGCGGTGCTGTTCGCCTTCGTGGGAATCCAGCTGGCATGGAGCCTGCGACCCTTTCTCGGTGATCGCAACCAGCCCTTCCGGGTGTTCGGAACGTACCAGGGCAATTTCTACGCGGCGGTGATCTACGCCGTGAACAAGCTGATACAGGGCGACGACAGGCCGACCTCCCCATCGGTCAAACCGGACACGCTGCCGCGGTTTCGCGGTCTCGTGCTTCCGCTGGTGGACACAGTTGCCGACACGACGCGGCGACGCAAGCGCCCATGACCCGGGATGATGACAAGCGCCGCGCACCGTCGCTCGACAACGACATCTTGACGATTGAAGAGGTCGCGGCGTACCTGCGGCTCACACCGCAGACCATCTACAAGTGGGCGCAGCAGAAGCGGATTCCGGCGGCCAAGCTGGGGAAGGAGTGGCGCTTTCGGAAGAGCATCGTCGATCGCTGGTTGGACGAGCAGATTCTTAGCGCCGCATCGGGTTTCGAGCACCTGAAGGAGCAAACGGAGCGGTAACGCCGGTCTTGACGTATCGACATTTGTTGATATATAATAAAGACATGCCCGTCGCCCCATTGCCCGACACCGCCCGCACCAGGCGCTGGTTCCATGCGCTCTCTGACGAGACGCGCCTCGAGGTCGTGCGCCTCCTCTCCCATGGAGAGCGGTGCGTGTGCGAATTGCAGGATGTCCTCCACGCCGCGCAGTCGCGGCTGTCGTTCCACCTCCGAGTTCTCAAGGAGGCCGGGCTGGTGACCGATCGCCGGGAAGGCCGTTGGGTCTACTACGCGCTCAACCGCGCTGCCCTCGACCAGATCACGGCCTTCGCGTCGGCGGTGCAGCCCGGCAAGCACGCCGGGAGCTGCCGGGGGGCGTGCTGCGGCTGACGGTCTTTTTTTGGGTTTATACATCAAGATTTGTTGATAAGGAGAGGACCATGAGCGACGCACGCATCAAGGATACGGTGAAGCAGAAATACGCGGAGACAGCGCTGCGCGTGCTGTCCGGGAACCAGGGGAAGTGCGGTTGCGATCCGGTGAGCTCCAACCTCTATGATCCTGCTGAGACGGCCGCGCTCCCTGAGGGGGCGGTGCTGGCGTCACTGGGCTGTGGTAATCCCACGGCCTTGGCCGAGCTCCATGACGGGGAGACGGTCCTCGACCTAGGGTCGGGTGGTGGAATCGACGTTCTCTTATCCGCCAGCCGCGTGGGGCCGAACGGGAAGGCCTACGGCCTCGACATGACCGATGAGATGGTTGCGCTGGCACGAGCGAACCAGCGCAAGGCGGGCGTCACGAACGTCGAGTTCTTGAAAGGGGAGATCGAGCACATCCCGCTGCCTGACGCAGCGGTGGACGTGATCATCTCGAACTGCGTCATCAACCTCTCCGCCGACAAGCGTCGGGTGCTGCACGAAGCCTTCCGCGTTCTCAAGCCCGGCGGCCGGTTTGCTGTGTCGGATGTGGTGGTCCGCGGCGAGATTCCCCCCCCCGTGCGCAAGAGCATGGAGCTCTGGGTGGGGTGCGTGGCCGGCGCGCTGGAGGAGCAGGACTACAAGAGCCTCCTGACGGAGGCGGGATTCGTGGACGTCTGGGTCGAGCCGACACGGGTCTACGAGTTCGAGGCTGCGCGGGCCGCGCTCACGGGCGCCGGGCTCGAAAGCGAGGTCCTGGCACGCGAGGTCGCGGGCCGGATCATGGGGGCGTTTATCCGCGCCCGTAAGCCTGCGTGAGCGGCCGCGCGTTGCGCTGAGCCGGCAGGCCTTGGCGGCGCGGTCGCAGTGCTCTTACATTCCCCGGGCCCATGACCACGTCGGTACACGATCTCGCGAAGCTCCGCATCAACCGGGACCCCCCGCTGGGGGTGCGGCGGGCATTCCGCTGGACCCTGATCCTGGCGGGCGTGGCGGCGGGGCTCGTCGCGGCGGTCGTTCTGATGGTGCGACGGGGCGGCGCCGTACCGGTCCAGACGCTGGTCGCGACGCCGCTCGACGCCGGCGCTGCGGCGGGCGGCGCCGGCACGGCCGTCACGGCGAACGGCTACGTCGTGGCACGCACGCGGGCCTCGGTGTCCGCCAAGGTGCCCGGTCGTCTCGCGTACCTTGGAGTGAGCGAAGGGTCGTACGTGAAGAGCGGTGAGGTGATCGCGCGGCTCGAGAGTGGCGACTTCCAGGCGCAAGTGACCCAGGCCCAGGCCGGAGTGGCGAACGCCCGCGCCCAGCTGATCGAGGCGGAAGCGGAGCGTGATCAGCTGCAGCGCGAAGCACGCCGCGTGCAGGACATTCGCGCGCAAAATGCCCAGCTCGTCTCGCAGCAGGACGTGGACGCGTCCGAGAGCCGCGCTGCCCAGGCCGAGGCGCGGGCCCGCGCCGCGGCGGCACGCATTGAAGCGGCCGAGGCCGGCCTGCGTTTCGCTCAGGCGAGCTTCGAGAACACGGTGGTCCGCGCGCCGTTCACCGGCACGGTGCTGCGCAAGGAGGCCGAAGTGGGTGAGGTCGTGGCGCCCTCGGTCGGCGGTGGCCTCACGCGCGGAGCGGTGGTGACGATGGCCGACTTGACCAGCCTCGAAGTCGAGGTGGACGTGAACGAGGCCTACATCGCCCGGGTGCGCCACGACCAGCCGGCCAATATCACGCTCGATGCTTACCCCGACACCTCGTTCCGCGGCCGGGTGCGCCAAGTCGTGCCCACGGCCGACCGGCAGCGCGCGACGGTGCAGGTGAAGGTGAGCATCCTGGACCACGACCCCCGCATTCTGCCGGAGATGGGGGCACGCGTGGACTTCCTCGAGGCAGAGGGCACACCTGCGGGGCGGGGAGCGGCGGCCCCGGTCACCTCGACCCCCCGCCGGATTCGGCTCCCTGCTGCCGCCGTGCGGGAGCGGGACGGTCAGACCGTGGTCTGGCTGGTTCGAGACGGCCGGCTCGAGCCGCGCGTCGTCCAGGCCGGTCCGGTCAGCGGGGAGTTCCGCGAGATCCGGTCCGGCTTGTCGGGAGGCGAGCTGGTGTTGGTGGGCGGCGTTGAAACCCCGCGGGTGGGCCTGCGCGTACAGGCCACGACTCCGTAATCCCCTGACCTCTGACCCCTGACCCCCGCATGGCTCTGGTACAAATCCGAGACGTCTACAAGTCCTTTCAGCGCGACTCGCAACGGATCGACGTCTTCACGGGCCTGTCGCTCGACGTTGCCGAGGGCAGCTTCACGGCCCTGATGGGGCCGTCGGGCTCGGGCAAGTCCACGCTGCTCAATCTGATCGCGGGACTCGATCGACCGACCAGCGGCACGGTGCGGGTCGCCGGGGCGGACGTGCACGCGATGTCGGCGGCCCAGCTGGCGGCCTGGCGCGCCCGCCACATCGGCTTCGTGTTCCAGCAGCTCAACTTGCTGCCGGTGCTGACGGCCTACCAGAACGTCGAGCTCCCGCTGCTGCTCACGCGGCTCGCCAAGAAAGAGCGCGAGGAGCGGGTGCGCGTCGCGCTGGGCGTGGTCGGTCTCGACGACCGGATACACCACTACCCGCGCCAGCTCTCGGGCGGGCAGGAGCAGCGCGTAGCCATCGCTCGGGCGATCGTGGCGGACCCCACCCTCATCCTGCTCGACGAACCGACCGGTCAGCTCGATGCGAGGAGCTCGCAGGAGGTGCTCACGCTGCTCCAGCGGCTCAACAGCGAGTTCGGCAAGACAGTGGTGATCGTGACCCACGATGCGCACGCGGCGGACAAGGCCAAGGCGGTGCTGCACCTGGAGAAGGGGGTGCTGATCGAGCGGGCGGCCGTGGGAGCATGAGATACCTCCCGCTCGTGCTCGCGAACTTAGGCCGCCACAAGCGCCGCACCTTTCTCACCACGGCGAGCGTCGCGCTCGCGCTGTTCCTATTCGCGTCGCTCCGCACCGTGGTGACGACCATCGCCGCCGGTGCACAGTTCGGCAGCGCCCGCCGACTGGTAGCCACCAACGCCACGGGCATTGTCTTCCCGTTGCCGCTCGCCTACGCCGGCCGCTTGCGGGCGCTGCCGGGGGTGCAAGCGGTGAGTTGGGCCAATTGGTTCGGCGGGCGCTACGGCGACGGCAAGCGCTTCTTCGCGACCTTCGCCGTCGACCCGGCGTCGTATCTCGACATGTATCCCGAGATCGTGCTGCCCGCCGACCAGCGCGACGCGTTCCTGCGCGAGCGTTCGGCCGCCATTGTGGGGAGGCGGCTGCTCGACGTGTTCGGCTGGCACCTCGGCCAGGACGTCACGCTCCAGGGCACCATCTTCAGCGGCGATTGGACATTCACCATCCGGGGCGTCTACACGCCGTCCGATCCGGTGATCAACGACGACATGCTGATCTTCCGTCACGACTATCTGGACGAGCGGATGAACCGCGCCGGGTTTGCCGGCTGGTATATCCTGCGGATCGACGATCCGAACAACGCGGCGGGGATCGCCAAGCTGGTGGATGACCAGTTCCGCAACTCGAGCGCCCCCACGAAGACCGGCACGGAGCAGGCGTTCAATGCCAGTTTCGCCACGATGTGGGGCAACGTCAGCCTGCTGATGAACACGATCGGCATGGCCGTGGTGTTCGCGATCCTCCTGGTCACCGCGAACGCGATGATGATGAGCGCGCGAGAGCGCACGGGTGAGGTCGCCGTGCTCAAGACGATCGGCTTTTCGGACTGGCGCTTGTTCGGGCTGGTGATGTTGGAGGCGGGCCTCATCACCCTCACGGGCGCGGTGCTCGGTCTGGGGGGCGCGAAGCTGCTGTATCGCGCCACCAACTTCAACGCCGCCGGCTTCCTCCCGGGCTTCGACGTCGACGGCACGACGCTCGCGGTGGGCGGCGCGATCGCCCTGCTCCTGATGCTCGCCAGCGGGCTGGTTCCCGCGGTCCGGGCGGCGCGCCTCCCCGTCGTGCAGGCGCTGCGTCACGTCGAGTGAAGATCCCGCTCGTCTACAATGTCCGGAGCGTGCTGCAGCGCCCCGTCTCGACCGCGCTCACGGCGCTCGGCATCGCGCTCGTGGTCGCGGTGTTTATCGGGATGCTGGCGCTGGCCAGCGGCTTCCGGACGGCGCTGGTGCGCACCGGATCGGACCGCAACGTGCTCGTGCTGCGCCGCGGCGCCGACTCCGAGCTGTCGAGCGGACTGTCGCGCGAGACGGCGAGTATCCTCGCTGCTTCGCCCCACGTCGCGACCGGCGCGGACGGGCACCCGCTGGTGAGCCCGGAAGTGTACGTCCTGATCCCCCTCCCCAAGATCTTCGATACCACCCAGGTGGCCAACGTCGTGGCCCGCGGGGTCAGCGATCAGGCGTGGACCGTGCGCTCCAACGTGCGTGTCGTCGCGGGGCGCAAGCCCGAGTCGGGACGCTCCGAGATCTGCGTTGGCCAGCGGATCGTCGCGCGGTTCCCCCGCACTGGCATCGGTGAGACGCTGCGCTTCGCGGGGCGGGACTGGAGCGTCGTCTGCCATTTCGCGGCCGGGGGCTCGGCGTTCGAGTCGGAGATCTGGGGCGAGAACGAGCAGTTCATGCCCGTGTTCCGCGGGCAGGTGTTCCAATCGATCACCATGCGGCTGAGCGATCCGGGCGCATTCGCCGAGGTGAAGCGAGCCCTCGAGACCGACAAGCGCATGACCGTCGATGTCCACCGCGAATCGGACTTCTACGTCCAGCAGTCGCAGCTCCTGGGCCGCCTCCTCCGGGTGCTGGCGTTCCTGATCACGGGAATCATGGCGATCGGCGCCGTGTTCGGGGCGGTGAACACCATGTACGCCGCGGTCGCCTCGCGCGCGCCAGAGATCGGCGTGCTCCTCACCCTTGGCTTTCACCCCCGCAGCGTCCTGGCGAGCTTCCTGCTCGAATCCGCGATCATCGCGGCCGCCGGCGGCGCAGCGGGGTGCCTGTTCGCGCTCCCCATCAACGGCATCGTCACCAGCACTACCAACTGGGCGAGCTTCAGCGAGATCGCCTTCAGCTTCCGCGTGACGCCGGGGTTGCTCCTGGCGGGACTGGTCTTCGCAGTGGTGATGGGAGTGCTGGGCGGCTTCTTCCCAGCCCGCCGCGCCGCGCGGGTACCGGTGGTCCAAGCGATCCGCTGAATCCTGCCGGCCCGTAGCTCGCTGTCGCACGCGCGCCACACGCACTAACGTCTCGACCCTAGTGACGCCGCGCTCGGTTCTCGAGGTATCCCGTATGTAGGGATCCCTTCCGAGCGAGGTGTCTATGACCAGGCGCGCCGTCCGCTTCTCGGTTCTGCTCGTGGCCCTGGCTGGGCCGGCTTCCGCGCAGCTCATCTCGATCAAGACCGTCCCCATCGCCCAGGGCGACCAGTTCGACATTTTCCCGTCCAACAATTTCGGGATGGGCGGGGTGTCGATTGCGCTGGCGGACACGCTGCTCGACCCGTTCATCAATCCGGCGAAGGGGGCGCGGCTCGGCTCGGCGCGCTTCTTCAGCGCTCCAACCGTCTACAGCATTTCGCAGCGGGCGGGCGGAGGCCGGACGTTGCCGCTCGCCGCCGTCGCAGGCTCAGGCGCGTGGTTCGGCGGGCTGTCGCTCGCACTGCAGGAGGTCGACGCCAGCCGGCCACCGACTAATGGAGACGTCGTGCTCGCAGCCCCGACGCCGCTCGCTGCGTTCGACACCGCTGCGGTGCCGCTGCCGCTGCCGACGATACCGCCAAGGAAAGACGCCTACGGCAACCAGTACGCCTTCGGGATGGTCGGCAAGAGGCTGCCCGGCGCCCGCGTCACGCTCGGGGCCAGCCTCATGTGGGCCCGCCTGACCGGGGTGGACGGCGTCGATCTGCTGTATGCCGGCAGCGCCGGGCTCAAGCAATTCGGGCACACGCTCGACGTCCGGGTCGGGCTCCTCAAGGAATGGACGGGCGACCGGTCGCTGGAGGCTCTGGTGCTGCTCGACCGGTTCGGGATGAGGCACGACGTCGGCTACCTAGATCCGGTGTGGGATCCGGCCACGCAGCGGCAGATCCTGCGCACCCGCTTGGAGCACAATTTGGATCGCACCAATACCTGGGGGATGCACGTTCAGTACCAACGTCCCCTCACCGCGTCCGGCTGGCGGATCGGGTGGCTCGCAACCGCCAATCGGATGTCCCACCCCAAGCTCCCGGAGTACGAGCTCGCGAACGTCCCGGTCATCCCGCGCGATCCCGGGCACTCCGCAGCGTACAACGTCGGCCTCGGGCTCTCGAAAGCGAGTGGTCCGGCGACGTTCGCCATCGACGCGATCTATGAGCCGATCTGGAGCTACACCTGGGCCGATGCGGCCTCGCCGGTCGTCACGACCACAGGCGACACGATTCCGGTGGGCGGCAAGACCGTCGAAAACCGCTTCCGCTTCTCGAACGGGCTGTTCCGGATGGGGGTGAGTCGCGAGGTGGCGCTGCCCAGTTTGGGGAAGGCGCTGGGCTTGCAGCTCGGCATCGTGGTTCAATCCGTCCACTACCGCCTGGTCCAGTACGACAACGTCCAGGTCGCTGAGCGGAACCTTACAGAGGGATGGCGCGAGTGGTCGCCCACCTGGGGTCTGAGTCTCCGCTTCCCGGACCTCGAGATTCGCTATCGCGGGCGGGCCACCCACGGGACCGGCCGGCCGGGCGTGCAACCGTCCGGCGTGTTCTTCGCGTCTCGTGACCTCGCCGTTGCGGGCAACAGCATCCTCGTGGCGCCGAGCGGCCCGCTGAGCCTCACCGAGGTCCGCACGACCACGCATCAGATCTCCGTGTCGCTCCCGCTGCGCTGAGGAGGCCGCCCATGACTCGCATCGCCAGAGCCATCTGCCTCGGCCTCGTTGCCCTCGTCGCCAGTTGCGACGGGTTGACGCCGCCGGAGGCACTGCCCCCGCCGCTCGACACCGAATTGAGGCAGACCCTGTCACGCTGGGGCGCGATCCCGATCGGGTCGATGCCGGCCCAGAACCCCGCACTCGTCGATCTCGGCCAGGCGCTCATGTTCGACAAGATCCTGAGCGGCAACCGTGACATCGCCTGCGCCACTTGCCATCTCCCGGCGCAGCACGCGGCCGACGGCCTGTCCCTCGCCATCGGCACCGGCGGCACGGGAGCGGGTCCTTCACGCACGCTTGGTCCGGGGCGACAGTTCGTCCCGCGGAGCGCGCCGTCGCTGCTCAACGCGGGGCTTGGCCTGAACTATCTCTTCTGGGACGGGCAGATCGCCCGCTCCGGTTTCGGCCCTCCGCCCCCGGGCCCCGCCGCCGGCGGGTTCGTGACGCCGGCCGGCGCGCTGCTGCCGGCCGTGCCCAACATTCTCGCCGCGCAGGCGATGTTCCCTGTCGTGAACCGCCGCGAGATGCGCGGCGAGCGCGGCGACCTCGACGTGTTCGGGAATCCGAACGAGCTGGCGCAGTACGGCGACAGCCAGTTCGTCGAGATCTGGCAAGCCCTCATGCAGCGACTGCTGGCGATCGACGCCTACAAGGCGAAGTTCGCCGCCGCATTCCCCAGTGTGCTGCCTGGTGCGCTCGGCTTCCAGCACGCCGCGACTGCGATCGCCGCCTTCCAGATGCAGGCGTTCACCAAGACCGACTCACCGTTCGACCGCTATCTGAACCGAGACGACGCGGCGTTGCCGGTCGAGGCAAAACGCGGGGCGCTGCTCTTTTTCGGCAAGGCCCGGTGCTCTCAGTGCCACAGCGGCCCGTTCCTCGGCGCGAGTAGTTTTTCGAACGCCGGGGTCCCGCAGCTCGGACCGGGCACAGGCAATGCCGCGCCGCTGGACCTGGGACGCGGTGGCCTCAAGGACCAGTCGTTCTACAAATTCGCCTTCCGCGTGACGCCGCTGCGCAACGTAGAGCTGACGGCGCCGTACATGCATAACGGGGCGTTTCCCACGCTCGAGGCCGTGGTGCGTCATTACAACGACGTGACCGAGGCGCTGCAGACCTACGACGTGTCGCAACTCCCCCCGACGCTGCGGGATACGTATCACGGCGACGACGCCACGATCAACGCCGTCCTCGCGACCCTGGACTTCCGGCTCAGGACGCCGCTCGGCCTCACCGACGCCGAGCAGCGCGACCTGGTGGCGTTCCTCAAGGCCTTGACGGACCCTGCGGCGCGAGACTTGACCTCACTCATTCCCGCAACGGTGCCGAGCGGGCTGCCGGTCGAGCCCTGAAGACCGGCGCGCCTACTGCAGCGCCTGGTGCTCCGCGTTCAGGAATGCCGCGAGCGCCGCGATCTCCTGCGGCTTGAGACCGAGGTCGGGCATTCGGAACGTGCCGCTGCGCGGAGCGATCGCCGGATTGGCGAGGAACAGCTTGAGATACTCTGCCGGCCAGCGGCGGCCCGTCAGCTCCGGCCCAACCGCGACGGTGCCGCTTCCCTCGATATCCCCATGGACGTGACACGTGACGCACCCCTTCGCCACGAAGAGTCGCCGTCCGCGCTCGCTTTCCGGTGGCGTCAATGGCGGCTGGGCGCCGGGGGCGATCGCCAGCAGGGGCGGGAGCGTGACCCGGCTGTTCCCGAACCCGCTGTAGATGGTGATAGTCCACGCGCCCGCGCGGGGCAGGGTGAGTGAGGCGACGTACTGCCCGGCCTCCGTGCCCGGAGTGGCCATGGCTTGGGCCGTGACGTCGCCCGCCCGGGCCTCGATTCGGGGCCGGAGTCCGCTGAGCCGGGTGACGCCGTGTTGCCGCACGGTGAATGTCAGGGTGACGGGCCGGTCCACCACGACGTAGTCGGGCAGCTCCTCGACGGTAATCGCCGCCCACCCGCCGAGGTAGGCGCTGATCAGCGACACCAACAACAGGACTCGCAGCATGGCGCCTCCTTCGTGGTTTCGTTCTGCTTCGATGCCGCGAACCCACCGGAGGTTTAAGGCTGCACGCCGCTTGCCTGGGCTCTCCGGCCTGCTTCGCCGGCCCTATATTCTGACTCCGTGCCACCGGATATCCCCGCCGACCTCGCGGCGGCGCTCGCCGAGCGCTACGAACTCCGTCAGGTGCTCGGCCGCGGCGGCATGGCTACCGTGTACCTCGCGTACGACCGCAAGCATCGGCGCGGCGTCGCGCTCAAAGTTCTCCTGCCCGGCCTCGCCGCCTTTCTCGGCGTCGAGCGGTTTCTGAAGGAGATCCAGGTCGCCGCCCGCCTCACCCACCCACACATCCTCGCCTTGCACGACTCGGGCGAAACGGGCGGGTTCCTCTATTATGTCATGCCGTACATCGACGGCGGCTCGCTGCGCCAGCAGCTTGCGGGCAGGCGTCCTCCGGGCCCTGACCAGGCGTTGGCGATCGCGGCGCCCGTGGCCGATGCACTCTCCTACGCGCACCGCATGGGCGTCCTGCACCGGGACATCAAGCCAGAGAACATCCTGTTCTCGCAGGGGCACCCGATCGTGGCGGACTTCGGCATCGCGAAGGCAATCAGTACGGCGGGCGGCGCGAACCTGACCCGGACGGGCTTTCCGGTCGGCACGCCGGGGTACATGAGCCCTGAGCAGGCCGCCGGGCTCACCGATCTCGACGAGCGGACCGACGTCTACAGCCTGGCGGTGGTGATCTACGAGATGCTGGTGGGCGAGGTCCCGGGTCGCTGGCCGACGGAAGACGCGGTGCGGGCGGGGCGGTTCCTCGACGCGGCTGCGACGCACCGCACGCGGTTGACGCAAGCGGGCAGCCGCATCGAGGCCGCGCTGGTACGTGGCCTGGCGATCCGGCACGACCAGCGCACGGCGACGCCCGCGGCGCTCATGGACGAGCTCGTGGGCGGAGCGACGGGGGGAGCAGCGCGACGTCGATTCAGCGGGGACGAAGTACAGCAGATCGTCAAGCGCGCGACTGAGCTCGAGGCGACCACGCCGACGGCGAGCGGGGCGATGACGATCGGCGGGGTCGAGGCGCTGGCGGCCGAGGTGGGGATCGCGCCCCACGTGGTGCGGGCAGCGGCGGACTCCTGGCGCCTGTCGCGCGATGCGCCGATCTCCGCCCCCGAGTCGATCCAGTCGAATCCTTGGGTCGGGGGCCCGACCACGATCGTGATCGAGCGCGTGCTCGACGGTGAGTTGCCTGATACCGAGTATTCCGTGATCGTAGACGAGACCCGCCGCCTACTGAAGAACGTCGGGCAGGTGAGCCAGCTCGGCCGCTCGTTCTCGTGGGTCGCTTCGCCCGGCGCGACGCGCCGCAGCCTCGAGCTCGTGGTGTCGGTGCGCGGCGGCCGGACGCGCATCACCGTCCAGGAGAATCTCGCCCCGCTGGTCGGTGCGCTGTTCGGCGGCATCGGCGGCGGCATGGGCGGGGGCGGCATGGGGCCGATCATCGGCATCTTCGTCGGCGCCCTGCATTTCCCCGGAGCGGCGATGGCGGCGATCATCCCGCTGTGGCTCGGCACGACCTATGTGACAGCCCGGACCGCCTACCATTACAGCACCAAGCGACGCGTGCAGCAGATGGAGCGGCTGGCAGACCGGCTGGCGGCACTGGCCCGGGAGCTGATTCCGGAGCGGCAGGCACTGCCGCATCCCGAGCGATAGCTGTCGCGGTCGACACCGCGGGTTAGTGCCCGAGCGCCCGCTCGGACGTCGCCTTCTCCCGCTCCAGGTCGGCCCGCATCTGGTCCCGTAGCTTGCCGATCACTTTCCCACGGATGTTGAGCAGGCCGCCCGGCAGATTGTCGAACCGCAAGCGCCGCAGCAGGATCAGATAGATGCCGGGCTTGCCGGCCGAGGTCGACCGGTCGGCGACGGTCATCAGGTCGAAGGCGGCCTCGAAGTAGTGATCCGCGTAGATCTGTTTGCCGGCCACGAGAGTGGCTCCGGCGAGCTCCGGCGGCGCATAGACGGCCAGGTGCGTGATGCCGAGAATCGGCCGCAGGCTCGGCAACGCATCCTCCGACCAGTAGAGCACTTCGACCAAGCCGTTGAGCTTGCCATGCGGATACGTCGCCAGATACCGCTGGAACGAGGGCACGTACTGATAGACGTAGGGGGACTGTCCGAGCAGCGCGGCGAACGCGTCGCTGGCGCGGACGTTGCCGCGATCGTCGTACACCACCATCGCCGTGTCCCCGCGCGTGCGATAGTCGGTGACGTACTCCACCAGGCGGCGGCGGGCGTACGCGCTCACCTGAGACTGCGGGTCCGCAGCCGACCAGTCGATCGCTTCGTGGATCCGCTGCATCTCTGTCCCCGGTAGCTTGATCTTGCAGTCACCGGGGCGGCAGTCCTTCAGCTCGGCGACGTCGCGGCTGTCGACGCTGAGCGCCGCTACATCCGCCGTGGTGGCCGGGTCTGAGAAGACGCCGAATCGCGTGCGGGTCGGGGTGCGGAGTGAGCTCGGGAAGTCCTGCACACGACCGACGAAGAACTCGCGCGAGACGTCGACCGTGATGATGCCGAACACCGCGACGTCCCGTTTGTTCTGGGTGTCGAGGACCTTCACGACCGCGTCGCCTCGCTGTACGGCAGCGAGTTGCGTCGAGTCGAGGGCGATGCTCTGGCGGAGGAATTGCTCCAGGATCGCGGGCAGCTGTTGCCCGGGTGTTGGCCCCGCTGCGGCGAGACAGCCGATCAGCGCGGCGCCGACGATCCATCGTTTCCTGTCCACAAGCACGCTCCGCTTTAGCGACGTGCCGCGCCGTGCCCGTCCTTCAGTATCGCCGAGTGGCTACTGCTGACGCGTGAACACTGCGCGCCACCCCCGGTCCAACGCCACCCACGTGAAATGATTCTGATCGAGCACGCTCAGAACGGAAGACTGGACCAGCCTCTGGCTGGGGCTCGTGCCCGCCCCGGTCGCGACGGGACTGAAGGTGACGAGCGGTTCGGCGGTGTCCAGGGTCCCCGTCATGAATTCCGGTGCAGACCCGCCATTGTACACGGCGCTGCTGAAGAACCGGTCGCTTCCGGGGTCGAACCCGAGCATCCCCTGGCCCTGCATCGTGGAGTGATCGAGCTGCTCGGTCCACTGCAGGCGCAGGTCGTCGAACAGCGGCTTCACCACACGCGTTCCCGACGCGTCGGGCACACCGTCGAAGTTGCCGGCGAACCACATCTCGAACCGCCAGGTCCCAACCAGAGTGCGGAGCATGCCGCGGGCTGGCTGCGGGTGAGCTGGCTCGAGCGATGCCGGCGACTCCGGGTCGGTCGCCCGATTGAGGCGCTCGCCACCCTGCGCGGCGAGGCGTTGCGGGGCAGCCGCCCCAACGGCGAGGGCGCCCAGCGCGGCCGCGATATATCCCCAGCGGTATAGTGCGTCGATGCTCATGGCTGAGAGCGGTTTGCAGGGGCTGTGCCACGGCGATCATGCTGCAATCGCGCCGCCGCTGGAAGCCGCAGCCGCGGGCTGACGGGCGTCTCGCCTGCACTCTTGCAAGCTGCACGCGCTCAAGACGCGAGGATCTTCCCGAGGTTCTCGAGTATCGCCTTGAGCTGACTCTGCACCCTGCGCTTCTCCAGGAAGCGACCGCGCAGCCACCCCGCGAGGGACCGCGGGGTCCAGACGTCCCGAATCGTAATCGCGGTCGCGCCGGCCCCGGCGTCGAGACGAAAGAACGTCTTCCAACCCTTCCGCTGACCTCGCTCCACCCAGCCGAACGTGGTCGGCGGAGTGAAATCGACGATCTCGAACTCGGTCTGCCGCGCGCCGAAGCGCGCCGTGAACCGGGCTCCCTTTTTGAGTGGCCCCTGGCTCTGGACGCTGTCGCATCCCGGTAGCCATTGGGCGATGCGCTGTGGGTCGGTCAGCAACGCGAACACCCGATCGACGGGGGCGCGGACGGAATTGATGAGCGTATGGCTGACGGGCTGCATCGCCCTTGATCATGCAGGAGCGGAACGGCCCGCACAAGACGCGCCGTCGTCACACCGGTGACGCCGCCCTTCGTTCCAAAAGGCTGCGGGCCGCGAAACGGTGCACGCGGCGACCGATGCGTCGCGACGTCCGACCCGCACGCGGGTGGCAGCGGTCACGGCCGCGGGCGTTGCTCCGCCGTAGGTAATCAGCCATGGAGCTACCCCTCCGAGAACAGCCCGTCGCCTGGGCCCGGCTGCGCGTGGATTTCAACTGTGGTCTCCGACGCGGCGCGTGGTACCGAGTCGTCCAGGTCGCCGGCAACGACGCCATGCTCGAGCTGACCCCCGAGCCCGTGCCGGTGCCTCGCCGCTGGCTCGAAACGGTGTTCCACCGGCCGTTTCGCTGGTCCGTCGTGCCGCGTCCCCGCGACGCCCACAGTGTGCCGACCGCCTGGGGCTCCAGATACGCGGTGTGCCCCGTGTGTCGCACCCGCGCGCCCTTCGCAGGTCACCCCGTCGGCCTGCGTTGCCCGCGCTGCCACGGCGAGTTTGCCGTCGCGTGGGATGAGCGGTACCTGGCGCCCGGCCGCGACGCCTGACGACCAGTCTACTCGCACCTCCGCCTTACTCAGCCAAGCAGCTGGTTCGCACGTAGTTCCTGGGGTGCTCGGCGTTGTCGCGAGCGCGGACCTTCCTTACGTGAGGAGGCTGCCAATGGACAGAACGAGGCTGCTCGCGGTCGCCGGCGGGCTGCTGCTCGGCGGCACGACCTGGATGCCCGCGGCCGCCCAGCGACCGGATCTCTCCGGTCGTTGGACCTACAGCGCCGCTGAGAGCGACAACCCTCGCAACATGATGCAGCGCCGCGACAGCGCGGGCGGTGATCGGCCCGGCGGCTATCCCGGCATGAGGGGCGGCCGCGGAGGCTTCGGTGGCGGGCGCGGTGGCTTTGGAGGCGGACGCGGGGGCGGGGGCGGGGGCGGGGGCGGCATGAGCGATGAGCAGCGTGCACGGATGCGCCAGACGATGGAGCTCGCGTTCCAGCCGCCTACAACCCTCACGATCGCGAGTAACGATTCGACCGTTACGTTTACTCCCGACAGCGGTGCGGCGCTCGTGATCTACGGTGACGGCCGAAAGCTGAAGCAGTCAGTGGAGGGCGGCGGGGACGTCGAGATCAAAGGTCACTGGCAGGGCAACGATTTCGTGGTCGAGCGCAAGGTGTCGGGCGGGGGAAAAGTCTCCGAGGACTACCTCCGCTCTCAGGACGGCACGCAACTGTACGTGATCGTCAGCTCCGACGGGGGCCGCGGTCGCACGATCGAGTTCCGGCGTGTGTACGACCGAGCGGCGAGCGGCGCGCCGGCGCCATAATCCAACAGCTACACTGCTCCGCCCGTATATCCCCGTGGACTCTTTCCGAGCCTACGCAGTGGTCCCACGGCGGTGCCTTGCGTTGTACGCCACGCTGGGCGTGCTCGGCGCGCCGGTGCGCGGCGCGGCCCAGGTCGGTACAACCACCGACATTATCACCGGCACCGTGACGGGACCTGACAGCCAGCCTCTCCCGGGTGCGGTGGTGCAGGCGACCTCGCTCGAGACTCAGGTGTCGCGCCAGCGCACCACCGATGCTCGTGGGCGGTTCACCATTCTCTTCCCCGACGGCGGCGGGCAATATCAACTCGTCGTGCGCTATCTCGGGATGGCGCCGGCTCGGGTCACGGTCGCGCGGCAGGCGGACGAGGACCGCCTCGTCGCCAACGTGCGGATGGACGTGGTCGCCGTGTCGTTGGATGCGGTGACGGTGCGGGCGCGGGCGCCGCAGCGCGGCGCCGAGCGACCGACACCGGGCTCGACTGAGCGCAACCTCACCCCCGAGGCAGTGGCCCGCCTGCCGATCGACGCTTCCGACCTGAACACTCTCGCCACGCTCGCCCCTGGCGTCGTTGCGATCAGTGAGACCGACTCCACTAGCGCCGCCTTTTCGGTCGCGGGGCAGCGCGCTACAGCCAACAACATCACGTTGGACGGTCTGTCGTTCGGCTCGGGGAGCGTGCCGCAGGACGCGCTGCGCACCACGCGCGTCGTGACCAGCACGTACGACGTGGCGCGTGGCCAGTTCTCGGGCGGGCTCGTCGCGTCCACCACCCGCAGCGGCACCAATGTGCCACAGGGGTCGTTCACGTATGCCCTGCGCGATCGCGACCTCGCCTGGGGCGGCGTCAGCGCGTCGCCGTTCGATCAGGGGTACACCCAGAACCAGCTGGGCGGCGGTATCGGCGGGCCCGTCGTGCCGAACCGGCTGTTCGCATTCGGCGCGTTACAAGGGCGCTGGCGCGGACAGGCACTGCCATCGCTCGCCACGGCCGATGCGGCGAGCCTCGAGCGGCTCGGAGTGAGCCCGGACTCGGCGGCGCGGTTTCTCGCGCTCGCGGGAACGACCGGTGCTCCCATGACCGTTCCCGATCTCCCGGGCGACCGCGCCACCGACAACTCGGTCGCCTTGCTCCGCATCGACTGGAACATCACGGACGCGCAAACGCTGATGCTGCGGTTGGACGGGCGCTGGACTTCGCAGGATCCGACGCGCGTGAGCCCGCTGGCGCTCCCGGCCACCGGGGGAACGCGGTCGCAGCGGGCCGGGGGTGTCATGGCGTCGCTCGCGTCGCACTTCGGCGCGGGGTTCATCAACGAAGTGCGCGGCTACGTGTCGCGCGACCGGTCGGACGCGAGCGGGTTTCTCGAGCTGCCGGAAGGGCGCGTGCAGGTCGGCTCCGATCTCGCGGGCAGCGGCCGGGGGATCGCAACCCTCGCCTTCGGCGGCAACCCGGGCTTCCCCCAGCATACCGACAACGCGAGCGGGGAAGTGACCGAGGAGCTCTCCTGGCTGTCTGGGGGAGCGGCGCACCGCCTCAAGCTCGGCGCTTACGCGAGTGGGGCGCGACTACGTGCCGTTCAGGCGCCGAACCAATACGGGACGTACGTGTTTCAATCGCTCGACGCGCTCGCCTCGGACCGCCCGGCGCAGTTCACCCGCACGCTCGCCCCGCTCGAGCAGGCCGGGACAGGGTGGAACGGCGCGTTGTACTTGGGCGACATCTGGCGGACGGGGAACGGCGTACAGCTCACCTATGGCACTCGGCTCGAGGCGGCTCGCTTCAGCGGTGCGCCCGCCTTCAACCCCGCCATCGATTCCCTGTTCGGCATGCGAACCGACCGGATCCCCAGTGAGGTGCACGTGTCGCCGCGGATCGGCTTCACGTGGACCTTGGGCGGTCGTGGCGGGGTGGGGCCCGGTGGGCCGACGGGTACGATCGTGCGTGGCGGCGTGGGGGACTTCCGCAGCCTGACACCGACCACGCTCTACGCTGCTGCGCTGGCGGCGCCGGGGTTGTCGAACGCCGAGGCACAGCTGGTATGCGTCGGGTCGGCGGTGCCGACCCCGGACTGGACACAGTACACACAGGATCCCGCGAGCATTCCGTCGCAATGCGTGGACACGGCCACCGCCGTCACGATCAGCCCGCACCCCAACGCGACGGTGTTCGACCCGGGTTACGCCGCGCCGCACGCCTGGCGCGCCTCGCTCGGCGTCCAGCGGCGGGTGCTCGGAACCTACACTGTCTCGATGGACGCGAGCTACGCCCGTGGCAGGAGCCAGTACGGGTTCCGCGATCTGAACCTCGTGGCGACGCCACGTTTCACCCTTGCCGACGAAGCCAATCGGCCGGTCTACGTGCCTGCGGACTCGATCGTCCCCGCAACCGGCGCACTCAGCCTGCAACAATCCCGTGTGCGTCCCCAGTTCGGGCAGGTCATCGCGATCGGCTCGGACCTCCAGTCCGACTCGCGGCAGCTCACGCTCGGTTTCGGCGGCTTCACGTCGCGCGGCGCGACGTTCCAGCTGTCGTACACGCTCACCCGGGCGCGCGACCAGTCGTCGTTCTCGTGTTGCGCGGCGACGCAAGGATTCGCGGCGCCGTCCACGGCCGGCGACCCCAACGTGGGCGAGTGGGCGACGAGCGGCTTCGAGCGGCGCCACTCGTTCCTCGGCACCGTCACCTATCCCATCACCGCCGCGCTCGAGCTGACCGCCATCGGCCGCGTCACCTCCGGGGCGCCGTTCACACCGCTCGTGGGCTCCGACATCAACGGAGACGGGGCGCGCAACGACCGGGCGCTCGTGTTCGATCCGGCGGCGGCGCCCGACACGGCCGTCGCGAACGGGATGGGGGCGCTGCTGGCGACGGCGTCGCCGCGAGTGCGCGACTGTTTGCAGAGCCAGCTGGGGCGCGTGGCTGCGCGCAATTCCTGCGCGGGACCGTGGCAGCCGTCGCTCGACCTGCAGATCAACTGGCGGCCGGCGTACTTCGGGCTGGACCGGCGGCTCACCTTGTCGATTCTCACGGTGAATCTGCTCGGGGGGCTGGACGAGTGGCTGCACGGCGCGGCCGGCCTGCGCGGCTGGGGGTTCGTCGCCGCGCCGGATCCGGTGTTGCTCTACGTTCGCGGCTTCGACCCTGCCGCCAGGCGGTACCGTTACGCCGTGAACGGCCGGTTCGGGGCGACTGCCGGCGCCAACGGCGGCGCCATCGTGCCCTTCCAGCTCGCCGTGCAGGCGCACATGACGATCGGCCCCGATCGCACGCGCGATCGGCTGCGATCCGCCTTCGGGGGCGGGGGACGCCGCGGCGAGGGAGGGCGAGGCCTGGTCCCGGAGCCCGAGGGTGAGGGGCCTGCCGATTTCGCCGCGCGGTTCGCGCGGATTCTCCCCAATCCGATCAGCGCGATCCTGGGGTTCCGCGATTCGCTCCAGTTCTCTCCCGAGCAGGTCAGCGCGCTTCAGACCATCTCGGATTCGCTCGACGCGCAGAACCGGGCCGTATCGGACTCACTGCAGGCAACGGTCCAGCGGGCGGGCGACCGTCCCGATCCCAGCATCCTGTTCGCGCGGCTCCGCCCCAAGCTGGCTGAGGGGCGCGAGCACGTGCGCCAGGCGCTGGAGCGCGCCCGCGGCGTGCTGACCGCAGACCAGTGGGCGAAGCTCCCAGATGCGCTCAAGGCCCCGGGTGGGCGGCGATTCCCGCGCTGAAGGGGGCTCGGCAAGGCGCTGTGCTATGGGTGCGGTCCTCGAAGGACGCTCGTGTGCGAGCGTCCTTCAGGACGACAGGGCGGCCGAGGCCGGGCTTCAGCCCGTGCAATCACCGGTCGCAACCACTCCACGGACTCCTTCAGCACCCTGCTATTACCGATACTCGAGCTCGCGCCGCGTGTAGATCTCGCCGCTCCGGGCGACCAGTGCGATGCGACGCACGTTACGGATGTCGGCGAGCGGATCGGCATCCAGCACTACGAGGTCCGCGACGGCACCCGCGGTGAGCGTGCCTGCGCTGTCGAGGGCGGCCCCGGCCGCACGCGCCGCGGTGCGGGTCGCCGCGAGCAGGACGTCCACAGGCTTGAGCCCCGCCGCCTGCATCGCCTCGAGCTCCGCGAACACCGAAGCGCCATGTAGCGTGAGCGGGTTGCCGGCGTCGGTGCCCAGCCCCACCGGAATCCCGGCGTCGTGCACGCGCTTGAGGTTCGCCAGCCCCTGGGCCAGCGTGCGGGCCGTGCGGGCGGATCGCTCTGCGACCGCGGCGGCGCTGGGGCGCTGCGCCGGGGCCACCGTGTCGGTCGCCAGGGCTTTGGCACGGGTCGCCGGGTCGACGCACGCGAGCGGCTGAAGGTCTCGCTCGAACCGGCGCGCCGCCACCTGGCGGTAGCCGTCGGGCACCGTGAGCGTCGGCACGTAGATGGTTCCCCCGCGTCGCGCGAGCGCCAGGAACTCGTCGTCCACCGGCCCAGACCAGACCGAGTGCACCAGCACTCGCGCCCCGGCCTGCATCGCGTCCTTGGCCTCCCACAACCCGGTAGCGTGCACGATGAGCGGCAGCCCGACTTTGCGCGCCTCGTCCCCTGCGGCGTGCACCAGTGCGGAGACGCGGGCGGTGTCGGGAGGCTGGGGCGGCATGATGTACCACACCTTGACCGCCGCGGCACCCCAGGCCTTGTGGGCGCGCACTGCCGCGCGCACCGCGGTCTCATCCGACATGTAGATGAACTGGCGCTGATCGGGTAGATTGAGCCAGAAGTCGATCGTCGAGAGCAGCGGGCCCGCGGCCACGACGCGCGGAGCGGTGGTGCTGCGGGCGGTGCGCTCTTGAAGCTCGAGCGTCCACGGGTAGCCGCCCACGTCGAACACCGCGGTGACGCCGCTGCAGAGGTAGGAGCGGTAGAAACGCTCCGGCGTGGCGTGCAGCTCCGCCTCGACCTGCTCGTAGGGGTAGCGGTCTCGCAGGTCCAGCGCATCGGGTCGCCCGTCCACCCAGCCGGTCTGGGAGAAGTGCACGTGGGCGTCGATCAGTCCCGGGATGATCCATTTCCCAGCGGCACTGACGGTGTCGGCGTCGGCCGGCACGGGACAGGCGCCGCGTGATCCTGCGCAGGCGATCCGCCCGCCCCGCATCACGACCACGGCGTTGGCGAGCGGAGCGGCGCCCGTGCCGTCCACGAGCGTACCGCCGACGAGCGCCATCGGGGGAGGCGGCACGCTCGCCGCTGGGAACGCCGTCGTGACGGCCACCCTCCAGCCGGCGGGTGTGCGCACGAAGACGCGCTCGCTCACGCCTCGGGCGCTCCCGCTCGAATCCACCACCCGGTAGCGGTACACGCCGTAGGCGACGTCGGGCGACACAGGGACGATGCGCAGGTGCGTCGCCACCAACGTGTCCGGCCACCCGGCGTCCGTGCCGCGCGCGAAGTCGTCATAGCCCTGTCGCAACCCGTCGGGCCCCACGCGCGCAAGCGCCGGCGTGTGGAGGTAGCGGGAGAGATACGCCGCGCGGTCCCGCGCGTGGATCGCCGCGATGTTGGCGCGGAACGCGTCGAGCGGCGTGTCCTGTGCCGCCAGGCGGGCGGCGGTAACGAGCAGAGTCACCACGGTGCTGCGGCTCATGGGCCTTCAGTGCCAGAGGTGGTAGAGCGTATAGATCGCCAGGCCGACCAGGCCGCCCACCAAGGTCCCGTTGATCCGGACGAACTGCAAGTCACGTCCGACTGCCAGCTCGAACCGTCGGGAGGTGGCCTCCGGGTCCCAGCCGGCCACCGTTTGGGCGATGAAGTCCCCGATCTCCTGTCGGTACTGCGCGACGACGGATACTGTCAGATCGATCACCAGCGTGTCGATTTCCTCGAGCAGCGCGCTGTTGCCGGCCACGGCGGCGCCGAACGCGCCGATCCCCTGCTCGAGCGGACGCGGCGCTGTCGCGCTCGCCTGCGTGGCGTAGGTCACGATGGCACGACGCGTCGTCTCCCACAACCGGGCCGACAGCTCGGCCGCGCCCGGCTCGGCGAGCCAGTCTTCCTTCATGGCTTCGGTGCGCGCGATGGCCTCGGGTGAATGCTCCAGCCGGTCGATGAGGTCGCGCAGCGCGGCGTCGAACGTCGCGCGCAGCGGATGGCCGGGGTGGGTCGCGATCTGGCGCAGCAACCGCTCGATCGCCCCGACGATCCGCTCGTAGATCTTCTCATCCACGACGCCCGGGACCCACCACGGGCTCTCGGCACGCACTTGGTCCCGGATCAGCTCGTGGTTGTCGTGCACCGCCTGTGCCGCGAGCCGGACGGCTTCGCTCAACAGCTCTTGATGCCCATCGGCCACGAGCAGGAGTGAGAGCGTCTTACCGAGCGCGGGAGCCACCCGGGTCGCACGCAAGCGGGCGCTGACCACCTGGTGCACCAGCCGGCGCATCTCGTCGTCTGGCAGGGCCTCGAGCGTCTTGGCGACCCCGCTGGCGACATGCTGGGCCACCCGACGGGCGTTCTCGGGCTGGCTGAGCCAGCGCGCGGCGCGCTCGGCGAGGTGCATCGTCTCGAGCTTGGCGGCGATCACGTCGTGGGATAGGAAGTGGTTCTGCACGAAGCTCCCGAGGATGCGGCCGATGCGCTCCTTGCGGGTGGCCACGATCGCGGTGTGCGGGATCGGCAGGCCGAGGGGCCGGCGGAACAACGCCGTCACGGCGAACCAGTCAGCGAGGCCGCCGACGAGCGAGGCCTCCGCGGTGGCGCGCACGTAGCCGAGCCAGGGGTACTGGCCCTCGAACGCGGTCGCCGCGCCGAACACCGCCGCCGCCAGGGCCAAGAGTCCGGTAGCCCGCCGCTTCATCGCGTCGAGCTGGGCCTGCCGCACGGCGTCGTCGGGGCGCGACCAGACGGGGGTTGGGACCGTCATGCGAGATGCGCAAGATAACCTGGAAGCCGGGAGCGTTCACGCCGCCGCGCGTCGACGAGTGCGTCGGCTTCGCCCGACGGGTAGGTTACCGGAAGATCATGCGCCGCTTTCAGGATCATTTCTCCGACGTAGCGGCCGCCTACGCCGCCCATCGCCCGACGTATCCCGCCGCACTGGTGGATTTCCTTGCCGAGTCTGCGCCGCGGCGCGACCTCGCGTGGGATGCCGGATGCGGATCGGGCCAGCTCTCGGTGCTGCTGGCGGAACGCTTCGCGCGTGTGATCGCGACCGACGCAAGCCCTGAGCAGATCGCGCACGCCGCGCCACACCCGAACGTGGCGTACGCGTGCGCGCCCGCGGAAGCGAGCGGGCTGCCCCCGGGTGTCGCAGACCTCGCGGTGGCCGCGCAAGCCGCGCACTGGTTCGATCTCCCCGCCTACTACGCCGAGGTGAGGCGCGTGGGACGAGCCGGTGCGCTCGTCGCCCTCGTGACCTATGGACTAGTCCGTGTCGATCACGCGATCGATCACCTCGTCGATCGCTTCTATGTGGACGTCTTGGGTTCGTACTGGCTGCCCGAGCGGCGGCACGTCGAGGACGGCTACCGCTCCCTGGCGTTTCCCTTCTCCGAAATCGTCACGCCTCACTTCGAGATGCAGGCAAGCTGGACGCTGGTCGATCTGATCGGGTACGTGGAGACGTGGTCGGCGGTCTGGGCGCTCGAGCAGGCCGAAGGTCGTGCCCGGCTCGAAGCGTTCCACCGCGAGCTCGCCCACCTTTGGGGCAAGGAGCCGGCCGTGCGGTCGGTGCGCTGGCCCGTGGCGCTGCGCGTCGGACGGGTGTGACCAGGAGGGGCCAGGGGCCGGTCCTGTCCGGGCTGGACGTAGGCCGCGGCCCGAGCCTACTTTTTCAGGCATGACGCCCCGCAAACGCAACGTCCCGTCCCCCGAGCCTCGCTCCGTGGCGACGGAGCTCCGCGACAGCGAGCAGCCCTTCCGCTTGATCGTGGAGAGCGTGCAAGACTACGCCATCTTCATGCTGGACGTCACGGGGCGGGTGACGAGCTGGAACGTCGGGGCCCAGCGGATCAAGGGGTACTCGGCCGAGGAGATCGTGGGGGAGCATTTTTCCCGCTTCTACCTCCCGGAGGACGTGCAGGCGCGGAAACCCGAACGCGAGCTCCAGGTGGCTGCGGCGGAGGGGCGGTGCGAGGACGAGGGTTGGCGGGTCCGCAAGGACGGCTCCCGCTTCTGGGCGAACGTCGTCATCACCGCCTTGCGGAGCGCCGACGGCGCGCTGCTCGGCTTCGCGAAAGTCACGCGCGACCTGACCGGGCGACACCGGGCGGAACAGGCCCTGCGCGAGACGGAGGAGCGGTTCCGGCTGCTGGTGGAGGGCGTGAAAGAGTATGCGCTGTTCATGCTCGATCCCACAGGGCGGGTGGTGAGCTGGAACGCCGGGGCCGAGCGCATCAAGGGGTACTCGGCCCAGGAGATTCTCGGACAGCACATTTCCCGGTTTTATCCACCGCAGGACGTGCAGGCGGGCAAACCGGAGCGGGGGCTCGAGGTAGCCGCGGCAGAGGGGCGGTGGGAGGACGAAGGGTGGCGGGTGCGCAAGGACGGCTCCCGCTTCTGGGCGAACGTCGTCGTCACTCCGCTGCGGGGCGCCGACGGAGCGCTGCTTGGCTTTGCCGAGCTGTCCCGTGACCTGACGGAGCGCCGCGGGGCGGAAACGGCGCTGCGCCAGAGCGAAGCGCGGCTCCGCCTGATGGTAGAGAGTGTCAAGGATCATGCGATCCTCATGCTCGATCGCGAGGGACGGGTCGTCAGCTGGAACGCGGGGGCCGAGCGGATCAAGGGATACCGCGCCGACGAGATTCTGGGCCGGCATTTCTCCCGCTTCTATCCCCCGGACGATGTGGCCCAGGGAAGGCCGGAGTGGGAGCTGGAGCGGGCGGTCCGGGACGGCGAGTTCGAGGACGAAGGGTGGCGCGTCCGCAAGGACGGCTCCCGCTTCTGGGCCAATGTGGTGATCACGCCGATTCGGGACGCGCAGGGGGCCCTGGTCGGCTTCGCCAAGGTGACCCGGGATCTGACCGAGCTCCGGCGGGCCGAAGCAGAGCTGCGTCGCCAGAAGGATTTCATCGAGCAACTGATCAACTCGAGCACGGACGGGATCCTGGCGTTCGACCGGGAGTCCCGCTGCACCCTGTGGAGCGACGGCATGGCACGGATCAGCGGCCTGCGCGCCGAGGAAGTGTTGGGGCGGCCGGCGCTCGAGGTGTTCCCGTTCTTCAAGGACACCGGCGAGGACAAGCACTTCGCGGCGGCCTTCGAAGGCCAGACGGTGACTGCGGAAGGCGGCCGCTACAGCGCGCGCGAGCCCGCAGCCCGCTCCGTCTTCGAAGCGCGGTACTCACCCCTCATCGGTGACAGCGGACAGACCGTGGGGGTACTGGCCATCGTGCGGGACGTGACCGAGCGGAGGCGTGTCGAGCAGGAGCTCGCCCGTTCCAACGCCGAGCTCGAAAAGTTCAGCTATTCCGTTTCGCACGATCTCCGCGCGCCGTTGCGCGCCATCGACGGCTTTGCCCGGGCATTGCATGAGGACCATGGGTCGACCCTCAACGCCGACGGGCAGCGTCTGCTGGGGGTGATCCGCGACAGCGCCCAGCGCATGGGTCAGCTCATCGATGCGCTGCTCAACTTCTCACGCGTCGGCCGGCAGGCCCTGGTCACGACGTCCGTCGACCTCACGGCGCAGGCGGAGTCGGTCGTGGACGAGTTGCGGCGCACCGCCAACGGCGTCGCCGTGGAAGTCACCATCCATCCCTTGCCCACGGTCGCCGGGGACGCGACCCTGTTGCGCCTGGTACTGGCCAATCTCATCGGTAACGCCTTCAAGTTCAGCCGCAATCGCTCGCATCCACGGGTCGAAATCGGGGCGCGGCGGGAGGGAAGTGAAGTCACGTGCTACGTGAAGGACAACGGCGCCGGATTCGACATGCGCTTCAAAGACAAGCTGTTCGGCGTGTTCCAGCGGCTACACCACGTGGAGGAGTTCGAGGGAACCGGAGTCGGGCTCGCGCTCGCTCAGCGCATCATCGACCGGCATGACGGGCGGATCTGGGCAGAGGGAAAACTGAACGAAGGCGCGACATTTTACTTCGCCCTTCCCAACGCGGCGCCAGCCCCCTAGTATTGGTCCTCGTGACCCTACACCACGCGGACTCGACGCGATTTGCGTTTTACCGCTTCAACGACCCCGGGAGCGGTGGGCGCGTGTGTGTGATCAGCTGACGTAAGACACAGGTCACCCCGATGTCGTTCCGGCTCCCGAGCAGATCGGGGGCATTTTTTTTTCTGGTGAATGGAGACGAGTCATGGCGCCTTCTCTGGCTACCTCGCGGCGCTCGCCGCCGACGCATCCCAGCGAGATCGAGCGCTGGCGTGAGGAGATCGACCATCTGGACGGAGTGCTGGTGCGGCTGTTGAACCTGCGGGCGCGCCTCGCGCTGAAGGTCGCGGGCTCGAAGCACGCTGCGGGGTTACCGCTGCACGTTCCGGCGCGTGAACGCGACGTGCTGAGGAACGTTGCGGACACGAACGCTGGTCCGCTAGACGGATCCGCGCTGGCGGCGGTGTTCCGGATCATCATGCGGGAATCCCGCCGCCTGGAGGAGAACCGTTTCAGGACGTGACCGCGACGCAGCACCCGCCACGTGACCGGTGCTGCGGTGATCCGAATACCCCCCGCCCTCTGACCGGTGTGTTATCCTGGGGGTGCGCCCGGGCGACAATGCTCACGCGTGAGCCACTTTCGCCGCCCTGGGGTCCGTTTCCCGCCCGATTCGAGACCGCGAGATCGTGGCACACGGCTAGTGCACGGGAGGTAACATGCCCCAGCACAGCCGCGCCCTGTGTCTCTTCCGCAGGCTGCCAGCTGCGCCGCTGCTCGCCACCTTGCTCGCCCAAGTCGCGGCGTGCGATCGGCAGCCGCTCGGGGGACGGGCAACCGGTGCCGAAGCGGCACCCGACACCAACCCCGCGTTCCTCGTTGCTGCCCGCGAGCCCGGCGATCCGCTGCCGTTCCTGACGCTCGGTCAGCGCGCCCTGTTCGAGCGGGGTCGCGGCGTGTTCCAAACCGAATTCACGCCCGCTACGGGGTTGGGCCCCCTTTTCAACAACACCGCGTGCAGCCAGTGCCATGAAGACCCCGTCGTCGGCGCCGGCGGCGAGGAAGTGGAGACGCACCAGGCCGCGTTCCATTACGGCGCCTGCGACGACCTCAGCGCAATAGGCGGGCCGGTCATCCAGGACAGCGTCACCGCGGCCCTGCACACCGCGCTCGGGATCGGCAAGGAGCCGCCGCTCCCCGAGGCCACCGGCACGGCGCATCGGACGACGCCGAGCTTGCTGGGGTTCGGGCTGCTGGAGGCCGTGCCGGAGGCGGAGATTCTGGCGTTCGCCGACCCCTTCGACCGCAACGGCGACGGCGTATCCGGGCGTCCCAACCGCACAGCGGACGGGCGGCTCGGCCGCTTCGGCCGCAAGGCCCAGTTCGCAACGCTGCGGGAGTTCAACGCCGGGGCGTTCGCCAATGAGATGGGGATCACAAGCCCGGACGAGCCAAGCGAGGCGACGATCCGGGGCCACCCGTTCCCCGCAGGTGTTGATCCGACCCCCGAGCCGGAGCTCACGCGGGAGGCAACGGACGCGGCGACAGCGTTCGTGCAGCTGCTCGCGCCCCCAGCCCCGCTGCCGCGCACCGTTGTGGAGCAGCGCGGCGGCTTCGTCTTCTTGGGGCTCGGGTGCGCCTCGTGCCATGTTCCCGTGCTCGTGACCGGTCCCAACCGCGTGAGCGCGTTGAGCCTCAAGATCGTGCAGCCGTACTCCGACCTGCTGCTTCACGATCTAGGGCCGGACCTGGCCGATATCTGTCTCGCGCGGGCTCGGCCCGCGGAATTCCGCACCGAGCCGCTGATGGGACTACGCTTTAAGACGGCCTACCTGCACGACGGCCGGGCGGCGTCCATCGACGAAGCGATCCAGGCGCACGGCGGAGAAGCCGCCAGGGCACGCGGCCGATTCCTGAGGTTGTCGCCCGCCGACCGGGACGCGCTCGTCAGGTTCTTGAAGGGTCTCTAGCTCGCGCGACGCAGTGCATCGTTGCGTGGCATTCCCGCTGGAACGGTCGCCGCGAAGTGGTGCGGCGGCGGGCCAACGTGCGCCTCGGCGCGTGGGCACGCGGGTTGCCGCTGCCGTCCGGCGCTCGATTTTGCGACGGAGGCACATATGCATCGTCTGTTGGCTTTCATCAGCTCCGCCCTCGTCCTCGCCTGTGACCAGGGTCCCGCCGCTCCGGGCGCGCTCGACGCGGCGGCCGCGGCGGTTCCCAATGTCCAGGGCAGCTACCACGGAACGGGCGTAGCGACGGTCAGCACATCGACCGGGCAGCACAGGAGCCTTACGTGCAAGGGAACCCTCAATATCGGGACGCAGGCCGACAACAGCTTCTCCGGCACGTTCGTGGTGCCGTCTGCGGGCGATTGTGACGAGGACTCCGGCACGCTCGCCGGCACCGTGGGCGTAGACGGCGACGTGACGTTCACGGCCGATCTCCCCGGAGGCGGAGCTGACATCTGGGAGGATGGCGCGGCTCGGTCGGGTTGTCGTCTGGAGAGCAGCACGTCGTTCATGGGCGCCGTGACGGGCGACGCCCTCTCAGCCAAAGGCAGCGGCGCGTACGACTGCGACACGGTCTTCGGTACTATTCGCTTGTTCGTGGAGCTTCAGGTATCCGCGTCGCGGGCCGCGACGTCGTAGCTCGCGGACTCGAGCGGGGCAGAGCCTAGTACGTCGTGGCGTGGCGAGTTTAGATTCCCACGCCTATGGCCGACGCTGCAACGCGACCCAGCAAGCCCGCGATCAGCCCGGGCGCTTGGCAGGAAGCCCGCGGCCTCATCTACGCCCACCGCAAACGGCTGTCGCTGGGGCTCGTGCTCCTGCTCGTCAACCGGATTGCGGGGTTTGTGCTGCCCGCGTCTCCCAAGTGGGTCATTGACCGCGTGATCGGCCAGCACCATCCGGAGCTGTTGCTGCCGCTCGCGCTCGCGGCGGGCGCGGCGACGTTGGTCCAGGCGGTCACGGGGTTCGGCTTGTCGCAGATCCTCGGGGTCGCGGCGCAGCGGGCCATCACGGACATGCGCCGCACGGTGCAGGCGTACGTGCTGCGCTTGCCCATCAGCTACTTCGATTCGACCAAGAGCGGCATCCTCATTTCGCGCATCATGACCGACGCGGAAGGCATCCGCAACCTCGTCGGCACGGGACTGGTGCAGCTGATCGGTGGCTTGCTCACGGGCGCGGCGGCGTTGGTCGTCCTCTTCGTCCTGAACTGGCGGCTCACGGCGATCGCGATCCTCGTGCTCGGCTGCTTCGGCGGCGGCATGGCGTTCGCCTTCACCAAGCTGCGGCCGCTGTTCCGGGAGCGCGGCAAAATCAACGCCGAGGTAACGGGACGCCTGGGCGAGACGCTGGGCGGCATCCGCATCGTCAAGGCGTACCACGCCGAGCGCAGTGAGCGCTTGGTGTTCACGCGCGGCGCGAACACCCTGTTTCGCAACATCGCCGCCACCATGACGGGCATCTCCGGCGTGGGCTCATTCGCCACGATCATCATCGGCGCCATCGGCATCCTGATGATTCTGGAGGGCGGTCATGCGGTGCTCACCGGCGTCATGACGCTGGGCGATCTCTTCATGTACGCCATCTTTGTCGGCTTGGTGGCGCTGCCGCTCATCAACATCGCGTCCATCGGCACGCAGATCACCGAGGCGTTCGCCGGGCTCGACCGCATCCAGGAGATCCGCAAGCTCGTGACCGAGGACTCGGACGATGGCGCGCGCGCCGAGGTCGACGAAGTGCGCGGGGACGTCGTGTTCGAGGACGTGAGCTTCGAGTACGTGCCGGAGAAGGAGGTCTTGAAGCACGTGTCCTTCCGCGCCGCGCCGGGCTCGACCACAGCGTTGGTGGGGTCGTCCGGAGCGGGGAAGAGCACGCTGATCAGCCTCGTGCTGGCGTTCAGCCGTCCCAAGTCAGGCCGGATTCGCGTCGACGGCCGGGACCTGGCTGCGCTGCGCCTGGCCGGCTACCGCCGCCAGCTCGGCGTGGTCCTGCAGGATAACTTCCTGTTCGATGGCACGATCGCCGAGAACATCGCCTTCGCGCGGCCCCACGCCACCCGCCGGGAGATCGAGTACGCGGCGGGCATCGCCCATTGCGACGACTTCGTGCGCCGCTTCGCGCAGGGATACGACACCGTCGTGGGCGAGCGGGGCGTGAAGCTGTCGGGCGGCGAGCGCCAACGCGTCTCGATCGCTCGTGCGATCCTGGCCGATCCGCGGATCCTGATCCTCGACGAGGCCACGTCCAGCCTCGATTCGGAGAGCGAGGCGGCCATCCAGGACGGGCTGCGCACGCTGCGGCGCGGTCGCACGACCTTCGTGATCGCCCACCGGCTCTCGACCATCCGCAGCGCCGACCAGATCCTGGTGATGGAAGGGGGCGAGATCGTCGAGCGCGGCACCCACACGGAGCTGCTCGTGAAGCACGGCCGTTACCGCCAGCTGTACGACAAGCAGTACCGCTTCGAGCAAGACCTGTTCATCAACCCCGGCGAAGACTTCACGCCGGAACCCGAAACGCCGGTGGTCACGACCCCGGTGACTCCACCCACCCGGCTCTGAGCCCGCTGCGACGGCTCTGCTGCGTGTCTGCAACACTGCCGCGATTCGCTCACGTTGATTATGGTGGGGTCGAGCCAATCACACAGAGCGTGCACGCATGGCGGAAACGCAATGGGCTCGCTTGGCCGAGGATGCGAATTACGGGGTGCGTCGTGGTGCGTGGTATCGCGTGGCGGAGCTGACGTCAAGCGACGCCGTGGTCGACGTGAATCACAAGCAGGTCGCGCTGCCGCGCCAGTCCGTCAAGCTGAGAACTAAGCTCCCCAAGGCGTGGACCATCGTGCCCCGTCCCCGCGACGCGAGGCACGTGCCGGAGACGTGGGCGGACAAGTATGCGGTCTGCCCGAGCTGCCGCAACCGCGCCGCGCTCGTGGGGAATCCACACACGCTGCGCTGCGCGCGCTGCAGCGGGGTGTTTCAGGTCGCTTGGGAGGAGTGGTTCCTCGCCGCGCCGTGATCGCGGTGCGCGCCGCTCACGCCGTTTACCGGCTCGAGCGGCTGTGCTTCCTCTGACTTGAGATAGGCGTGGTGGTCGTGGTACAGCGCTCCCTCGGGTAGCCACTGCCACAGGGGGCCGAGGTCCCGTCGCACCTGCTCCACATAAAACTGGGGGATCTGGGTCGTTTCCTGGTCGAAGTACCCCCGGATCTGCGGGTCGACGTCGAGCCGCCGCCGCAGCTCCGTATGGTACCGGATCCGGCCGAACCCTTCGGATGACACTGCACGCACCACGTTCATCCACCGCGGAATCGGGGCGCTGGTCGCCCGGAAGCGCCGCACGATGGCGCGGCCGGAGAAGGTGTAGCGGGTGAGGCCGATGACGTGGTCGTAAAAGTCGGGCCACGCGTAGTGCTTCGGCTTGACGTTCATCGCGTGGTTGTTGTCCAGGAAATGGAACGGGAACGGCAACACGCGATCGGCGCGCTGGTATTCCAGATTGAGCGGCGCCGCCCGCCCGAACGCCGACAGCAGCGAATAGCCGGGGAACGCGCCCGGCGTAACATCGACGAACCGCTTGGTGAGCTCGAAAGGCTCCGGGCCGCGATCCGAGTCGAGCCCGAGGACGAAGTTGGTTTGTACGTAGGGGATGTGCCGCAAGATCATGTTGACGTGCTCGGAGACCTGCTCGACCTTGGCGAGACCCTCCACCGTGCGGGTCTTGGACTTGTTGCCGAGCTCGTACCACGACTCGATGCCCGGCAGCAGCGCCTTGAAGCCGTTGCGTCGCAAGCGTTTGACGTGCGGCTCCGAGAGCAGCGAGAGGCTGCTCTCCGCGATGAAGTCGATCGAGTCCGGGGGAGCCGCCGCCTCGATCGCGTCCAGCACCTCGTCGAACCGCACGCCGAAGTTGGGATCGTGCCAGCCCACGCGCGGCCGGCGCAGCTGTTGCCGCAGGAACCTGAGATCGTCCTGCAGCACCTGCATGTCGAGCGGCTGGTACGGCACGACCGAATCGATGCAGAAGCTGCAGGTGTACGGGCAGCCGAGGCTGCCGAGCATCGGCACGATCTTGAAGAAGGGGGCTTTGCGGAGCGTCGGCTCGATGAACTTCCAGCGCTCGCGCACCCCTGGGAGGGTGGCGGGCTGGCGCGGGGCGGCGCGGTGCAGGCCGAGGGGCCGGTGTCGAGCGCAATCCTGTAACACGTCCCGGATGACCGCCCGGTCGGTGAAGCCGAGCACATAGTCAAAATAGCGCCGGGCGTCCTCGGGGTAGCAGCGCGCGTGCGGGCCGCCGAGCACGGTGACGGCCCCGCGCGAGCGGAACAGGTTGCTGAGCGCGTACGCGAGCAGCGCCGCTTCCGTGAAGGCGCCGATGAACACGAGGTCGACGTCGGCGGGTAATTCTGCGACGAGATTCTCGAACCCGGTGTAACAGACGAAGGTGACCTGATGGCCTTCCGCCTCGCACCACACACCGACGACCTGAGGCATGATGCTCGCCAGGTTGGCGTGCATCACCCGCGCGTACAGCGCGCGAGTCGGCCCCTTGGTTACGAGGTCGACGATGCCGATGCGGAGCTTACGCACACACCTGTCGGTTACGGATGCTTCACTACCTCCTGGGCGCTAGGGACGGGTTGCCTCCAATGCATCACTCCCGGTCGCGGAAAGCCATAGACTGGCCGGGTGAGGCGTGCGTGACGCATCAATCTAACGAGCTAGCTCTTCTGGGCTAATCGGCGCCTTCCGAGCGCGCAAACGCGGCGATCTGCAACCGGGTGTGCAGCGCGAGCTTCTCCAGGATGTTGTGCACGTGGCTCTTGACGGTATGCGTTGCGATGTGCAACCGCTGGGCGATCTCCTTGTTGCTCAACCCTTCGCCGATGAGGTCGATCACTTGCCGCTCCCGCTGGGTCAGGCGCACGGCCTCGATGACGGCGCGCTGGCCGCGCCCCGCCGTTTGCCTGGCGATTTGGGAGAAGAGGGATTCGGTCATCGGCGGCGGGAGCACGTTGCTCCCCCCCGCGACGGCACGGATCGTGTCTACGAAGTCCGTCGGCGTGGCGTCTTTCAAAATGAAGCCCGAGACCCCCGCCTTCACGAGCGCGACGACGTCCTCGTGCACGGGGAAGAGATCCATAGCGATGATCCGCACGTCGGGCGCCGTCCGCTTCAGCTCCCGCACGACACGCGTGCTGTCGCCATCCTTGAGACCTAGGTCCACGAGCACGACGTGGGCGTTCTTGGCATGTGACTCGCGCAGCGCCGCCTCGCCGCTCGCCACGGCACCGACCACGGCAACGTCCGGCTGCGCCGCGAGCAGCTGGGTGATCGCATCGCGCAGCAGGCGGTTGTCCTCAATCAGCAATACTGGGATGGGCGTGGGCATGGTCCCGGAGAGTGCTGTTAGTACGATGGGAAGGAAGCGGCCGGCTCGCAAGCACCGGCCCAAGGGCTGCCAGTCTGTCAGTAGCAATCCCTCGTCCCCACGGCTACCTTGGACATACGTGCGGAACGGCACAGCTACGACCGCTCGGGCAAGACACAGATAGCGGCCACCCAGCCAACACCTGGGTCGAGCTACAAGACGTAGGCCACGCGAGATCCGCCGACCGATCGGCGCATCTCGCGTTCGTTTTCTCGGAGAGCAGCGGGGACCCGTTTTGGCGAAGCCGCAGCAACGCCCGTCGGCTCAGCAACGCTGGGTGTATGCGTATCAGATCGAGCCGCCGCAACCCGACGCGCGGTTCCACAAGATCAAAGCGCTGCTCGGCAAAGCCCACCTGGCCGCCCGGCGCGCCGCCCGGATGTGGACGGGCCGCATCGTCGTGGAGACGCGCGTCAGCCACATCCTGATCGTCAGCGACAGCCCCAGTCGGTTGCGCGCCGTCAACCGGGCGCTCGAGAAAGAGCTGAAGCGCCTCGGCCTGCGCTTCCTGGTGAACGAGCCCGTCCCCGTGCCGGCGGAGCGGCCGTAGCGCGTCGCCGTCGCCGTTCGGTCAGTGCCCCGGCCCGGTGACGCCGACCCATCCACCCGTGAACCCCGCCCGTTTGAGACCCCGCACGATGTAGGAGTTGTTTCGCATCGTGCGCCAGATCAGCTCGCTCCGATAGTTCTCGATCATCGCGAGGATCGGTCCCTGGTCGATCCCGAGATAATCGACATCGAACCAGCCGAACACGGGATCCACCTCGCCCCGCTCCACGGGTACCTGAGCGGTGAACGTCGGGTTGAAGGCGTCGCGGAAGCCATACGTCGAGAAGAGATGTGACCCGTACGTCTCCCGCATCGTAATGAGCGCCGGAATCGAAATCTCGGGCGCGAACGGCACCGCGGCGCCGGCGGCCGTCGGGGCAAGCGTGCCGTCGTCGTTGGTCTCGAGCGACGACACGCCGCGCGCCCAGTAGGTGTGGAACTGGCGGGTGCGCCCGTTCAGGACGAGCGTCGTGTTCGCTGGGCCATCCGAGGCCGTGAGCCCCCAGATCTGGTTCGAGTAGCCGTTCCACACCCCTGGGTTGGCCGCGGCGTAGGCGCGCTGGGCGTACGTCGCGCGGCGCGAGTTCTCGAAATAGTTGATCCCCCGGCTGCGCATGTACACATCCTGAATGCCTCGGAAATCGATCCACACGTGCGAGTACTCGTGGCCGAACAGCGGCCCGAACTGCACGTAGTCCTGCCCGCGAAACGTGCCCCA
>Ga0209159_1000041_pt1 | contig 103243 bp, 96 predicted proteins | sample GraSoiAngelo_144_FD_185901 | JGI IMG/M metagenome (GOLD analysis project Ga0209159, IMG submission 185901) | Grasslands soil microbial communities from the Angelo Coastal Reserve, California, USA - 14_1009_02_40cm (SPAdes) (version 2) | ecosystem: Environmental > Terrestrial > Soil > Grasslands...
GTCACCACCGTCTTGCGCGTCTCCCGAAACCCCACGATCTCCACCTCTTCCCCCACCTTCACCACCCCCCGCTCCACCCGCCCCGTCACCACCGTCCCCCGCCCCGTGATCGAAAAGATGTCCTCGATCGGCATCAAAAATGGCTTGTCGATCGCCCGCTTCGGCGTCGGGATGTAGCTGTCCACCGCCTCCATCAGCTTCCATATGCACTCCGCCGCCTTACTGTCCTCCGGCTTCTCCATCGCCCCCAGCGCCGACCCCCGGATCACCGGAATCTCGTCCCCCGGAAACTGGTACTTCTTCAACAACTCCCGCATCTCCAGCTCCACCAAGTCCAAAATCTCCGGGTCGTCCACCATGTCCACCTTGTTCATGAACACCACCAGAAACGGCACGTTCACCTGCCGCGCCAGCAACACGTGCTCCCGCGTCTGCGGCATCGGCCCGTCGTTCGCCGCCACCACCACAATCGCCCCGTCCATCTGCGCCGCCCCCGTGATCATGTTCTTGATGTAGTCGGCGTGCCCCGGACAGTCGATGTGCGCGTAGTGCCGCTTCGCCGTCTCGTACTCCACGTGCGCCACCGCAATCGTGATCCCCCGCTCCCGCTCCTCCGGCGCGTTGTCGATCGTCCCAAACTCCCGCACCGCCACCCCGCTGAACTTCGTGTGCAACACCTTCGTGATCGCCGACGTCAGCGTCGTCTTCCCGTGATCGATGTGCCCGATCGTCCCAATGTTCACGTGCGGCTTCGTCCGCTCGTACTTCGCCTTCGCCATCCCTCACTTCCTCCCGTTGGCGGTCACGCTTGCGACAGTCGAAGTGGAGCCCATGTCCGGGATCGAACCGGAGACCTCGTCCTTACCAAGGACGCGCTCTGCCGTCTGAGCTACATGGGCGAACGAAAGGCTCACGAACCCCAAAACTCCTGGAGCGGGAAACGGGATTCGAACCCGCGACCCCCAGCTTGGAAGGCTGGCGCTCTACCGCTGAGCTATTCCCGCCCCTCCGAGTCACGTGTGCGTCAATCAAGACGATGGTGGGGAGGGGAGGATTTGAACCCCCGAAGGCGTACGCCAGCAGATTTACAGTCTGCCCCCTTTGGCCACTTGGGTACCTCCCCGAATCCGCCGGCACGCGCTCCGAACCCCTTGAAAAGCTGGCGCTGGCGGGAGGATTTGAACCCCCGACCCACTGCTTACAAGGCAGTTGCTCTGCCACTGAGCTACGCCAGCACAGACAAAACTTCACTCTAATAACAAAGCCGTATCGAGTCAAGGAGTTTGAGTCTTTAGCCGCCTCTGGCGGGCGACCTCGTAGCAGAAAACTGCCGCGGCGGCGGCGACGTTGAGCGAGCCGATCCTGCCGGCCATCGGAATCGTGACCAGGATGTCGCAGGTTCGGGCCACCAGGGGCCTGAGACCCTCCCCCTCACTCCCCAGCACGAGGCACAACGGCCCGGTGAGATCCGCGGCCCAAAGGGAGACCCCGCTCGAGATGGTGCTCCCGTAGATCCAAACTCCTGATTTCTTGACCATTTCAAGTGCGCTGACGACGTTCGTCGCACGGGCGACGGGGAGATAATCCACGGCTCCCATCGCCACGCGGGCCGCAGCCCCGGTGAGGCCGACCTGGTGGTGCTTGCCGACGATCACACCATGCGCTCCGAAGGCCTCGGCGGTTCTCAGGATGGCTCCGAAGTTCCGGGGATCCTGAACCTGATCGAGCGCCAGCAGGAAGGGCGTCTCGCCGCGCTCGCGGGGGATCTCGAGGAGGGCGTCCAGCTCGAAGTACTCGCCCGCCGCCACGCGCGCCACGACGCCCTGATGACGGTCGGTACCGGCGATCGCCGCGAGCTGCTCGCGCGTGCGGTAGGAGACCTTGACGCCGACGCGGCGCGCCAACGCGACCACTTCCGTGAGCGGCCCGCGCCCGCCCGCGAGCACCGCGACCTCATCGACGCGCCGTCCGCCGCCACGGAGCAGCTCGAGGACCGGGTTCCGCCCCCAGACGCGGTCCTCGCTCACACGCTCTTCCGCGTGATGCGCGGCCCGCTCGGCGTGTCCTCGACGCTCCAGCCGAGCCGCTCGATTTCGTCGCGGAGCTGGTCGGCGCGCATCCAGTCGCGCCGCGCGCGCGCCTGCCCGCGCTCCTCGACGAGCCTCAGCACTTCGGCGGGCATGCCCGCGGTCTCCCGCGCGCGCTGGAACAGCCCGAGGACCTGCCCGAGCGCGACGAGCTCGGAGACGCCGACGACGAAACGCTCACGGACGTGCCGGTCGGTCGCCGCGCGCTCGCGATCGTCGGCGAGCGTGCGGGCGAGGTCGAAGAGCACGCCGAGCGCCTGCGGCGTGTTGAAGTCGTCGTCCATGGCGGCCTCGAACCGCGCACGGAACCCGCCCAGCTCCTCGGGCACGCCCCCCGACGTGCCGCTCCCGCGCGCCTGCGCGTCGTGGGCGAGCCGGGTGAGGCGCTCGAGGGCGCGGGCGCTGTCCCGCACACGCTCCTCGGCGAAATCCACCGGGTGGCGATAGTGGGTGCCGAGCACGAAGAGCCGAAAGGCGTCGGGGTCGTGGCGCTTGACGAACTCCCGAATGGTGAGGGCATTACCCAGTGACTTCGACATCTTCTCGGCCCGCAAGTTCACCATCCCGTTGTGGAGCCAGTAGCGCGCGAACGGGCGTCCGGTGTCGGCCTCGGACTGGGCGATTTCGCACTCGTGGTGGGGGAAAATCAGGTCTTCCCCACCGCCGTGGATGTCGAAGGACTCCCCGAGGTACTTCATCGCCATCACGGAGCACTCGATGTGCCAGCCGGGGCGGCCGGGTCCCCACGGGCTCGGCCAGGCCGGCTCCCCGGGCTTCGACGACTTCCAGAGGGCGAAGTCGCGGGGATCGCGCTTGCGCTCGTCGACCTCGACCCGCGCGCCGGCGAGGAGCTCGTCGAGGTTCTTGCCCGAGAGCCGTCCGTACCCAGGGAACCGCCGGATCTCGAAGTACACGTCGCCGTCCACCGTGTAGGCGAACCCCTTGGCGACGAGGCGCTCGATCAGCACGACCATGTCGGGAACGTGCTCGGTGGCCTTCGGCTCGGCGTCGGCCGGCGCGACCCCGATCGCCGCCATGTCCTCGCGGAACGCCTGGATGTAGCGCTCGGAGACCTCCGTGGCCGGCACGCCCTCAGCATTCGCCCGCCGGATGATCCTGTCGTCGACGTCGGTGAAGTTCCGGACGAAGGTGACGCGGTAGCCCTTGAAGCGAAAGTACCGCTGGATGACGTCGAACACCATCGTGCTCCGCGCGTGGCCGATGTGGGAGAGGTCGTACACCGTCACACCGCACGCGTAGATGCGCACGTGGCCCGGGGCGAGTGGGACGAACTCCTCCTTGCTCCGCGTCAGCGTGTTGTAGACCTTCACGTGGCGATCTCCACGCTCGCGACGGCCATCGCGGCGATGCCCTCGCGCCGCCCCAGGAGCCCAAGCCCCTCGGGACTCTTGGCCTTCACGCTCACCCGATCCACGTCGAGCCCGAGCGTTTCGGCCAGCCGCTTGGCCATCCCGTCGAGGTGCGGCGCGAGCCGCGGCGCCTCGGCGAGCACCGTCGCGTCCACGTTGACGAGCCGCCCACCGCGCTCCCTCACGAGCTCGACGACGTGCCGCAGCAGCGCCAGACTGGAGATCCCGCGGTACCGCGGGTCACCGTCGGGGAAGTGGCGGCCAAGGTCCCCGAGCGCGAGCGCTCCCAGGAGCGCCTCGGCGATCGCATGCGTCAGCACGTCGGCGTCGGAATGGCCGTCGAGGCCCCGGGCGCTCGGCACCGTGACACCGCCCAGGACGAGGGGGCGGCCATCCACCAGGGGATGGAGGTCGAAGCCGAGGCCGACTCGCGTCACCGGCCGGCCAGAGAGCGCGCCCGGCGGAGATCCGCCGGCGTCGTGATCTTGACGTTCTCCACGAGCCCGCGCACCACCCGTACCGGGTGACCGAGGCGCTCGACGAGCATCGCGTCATCGGTACCGACGACCCCGTCGCGCCGCGCCTTCTCGTGCGCCTCGCGGAGGAGGTCGGCGCGAAACGCCTGTGGGGTCTGGACCGCCCAGAGCTCGGAGCGGTCGAGCGTCACCTCCACCCGCTCGGCGCGCACCCGTTTGACCGTCTCCGTGATCGGCAGGGCGCAGATCGCTGCACCCTCCGCGGCGGCGGCGCGCAGGACGGCGTCGATGAGGCGTCGCGTGATCAGCGGGCGGACCGCGTCGTGTACCACGACGATCTCCGCGTCCTCGGGCGCCGCCTGCAGCGCAAGCCACACCGAGTCCTGGCGCGTGCGGCCGCCGGCGACGACCGTGAGGGACGCGTCCTGTGCCACACGCCCGAGGATCCGCCGCGCGCGCGCCACCCAGGACTCGGGCGCGGCGACGACGACGGCGCGCACCGCCGGGTGGCGGGCGAAGTGACGGACGGTCGCCGCCAGGATCGACAACCTTCCCAGTCGCAGGAACTGCTTGGGCGTACGGGCGCCGAAGCGCGCACCCACGCCGCCCGCGGGGATGACGGCGGCCACCTTAGGCATCGGCGCGCTCCGGCGCCGTCACGGCCGACGGCGCGTCGTCGCGCGGACGTGTGAAGATCATGCGGCCCGCCGGCGTCTGGAGCACGCTTGTGACGACCACGTCCAGCGCCTGGCCGATGTATCGGCGGCCCTGCTCGATGACGACCATCGTGCCGTCGTCGAGGTACCCGACGCCCTGGCCCGATTCCTTGCCCTCGCGAAGGACCTGGACGGTCATCGCCTCACCGGGGAGCATCACCGGCTTCACCGCGTTCGCCAGCTCGTTGACGTTCAGCACGGCCACGCCGGCCAGCTCCGCCAGCTTGTTCAGGTTGTAGTCGTTCGTGACGATCCTGCCGCCGCGCCGGCGCGCGAGCTCGAGGAGCTTCCGGTCCACATCTTCGACGCCGGCGATGTCGACCTCCGCGATCTCGACCGTGAGGCCGGGGATCCGCTGGAGCCGGCCGAGCACCTCGAAGCCGCGGCGGCCGCGACTGCGCTTGAGCGCATCCGACGAGTCGGCGATCCGCTGGAGCTCGCGCAGCACGAAGCCGGGGACGACGAGCGGACCATCGAGGAACCCCGTCCCGCAGACGTCGGCGATTCGGCCATCGATGATCGCCGAGGTGTCGAGGATCTTGTCGAGCCCGCGGCCCCCTCTGGTGGCCGGGAAGAGCCGCGCGGAGATCGCCGACAGATCGGCGAGCCGGCCGAGCGCCACCGCGGCACCGACGTACGCGCCGAGCGCCAACGCGAGCGCGACAACGGCCGCCTGGCCCTGCGCGACCAGCGCGGCCGCGACGAGGCCCAGGACCAACCCGACACCGAGACCGGCGAGTCCACCCGCGACGCCCCAGACGAGGCGCTCGATCGGGAGCGACGCCGCGACGATCTCGAGCAGAACGGCGGCGCCGCCCGCGAGCGCGCCGGCGACGCCCCCGGCCGCGACGGGCGCCTCGAGCGCGTGGGCCGTCGCCCCACCGGCGGCGGCGGACACCACGAGAACGACGAGCCGGACAACGGTCCTGATCATGAGGGTTGGCTTGCCATGCGCTCACCCGAGCAGCGCGTCGACCGCTTCGTTGACGGTGGCCACGCCACGAACGTCGAGCGGCGACTTGCCGCTGGCCGGGACACTGTTCTTGGGCACGACCGCGCGCCGGAAGCCGAGCGCGGCCGCTTCCTTCAACCTGAGCTCGAGCCCGGCGACCGCGCGGACCTCGCCCGTGAGCCCGACCTCGCCTAGAACGACGACGTCGCCCGGCACCGGGCGGTCGAGGTAGCTCGACGCGGCGGCCAGGACGAGGCCGAGATCCGCCGCCGGCTCCGTCACGCGTCCGCCGCCCGCGACGTTCACGAACACGTCCTGGCTCGCGAGCGGCATGCCGACACGCTTCTCGAGCACCGCGAGCAGGAGGCACACGCGGTTGTAGTCGGCGCCGAGCACGGTCCGCCGCGGCGTGCCGAAGGACGCGCGCGCGACCAGCGCCTGGAGCTCGAGCAGCAACGGGCGCGTGCCCTCGAGGCTCGAGACGATGACGGAGCCCGGCGCGTCTCCGGGCCGCTCCGCGAGGAAGAACCCCGACGGGTTCGTCACCTCCACGAGCCCCGCTTCGCCCATCTGGAAGACGCCGATCTCGTTGGTGGAGCCGAAGCGGTTCTTCACCGCGCGCAGCACGCGGTAGGCGTGGTGGCTCTCCCCCTCGAAGTAGAGGACGGTGTCCACGAGGTGCTCGAGGACCCGCGGCCCCGCGAGCGCGCCCTCCTTCGTCACGTGGCCGACGAGGAATGTGGCGATCCCGAGCCCCTTGGCGAGCGTCATGAGACGCGCGCCGCACTCGCGCACCTGGGCGACGCTGCCCGGCGCGGACTCGAGCTCGGGCAGGAAGACGGTCTGGATCGAGTCCACAACCAGCGCGCGGGGCTTCACGTCGTCGAGCTGGGCCTGAACCGCGGCGAGGTCCGTCTCCGTCCAGAGAAGCAGGCCGTCCGCGGCGATTCCGAGCCGATCCGCGCGCATCTTGACCTGCGCCGCCGATTCCTCCGCCGACACGTACAGGACGGGCGGCGTCACCTGCGCGAGGGCGCGCGCCGTCTGAAGGAGCAGCGTGCTCTTGCCCACGCCCGGATCCCCACCCACCAGGACGAGCGAGCCGCGGACGACGCCGCCACCCAGGACGCGATCGAGCTCGCCGATGCCGGTGCGGACGCGGTCGTGCTGCTCCACCGTGATGTCGCGGAGAGGCCGGGGCGGCCCCTGGACCACCGGCGCCCGCCGTGCGACGCGCGACGGCGCCGCACGCTCTTCCACGAGCTGGAGGTAACCCGCGCCGGCCCGCAGGCAGTCGGGACAGGTGCCGGGCTTGGGACTCGCGTACCCGCACTGCTGGCAGCGATAGACGCTAGCGTCGCGGGCCGTCACCCTTCGACTCCGCGCCCTTCTCGCCGAGGCCCCGGATGAGTGATCGGAGCAGGAAGGACCGCTGGGCGCCCTCGAGGATCGTCACGAGCCGCTCGTAGATCGTCGGATCCGCGAGGAGCGCGCCGATCGTCCCCTCGCCCTCCTTGACCTTTTCGCTGATCTCCTTGAGGTTCGCCACCGTGACCCGCAGGTCCTGAACGATCTGGCGCAGGCCGCCGGCGTCCCCGTCGGCGATGAGAGAGCCGAGCGCGCCCCGCCCGCCGGCGATCCGGTCGGACACGTCGCGGAGGTTACGCGTGACAGTGCGAAGGTCCTCGAGCGTCTCCTTATACTTCGGTTCGAAGAGGAGTGCCGGGAGGAGGCCCTGGTCGGCCCCGGGTCGGTCGACCAGGCGTCCGAGCCGATCCATCGCCCCGACGAACCGCCGTGCGGCGTCCGTCCCCGTGGGCGAGAGAAGCACGCCCGCGGGGCCCTGGCCCTCGGCCACGCGATCGAGGAGCTTCTGCGTCGTCGTGACGGTCTCGTTCAGGCGCTTGAGCGCGACCGGCTCCTCGTACAAAAGGGCGTGCGCCCAGCCGCGGCCGTGTTCGACTTGATCGACGACGCGGTTGATCTTGCCGACCGTCGCCGACACGTCGTCGACGAGCTTCGACCGGTTCACGTCCTCCGCCGTCTTGCGGAGCGCCGCGACGAGGGCCGCGGCGTCCCTCGCCGTGTCGGCGCCCTGCGTCAGCACGCGGGCGAAATCGGTCGGCTCGCGCGCGAGGAGCACGTCGCCGGGCTGGAGCGGCGGCGCCGCGGCCGTTCCCACCGTCACCTCCACCACCTTGTCACCGAGCAACCCCTGCGTCTCGATGCGCGCGATCGAGTCCCGGCGGATGCGGTCGGCGTAGCGCCGAGCGATGGTGAGGTCGACCCGCACCTTCCCGCCAGGCTCGCCGGGCAGGTGCACGTCGGTGACGCGACCGATCTGCACGCCGGCGAGCCGGACCGTCGCCCCCTCCGTGAGCCCAGCGACTTCGGTGAACTCGGCGTGAATCGTGTAGTGCGCCTCGAAGAGCCGCGCGCGCGCGCCGAGGGCGTACACCATGCCGAGGAAGGCCGCGAGCGCCACGAGGACGAACACCCCCACGCGAAGCTTCACCGCGATCTCGCCTCTCTCGTCATTCATCGACTCGCCTCGCCTTCGGTTGCGGCTCGCACTGCCCCATTCATCGACTCGCCTCGCCTTCGGTTGCGGCTCGCACTGCCACATTCATCGACTCACCTCGCCTCGCCGGCCAGGAAGGCCTGGACGGCGCCGTCGGTCGTTTCGAGCACCGCGTCGACCGGACCGATCGTCGCGAACCGACCGTCGATCAGCACCGCCACGCGATCCGCGACGGTCTTGGCGAGCTCGAGGTCATGCGTGACCACGATGGCGGTGTCGCACACGCCGCCGCGCAGCTCCCGGATCAGCTCGCCGACGAGCTTGGAGTTCGTGGGGTCGAGCCCGCCGGTCGGCTCGTCGAACAGGAGCACCTCCGGCTCGACGGACAGCGCGCGCGCGATCCCGACGCGCTTCTTCATCCCGCCCGACAGTTCCGCCGGCAGGAGGCCGAGGACCTCGCCGCTGAGCCCCACGAGCGAGAGGTTCTTTACGACCCGCGCCCGGACCTCGGGCTCAGGCAGGCTCGCGTGCTCCCGCAACGGAAAGGCGACGTTCTCGTACACGGAGAGCGAGTCGAAGAGCGCCGCCCCCTGGAACACGAAGCCTAACCTGCGCCGGAGCGGCAGGACCTCCTCCTCAGAGAGGTGCTCGATGGCGCGGTCGAAGAGAAGGATCCGCCCGGCGTCCGGGCGGATGAGGCCGGCGACCAGCCGCAGGAGCACCGTCTTCCCCGAGCCGCTGCCGCCCATCACGACGAGCGTCTCGCCCTTGGCGAGCGCGAACGAGACGCCGCGGAGCACCTCGACCGCGTCGAAGTTCTTCTGCACGTCGATGGCCTCGACGATCGTCTGCGCCACGGCGCCTCAGTAGAACAGCGTGAGGAACAGCTTGGTGAGGAAGAAGTCTGAGACGATCACACCCATCGTCACGTGGACGACGGTCGCCGTCGTCGCGCGCCCCAGCCCCTCGGTGCCGCCCTCGGTGGAGAGCCCGTTGTAGCAGCCGATCAGCGTCACGACGGCGCCGAAGAAGACTGACTTGCCGATGCCAGTCAGGAAGTCCTTTGGCACCACCCAGTACGTCATCGTGTTCCAGTAGGCGTACATGTCCGCGCCACGCTCGACGAACATGATCACCATGCCGCCCAGGACGCCGACGGCGTCGGTGAGGACCGTGAGCAGGGGGAAGACGACCAGCGACGCGAGCACGCGCGGGACCACGAGGCGCTTGACGTAGTTGACGCCGAGCGTCCGGAGCGCGTCGATCTGCTCCGTGACCTTCATCGAGCCGAGCTCCGCGGTGATCCCCGAGGCGACCTTCCCGCCGACGAGGATCGCGGTGAGCACCGGTCCGAGCTCCCGGAGGATTGCGAGGGCCGCGACTGGGCCCACGTAGGTCTCGGCGCCGAAGCGCGCCATGTTCACCGCGCTCTGGATCGTGAACACCATCCCCGTGAAGATTGCGGCGGTGAGCGCAACGCCGAGCGACTGCACGCCCATCGACTCGATCTCGTGGAGGATCAACCGGAAGTACTTGGGTGGGAGCGCCAGGCTCCGCATGACGCGGCCCGTGAGGAGGCCGAGCCCGCCGTACCAGACGACCGTCCGCCTCAGGGAGAGTTCCAACCCCGTCACTCCGTCGCGAAGCTGTCGACCAGCTCGCGGAACGCGGTCCGCCAGGTCTCGAAGGACTCCGGCGGCGCGACCAGCGCGAAGTCGTACACGCACCGCTCGTCCTTCATCACGTACGTCTCGACCCGTGTGAGAGCCTCGCCGGCGGCGAGGCGGCCGTCGAGCACGGCATGGGCGGCGCGCCGCCCATCGACCGCCACGTCCTCCCACTCGACGATGGCACGGCTCTGAAACCCCATCAAGAGATGCCGGGAGAGCACATCCAGCCGGGCGGCCGGGGTCGCGTCCCCGCATGTCGCGTTGGCCAGCATCGCCACCGGCGCCGTGCGGTGCCTGAGCTCCAGGTCGGCCCGGCTCGCCTCGATCACCGTCCACTCGGCGCCCGGGATTCCGACGCGGTAGCCTTTGGACGAATGGAAGACGCCGCTCTCGATCCGCCTCCCGGCGCACCCGGTAGCCACGACGACGACTGTGAGGGCGAGCGCCACGACGCCGCGCGCTCCCACCGTCCCCTAACGGTCCGACCCGGCGCGCCCCGCGTGCCGCCGCGCGAGCTCCTCGACCACTTCGCGGAGCGGGATCGACCGCGCGCCCAGCAGGACCAGCGTGTGGAACCAGAGATCGGCCGCCTCCTCGATCAGGCGCCGGTCGCCCTCACCTCCGAGCGCGGCCGTGATGACCTCCGCCGCTTCCTCACCGATCTTGCGACAGATCGCCGCCTCGCCCCCCGCGAGGAGCCCGGCGACGTACGAGCCTGGCCGCGGGCTCGCCTTCCGCGTCTCGATCGTCCGCTCGAGACGCTCGAGCATGTTCGCAGGCGGCGGTGACCCGGGCTCGCCGCCGCCCTCCTGGAGCGCGGCAAAAAAGCAGGTGCGCCGCCCCGTGTGACACGCAACGCCCTCCTGGTGGACCTGCACGAGGAGCGCGTCCGCGTCGCAGTCGGCGTAGACGGCCCGGACGTGCTGCGTGTGGCCGGAGGTCTCGCCCTTGCGCCACGGGGCGCCCCGCGAGCGCGACCAGAAGTGGGTCACCCCGGTCGCGAGCGTCCCCTCTACGGCCGGCCGGTCCATCCAGGCCACCATGAGAAGCTCGCCCGTGTCCGCTTCCTGGACCACGGCGGGGATCAACCCCTGCGCGTCGAACTTGAGCTCGTCGACCGTCATGGCTCGCAGCGCACCTCGACACCGCGCTCCCTGAGATACGCCTTGGCCTCCGCGATGGTGTGCATGCCGAAATGGAAGATGGACGCGGCCAGCACTGCGTCGGCGCACCCCTCGACGAGCCCCTCATAGAGGTGCTCGAGCGAGCCGGCCCCACCCGAGGCGATCACGGGGACCGGCACGGCCTCGGAGACGGCGCGCGTGAGCTCGAGGTCGTAGCCGTCCTTGGTCCCGTCGCGGTCCATGCTCGTCACGAGGATCTCGCCCGCGCCGAGCCCGACCACTTCGCGCCCCCACTCGACCGCGTCGCGCCCGGCGGGACGCCGGCCGCCGTGGGTGTAGACGCCCCAACGCCGGGTGCCGGCGCGCTCACGCCGCGCGTCGATGGCGACCACGATGCACTGGCTGCCGAAGCGCTCCGCCGCCTCACGGACGAGCTCGGGCCGTGCGAGCGCGGCCGTATTGAGCGACACCTTGTCGGCGCCCGCCCGCAGCAGCCCCCGCACGTCGTCGATCGAGCGGATGCCGCCGCCGACCGTCAGCGGCATGCAGATGCCTTCGGCGGTGCGGCGCACCACGTCGAGCATGATCGCGCGCGCCTCGTGTGAGGCCGTGATGTCGAGGAAGACGAGTTCGTCGGCGCCCTGCGTGTCGTACGCGAGCGCGGCCTCGACCGGGTCGCCCGCGTCGCGCAGGTCCACGAAGCGCACGCCCTTGACGACGCGGCCGTCCTTGACGTCGAGGCATGGGATGACGCGCTTGGCCAACATTATTGTAACGAGTGCCGTGAGGCCGGTGCACTCCGTAGGTGGCGTGCCGTGGGCACGGCGCGGCTCCGTCCGACCAAGGCACCTCGCGTCATTTCGCCAACTCCTTCCGGGCCTCGGCGAGGTCGATCACGCCGGTGTAGAGGGCACGGCCCACGACGCAGCCTACGACACCCGGGACCGCGGCCAGCCGCCTCAAGTCGGCGAGCCGCGCGACACCGCCCGAGGCGATGACCGGGACCCCGGCCGCACGCGCGAGCTCCGCGGTCGCCTCGACGTTGGGCCCCTGCGCCGTGCCGTCGCGGCCGACGTCCGTGTAGAGGAGCGCGGCGAGGTGCGCGGCAACGTCGCGCTGATCGCGGAGCGCCAGGGCGAATTCGACCGGTGCCAGCTCGGAGAGATCAACCCACCCCTTCACCGCCACCCGACCGTCGCGCGAGTCCGCCGCGATGATGATCCGCTGCGGGAATCGGTCGCAGACCTCGGTGAGGAACTCGGGGTCGAGCGCACGCGTGCCGACGACGGCCCACGACGCCCCGGCCCCCAGCACCGCTTCCACCGCTCTCGCGTCGCGCAACCCGCCGCCCGCCTCGACCGGCACCGGCGCGACAGCCGCGATGATCTTCGCGACGAGCGCGGTCTGGCGCGGCTCGCCGGCGAACGCGCCGTCGAGGTCCACGACATGGAGCCGCTCGGCACCGCACTGCTTCCAGTGCACGGCCATCGCGACCGGGTCTTCGGAGAAGACCGTCTCTCGGTCGGCGCGGCCCTGACGGAGCCGCACGCATCGCCCGTCGCGGAGGTCGACGGCGGGGATCACGATCATCGGGCGCCGCCCTTCACGATCGCCGCGAAGTTCTCGAGGAGCCGGAGCCCCCAGCGTTGGCTCTTCTCCGGATGGAACTGGGTCGCGTAGATCAGCCCCCGCTCGATCGCCGCGGCGAACTCGATCCCGTACTCGCACCACGCGACGTGGACGGTCCCGGGCGACATCCGCGGGACCGGAGCCCCGCGATCCTCCGGCAGGCCACCCACGGTGGAACCCTGGCTCGAGGTCCCCGCTACAACAGGGTAATAGGAGTGGACGAAGTAGAAGTAGGCGCCCGCCGGAATGCCCTCGAAGAGGCGCAACTCCCCCGCGTGCCGGACGCGGTTCCAGCCCATGTGAGGGACCTTCCGGCCCGGCGGGAACCTCCGCACAGTCCCCGGGATCACGTCGAGGCCGCGCCCTTCACCGAATTCCTCGCTCGTCGAGAACAAGAGCTGGTAGCCGAGGCAAATTCCGAGAAACGGCCGGCTGCCGTCCAGCGCCCGCCCGAGGGCCGGGAGGAGTCCGAGGCGTTCGAGGTTCGCCATCGCGTCGTGGAACGCCCCATCGCCCGGAAGCACGACGGCGTCCGCGCCGTCGACGGTGCCAGGATCCTGGGTCACGACCGCCGGGATGCCGGCGCGACCGAACGCCTTCTCGACGGACCCGAGGTTGCCCCGGCCGTAATCGATCACGGCGATCATGGGCTCACAGGGCGCCCTTCGTCGACGGGACGATTCCCGCGATGCGGGGGTTCACCCGCGTGGCGTCGGCGAGCGCGCGGCCGACGGCCTTGAACACCGCCTCCGTGACGTGGTGGAGATTGTGGCCGTAGTGCATGGTCACGTGCAGGGTGAGTTCCGCGTTGACTGCGAAGGCGCGGAAGAACTCCTGGAGCAGGTCCAGGTCGAAGTTGGACACGCGCGTCCGCGCCACCGGCACGCCGAAGACGAGGAACGGGCGCCCCGACAGGTCCACGGACGCCGAGACGAGCGCCTCATCCATCGGGACGAACGCGGTGCCGTAGCGGACGATGCCCTTCTTGTCGCCGAGCGCTAACCGGAGCGCCTGCCCGAGCACGATGCCGACGTCCTCGACCGTGTGGTGCTGATCCACCTCGACGTCGCCCTGTGCCTCGACGGCGAGATCCATAAGGCCGTGCTTCGCCCAGGCCTCGAGCATGTGGCTGAAGAACGGGATCGGCGTCTGCACCTTCGACGCGCCGGTGCCGTCGAGGTTGAGCTGAAGCGAGACCTCGGTCTCCTTGGTCTTGCGTTCCACGCGCGCCTGCCGTGCCGTCGTCTCCGCGCTCATACGGCCCTCCCTGGGTCGCTCCCAAGCCGTAGCTCGGCGGCGCGCCCGTGTCCGGCGAGCCCTTCGATCCGCGTGAGCACCCTGAGATGCGGCGCGGCGGCGGCGAGGCCACGCGGCGAGTACTCGATGACGCTCGAGCGCTTGACGAAATCCTCCGTGCCGAGCGGCGAGGCGAAGCGCGCCGTGCCTGCGGTCGGCAGGACGTGGTTGGGTCCGGCGACGTAGTCGCCAACCACCTCGGGGGTGTGGCCGCCCACGAAGACCGCGCCCGCATGGCGCACGCGCGGGATCAGGGCCGCGGCGACGCTCACCATCAGCTCGAGGTGCTCCGGCGCCAGGCGGTTGGCCAGCTCGACCGCGTCGTCGAGCGACGCCACGCGGATCAACGCGCCGTTGGCCTCGAGCGCCCGGGAGGCGATCTCACGGCGCGGCAGCGCGGTGAGCTGGCGCTCAAGCTCCGCGGCGACGCGAGGGAGCAGCTCGGTCGCGTCCGTGATGCAGACCGCGCGGGCCATCGGGTCGTGCTCCGCCTGCGCGAGCATGTCGCCCGCCACCCAGGCGGGATCGGCGGCAGCGTCGGCGACGACAACGATCTCGCTCGGTCCCGCCACCATGTCGATGCCGACCTCGCCGAACACGCGGGCCTTCGCGAGGGCCACGTAGATGTTTCCGGGGCCCACGATCTTGTCGACGCGCCGGATCGTCGCCGTGCCGTAAGCGAGCGCGGCTACCGCCTGGGCACCGCCGACGCGGTAGCCCTCGGTGACCCCGGCGAGGCGGGCAGCGGCGAGCACGGCGGGCTCGACCCGGCCGCCGGGGCCCGGCGGCGTGACGAGCACGATCTCGCGGACGCCGGCGACACGCGCCGGCACCGCGGTCATCAGGACTGTGGACGGATAGGCGGCGCGCCCGCCCGGCGCATAGATCCCCGCCCGATCGAGCGGCCGGACCTCCTGGCCGAGGACGGAACCGTGCTCATCGGTCAGACGCCATGACTTCGGCGCCCCGACCGCGTGATACCGCTCGATCCGCTCGGCCGCGTACGCAAGGGCCGCGCGGACGTCTGGCGCGACCTGCCGCTCTGCCATCTCGAACTCGTCCGGGGTGATCACGAGCTCCGTCGGGGTCGCCGCCGTGAAACCGTCGAAGCGCGCGGTCAGCTCCAGGAGGGCCGCGTCGCCGCGGGTGCGCACGTCGGTCAGAATCGCGTCGACGGCACGGAGAATCTCGGACGGAGTGGTTGCCGGCGGGCGCGCGAGCGCCGCGACGACGGCTTCGACGCCCAGCTGCCGTGCGTCGAGCACGCGGATCATGGCAGTGCGAGCCGCAGGCCGTCGCGGGGCCGCAGTGCGAGCCGCAGCCGCAAGGCGAGGCGAGTCTGTGATCGGGGCCCCGCCGGCCGAGGCGAGCCTATGATCAAGTCGCGGGCGACACCAATCGCCGTCATGGCGCTTTCATTCGACCGCTGTCCGCGCGCCCGGTGAGTGGCTCGAGACGGGTGCCTGGCGGCCCCGCGCGGCGCGCATCTCCTCGATCAGCCCGGTCACTCGCGCGTGCTCGGTCTTCATCGACGCGCGGTTCACGATGATCCGGGCCGTGGAGCGCGCGATCTCCGCGACCTCCACGAGCCCGTTCGCGCGCAGCGTCTCCCCCGACTGGACCAGATCCACGATCCGCTCGGCGAGCCCGACCAGCGGCGCCAGCTCGATGGACCCGTCGAGCCTCACGATCTCGACCTGGATGCCGCGGTTCGAGAAGTAGGCTTCCGTGAGCCGCGGGTACTTGGTGGCCACACGCACCCACGACCACTTCGTCGGGTCGTCGCGCTCCCTGAGCTCGCGCGGCTCGGCGACGACGAGGCGGCAGAAGCCGAACCCCAGGTCGAGCGGCTCGTACACGTCCGGCTCCTGCTCGAGGAGGATGTCCTTGCCGACGATCCCGAGGTCGGCGGCGCCGTAGAGGACATACGCCGGGACGTCGGCGGGCTTCAGGAACAGCACGCGCAGCTCCCGCTTCGGGTCGGTGAAGATCAGCCGGCGCGAGTCCCCGTCGATCCCCTCCACGCCGAGGTCGCGCAGGAGCGCGAGCGCAGGGTCCAGCAACCGTCCCTTGGGGAGCGCGAGCGTCAGCACGTCCTTCACGCGCGGCGCTCGATCCGGGCGCCCAGCCCCCCGAGCTTGGCCTCGAGCCGCTCGTAGCCGCGATCGAGATGATAGACGCGCGAGACGACGGTCGTTCCGTGCGCGGCCAACCCGGCGAGCACGAGCGCCGCGGAGGCGCGCAGGTCCGAGGCCATGACCGGTGCGCCCTGGTAGCACGGCACGCCGCGGATGACCGCGATCGCGCCGTCGGTCTCGATCCGGGCGCCCATCCGCGCCAGCTCGGCGACGTGCATGAACCGGTTCTCGAAGATGGTCTCCGTGACGCGCGATTGGCCGTCGGCCAGGCCGAGCAGCGTCATGACCTGCGCCTGCATGTCCGTCGGAAAGCCCGGAAACGGGCTCGTCGTCACGTCGGCCGGGCGGGGCCGCTCGGGGCTCCGCGCGCGGACCCACGTCGGCCCCGTCTCGAGGACCACGCCGATCTCGTCGAGCTTGGCGAGCACCGAGGAGATGTGGTCGGGCACGAGGTCCGTGACGGTGACGTCGCCCCGCGTGATGGCGGCCGCCACGATGAGGGTTCCCGCCTCGACGCGGTCCGGGACGACGCGATGCACGGCCCCACGGAGCTCGGCGACGCCCTCGATCTCGATGCGCGCCGTGCCGGCGCCCTGGATCCGCGCGCCCATGGCGGTGAGCAGCGTCGCCAGGTCGACGACCTCGGGCTCGCGCGCCGCGTTTTCGATGACGGTCGTGCCCTCGGCCAGCGCCGCCGCCATCATGAGGTTCTCGGTCCCGGTGACCGTCACCAGATCGGTCGTGATTCGCGCCGCCTTGAGCCGGCTCGCCCGCGCGATGACGTAGCCGTTCTCGATCGCGATCTCGGCGCCGAGCTTCCCGAGCCCCTTGAGGTGCTGATCGATCGGACGCACGCCGATGGCGCACCCGCCCGGTAGGGCGACGCGCGCCGTGCCATGGCGGGCGACGAGGGGACCGAGGACGAGGACCGAGGCCCGCATGGTCGAGACGAGCTCGTACGGCGCCAGGTCGCTCGACACGTGCGCGACCTGCACACCGAGCCCCCCCGTGTGGCGGGACACCGTCGCGCCGAGGGTCTCGAGGAGCCTCGTCATGGTACGCACGTCGGCGAGGTCAGGCGCGTTCGCGAGCGTCAGGGGCTCCGCTGTCAGGAGCGCGGCGGCCATCGCCGGCAGCGCGGCGTTCTTGGCCGCGCTCACCTTCACCGTCCCCCGGAGCGGGACGCCGCCCTCGATCTCGAGCCGCGCCGGCATCACGCCCTCCCGGCGACGAACCGGTCCACACCCGCGAGGTCGGCGCGGACGGCCACCCCCGTGAACCCGGCTGCACACAAGAGCCCGGCGACGTCGCCGGCTTGGCTGCCGCCTGCGGTTTCCAAGAGCAGCGGCGCGGACGGACGGAGCACCTCGCGCGCGGAGGTGGCGATCCGCCGGATGACCCTCAGCCCGTCGCCGCCGCCGTCCAGCGCCAGGCGGGGTTCGTGAGCGCCAACCTCCGGCTCGAGGCCGGAGAGGATGGCGCTCGGCAGGTACGGCGGATTGCTCACGAGCAGGTCGGCGCACCCTCGGCCCAGCGGGTCGGAGAGGTCGCCCACGACGACCGTGACGCGCTCCGCGAGACCGAGCTGTCGCGCGTTCTCTCGCGCGACGGCCGCCGCGGCCCGCGACACGTCGATCGCGACCACGTCGACGTCGCGTCGCTCCGCGGCGAGCGCACACGCGATCGCACCAGAGCCCGTGCCCAGGTCCAGAGCGCGTAGTCGGACACCGTGGCGCGGTGGAGGCAAGAGCCCGAGGGCCCACTCGACCAGCGTCTCGGTCTCGGGCCGCGGGACGAGGACGTCCGCCGTCAAGCGGACCCGCAGCCCGCGGAACGCCTCCCAGCCGACGATCTGCTGCAGAGGCTCACGGCGCGCACGCCGCCCGACCGCCGCCTCGTAGCGCGCGGCGACCGCCGCGGGAAGCGCGCGATCGATGTCGAGCTGGATCTCGACACGCCCGACCCCGAGCACGGCGGCGAGCAGCCACTCGGCGTCGACCCGCGCGGTCGGGACCCCGGCAGCGGAGAGCCGATCGACCGCGGCCGCGAGCTCGGCGCGGCGCGTGGACGTCCCGGGGGCCGCGCGCATCAGCTCGCCACCCGCGTGAGCCGCTCCGCCTGCTCCGCTGCGGTGAGCGCGTCGATCAGCTCGTCGAGGTCGCCCTCAAGGACGGCGGGAAGGCGGTGGAGCGTCAGGCCGATCCGGTGGTCGGTGACGCGCGTCTGGGGGAAGTTGTAGGTGCGGATCCGTTCGCTCCGCTCGCCCGTCCCCACCTGACTCCGCCGGTCGGCGGCAATCGCCGCCTGCTGCTCCTGCTGCGCGCGCTCGAGGAGCCGGGCCTTGAGCACGCGCATCGCCTTCGCCCGGTTCTTCAGCTGCGAGCGTTCGTCCTGGCACGTGACGACGAGCCCCGTCGGCAGGTGCGTGACGCGCACGGCGGAGTCGGTCGTGTTCACGCCCTGGCCGCCCGGCCCTGAGGAGCGGTACACGTCGACCTTGAGGTCCTTCTCGTCGATCTTGACGTCGACGTCCTCCGCCTCGGGCAGCACGGCGACGGTGACGGTCGAGGTATGGATCCGCCCGCTCCCCTCCGTGACCGGGACCCGCTGGACGCGGTGGACGCCGCGCTCGAACTTGAGGCGGCTCCACGCCCCGCGACCTTGGATGAAGAGGATCGCGTCCTTGACGCCCCCCGTACCGGTCGTGCTGGCGTCCATGACCTCGATTTTCCAGCGCTGGCGCTCCGCGTACTTCGTGTACATGCGCACGAGGTCCGCGGCGAACAGCGCGGCCTCCTCGCCGCCCGCGCCAGCGCGGATCTCGACGAAGACGTTCTTCGCGTCGTTAGGATCGCGCGGGAGGAGCAGGCGCTTCAGCTCGTCCTCGAGCGCCGTCTGGCGGGCCGTGAGATCGTTCACCTCGGCCTGCGCGAGCTCCATGAGCTCGCGGTCGCCGCCCTCCGAGAGAAGGTGGCGCGCCTCGCCGAGCCGCCTGAGCACTTCACGATATTCCGTGAACCGGTCGACGATGTCGACCGTCTCGGCGTGCTCTTTGCGGAGGCGCGCGTACTCGACGGGCTGCGCGAGGATGGCGGGATCGGACAGCGCACGGGCGATCTCGTTCGATCGCTCTTCGATCTGACGGAGCTTGTCAAACAGCATCGGGCTCAGCGCCTCCCGCAACAGAACCCCGGCTGGAGCCCACCCCAGCCGGTCGCGGAGCGTTCGCTACGACGACACGCGCTGCCGCTTGTACTTCCGCTGGAAGCGCTCGACGCGCCCGGCCGTGTCCACGAGCTTCTGCTTGCCGGTGTAGAAGGGGTGGCACTTCGAGCAGATCTCCACCCGGATGTCGGGCCGGGTCGAGCGGGTGCGAACGACCTCGCCGCACGCGCACGTGATCGTCGTCTCCATGTACTCCGGATGAATACCCACCTTCACGATCGCCACCTCCTGAGAGGAAACAAGGATACCAGCCCGGACGGGAAAGCGCAAAAATCCCGGGGACTTCGAGCGGGGTCGCCCTACCCCAAGCTGTGCATGGAGGCCAGGAACTCCTTGTTCGTCTTGGTGAGCTTGAGCTTGTCGAGGAGAAGCTCCATGGCTTCCACGGGGTTGAGCTGGGAGAGGGCTTTCCGAAGGAGCCAGACCTTTTGCAGCTCGTCCTTCTCGAGGAGGAGCTCTTCCTTCCGGGTGCCTGATTGCTCGATGTTGATGGTCGGGAAAATGCGCTTGTCCATCAGGCGGCGGTCCAGGTGGACCTCCATGTTGCCCGTGCCCTTGAACTCCTCGAAGATCACGTCGTCCATCCGGCTGCCCGTGTCGACGATGGCGGTGGCCATGATGGTCAGCGAGCCGCCCTCCTCGATGTTGCGGGCTGTGGCGAAGAACCGCCGGGGTCGCTGCAGCGCGTTGGCGTCGAGGCCGCCCGAGAGGACCTTGCCCGACGACGGGATGACGGCGTTGTGAGCGCGGGCAAAGCGTGTGAGCGAATCGAGCAGGATCACGACGTCGCGCTTGTGCTCGACGAGCCGCTTGGCCTTCTCGATGACCATGTCGGCCACCTGGATATGCCGCTGTGGCGGCTCGTCGAACGTGGAGGAGATGACCTCACCCTTCACCGACCGCTGCATGTCGGTGACCTCCTCGGGCCGCTCGTCGATCAGCAGCACGATCAGGTAGACCTCGGGGTGGTTCGTCGCGATCGCGTGGGCGATGGACTGCAGCATCATCGTCTTGCCCGTGCGCGGCGCCGCCACGATCATCCCGCGCTGCCCTTTGCCGATCGGACAGAGCAGATCCATCACTCGGGTCGTGAGGTTCTCGGCATCGTACTCGAGACGAAGCCGCTCCATCGGATAGAGCGGCGTGAGGTTGTCGAAGAAGATCTTCTCGCGCGCCTGGTCGGGCGTCTCGAAGTTGATCGCCTCGACCTTCAGGAGCGCGAAGTACCGCTCCGTGTCCTTCGGCGGTCGGACCTGGCCCGAGATGGTATCGCCGGTACGCAGGTCGAATCGCCGTATCTGAGATGGAGAGACGTAGATATCGTCGGGCCCCGGCAAGTAGTTGTAGTCCGGCGCCCGAAGGAAGCCGAAGCCGTCGGGGAGGACCTCGAGGACGCCCTCGGCGTAGATGAGCCCGTCCTTCTCCGCCTGCGACTGGAGGATCTTGAATATCAGCTCCTGCTTGCGCAGGCCACCGATGTTCTGGACGTTCAGGTCACGGGCGATCTGGTTCAGGTCCCCGATCGTCTTTTCCTTCAGCTCGGAGAGGTTCAGACCGTTCGTTTCAGGGGTCTGCGCCGGGTTTCCTTGACCTCGCTCTCGGCGGGCACTCATCAACGGGCTCCGGGCGCGGCTTCTAGAGGCCGCGGGCTAGTGAGTTGGTTATGATACAACAGCAGATTTCTTGCGGGGTTGGAGCGATAACGCCCGGCGGTATCTTCCCATCCATGCCAGGGGTTGTCAACGGTTTTTCACAGCCGTACCTCGATGACCGCCCGCTGCCTGATCTCCTTGAGCCAGGCCTCCAGACGCGCATCGTACTTCTCCCGGAACAGGATCTCGCGGATTTGCGCCTTGGCCCGGGTCAGCGCCTCCCCTTCGAGGGTCTCCTTCGACTCGAGGCGGAAGATGTGGTAGCCCAGCGACGACCGGTACGGTTTGGAGACCGTGCCCGGCTCCAGGCTCAGGATCTGCGCCTCGATGTCCTGAGCCAGCTCGCCCCGCTTGAGTGTGCCGAGGTCGCCGCCGTCCTTCGCGCTGGCGTCGCGCGAGTGCCGGTGGGCGAGCTCCGCGAAGCCGGTCCCCTGGAGCAGCTGGGCACGGAGCATCTCGGCCTTGATACGGGCGGCCTCCCAGGCGGCGTCGGCGGGCTCGCCCTCCGGCACGATCAGGACGTGCCGCGCATGGTAGGCGAGGCCAGTTTCAAGCTTCTGGCGGTTGGCGTCGAGGTATTTATTGATCTCGGCCTCGGTCACGGAGATCCGGAGCCGCACCTTCCGGTTAATCACGCGCGCCACGCGCATCTCGTCACGGAACCGCTTCTTGATCGTGTCGATGGTGACGCCCTGGGCCTTGAGGGCCCGCTCGAACTCCTCGCGAGTCGGGGCGCCCAGCTTTTTGATCCGCTCCGCCAGCTCCTCCTCGACCTCGGCCTCATCCACCGTGATCTTCTCGCGCTCTGCCTCCTGGACCTGGAGCCGTTTCTCGATCATCTTGGTGAGAAACTGCTGGACGAACTCGTTCGACACCGGCGTCTCCTGGCGCGTCTGGGACCGGTAATCGTTGATGGCCTCCTGGAGCTCGCCCAGCGTAATCGCGTCGTTGTTCACGACGGCGACGACGCGGTCGGCCACATCCTCGTCCGTGGCCTTCGCGGTAGCCCGCGGCTCCGGCGACCGCTCCTCCTTCGGCGGCTCTCCCCGGCCTGGCGTGGCGGGGGCCGGCTTCGGCGTGGGTCCGTCCTTCGTCCCGCCGACGCCTGGCATCGACGCCGCCGCCGCGCAGCCGCCGAGCGCGAGGGCCAGCAGTCCGGTCGCTGCGAGCCCCCGGATCATGACCGGTCGAGGCTCTCGAGGAGGCGCAGCAGGGAGCCGCGGACCCGCGCCCACTCCCCCCGTTCCACAACCGCTTCGATCGTGAACTCACGCTTCATCTTGAGCCGCCCCCGGCTCCCTTCAATCGCCCGGACGAGCCGCCGGGGATCGAGGGGTGTCCCCGGCGCAAACGTGACGAACGCCACGCCCTCGCCCGCTTCTAGCTTCTCCACGCCCAGCCGGCGCGCAGCCACTCGCAAGTGGACGATGTCGAGGAGTTGCTCGGCCTCCTCGGGGAGCGGGCCGAACCGGTCCACGAGCTCTCCGCGCAGGTCGTCGACCTCGGGGTCACTGACCGCGCCGGCGAGCCGCTTGTAGAAGGCGAGGCGCTGGTTGACCTCGGGGACATACGCGTCCGGCAAGAAGCCCTCCGCCGCGACGCTGATCACAGGCTCGACGGCCGCTGCGGCCGGTTCGCCCCTCAATTCTCGCACGGCCTCGCCCAGGAGCTTCGCGTAAAGATCGAAGCCCACGGCCGCGATGTGGCCATGCTGCTCGGCCCCGAGGAGGTTGCCCGCGCCGCGGATCTCGAGGTCCCGCAGGGCGAGCTTGAACCCCGAGCCCAGCTCTGTGAACTCCTGGAGCGCCCGGAGGCGACGCTGCGCCTGCTCGTCCACCCGCCCGTCCGCGGGCACGAGCAGGTACGCGTACGCCTGCTGGCGCTCGCGCCCCACGCGGCCCCGAAGCTGGTAGAGCTGGGCCAGGCCGAACCGGTCGGCGCGGTTCACGACGATCGTGTTCGTCGCGGGGATGTCGAGCCCCGACTCGACGATCGCGGTCGCGACGAGCACGTCGGCCTGGCCGCTCACGAACTTGACCATGGTGGCCTCGAGCTCGCGCTCCTTCATCTGGCCGTGCGCCATGATCACCCGCGCCTCCGGCACCAGCTCCTGGACGAAGCGCGTCACCGAGGGGAGCGACTGCACGCGGTTGTGGACGAAGAAGACCTGGCCGCCGCGTTCGAGCTCGCGCGTGAGCGCCTCCTTGATCACCGCCTTGCTGAACCGTCGGATGACCGTCTCGACAGGCAGCCGGTCGAGCGGCGGAGTCTCGATCACCGACATGTCTCGGACGCCCGAGAGCGACATGTAGAGCGTCCGCGGAATGGGCGTCGCAGTCAGCGCGAGCACGTCCACCGACGCGCGGAGCTCCTTCATGCGCTCCTTGTGGACGACGCCGAACCGGTGCTCTTCGTCCACGACGAGGAGGCCCAGATGCTTGAACGCGACGTCCTTCGAGAGCAGGCGGTGGGTGCCGATCACCACGTCCACCGTTCCCTGCCGGAGGCCTTCGATGACCGCCTTCTGCTCCTTGGGCGACCGGAACCGCGACAGGAGCTCGACACGGGCCGGGAAGGCCGCAAACCGGTCGGCGAACGTCGTCCAGTGCTGCTGGGCCAGGACCGTCGTGGGCACGAGCACCGCCGCCTGCATGCCGTCGGCCACCACCTTGAACGCGGCGCGGAGCGCCACCTCGGTCTTCCCGTACCCGACGTCGCCCGCAACCAGCCGGTCCATCGGACGACGCGCCTCCAGGTCACGCTTGACCTCCTCGATCGCGCGCAGCTGGTCGGGCGTCTCCTCGAAGCGGAAAGAGGCCTCGAACTCGCGCTGCCAGGACGTGTCCGGCGAGCAGGCGTGCCCGTCCGCGACCGCGCGCTGGGCGTAGAGGCGGAGCAGCGCCTCGGCCATCTGCCGGAGGGCGGCGCGCACCGACTCCTTCACGCGTGGCCACGAGACGCCGCCCAGGCGGTCGAGGCGGACGGCGCCTGCGTCGGCGCCCAGGTATTTCGAGACGAGATCCAGGCGCTCGACGGGGAGGTAGAGCTGGTTGCCTTCCGCGTACTCGAGCACGAGGAAGTCGCCCTCGCGGTTGCCGACGGTCATCGTCTTGAGGCCGAGGTAGCGCCCGAGCCCGTGGTCCTCGTGGACCACGATGTCACCGACCGCGAGATCGGTGAACGCCGTGAGCTCGGCACCGCGCTGGTACTTCGGCCGCCGCAGCAGGCGCCGGCGGGCGCCAAAGATCTCGGCCTCGGTGAGGACGATGACGCCGAGCGCGGGGATCGAAAAGCCGGCGGAGACGTCTCCGACGACGATCGCGAGCGGCGCATCCCCGTCGGGAGTCGCCGCGGGGAGGGCCTCGAGCGCGTGCTCGCGCAGAATCTGGCGCAGGTGCTCGACCTGCCGCTCGTCGGACGCGACGAGGCGGATCCTGAACCCCTCAGCGCGCCATCGCCCGATCTCGCCCGCGAGCTGCGCGAACCGGCCGCCGAAGAGAGGAACCGCGTGCGTCTCGAGCGTTACCTCCACGGCCTCCGGCAGGGCTCCCACCTGTGCGCTCGACGTGCCGGCCACGAGCGAGAGCTCGACCAGCTGGCGCCCGGCAAGTCGCTGGCGGAGAGGCGGGCTCGCCGGCGCGTCCTCGCGGGTCGCGTCGAGCACGCGGGGGACATCGACGACGATCGGCGCCGCGGCCGGCACGTAGTCGGTGAGCCCCGCCGGGGCCGAGCCGTCGCGCTGGGCCACGAGGGGCAGGACGAGGAGCTCGTCGAGGGGCGTGCTGGACCGCTGGGAGGTCGGGTCGAAAAGCCTGATCGACTCGATCTCGTCGCCAAAGAACTCGACCCGTGCGGGGCTCGCGTGGCTCGGCGAGAACACATCGACGATGCCGCCGCGGGGGCTCCACTGTCCGACCTCGACCACGGTGTCGACGCGCTCGTAGCCGGCGCGCTCGAGCGCCTCGAGCAGGAGCTCGCGGTCCAGGGAGTCGCCCTTGGCGAGCCGCAGCGTGCGCGACGCGAAGTCGCCTGGCGCGACGATCTCGGCGTCGAGCGCCTCGGGGGTCACGACGACCACCACGGGCTCGCCCGCGGCGAGCCGCCGGCAGATGACGGCGCGCTCGGCGTCCGCCTCCCGCTGACGCCCGCCGCGCCAGAGCCGGGGCTCGCGCCCGGGAAACTCGAGCGCGGGCGCGCCGAAGAATTTGAGGTCCTGGGTCCAGTGATGGGCGTCGGTCATCGACTCCACGAGGACCAGCGCGGGACGCGGGTGGGCCTGGAGGAGCTCGGCGACGGCAAGGGCGCGGGCGGCTCCAGTCAGCCCGGCGATGCGCAGGCACACGGGTCCCTCGGCGAAGGTCTTCGCCAGGACGTGAAAGGCCGACCAGTCCCTCAGCATCGAACGAGCCAGCCTACCCTACCACGGCACCGCCTCGCCCTACGAGCGCGAGCCCTTCGCGAGGTAGAAGCTGAGCGTTTCCAGTTCGATCGAGAGGTCGACGTTCTTGAGCCGGACGTCGCGCGGGACCATGAGGCGCGCCGGCGCGAAGTTGAGGATCGCCCTGACCCCCGCCGCCACGAGCTGATCCGTAACGGTCTGGGCCGACTCGGGGGGCACGGCCACGATCGCGATGTGGGCGCCACGCGCCTTGATCTCCCGGGCCATGTCGCGACTCGCGATGACGGGCACGTGGTCGACCTCGCGCCCGGTCTTCGCCGGATCGTCGTCGACGATCGCCACGATGCGAAAGCCCTGGCGGCCGAACCCCTTGTAGCGGAAGAGCGCGGAGCCAAGATGGCCGAAGCCGACGAGCACCACCGCCCACTCGCGGTCGAGCCCGAGGATCTTCTGGAGCTCGGCCTTCAGCCCGGACACGTAGTAGCCGATGCCGCGGACGCCGAACTCCCCGAAGTAAGCGAGGTCCTTGCGGACCTGCGCCGAGTTCAGGTTGAATCGATCGGCGAGCTCCTGGGAGGAAACGGTCTTCACGCCGTCCTCCTCCAGCTGGAGGAGACAGCGCGTATAGACCGAGAGACGACGGATCGTCATCTCGGGAATCCTCGGGAGGCGATAGTTCGAGCGCGGCGTCATCGTCGTCGCGAGGGCCGCGCGCTCAGCGCGCGCGGCCCTCCATCAGCCCACTATTCGCCGGACCTCACGCGAACGAGATGCCCTTCCCGAACAGCAAGATCAGTGCAATGACCAGCGTATAGATCGCGAGCGACTCGATCAGCGCCAATCCGATGATCATCGCGAGCTGGATGCGGGCCGCCGCACCAGGTTGACGGGCCATCGCTTCGACGGCCGCCGCCACGGCTCGACCCTGACCGAGTCCGCACAGGCCGGCGGCGATTGCCATGCCGAGGCCAGCAGCGATGACGGTGAACGGACCGATCCAGCTGCCCGTGGTCGGCGCCCCTTCGGCCGCGAGCGCGAGCTCCGGGAACCCGATAACCCAGACACCCCCAAGAATGAGTGAACGTCGCACGCCCTCCTCCTCTACACGTGTGGTCTGCTAGTGGTGCTCCGCCTCTTCGATGGCCAGCGAGATGTACAGCATCGTCAGCATCATGAAAATGAACGCCTGAAGAAACGACACCAGGATTTTCAGAGGATACAGGAAGCCGACCGTGAACACGGTCGTCACGAGCCCGCCGATGCCGCCGATGACGACGCCCGCCGCGCTGCCCTCCAGCGCCCAGCCGATGAGCCCGTCAAACCCCATCAGGAAGAAGATGACCGCCAGCAGGATGTGCCCGCCCGTCATGTTGCCGAAGAGCCGCAATGACAGTGACAGCGGGCGGGCGAGATGGCTGATCATTTCGATCACGAACATCAGGGGCTTCAGCCACCAAGGCACGGGCCCCGTGAAGTGCTTGAGGTACTTCAGCGCCCCCTGCTTTCGAACGCCGATCCAGTGGTACGAGACGAACACGATCAGCGCGCAGGCCGCGGTCGTGTTCAGGTTGCCCGTCGGGCCCACCAGCCCCGGCACGAGGCTCATGAGGTTCCCGGTAAGGATGAACAGGCCTAGGGTCGCGATGAGTGGGAGATACCGCCGGCCATTGTGACCGATGACATCGTCGATGAGCCCGAGGACCTGCTCGAGCACGACTTCCAGGAAGTTCTGGAGCCCGCGCGGGACGAGCCGAACGTTGCGCGAGGCGGCGAAGGCGACGCTCGTGAGGATGATCATGCTGAGCCACGTGTACGTCACGTGGTCGGGGATGCCCGGCAGATGGAAGATCGGCGGATGCTCAATGGCTTCCATGCTCAGCGCCCCCTGCGGCCCAGAGCGAGCCCCCGCGCGATCACGTCGCAAGGCAGGACGCTGAACCCGGCCATCAGCGCGATGGGGTGCGCCCATCCGGTCGAGAGGAGCCACGCGCAGGCGGCCATACAGGCGGTAAACCGCAGTCCCGCGCCGATCAACCACGCGAGCGACCCGGTGCTGCGCGCGGCGGTCGCCGCCGCGGCACGCGCCGCCAGCCACCGGAAGTTCACAACGGCGAGCGCGCCGCCTGCGAGCGTGCCGACGGCCACGGGGGCGCCGCCGAGGAAGGCACCGAGCGCAGCGAGCGCCGAGACCGCCGCGGACGTATCGAGCGTCACCCGCGCCGTCAGCTCACCCGGAGTCATCGAGCTCCCGTTCCGCACGCTTGACTGATCGAAAGAGATTCACGAATCCCGCGGCGATGCCGAACCCGAGGCCCAGTAGCAGGAGCCAGGGCTTGGTGCCGAGCCACCGGTCCGCGTAGTAGCCGGCGACGAGCCCGATGACCGTTGTCACCACGAGGGTGACCCCGATCGAGGACACTTCGCCGAGCGCTTTCCAGGTGCCCCTCTCCCCGGACGGCGCCATGTGAAGAAGGACACTAGCACATTGAACCGCCACGGACAACCGATCATAAATATCTTATTTGAATAGTATTATTGCGACGGGCGGGTGACCGGGTACCGCACAATCTAGCCGGACTTGCCCCTCACACGCGTGCTGTGATGCGGTGGCCCGGAGCAACGATCAATACGACCAGCGCCAGGATCGTCGCATGGGTCCTTTCCTCAGCGGGATTCCTCGCCCGCCCAGCCACGCGCGCGCTCCACCGCGCGACGCCAGCCCTGACAGCGCGCGGCGCGTGACACGGCGTCCAGCGCGGGCGTGAAGGTCCGCTCGATCGCCCAGCGGCGGCCCAGGTCATCGAGCGAGCGCCACAGGCCCGCGCCGAGCCCGGCGAGGTACGCGGCCCCGAGCGAGGTCGTCTCGATCACGCTTGGCCGCAGCACCGCGACGTTCATGATGTCCGCCTGGAACTGACAGAGAAAGTCGTTCGCCGAGGCGCCCCCGTCCACGCGCAGCTCCCGCACCGCGATCCCGCGGTCGGCCGCCATCGCCTCCAGCACGTCACGGCTCTGGAAGGCGATGGCCTCGAGCGCCGCGCGGGCCAGGTGCGCACCTGTCGTTCCGCGCGTGAGCCCGACGATCGTCCCGCGCGCGTACATGTCCCAGTACGGGGCGCCGAGCCCGACGAAGGCCGGCACGAAGTAGACGCCCGCCGTGTCGGGGACCGAGCGCGCCATCGTCTCGCTCTCCGCCGCGTGCGCGAGGAGGCCGAGTCCGTCGCGCAGCCATTGGATCGCCGCACCGGCGATGAACACGCTGCCCTCGAGAGCATATGTCGTGTGGCCATCGATCCGCCACGCGATCGTCGTGAGGAGCCCGCGCGAGGAGACCACCGGTGCCAGCCCGGTGTTCAGTAACATGAAGCACCCGGTGCCGTAGGTATTCTTGGCCGCACCAGGCGCGTGGCAAGCTTGCCCGAAGAGCGCGGCCTGCTGGTCGCCCGCGATCCCCGCGATCCGCACCCCGCGTGGGAGCCATCCGAGCTCCGTGGTCTCGGCGAGAGCGCCCGCGGAGGGGAGGACTACCGGTAGCACGGCGCGCGGGACTCCGAGGAGCTTGAGGAGCTCATCGTCCCAGTCTCCGGTCTTGAGGTTCAGGCAGAGCGTCCGCGAGGCATTGCTCGCGTCCGTGCCGTGCACGCTGCCGCCGGTGAGCTTCCAGAGGAGCCACGCGTCCACGGTGCCGAACGCGAGCTGGCCGCGCTCGGCGCGGACGCGCGCGCCAGGGACCTCGTCGAGCAGCCAGCGGATCTTGGTGCCAGAGAAGTAAGCGTCGAGGACGAGCCCGGTGCGGTCCCGCACGAGCGGCTCGACCCCCTGGGCGCGCAGGCGGTCGCACGTCGGCGCCGTCCGTCGGCACTGCCACACGATCGCGCGGTGGATGGGCGCTCCCGAAGCACGATCCCAGACGATGGTCGTCTCGCGCTGGTTGGTGATCCCGATCGCCGCCACCTCGGCTCCGACGATGCGCGCCTCGGCGAGCGCGGCACGTGCCGCGCGTTCGACGGTCGCCCAGATCTCCTCGGGGTCGTGCTCGACCCACCCGGGCCTCGGAAAGTACTGCGGCAGCTCGGCGTACCCGCGCGCGCGGACGCGCCCGTCGGGATCGACGACCAGCGCGGTCGAGCCCGTCGTGCCCTGGTCGAGAGCGAGAACGTAGCGCCGCGTGGTCATTTATCGGCGGCCGCGAGGCCGGCGCCCTCGGTGGGTGGCCGGACAACGGTGCGCCGGGTGGTCATTGAGAATGCGCTGGTGGTCATCGCCCCAGAAGTCGCCTTGCGAGGTCGGGGCGCGTCACGACGCTCTCCCGAGCACGCGCATGGCCACGTCGGGACGATCCGTCGTCAGCACGTCCACCCCGAGCTCAACGAGCCGGCGCATCGCGCGTTCCGCGTTCACCGTCCAGACGCCCAGGAGGAGCCCGGCGGCGCGCGCGGCCGTGACGACCGCCTCATTGACGAGCGTGTACTGGAGGCCGGCATCGGTCGCGCCCGCCGCCAACGCCCAGTCGAGGGCGTCCGTGGGCCGGGCGTCCGCCTGCCCGATGTGGTGGGCCGAGACGAGGAGCGTCGTGCGCTGACCCGGGACGAGGGCGCGAACCGCCGCCACGACGTCGGGGTTGAACGCCATGATGGTCGCCCGCGACAGAAGCCCCGCTCCCCGAAGCGACGCGATCAGCCGCTCCTCGAGCCCCTCGTAGCGCGGGCCGGGCACGGCGGCGGCGGCGCGGCCGCCGCGCCGCTCGTAGCGGACGCCGACCCCGGCGACCGGCCCCTTCACCTCGACGAGAAGGCCGGCGCGCGAGGGCGCGACAAGCGCCAGCACCTCGTCGAGCAGAGGCACGCGCTCGTCGGTCAGTGCCCCGTCGGGCCCGCGGAGCCGTGCGCGGCCGAGGTCGGCCGCGGTGTGCGCGGCGACGGGGCCGCTCGCCGAGGTCGTCCGGTCGAGCGTCGGGTCGTGGATCACGGCGAGCGCGCCGTCGGCCGTCAAGTGGACGTCGAACTCGATCAGATCGCTGTCGAGCCCCAGCGCGTTCCGAAAGGCGAGGAGGCTGTTCTCCGCCCAGAGGGCCGCGCCGCCCCGGTGCGCGGCGAGCCGCGTTCGACCCGTCACCTACTTCTCCGTCTCGATGAGGCCCTTCACGAACCAGCGCTGCATTACGACGATCACCGCCACCGGCGGCAGGAGCGCCATCATCGCCGCGGCCATCAAGACGTTCCACTCCGGGATGTGGGTGCCGGTGCGGGGAATGAGATCCTCGAGACCGATCACGACCACGCGCATCGCCTCGGTGTTGGTGATCATCAGCGGCCAGAGGTACTGGTTCCAGCCGTAGATGAAGAGCACGACGAACAGCGCGGCGATGTTCGCCCAGGACAGCGGCAGGAGGAACGCCCAGAGGAAGCGCAGGGGTCCGACGCCGTCGAGCTGCGCCGCCTCGACCAGCTCGTTGGGCACGGTCCGGTAGAACTGTCGAAACAGGAACGTCGCCGTCGCGGAGGCCATCAGGGGGACCGTCAGCCCGGCGTAGGAGTCGAGCCAGCCCAGGTTGCCGATCACCTCGTACGTGGCCATGATCCGCACTTCCACCGGGAGCATGAGCGTGACGAAGATCAGCCAGAACGCGAGCGACTTCCCACGGAAGTTGAAGTAGACGATCGCGAAGGCGGATAGCATCGAGATCGTGACCTTGCCGACGGCGGAGACGACCGCGACGACGCCCGAGTTCCAGAGCAGGCGCGTCATGTGCGAGCGGGTCCACGCCTCCACGTAGTTCGGCAGCAGATTGGTCGAGGGCCGGAGGATCGGCGGCCGCGTGATCACCTCCTGGAGCGTTTGCGTCGAGATCACGAACGCGTAGTAGAGCGGGAACGCGATGACGGCGACGGAGAGGAGCAGGAGCGCGTGGACCACGAAGGCGCCCCAGCCCAGAGACCACCGCCGTCGCGTCGTCGCCGCACCGCCCAACGCCTCGACGCGCGCCGACGCCGCTACCGCCCCGTCGGCAGCCATCAGTAGGTCACCCGTTTCTCGACGAAGCGGAACTGGAGCGCGGTGAGCACGATGACGACGACCATCAGGACGACCGACTGCGCCGCGGACGACCCGAGGTTCAGTCCGATGAACCCGTCCTTGTAGGCCTTGAAAACCATGATCTCCGTCGCCCGGCCCGGGCCGCCCTGCGTCACCGCATGGATGACCCCGAAGGCGCCGAAGAAGGCGAAGATCATGTTGACCACCAGCAGGTAGAAGGTGATCGGCGAGAGGAGCGGGAAGACGATGGACCGGAAGCGCCGGACGGGACCTGCTCCGTCCACGCTCGCCGCCTCGAGCACGGACGCCGGGATGGCCAGGAGCCCGGCGAGGAAGAAGGCGATGTTGTAGCCGACGTGGGTCCAGGCCGTGGCGACGACGACGAGGGCCATGGCCACCCACCCCTTGAGCAGCCAGTTGAACTCGTACGCCGTCACGAACGAGAGCCAGTACGGCAGCACGCCGTACGAGGGGTGGAAGATGAACAGGAAGATGATGCCGGCGACGGGCGGCGCGATTCCGTACGGCCAGAGGACGGCCGCGCGGTACATCGCGAGCCCGCGAACCTTCTGGGTGGCGAGGGCCGCGACGAACAGGCCCGTCCCGAGGGCCAGGGCCGTCACGCCAGACGCGAACACGAAGCTGTTCAAGATCGACCGGTAGTAATCGGGATCGACGACGAGCTTTCGGAAGTTGTCGAGTCCGATGAAGAGCCGCTTGTCGCCGAAGGGCGAGGTCCGGAAGAAGGAGAGGCGCAGCGACTCGAAGGCGGGCCAGAAGAAAAATGCGAGGGTCACCGCGAGTTGCGGCAGCACGAGCAGGTAGGGCAACCGCCGGTTCTTGAAGACGGCCCGCTTCATCGACCCGCGCACCCGCCTACGGCCTGTTAGACGCCGCGAACTCCTTCAAGATCTCGTTGCCCTTCGCGACCGCGTCGTCGAGCCCCTGCTTGGCTGTCTTCGTCCCCGCGAAGATGTTCTCGAGCTCCCCCTCGATCGCCTCGCGGATCTGCACGAAGTTGCCGAGACGGTGACCCAGGCTGTTCGGCGTGGGCTTGGCGGTCAGTTGGGAGAGGGCCGTCCACTGCTCGGGGTTCTTCTTGAAGTGGTGGCCCGTCTCGAGGTTCTTGATCGCCGAGTGCGTGATCGGCAGGTAGCCGGTCGTCACGTGCCACCACATCTGCTGGTGTGGCTCGGCGAGGAACTTCATGAACCGGGCGACGCCCGGGTAGTCGGACGCCTTCTGGCCCTTCATGACCCAGAGGGTCGCGCCCCCGACGACCGTGTTCTGCTTCCGGTAGGGCGGGCCCCAGTGCGGCAGCTGGCCCGTGCCCCACTCGAACTTCAGCGATTTCTTGAAGCCGCCGATGACGGCGGACGACTGGACGAGCATGGCGCAGTCGCCGTTGATGAACTTTGGGTCTGGCTGGCCCATGCGGCCGCCGTAGGAGAAGACGCCTTCCTTCTGCCAGGCCGCGAGCTGACCGATGTGCTTCACGCCGAACTCGCCGTTGATCAGGAGGGTGGTGTCGAGCCCCGTGTAGCCGTTTGCGTTGGTGGCGAACGGCTGGTCGTGCCACGGGAACGTGTTCTCGAGCATCGTCCACGACGGCCACGAGGTCGTGAAGCCGCACTTCGCCGCGCCAGCGGCGAGGATCTTCTTCGAGGCCTCACCCACCTCCCTCCACGTGGCCGGCGGCCTGTCGGGGAGGCCCGCCTTCTGGAAGGCGTCGCGGTTCACGTAGAGGATCGGGCTCGACGAGTTGAACGGCATCGAGTAGAGGTTGCCGTCCTTCGAGTAGTAGCCGGTCACGGGCTTGATGAAGTCGTTCCAGTCGATCGCGATCTCCTGCTCTCGTGTGAGCTGGAAGATCGGGTAGACCGCTCCCGACAGCAGCATGGTCTGCGTGCCGACGTCGAAGACCTGGACGATGTGCGGCGGGTTCTTCTGCCGGTACGCGGCGATCGCAGCGGTGAGGACCTCGGGGTAGGTCCCTTTGTTGAGCGCCTTCACCTCGTACTCCGCCTGGCTCTGGTTGAACTGCCTCACCAGCTCGTTCGTGGCCTCGCCGAGCTGTCCGCCCATCGCGTGCCAGAAATGGATTTCGGTCTTCGCCGCCGCCGGCGCGGGCGCGGCGAGAAGGACCGCGGCGGTCAGGACGCCGACGATGCTGGCCGAGCGTTTCATGCGAGCCTCCGTGATCGACGCCGGTACGGGTGACGCGTGCGCCGCACTATAGCACACGCGAGCCGGGCCTACGCCGTCTTGAACCTCCGCGAGCGCGCGACGTGGGCGTGGTAGGCGCTCAGCTCCGCGTCGAGACGCCGCGGGCTCCAGCCGAGCAGCTGGCTCATCCGGCGTCCGATCGGCTCCGCGCAATCCATCCCCTGACAGAGGCTCGTGCCGATCCCCGTGCGCCGGAGCAGGACGTCCTGGAGCGACACGGCCAGCTCGTCCTGCACGGCGAGGTGGAGCTGCGCGACGATGTCAGGGTTCTGCGGGCAGAGCTGGTCGGTCCCGCTCGGGACTTTCCCCGCGAGGTCGACGACGCGCGGATAGGCGCGCCCGTAGAGTGTCACGAGCGTCTCGAGCGTCTCGCGGGCGAGCCCCGAGCTCGCGACCTCGGCGGAGACGTCGAGCCAGGTGCGCGCCTCGACGCGCCCGGCCTCCTCGTCGAGCCCGTCGAGCGTGAACCGGTCGGTCCGCGCGGGCGCCCGGCGGCCGAGGGTGCGCATGACGGCATCGCCGAGCCCGGCCGCGAGGCTCCGGAAGCAGGTGAGTTTGGTGCCGGTGATCGACAGGAAGCGCCCGCCCGCCTCGGTGACGACCTTGTGGGCGCGCGAGACGTCGGACTCGCGCTTGCCCTCCTCGTACGAGAGCGGCCGTACGCCCGCGTACGTGTAGACGACGCGCTCGAAGGCGACGCGCGGGTCCGGCAGCGCCCGGCGGACCTCGCCGAGGAGGTAACTCACCTCGTCGCGCGTGGCGTGCAGCCGGTCGAGGTCGCCGTCGAAGTCGGTGTCGGTCGTGCCGACGAGCGAGAATTCGCGCCACGGGATCACGAAGATCATCCGGTCGTCGCTCGTCGGATGGTAGATCGCGTGGTCCGTCAGGCGGGGAAGCAGGCAGTGGATGCCCTTCGTCCGGCGGAGGATGCGCGAGCCGCGCTCCCGGACCCCCGCGAGCGCTCGAAGCTCGTCCACCCACGGCCCCGTGGCGTTCACGACGACCCGCGCCCTGAGCGTCGCGACGCGGCCGGTGACGAGGTCGCGGACACGGACCCCGGCCGGGGCGCCGCCCGGCGCCCGCACGATCTCCTCCACCTGGGCGTAGTTGAACGCGCGGGCGCCGTGCCGACAGGCCGACAGCACGTTCTCCAGGCAGAGCCGCTCCGGGAAGACCAGCAGATCGTCGAAGTAGTAGCCGGCGCCTCGGAGGTCCTCGGCGCGGATCGCGGGCTCGAGGCTCAGCGTGTCGATCGGGGGGAGCACGCGGTACCGCTCGCGGTCCCGACCCGGCGTGAGCCAGTCGTAGAGCGTGAGGCCGATCCGCACCTTGATGAGGCCGCGCGACGAGTCACGGTAGATCGGCACCAGGAACGGGAGCGGCCGGACCAGGTGGGGCGCGAGCCGGTTGAGGGTCTCGCGCTCCCGCAGGGACTCGCGCACGAGACCGACGTCGAACAGCTCGAGGTACCGGAGGCCGCCGTGGATCAGCTTCGATGAGCGGGACGTGGTCGCCGCGGCGAAGTCGTCTTTCTCGACGAGCGCCACCGAGACGCCACGAAGCGCGAGGTCGCGCGCGACGCCGGCGCCCGCCATGCCGCCGCCGATGACGACGGCGTCGTAGTCACCGTCGGCGAGGGCCGAGGGCCTCGTCATATGGTCTGAACAAGCTCCCGAATCGATCCTAACACGGCGTCCGGGGCGACCTCCGCGATGCGCGGGTCGTCGGGGCGCGTGATTCCGCTGAGCACGAGGACGGTGGCGAGCCCCAGACGCTTGCCCATCACCATGTCCGTCTCGATCCGGTCGCCGACCATCGCGCACTCGCGCGCCCGGAGGCCGAGCCGCTCGAGCGCGACTTCGAGCATGAGTGGCGATGGTTTTCCGACGATCACCTCGACGCGGACGCCCGTCACCGCCTCGACCGCCGCGATCATGCCCGCGCAATCCGGGATCTCGCCTTCCTCGGTCGGGCACGTCCGGTCGGGATTCGTGGCGATCAGCCGCGCGCCGCCCCGCACCGCCTGCAGCGCCGTGTTCAGCTTCGCGTAGTCGAAGGTGCGGTCGAACGCGATCACGACCCAGCGGACGCGCGCATCCGTGCGGGGCTCGAAGCCGTGGGCGGAGAGCTCGGCGACGAGTGGCGGCTCGCCGATCACAAAGACCGGCGCGCCGACATCGAGGCGGCGCAGGTGGCGTGCCAGCACGAGGGAGGAGTTGATGACGTCGTCCGCGACGGTGGGGATCCCGAGGCGCGTCAATTTCTCCGCGTAGTCCGCGCGCGTGGCGAGTGGCTTGTTGGAGAGGAACGCGACCCGCCGCCCGTCCGCGCGGAGGGCGGCAATCGTCTCGGCGGCCCCCGGAATCGGCGCCTCGCCGCGGTAGACGGTGCCGTCGAGGTCGAAGAGCCAGCCGCGGTGCGGCAGCCTGAAGGACACGACGCGCTGGGGTCCGACCCGCCCCTCCATGCCGGCGCTAACGGACGAGCGGAGCGACGGCGGCCTGCGCGAGGTCGACGAACGGCGCGGGGACGATGCCCAGCGCCACGATGCCGACCAGCGCGACGGCCAGAGCGAGGGCGCCCGCGAACGAGGGCGCGTACGCGATGGGCGCCCCCTCGGGCTCGCGCATGTACATGTAGACGACGACCCGCAAGTAGTAATAGGCGGCGAGCGCGGAGTTGAGGACGGCGACGACGGTCAGCCACGGGTACCCCGCCCGCACCGCGGCGCCGAAAACATAGAACTTGCCCATGAAGCCGGCGAGCGGGGGGACGCCGATCAGCGACAGGAGGAAGAGGGCGAGCGCCGAGGCGAGGACCGGATGCCGCTCGGCCAGCCCCGCGTAATCGCCGACCTCCACCGCCTCGGCGCGCGCGCGCTCGCAGAGGGTCAGGACGCCGAAAGCGCCGGCGGTCGTGAACGTGTAGGTCAAGAGATAGAAGAGCACGGCGCCCGCGCCCCCCATGCCCCCGGCGACCAGCCCGACGAGCATGTACCCCGCGTGCGCGATCGACGAGTAGGCGAGCATCCGCTTGAGGTTGGACTGCGCGATCGCGGCGACGTTGCCGACGGTCATCGTCAGCGCGGCGACGACCCAGAGCAGCGCGGTCCAGTCGGGCTGCGCGCCGCGAAGGGCCACGACCAGGACGCGGATCAGCGCGGCGAACGCCGCCGCCTTGGACCCCGTTGCGATGAGCGCCGTCACGCTGGTCGGCGCTCCCTGGTAGACGTCGGGCGCCCACATGTGGAAGGGCACCGACGAGGTCTTGAAGCCGAAGCCGACCAGCAGAAGGCCCATGCCGATCACGAAGAGCGGGTCGTGGCTCCGCCCGGCCGCAGCCGCCGCGATCCGGTCGAGGTTGGTGGTTCCCGTCGCGCCGTACATCAGCGCGATGCCATAGAGCATGAACGACGACGCGAAGGCGCCCAGGATGAAGTACTTCATCGACGCCTCGCTCGAGGCGAGCGCCTGCGTGAAGAGCCCCGCGAGGACGTAGAGCGACAGCGACATGAGCTCGAGCGCCAGAAACAGGACGACGAGGTCGCCCGCGGCCGCGAGGAGCATCATCCCAGCCGTGGCGAAGAGCACGAGCGCGTAGTACTCACCCGACTCCGCGCGGGTGCGCCGGAGATAGCCCACGGAGAGCAGCAGGACCAGCGCGGCCGCGTAGCAGACCACGACGTTGACGAACAGGGCGAAATTGTCGAGCACCACCATGTCGTGGAACGCGCGACCGGGCTTGCCCCAGCGCGTGAGCGTCGCGAGGAGCGCGCCCACGATGCCCGCGAGCGCGACCGCCCCGAAGAACTCCTTGCCCTGGGCGCCTGGCAAGAGGTCGAGAAGCAGCACGAGCGCGCCGGCCCCGAGCACGAGCAGCGTGGGCAGGAGGGGCCCCAGCAGAACCGGGGGCGCGACGAGATCGATCACTGGAGCGGGGGCCGCGAGGCCGGTGCGGTCGGTGGGTGGCCCGAGACAAGGCGCGACACGGCCGCGTTCCGCATGCCGCTATTCATTCCATCGGGGTCCGCAAGCCCGGCGCGACCGTGGGTGGACCGAGAGAGATGCGCTGGACGTTCGCCTTCGCCTGCACCTGAGCGATGAGCGCCTCGATCGTCGCCTCGGTCTTGCCGGTGAACGCCGTCGGGTAGACGCCGATCCAGACGATCAAGACCACGATGGGCACGAGCAGGGCCCACTCGCGGGGCGAGAGGTCACGAAGACCGCGGTTCGCCTCATGGGTGACCGCCCCGAAGATGACCCGCTGGTACAGCCAGAGCAGGTAGACCGCCGCGAAGATGATCCCGGAGGTTGCGAGCGCGGCGAGCCACGGGTTCGTCTGGAACGCCCCGACCAGGACGAGGAACTCGCCGACGAAACCGTTCAGCCCCGGCAGCCCCAGCGACGAGAGCACGACGACCAGGAACAGCGCCGAGAAGGCGGGTACCACGTTCCAGAGGCCGCCGAAGTCGGCGATCAGGCGTGTGTGCCGGCGCTCGTAGATCATGCCGACCAGGAGGAACAAGGCACCCGTGCTGAGCCCGTGGTTCACCATCTGGAGGACGCCACCCACGAGCCCCTGCGGGGTGAGGGTGAAGATGCCGAGCATCACGAAGCCGAGGTGGCTCACACTCGAGTACGCGACGAGCTTCTTCATGTCGGGCTGCACGATCGACACCCACGCGCCGTAGACGATTCCGATCACCGCGAGCGCGACCATGAGCGGGCCGAACACGAGGCTCGCGTCGGGAAACAGCGGCAGGCAGAAGCGCAGGAAGCCGTAGGTCCCCATCTTCAGCAGGACGCCCGCCAGGATCACGCTGCCCGCTGTCGGCGCCTCCACGTGCGCGTCCGGCAGCCACGTGTGGAACGGGAAGAGCGGCACCTTGATCGCGAACGCGAGCGCGAAGGCGAGGAACATGAGGTCTTGCGCGAGCCCCGGTGGGACCACCCAGCGCGTGAGCATCAGGAGGTCGAAGGTGTAGGCGCCGGTGGCCGCGCCGTGCTGCGCGTAGAGCATCAGAATCGCGACGAGCATCAGGACGGAGCCGACCATCGTGTAGAGGACGAACTTGATCGCCGCGTAAATGCGGTTGGCGCCGCCCCAGACGCCGATGACGAAGTACATCGGGATCAGCATCGCCTCCCAGAAGACGTAGAAGAGGAAGAGGTCGAGGCTGACGAACACGCCGAGCATCCCCGTCTCGAGGATCAGCATCGTGACCACGAATTCCTTCCACCGGTCCTCGATCGCGTGCCACGCGGAGGCGAGGGCCACCGGCGTGAGGAACGTCGTGAGGAGCACGAGCAGGAGGCTGATGCCGTCGACGCCGAGGCGGTAGGAGATCCCGAAGCTCGGCATCCAGGGCCGGATCTCCTCGAACTGGAAGTCGCCGACGCGGCCGTCGAAGCCGACGTAGAGGGGCACCGAGAGCAGGAGCGTCACCAGCGTGACCACGAGCCCACCGATCTTGAAGACCGAGACGACGCGTCGAGGCACGAGCAGCAGGACGAGGGCACCGACCGCCGGCAGGAACGTCACCGCCGTGAGCCGCATCGCCACTACCGGCTCAGGAGGAATGCGACGACGAGGACCGCGCCGGCCAGCATCGTGAGGGCGTAGTTCATCACGTAGCCCGTCTGGAGCCGCCGCATCGCCGCCGCCCACCCGACGACGGCTGCGCCCAGGCCGTTGACCGCTCGGTCGATCACCCCGAGGTCGAAGCCGCGCGCGAGGAACGTCGCGAGCCCGAAGAGGGGGCGCACGATGATCGCATCGTAAAGGCGATCCACGTAGTACGCGTTCAACAGCAGCGCGTGGAGCGGCGTCCGCGGCTGGCCGATCGTCTCCGCCCGCAGGGGCGAGGACAGGTACACGAACCACGCGACGGCGATTCCCGCGGCGACCACGATCACGGAGAGGATCAGCAACGTATAGGCGACGGAGCCGTCGGCCGGCTCCCCGTGGAGGGGGAACACGGGCGCGAGGAACCGGGCGAAGCGCGTGCCCCGCTCTGACGGGATTCCGATCAGGAGCCCCGCGGTCGCGGTGAGGATCGCGAGCCCCCAGAGCGGGAGCGTCATCACCGACGGCGACTCGTGGACGTGGTGCGCGGCCTCCCTGGACATGCGCGGGTCGCTGTAGAACGCGAGGAAGAGCAGGCGCGATGTGTAGAACGCGGTGAGGAACGCACCCAGCAGCAGCAGGCCCCAGATCGCCAGGTGACCGCCGTGGAACGCGGCGGCAAGGATCTCGTCCTTCGAGAAGAAGCCCGCGAGCCCCGGCACGCCCGCGAGGCCGAGGCCTCCCACCGTCGTCGTGACCGTCGTGGTCACCATTCGCGACGACAGCCCGCCCATCTTCCGGAGGTCCTGCTCGCCACCGAGCCCGTGGATGACGCTCCCCGCGCCGAGGAAGAGGAGCGCCTTGAAGAAGGCGTGCGTCACGAGGTGGAAGATGCCGGCCGCGTACGCGCCGAGTCCGATGGCGGCGAACATGTAGCCCAGTTGGCTCACGGTCGAGTACGCGAGCACTCGCTTGATGTCGGGCTGCACGAGGCCGATCGTGGCGGCGAAGAGCGCGGTCGCCGTCCCGACCCACGCGACGACCTCGAGGGCCGTGCCGGAGCGCTCGAAGAGTGCGTGGCTGCGCGCCACCATGTACACGCCCGCGGTCACCATCGTGGCCGCGTGGATGAGCGCCGAGACCGGCGTGGGGCCCTCCATCGCGTCGGGCAGCCAGGTGTGGAGCGGGAGTTGCGCCGACTTGCCGCACGCACCCACGAACAGGAGCAGCGCGATGCCGGTCGCCGTCGCGGGCGCGAGCGTCTCCGCGCCCTTGAACACCGCGCCGTACTCCAGCGTGCCCAGCGCGGTCCAGAGCCACATGACGCCGAGGCCGAAGCCGACGTCGCCCACGCGGTTGACGATGAACGCCTTCTTTCCCGCCTGGGCCGCCGCCGGACGCGTGTACCAGAACCCGATCAGCAGATACGAGCAGAGGCCCACGGCCTCCCAGAAGACGTAGAGGAGGAGGAAGTCGCCGGCGAGCACGAGCATCGTCATCGAGAACACGAACAGGTTCAGGTACGCGAAGTAGCGCGCGTAGCCGGGATCGCCGTACATGTAGCCGGCCGAGTAGAGGTGAATGAGCGCGCTGACACCGGTGACGACGAGAAGCATCACGCCGGTGAGCGGGTCGACGAACGCGACCACCGACGTCTCGAATTTCCCGACGACGATCCACGGGAAGAGCGTGCTCGTGAAGCTCCCGCCGTCCCACACGCGCGTGAAGACCGCGCACGCCGCGAGGAACGAGCCCGCCACGCTGGAGACCGCGACCCAGTGGGCCCGCCGTCCGATGCGATCGCCGAGGAGAATGTTGACGAGGGCACCCGCGAGCGGCAGAGCGGGGATGAACCAGACGGTGGACACCGCGTCATGCTAGCGAGAGGTCGCTGCGGGTGTCAAGCATGCGCCGCCGCGACGGGGGCGGCATGGTATCATCGGTTCTCGTGCCGAGGCGGTCCCGCGCGAAGGTCTGGTCCCTGATCGTCCTGCTCGTGCTGCTCGGCGTCGTCGGGTCCGTGTCGTACCTCGGCTGGCGTCAGTCGGTGCCGGGCGTCGCGTCCCTCACCCCGCCGCCGCGCTTCGTCGGCCAGCGGACGGCGCTCGTGTTCACGCTCGAGGCCGCCCGCGGCAGCGTCGCGCGGGCCGAGATCCGGGTCGCGCAGGGCGCCAGCTCCGTGGTCGTCGCCAAACGGGAGGGCGCGCTCGGGCGCCGGGTCGAGATCCCCGTCGTGCTCGAGAGCGCCACGCTCGGGCTCCGCGAGGGTGGCGCGAGCGTCGACGTGTGGGCGCGGGACGATTTCTGGCGGCCGCTCCGTCGGCACGACCGCCCGGTCGCGAGCTACCCGGTCACGGTGGACCTCACGCCACCCAAGGTCGAGCTCCTGGGCGCGACGCAGTACGTCGCGCCGGGAGGCAGCGGGCTCGTCGTGTTCCGCGTGACCGGCGCCTCACGGACGGTCGTGAGCGCGGGCAAGCTCGCCGAGCCGAGCTTCGCGTGGGGTCCGCCCGAGCGGGGGGCGCGGATCGCGCTGATCGCCCTGCCGTGGGACACGACGCGCGGCGTGTCGCTCGCGATTTCCGCGGAGGACGAAGCCGGCAACGTGGCCTCGCGCGGGATCCCGTCGGAGCTCCGGCCGCGCCGTTTCCCGCGGGACACGATCGAGATCAAGGACCCGTTTCTCCGGGAGAAAGTGCCGGAGCTGCTCCCACAGCGCTCGCCGTCACAGTCCCTCGTGGACGGCTTCCTGGTCATCAACCGCGACCTCCGGCGGCAAGCGGAGGAGACCAAGCGCCGAATCGGCGCGACGACCGCCGACGCGCCGCTCTGGGAGGGGCCGCTCGTTCAGCCGAGCCGGACGAAAGTCTTCGCGAATTTCGCCGAGAAGCGCAGCTACCGATACGGCGGCCGTGAGATCGACACGCAGGTGCACTACGGCTACGACCTGGCCTCGACCAGGCAGTCGCCCGTGCCCGCCGCGAACCGCGGCGTCGTGGTCTTCGCCGAGTCGCTCACGATCTACGGCAATACCGTGATCGTCGACCACGGTCTGGGGCTCCAGACCCTCTACGCCCACCTCTCGTCCATCGACGTCAAGGTGGGCGACTCGGTGACGAAGGGCCAGGGGCTCGGACGCACGGGCGCGACGGGACTCGCGATGGGCGACCACCTCCACTTCGAGGTGCTGATCCACGGGGTGTCGGTGACACCGATCGAGTGGTGGGATGCGAAGTGGATCCGCGACCACATCGCCAAGCCGCTCCGCGAGGCAGGGCTGCCCGAGATCGGCGCCCGCGAGGAGCCGGCCCGGCGCGCTCCCGCGCGGAGCGCGCAGCGCCGCCGCTAGAGGGCGACGCCCCCCCGGACTCCCCCGGCCGACCTTGATCAGAAGGACCCGAACTTCTCGTACGCCTCGAGCGGCGTCATCCCCCGCCGCACGGCGGCGCGCACCCGATTCTCGGTCCCGACGAGCCTCTCGCAGCGCACGAGCACCTCGTGGGCAACGCGGCGCGGGACGACCACGACCCCGTCCCCGTCGCCGACGACGATGTCGCCGAGCGCCACGCGCACACCGCCGATCGTCAGGGGCTGCCCCCAGTCACGGACCCGCCAGCGGGGGACCGAGTCCTGCGGTGTGCGGTAGCGGACGAACGTCGGGAAGCGGAGGCGCGCGATAGACGCGGCGTCGCGCGTGGCGCCGTCGATCACCGCGCCGCGGATCCGGCGCGAGCGGAACCACTGCGCGGAGAGCTCGCCGAAGTGGGCCGCGGCGTTGTCGCCGGATGCTAACACCAGGACCGAATCGGCGGGGGCCGCGCCGAGCATCCGGAGGAAGAGACGTAGCGTCGTGTCGCGGTCGCGCGGCGTGCCGCGGTAGGGTCGCCCGCGCGCGGTGAAGGCGTAGCCGGCCAGCCGCATGTCAGCGGTGAGGGGCTGGATCGCCCAGGGCAGCGTCTGGCGCTGCAGCCCGAGCTCGTCCATGACGTCGGTGATTGCGGCGGTGTAGATCCGCGCGAATCGGCGCGGTAGGTTGTCCGATCGACTCGCCATCCCTCGCCCTCCCGGGGAGGGATTCTAGCGCACGCGGCCCGTCACGAGCGCCTTCGGCGGAACGAAGTCGCCGATCACCCCGAGGAGGACGTCCAGGAGGCCGGGTCGCTGGGCGAGGACACGGGCCGTGAGGTTCGCGAGCCCGCGATGCGAGATGACGAACTGGAGCGCCCGCGTCACACGCGCCTTACCGCCGAAGGCCCTGCGCCGCGCGCGGCCGTAGGCGGCGAGCGCTCGCCGCGAGCAGTCGCCCGCGCGCAACGCCCCGACCGCCGTCTCGACCGCGAGCTCGGCGCCGCGGAGCGCGGCGTAGATGCCCTCGCCCGTGAACGGGTCGAAGAATCCCGCGGCGTCGCCCACCAGGAGCACGCCGCCCACGCGTGGCACGCCCACCTCGTACGCGAGGGGGCCCATCGCGTTGACCGGGGCCACGATCCGCGCGCCGGCGAGCCGGCGGGCGAGGTGCGGAAGCTGCCGGACGCGCGCCGTAAAGAACGTCTCGAGGCGCCCGCTCCACCGCGCCCCGTGGGCGAGCGGCACGACGATCGACAGGTTCGCCCGGTCGGCCGCGACCGGATTGATGATCGCGTAGTCGGGGGGGTCCACGAAGATCTCGCCGTAGTCGCGGCACCCGTCGAGATCCGACACGTAGGTCACGAGCGCCATGCGCTTCAGGCGATGTGCGCGCCGGAGCCCGAGGCGCTGGGCGACGACCGACGCGCGGCCGTCGGCGGCGATCACGAGCGTCGCGGGCAGTCGCGCGGCGCGCCCCTCCCGGTCGACCGCCTCGACGCCCACCGCCCGCCCGCGCTCGACGAAAACATCGGTGACCCGCACCTGCTCGCGAAAGTCGATCGGGAGCGCTCGAACCCGATCGACGAGCGCCTCGTCGAGCAGCGCGCGCTCGATCGCCATCGCGTGCTCGCGGTACGGCCGCCAGTCGCCGATCGCCCGGTACGCGCCACTGACGACCGTGCCGTCGGGCGCGGTGATCCGCATGCCGGCGAGCGGCGTGGCCAGCCCGTCCACCGTCTTCAGCACGCCCAGGCGGTCGAGCACGCGCGGCGCCTCCGGGCTCAGGTACTCGCCGCAGATCTTCGGGCGGGGGAAGCGCGCGCGGTCGAGGAGCTGCACCGTGAGGCCGTGCTCGGCGAGCAGGATCGCCGTGGCGGCGCCCCCGGGCCCCGCGCCGACGACGATGACGTCAGCGGCCCGGGCCGTCATGCCGTCACCGCGACGAGCCTGCCATAGATCGGGTGGGCGCGGACCGTGAGCGTCGTGATCCCCGCCTTCTGCGCGAGCGTGGTGAGCTCGGCGGCCGAGTACGCGCGCCGCACGGAGAGCGGGCCGTCGTGACGCGAGATCGGGTGGCACCGAAGGAGCCGCGTCGCGAGCCACACCAGCCCGAACGCCAGGCGCGTGCGCAGGAGGTCGTTCACGATGACGGCGCGCCGTGCCGCCGCCGCCATCTCCCGCAGGCTGGCCACGGCGCCGTCGGGCTCGAGGTGGTGCAGCGTGAGCGCGCTCGTGACGACGTCCGCGACGCCCTCTCGGACGGGCAGCGCCGCCGCGTCGGCGAGGACGAGTCGGATCTCCGGATAGTCAGCGCACGCGCGTCGCGCGACCGCCAGGCTCTCCGCGTCCCGATCGACCACGAGCACGCGAACCAACCGGCGCGCGGCGCGCGCCCATTCGACCAGGCGCACGGCGAACGCGCCGTGGCCGCCACCGACGTCGACCGCGACGAGCGCGTCGCCCGCGTCCATCGAGGCGGCGACGCGGCGGACTTCGCGCAGCGTGAGCGCGTACCCGCCGAACCACGCGTTGAGGCGATCGATGTCGGCGAGCGACGCGACCCGGTCGGCCAGCGCCACCGGCCGGTCGAGGAGCTCCAGCGTCCCCTCCGCCCGCTCCAGCGTCATCTGTTGGAGCGGGCGCCGCGCGGCCGGCGAGACTTCCGGGTGGCCTGAGCAAGGCACGTGCGGCTCCGTCCGCCATTCGCCACGGCCGCTACCATCGGAGGAGCGCCCCTTCGGCGGCGAAGCCTGGACCGAGCGCGATCATGAGGCCCCATTCCCCGTCCACCGGCGACTCCTGCCGGAGCGTCTCCGCCAGCACGAAGAGGATCGTCGCGGAGGACATGTTGCCGTAGCGACGGAGCACCGTGCGCGCGTGCGCCACCTGGGCCTCGTCCAGCTCGAGGAGCGTTCGCGCGCGATCGATCACGCGACGGCCCGCCGAGTGGAGCACCCAGTAGCGGATATGCTCGCGCTTGAGCCCCTGCGTCGCCATGAGGGCCTCCGCCATGTCGCCCATCATCTGGGCACCGATCTTGCGGACGTCCTTCGACAGGACGACGCGCGGCCGCCCCCCCGGGTACTCGAACCCCATCGCGTCCAGGTGCTCGGGGCGGAAGAGCGTGCGGTGGGCGACGATCGCGGGCCCGGACCCTCCCGTCGTCAACGTCACGGCGGCCGCGCCGTCCGCGAAGATCGCGTGTGCGACCGCGCTCTCGAGCCGGTCGTCGAGGAAGTAGGCCGCCGAGCAGATCTCCGCTGAGAGCACGAGCGCCCGACGCCCGGGGAAGGCACGGAGGTAGTTCGAGGCCTGCTGGAGGGCCACCATCGCGGAGGCGCAGCCCGTGTCGCCCACGTGGACCCGCTGGATGTCGGGTCGGCAGCCGAGGCGGCCGATCAGGCGGGCGTCCAGGCTGGGCGTGAGCCGTCCGGTGCACGTCGTCGTCGCCAGGAAATCCACGTCACGCGACTCCCAGCCCGCCCTCTCGAGCGCGCGCCGCGCCGCCGCCTCGCCGAGCTCAAGCGCGCCACGCCGGAACCTGTCTTGCAGTTCGTCCACGCTCTCGTCCGGGCGGAAGGTGGCGGGGTCGATATAGAGGTGACGCCCCTCGATCTCGCTCCGGCTGAAAAAGCCGCGGCGCCGAGCGTCGCGATAGCCCGCGAGCGCCAGGAGCTCGGCCTGCGCAAAGCGATTCGGCGGCGTCGCGGTCGCGACGGCGGTGATGCGCGGGGTCGGCATTCGCCCCTCCCTTCCCCGAGGCTTCGCGTAAGATGGGAGCAGTCCGAGCATACTGCGAGGGTCCAGACCATGCCACTGTTCAGCTTCGAGGGAAGAAGCCCGAAGGTCCATCCGTCGGCGTTCGTCGCCCCGACCGCGGTGCTCGTCGGGGACGTCACGGTCGAGGAGAACGCGTCGGTGTGGTACAACGCCGTGCTCCGCGCCGACTTCAACCCGATCGTCGTCCGCCGCGGCGCGAACGTGCAGGACTGCGCGGTCGTGCACGTCACGCCGCGCCAGGGAACCGAGGTGGGCCCGGGCGCGACGATTGGCCACAACTGCACGGTCCACGCGGCCTCCCTGGGTGAGGAGTGCTTGATCGGCAACGGCGCGACGGTTCTGGACGGCGCCCGCGTCGGTACCAGAGCGATGGTAGCCGCGGGCGCGCTCGTGACGCCCGAGACCGAGATCCCGGACGGGATGCTCGCGCTGGGCGCACCGGCGAAGATCCGCGGCCCGCTCGCCGGCACACCGGCGGAGTTCTGGGTGCGCGTCAACCCCGAAGCGTACCAGGCGCTCGCTCAGCGCCACCGGGTGTCGGTCAAGCCCAGCTGACGCGATGGGGCCGAAGCGGATCGCGTTCCTCGTCTTCCCGCGCCTGACGTTCCTCGACTTCGTCGGCGGGTACGACGCCCTCCGACGGATCGCCACGATGTCCATCGACACGACCGTAACTCACCGGATCATCGGCACCGAGCCCGAGATCGTCGACGACACCGGTCTGACCGTGACGCCCGACGCGGTCTACGAGGACCTCGCGCCCTTCGATCTGCTCTACGTGCCGGGTGGCCTCGGGGCGCGGATGCTGATGAACGACCGGCGCCTGCTCGACTACCTCCGGACGTGGGGCGCCGAGCGCCCGCTCGCCTCGGTGTGCACGGGTGCCTTGCTGCTGGGGCGGGCGGGGTATCTCCGCGACAGGCGCGCGACGACGCACCACAGCGCCTTCGATCTTCTGCGCCCGCTCTGCCGCGAGGTCGTGACAGACCGGCGGATCGTGGACGAGGGACGGGTCGTGACGGCGGGCGGCGTCGCCTCGGCGCTCGACCTCGGGCTCTACCTGGTCGAGCGGTTCTGGGGCGTCGAGGCGCGCCAGAAGATCGCCACGCAGATGGAGTACCGCGCGTACTCCGCCGTCTGAGGGCGGCCGCGCGTCGAAAGGAGAGCGTCGTGACGATCGACCCCGCTGGACTGACCGCGCATCACAAGGGGTGTCTCCCCGAGCTGCTCGGTATGCGCTTCGTCGACGCGACGACCGATCGCGTGGTCGCCGAGCTCGCGATCCGCGACGACCTCAAGACGATCGGCGGCAGGCTCCACGGCGGTACGATCATGGCGCTCGCCGACACCGTCGCGGCCACGGCCACGTTCCTCAACCTGCCGCCGGGCGCCGGGACGACGACGCTCGAGTCGAAGACCAACTTCTTCGCGGGCGCGAGCGAAGGCACCGTGCGCGCCACCTCGACCCCGCTCCACCGGGGTCGGACCACCATGGTGTGGGAGACGCGCGTCACCGACGCGGCGGGACGCCTGCTCGCGCTCGTCATCCAGACCCAGATGGTGCTGCTGCCGCGCGCGCCGGGGTCGCCTAGTGTCCCTCGAACTTCGGCGACCGCTTCTCCTTGAACGCGGCGACGCCCTCGGCGTGGTCGGCCGTCTGGCGCACGATCGACATGTGCGACGAGACGAGGTCGAGGTGCGTTCTGAGGTCGAGCCGCAGGCTCTGGTAGACGAGGCGCTTGATCATGCGGATCGGGATCTGCGGGCCGTCGGCGATCTGCCGCGCCAGCGCGTAGGTCACCTCCCGGAGCTGCGCGTCCGGCGCCACGCGCTGCACGATGCCGAGCCGGTGGGCTTCCGGCGCCTCGATGAAGTCGGCGGTCCACAGGAGTTCGAGCGCCTTCGCGGCGCCGACGAGGCGCGGCAAGAAGTATGTGTCGCCATCGCCCGGCACGAGGCCCACCCGCACGTAGCCCGTGGAGAAGCGGGCCGACTCTGCGGCCACGCGCATGTCGCACATCACGCACATGCCCATGCCGGCGCCGACCGCGAGCCCGTTGACCATCGCGATGACCGGTTTGTCCATCGCTTCCAGCGTCTTCGGCACTCGGTGAACGCCCTCCCAGAGGCTGTTCTTCCCCTCCAGCGCGCTCGGCTCACCCTGCCGCATGCGTCCCACGTCGCCGCCCGCGCAGAAGGCGCGCCCGGCGCCCGTCACGATGACCACGTTCACGTTGTCGTCGGCCTGGGCCTCGCCGAGCGCCTGGGCCCACGCGTCGATCATCGGGCCCGTGAACGCGTTGAGCTTGTCGGGCCGATTCAGCGTCAGCGTCGCGATCTTGTCCTTGGCCTCGTAGAGCAGATCACTCATACCCTAGTCCTTCGGTAGGCCGAGCACGCGCTCGGCGAGGACGTTGCGGAGGATCTCGGAGGTCCCGGCGCGGATGCCGCTCGCCCGGGCGAGCAGCTCGTAGAACTCCCACTGCCCCTCGTCCGGCGCCCAGGGCGAGCCCTGGGTGATCTGCGAGTAGGGGCCGATCACCTCCGTGGCGACCTGCGCGAGGTCCTGGTCCACCTGGCTCCAGAACAGCTTGGAGGTCGAGCCCTCCGGGCCGGGGGCGCCGCCGCGCAGGATGTTCGTGAGGCTCCGGTAGCCGTTGAGCTGAAGCGCCTGCTCGCCGATCCAGAGGCCGGCGACCTTCTGGCGCACGATGGGATCGGCGCTCGTCTTCTGCCGCTGGACCAGCCGGACCAGCCGGTGGAGCGCGTTGCGGAGCGAGACGTGCCGGATGAAGGTCAGGAGGTCTCGCTCGTAGGCCAGCGTGGTGATCGCGACGCTCCACCCCTCGTTGAGCCTCCCTACCAGGTTGTCCGCCGGGACTCGCACGTTGTCGAAGAACACCTCGTTGAACTCAGCCTCGCCCGTGATCTGTCGGAGCGGCCGGACGGCGATGCCCGGCGTGGTCATGTCCACAAGAAGGAAGCTGATGCCCCGGTGCTTGGGCGCCGTGGGATCGGTCCGCACGAGGAGGAAGCACCAGTCGGCGACGTGCGCCATGCTCGTCCAGACCTTCTGGCCGTTGACGACGAACTGGTCGTCCTCCCGCACCGCGCGGGTCTGGAGGCTCGCGAGGTCCGAGCCCGCGTTGGGCTCGGAAAAGCCCTGGCACCACACCTCCTCCGCGGTCAGGATCCGCGGCAGAAAGCGCTTCTGCTGGGCCGGGGTCCCGTGCTTCATGAGCGTCGGGCCGAGCATCGAGATGCCGCCGCGATTCACGAACTGCGGCGACTCCGCGCGGGCCATCTCCTGGTAGAGGATGACCATCTCGACGATCGACGCGCCGCGCCCGCCGAACTCGCGCGGCCAGTCCATGCCGACGTAGCCCGCCTCGTGCATCGCCCTCTGCCAGGCGCGGAGCCGCCGAACCTCGTCGCGGTCGGCGCGCGAAGAGGCGAAGGCGCGCCCTCGGAGGTCGTCGGGCAGGTGGGTCTCGAGCCAGCGCCGGACGTCCTTGCGGAACGCCTCCTCGTGCTCGCTGAAGTCGAAGTTCAAGACCGCCTCGACACGGTCACCACATCACGCATCCGCCATCGACCATGAGCGCCTGGCCGGTGATGTACCGCGCCTCGTCGGAGGCGAGGAACACCGCGGCCGCACCGATGTCTTCCGGCTCCTGCTCGCACTTCATCGGCACGATGTCGGCGACGCGCTTCTCGAACACCTGCCGCGGGGTCATGCCCTTGAAGGCAGGGTTGGTCTCGGCGATGTGGGCGGCGAGCTTCTGCCAGAAGTCGGTCCAGAGGACCCCGGGACAGATCGCGTTGACGGTGACCCGGTGCGGCGCCAGCTCCTTGGCCACGACGCGCGTGAACGTGATCACGCCCTGCTTGGCCACGCTGTACGGTGGCATCGTCACCGCCGCGAGCGGCCCCGCGATGGACGCGATGTTGATGATCCGTCCGCCCTTCCTCTCGATGAAGTAGGGCGCGATGGATTTGCACGCGAGAAACACCGACTTCGTGTTCACCGCGAAGGTCCGGTCCCAGTCCTCTTCGGTGTTGTTCGTGAACGGCATGCCCGGCGTCGACCCCGCGCCGGCGTTGTTCACGAGGATGTCGATCCTCCCGCACGCCTCGCGGGTCCGGTCGACCATCGCCTTGACGTCCGCTGCGCTCGTCACGTCCGTCTTCATCGCGACGACTTTGCGCCCGAGCGCCTTGACCTCGGTGGCGACCTTCTCCGCGTGCAGCACCTGGATGTCCGCGATCGCGATGTCGGCACCCTCGCGCGCCATCGCGAGCACGATCCCGCGGCCGATGCCACTGCCACCACCCGTCACGACAGCCACCTTGCCGGCGAGTCGCATGCGGATCTCCTTCCTCTATAATCGGTGCCTCGGAGGGTTCCCATGACAGCACACCCGCTCAGGAGCCGCAACTGGTTCGGGCGCAACGACCTCGACGGCTTCGTCCACCGCTCGTGGCTCAAGACCGAAGGGTTCAGCGATCTCGTCTTCGACGGCCGTCCCGTGATCGGCATCGCCAACTCGTGGTCCGAGCTCACCAACTGCAACGCGCACCTGAGACAGGTGGCAGACGCCGTCAAGCGGGGCGTGTGGAGCGCTGGGGGCTTCCCCCTCGAGTTCCCGACCATCTCTCTCGGCGAAATTCTCATGAAGCCGACGACGATGCTCTTCCGGAACCTGATGGCCATGGACGTCGAGGAGTGCATCCGCGCCTATCCGCTCGACGCGGTCGTGCTCCTCTCGGGGTGTGACAAGACCACACCCGCCATGCTCATGGGCGCCGCCTCCGCCGATGTCCCCGCCATCATGGTCACGGGAGGCCCGATGCTTCGCGGCAAGTGGCGCGCGGAGGAGCTCGGCTCGGGCACCGACGTCCGCCGCCTGTGGGCCGAGCGGCGCGCGGACCGCCTCACCGACGAGGAGCTCTGTGAGGTCGAGGCGTGCCTCTCGCGCTCGTCCGGCCACTGCATGGTCATGGGGACGGCGTCCACGATGGCCTCGATGGCTGAAGCCCTCGGCATGACGCTCCCCGGTAACGCCGCGATCCCGGCGCCCGACTCCCGGCGCCTGGCGCTGGCCGAACTCAGCGGTCGGCGGGCCGTTGAGCTGGCGCAGGCGGGCGGGCCTCGGCCCTCCGAGATCCTGACGGCGAAAGCCTTCGACAACGCGATCCGCGGCGACATGGCGATCGGCGGCTCGACCAACGCGATCATCCACCTGGTCGCCCTCGCCGGGCGCGCCGGCGTCCCGCTGCCGCTCACCCGCTTCGACGAGCTGTCGCGCTCGACACCCTTCCTCGTCAACGTGAAACCCTCGGGGAAGTACCTCATGGAGGACTTCTTCTACGCCGGCGGCCTCCCCGCGGTCCTCAAGGAGCTCCTGCCCCTGCTCCACGGCGACGCGCTGACGGTGAACGGCCAGCCCATGGCGGACAACGTCCGGGACGCTCGGTGCTGGAACGAGGACGTCATCCGGCCGCTCGGGATGCCCCTCGCGAAGGAAGGCGGCACGGTCGTCCTGTCGGGCAACCTGTGTCCCGACGGCGCCTTGCTCAAGCAGTCGGCCGCCTCGCCGCATCTCCTCACCCATCGGGGCCGCGCCGTCGTCTTCGAGGACCACGACGACCTCCACCGCCGCATCGACGACCCAGGACTGCCGATCGACGAGAACTCGGTGCTCGTGCTCAAGCACGTCGGGCCGAGGGGGGCGCCCGGGATGCCGGAATGGGGCGCCGCGCCGATCCCCGCGCGGCTCCTGAAGCGAGGCGTGAAGGACATGGTCAGGATTTCGGACGCCCGCATGAGCGGCACCTCCTATGGCACGGTCGTCCTCCACGTCGCGCCGGAATCGGCGGTCGGCGGGCCCCTGGCGCTCGTCCGTGACGGCGACGAGATCGAGCTCGATGTGCCGAAGCGCAGGCTGACCCTCCGGGTCGGCGACGAAGAGCTCGACCGGCGACGCTCGGCGTGGAAGCCGCGGCCGCCTCGGTTCACCCGCGGCTACGGTCGCCTCTTCCTCGACCACGTGCTCCAGGCCAACGAAGGGTGCGACTTCGACTTTCTGCGAGGCCGAACCCCGGTGCGCACGGAGGACACGGCGGGGCCGTCGCACAGCTAGGCGGGAAGGAACTAGCCAGTATGGTGGCGGTTGAGCCAGCGCTCCGGCGGAGTACCTTCACCCGAGCAGAGGCCTTCCCCTTCCAGATCAGCCGCTTACCGTCGTTTCGCCACCGACTCGCCCTGGCACTACGCTTGCGTATTGCGATGTGTCATGGACTGGATCAGCGCGCTGTGGCGGGATCTCTCCCCTGAGGATCAGGCCTTCTGGAGAAACGGCACGTTCTGGCTGACCGCCGCGGCGATCGTTCTCCCCTTCGGCTGGCTTCTCTTCGCCTTCAGGCTCGGTCCGGTCCGCGTCCGCGTCAGCTCCTTCCGCCGCGGGCGCTGAAGCACCCCCCGTAGCGACCCTCCTGCGTCCCGCAGCACCCGTGCGGCGCGCCGTCGACTGAGGCCGTAACGCGCGATCACGATCGCCACCCGCACGCTGCCGCCGGACTCCGCGAGCGCGCGCCGCGCGAGAAGGGGCCGGACGCCCGCGATCTCGGCGATCAGGCGCACCGCGCGCTCCCTCAGCTTGGCCGAGCGTGGCTGGAGATCCACCATGCGGTTGCCGTAGACCTTCCCGAGCCGCGCCATGGTCGCGGTCGTCAGGGTGTTGAGAACGAGCTTTGTCGCGGTGCCGGCCTTGAGCCGTGTCGAGCCCGCCAGCACCTCCGGGCCTGGCGCGGGCGCGATGACGACGTCGGCCCGGGCGCCGCGCGTCGGCGGCGGGTTGCAGGCCACCAGCACCGTGCGGGCGCCGCGGCGGCGCGCGGTCGCGAGCGCCGCGCGCACGAACGGGGTGACGCCGCTCGCCGAGACGCCCACGACGACATCGCCGGGGCGCACGCGCGTTCCGACCGCGCGCGCGGCGGCGCGCGCGTCGTCCTCCGCCCCCTCGCGCGATCGAAAGACTGCCGCGTGGCCCCCCGCGATGATCGCCTGTACGAGGCGCCGCGGCGTGCCGAACGTCGGCGGACACTCCGCGGCCTCGAGGACGCCCAGGCGGCCACTCGTGCCGGCGCCGACGAAGAAGAGGCGCCCGCGTCGGCGCAGCGCCGCGACGATCGTCTCCACGGCCGTCGCGATCTGGCGCCGGACGCGCGCCACCGCCAGCACGGCCCGGCGGTCCTCGCGGTTCATCAGCAGAACGATCCGGAGCGGCGTGAGGAGATCGAGGGCGCGGCTCGCGCGGTTCACCTGCTCGGTGGCGAGCCGCTCGTAGCGAATTCGCGAAGGCGTCACGCTCGCATGCTACTACTATCTGGCGGGATGCCCACCGTCCGATCCGGCCTCGAGGTCCTCGTCCACGAGCGGCAGGGACTCCTCCACGGCCGCCGCGTGGCGCTCCTCGCCCACCAGGCCTCGATCGACTCCCGCTACGCCCACGCGGCGCCGCTTCTCTCCGACCTCAGGCGCGCGCGGCTGGTGCGCCTGCTGGCGCCGGAGCACGGGCTCTGGGGCGCGGCGCAGGACCACGCGCGCGTCGGCGCGACGCGCGACCCGGCGACCGGCCTACCCGTGTGGAGCCTCTACGGCGCGCGACGTGCGCCGACCCGGACGATGCTCGGCGGTGTCGACGTCCTCGTCGTGGATCTTCAGGATGTCGGCGCGCGCTACTACACCTTCGTCTGGACCATGGCGCTGACGATGCGGGTCTGCGCGCGGGCAGGCGTGGCCGTCGTCGTGCTCGATCGCCCCAATCCGCTCGGCGGCGCCGTCGTCGAGGGGAACGTGCCCGATCCCGCCTTTGCGTCCTTCGTCGGGCTCTACCCACTCCCAGCGCGTCATGGCCTGACCATCGGCGAGCTCGCGGCCTACCTCAACGAGCGGCACGCGCTGGGATGCGACCTCACGGTGGTCTCGATGAAGGGCTGGCGCCGCGCGATGCTCTGGGAGAGCACGGGACTGCCCTGGGTGGCGCCCTCGCCCAACATGCCCACGCCCGACACCGCGCGCGTGTACCCGGGCGGGTGTCTCGTCGAGGGTACCAATCTCTCGGAGGGGCGTGGGACGACGCGCCCGTTCGAGTGGATCGGCGCGCCCTACCTCGACGGCCACCGCTACGCCGACGCGTTGAACGCCCTCGGGCTTCCGGGCGTCCACTTCCGCCCCGCGCGCTTCGCACCCACCTTTCACAAGTGGGCCGGCCGGCTCTGCGATGGTGTGCAGGTGCACGTGACCGACCGCGCGCGCTTCAAGCCATTTCTGACGGGCCTCGCCCTGATCGCTGTGGCCCGGCGTCAGGGGCGCACGCGCTTCGCATGGCGCCGACCGCCGTACGAGTTCGAGAAGAGGCGGCTCCCGATCGACATCCTGTGCGGCACCGACACGATCCGTCGCGCGATCGAGCGGGGCGCGGCGGTCTCGACGATCGAGCATTCCTGGCAGGCGGGCCACGGCCGTTGGCTGCGGGCGCGTGCCCCCTACCTGGCGTACCGCTGACGGAGTCTAGCCTCCGAAGAGGTGCCGGAAGAAGCTCTTCACGCTCTGACCGAAGGTCACGGCGCCGTCACGGACTTGCGCCCAGGCGCTCTTCGCTCTGGGCTCCGCGGCCTCGCTCGCTTCCTTGGCCTTCTCACCGGCCTTTTCGCCGCTCTCCTTGATCGTCGCGCCCGTGAACTTGGCGCCCTCGACGATGGTCTTGCCGATGCCCTTGGCGGTCTCCTCGACGCCCTGGCCGACCTTGCCCGCGCCGATCTTCTTGGCGCCGGACTCCACCTCCTTGGTGGCGGCCTTCACTTTCGAGTCGTCCGCCCCGAAGGCTGGCGGGGCCAGGACGAAGAGGAGCACACAGGCGAACACCAATGTCATAGGGCACCCCCAGTGACCGGAGTCACAGACTCGCCGCGCCTTCGGCTGCGGCTCGCACTACCGTAGTATCAGCCCGCGACGTGGCGGCGGCTATCCGGAGTAGCCGCGCGAGCGCATGCAGTTCCCATACGCCTCCCGGTAGCGCTCGTCGTGCCTCTTGTTCTCGTTGAGGCCGTAGAGGGTACCGCCGCCAGCGCCGAGCACGCCGCCGATCGCCGCGCCCTTGCCCGCGCCCTTGCCGCCGTCGGCGATGGCGCCGCCCGCGGCGCCCACCGCCGCGCCCACGACTGCGCCGACCGCGGCGTTCTTCACCGTGTCAGCGGTCTTGTCGCGGTCGCCGGCCTGCGCCGCAGCGTACTCGTTGCAGGCGTCGACCACCGCCTGCGTCGGGAACGCCGGCATCTGGGCCTGACGGCGCGCCGGCGGGCTCGCCGGACGCGTGGTGACGGGAGGCTTCGTTTCGGTGCCCACCCAGTTGGCGACGACGAGCCCGGTCACGAGCGCCGTCCCCATGACCAGCGCCATTGCGATCGCGGCCACCTTCCACGGATTCCAGTTCATCGCTTGCGCCCCCTTTTCGCGTCAGTTGCGTGACACGCGCCGGCCGCGCCGAAAGGTGCGATCGAGCTTCATCATGTCGTGATCGGCCTCGCGTGTGCAGTGCACGTGCCAGCTCACCGCGCTCGGAAATTCAATGGGTTCGAGCCAATGTCTGAACGCGGCGTGTCAGCAGAGTGACAAGGAGGGATTACAATCACCGTGTGGCCGACCTCGAGGACCTCCTCGGCGAGCGACTGATGTTCGGCCTGCCGGGGCCGACGCTCCGTGACGAGGACGTCCGTCTCTTCAAAGACACACGCGCCGCGGGACTCATTCTCTACAGGCGGAACTTCCAGAGCCCCGCAGGACTCCTCCGGCTCCTCGAGTCTCTCGAGGGCGCGCTCGGGCGCCGGCTGCTCGTCGCCACCGACCACGAGGGCGGGCGCGTCGTCATGCTCGGCGGCGCCACGACGATCTTTCCCGACAACCTCGCGGTCGGCACGGCGGGTGAAGAAGCGTTCGCGCACCACCAGGGCCGTCTGGAGGCGCGGGAGCTACGCCGGCTCGGGGTGGATCTGAACCTCGCCCCCGTCCTCGACGTGCTCACCGAGCGCTACAGCCCCAATATCGGCATCCGCTCGTACGGCAAGGACCCGGCGATCGTCGCCCGCTACGGCGCGGCGCGGATCCGCGGCATGAGGCGAGAGGGCCTGTCGGCGTGCGCCAAGCACTTCCCCGGCAAGGGCCACGCGCCGCTCGATGCCCACCTGGCCCTGCCCGTCATCGAGTCGACGTGGGCAGAGATGCACGCGACCCATCTGCCGCCCTTTCTCGAGGCGATCGCGTCCGGCGTCGACGGCGTGATGACGAGCCATCCCGTCTATCCGAACCTCGATCCCACGCGCGTGCCGGCGACCTTCTCGCGCCTGATCGTCGAGGACTACCTGCGCGGGGAACTCGGGTTCCGCGGTGCGATCGTCTCCGACGATCTCGAGATGGGCGCGATCGTGCAGAGCTGCCCCGTGGGCGAGGCGGCGGTCAGAGCCGCACAGGCCGGCCACGACCTGCTGCTCGTGTGCCACACCGAGGCCGCCCAGCGCGCCGCGGCCGCCGCGCTCTTCGACGCCTACCGGGCGGACCGGCTCCCGCGCCGCGGCCTCGAGGCCGCCGCCGAGCGCGTGCGCCGGCTACGCGAGCAGCGGAGGGCGCGGTCCGAGGGCGGCCCGCCCGTACGCGAGCTCGAGGGCCCGCCGCTGGCGATGGCGATCGCCTCGCGCGCGGTGACCCCGGTCACCCCGGGGCCCCCGGGCCTCCGGCGCGCGCTCAACGGCAGCGTGAGCGTCGTCTTCCCGCGCTTCTCCGAGCTCGCCCAGCGCATCACGATCGAGCCCGAGGTCGCCGACGAGCCTCGGTATCTCACGGACGCGTTCGCCTCGGTGGGCATCGCTCCCACAGTGCTCCTCGTCGGGATCGAGCCGACCGTCGCGGAGATCGCCGCGGCGGCCGAGCGCGCGGCGGCCGCCGACGCGACGGTGCTGTTCCTCTATGACGCGCACCTCTTCCCCTCGAACCGCGCACTGCTCGAGGGCATCCAGGCGCGGGCCCGCGCCCTCGCCGTGGTCCTGCTGCGCGATCCCTACGACGCCGCGCTCCTGCCTGCTGGCGTCCTCGGGATCACGGCGTACGGCTTCAGGAAGTGCCAGCTCGACGCGGCCATCGCGCGCCTCGCGCATCCGTGAGCGGTACCTGCCGCTCGCGCCGACGCAGCCGACGGAGCCAGGCGACGGCCCGCGCCGCGAGTCGCGCGCCCCGCGCGGGTGCGTATCGAGCGGCCAGCCGGTCCGCTTCTGCAGCGCGGTAGAGCTCGGCGAGGTGTTCTCTCACGAGGTACTCGATCACGTATTCGTTCACGCCCACGACACCGACCTCCCTTCGCGTACCTCCCGGAGCGGTCGCGGGCCGCGACGCACTACGTTCTCCTGGGGGGTGAGCACGAGATCGAAGCGGCCCGTGAACGTCCGGCGCACGACCGCCACGATCGCCTCGACGACCGCGGGGCGCTCGAACGGCACCGCGATCCGCACGCGCCACGCTCCCCCGGGCCGCCGCATCACCCAGGGAGCGACGAGAGCGCCGACCTCACGGTGGATCGCGTCGGTCAGCTCGATCTGGCGCGCGATCACCGCCGCCCGACGCCGCTCCACCCGCGCGGTGAGCCCGAGCAAGGCCAGCAGCGTGAGGCACGGGAACAGCCCAACGACGACGACTGTCAGCAGTGTCTCCATGGGGGTTCCTCCACCCCCTAAAACACCGCGGGACCGCTAGCGTGAAATCGGATGCAGGTCCGGGCGGCAGGCCGTGCAGGGCGCGAGCCCAGCCGCCTCGGCGCGCGCGCGCGAGGCGTAGAGCGTCAGGTCGGCGAGTGAGCGCTCGGCGAGTGAGCCGCACGTCGGCACGCAGTACTCCGCGTCCGTCCCTGCGCAGGCGTACATCGCGTCGCGCTCGATCCGGAAGTCGCGGTGGGCCGGGCGCGTGCGGACGCCCTCCACGGCGAGGAGGCGTTGCTTCAGCGTCACCCTGTTGCCGGCATACCCGGTGAGCGCGCCCGAGGCGCCGATGACCCGATGGCAGGGAACGACGATCGGCAGCGGGTTCCAGCGGAGCGCCTGCGCCACGGCGCGCGTCGCGGAGGGCTTACCAAGCTCGCGCGCGACGCCCGCATAGGACCGCACGGCGCCGTAGGGGATGCGCGCCGTCGTCTCGAGCACGGTACGGTGGAACTCGCTCCGCGCGAGCCGCAGGTCGAGCGGCCACTCGAGCCGGGTGCGCCGGCCCTCGACGTACTCGAGAAGATCTCGGTACAGCGCCTCCACCTCGGCACCGTCCAGGAGCGCCTCGATCCCCTCGTCGCGGCTCAGTCTCGAGTGGGCGAAGTCGGCACCGCCGGTGAGATACTCGACGCACGACACGCCCTCCTCGGACCGCGCGATCAGGATCGGACCGAGGGGCGAGGGAAAGATCCGGTAGAGAAGCGTGCGGCGCCGGAGGGCGGCGAGACGCGACTCCAGGCGTGCGTGCGCCAGCTCTTCGGCGGGCGCCGGCGCCCCGCGCCATGCGCCCACGGCGTCCTCGATCGCGCGGTAGCGCACGAGGTCCTGGCGGCAGAGCGCGCAGGTGCGCGCGTGCACCTCGACACGCGCCGCTGTCACGGTGTCCGCGTCGCCGATGGCGGTCGCGAGGAGCGCGGGCTCGATCTCCTGGCACACGGAAGGCTTGCGTGTCATCGCTCGTCTCTCCCCACCGGCAGCTCGTACCCGTTCAGGCTCCGACGGATCTTGCGGAGGGCCTGGAACACGTGGGCCCGCGCGCTGTCCGGGGAGCAGGCGAGGCTCCGGCCGATGGCGTCGTAGTCGAGGTCGTGGACCTTCCGAAGGGTGAACGCGAGGCGCTGCTTGAGCGGCAATCCGGCGACGACGGTGTCGAGCACGGTCCGGGCCTCTTTGAACAGCGTCTCGCCCTCGGGTCCCGCCCCGTCGGTCTCGATGCGGATCTCCCTCACCCCGGTGTGAGCCCGGCGGCGACGGGACTCGGCGCGGAAGTGGTTCTTCGCGACGTTGCTCGCGATGGCGAACAGCCAGGCGCGTGCGTTCGCGTCGGGGGGGAGCGCCCGGTGGGCGCGGTAGGCGCGGAGGAAGGTCTCCTGGGCGAGATCGTCCGCCTCGCTGGCCCGGAACGTAGCCCGGACGAGGTAGCGATAGATCTCCCGGTGGTGCGTCGCCACCAGGGTATCGAAGCCTTCTGCGTCCATCCCGCCTAATAAGACACCGGATGGGGGACCTTGTGAAACGGGTGTCTCAGTCCCCCCGATCCCACCCCCCAGCTGCCCTGGAGAAGGCGAGCGCCATCGTCCCGGCGGTGCCGAGGATCACGATCGACGCGAGCACAATGGCGGAGAGCCTGCGTGGTGTGTGGTGTACTGCGGGGGTACCAGGCCGGGGGCCAGGTGGGGACCCCCGAAACCCGTAGCCTCTGGGCGCAAACCCGGTGCCGTCCGGACGGCCCGACCTCGCGCTCAGCGTGCTAGCGTAGTCGAGGGACCCCCCGACCCGGTCCCCCGCCCAGCACCCGCGCTTGGGTGGCTAGAGCTTCTTGCGATCGACAACGGCGGTGTCGAGGTTCCGCTTGCGCAGCCGCTCGACGAGCGCGCCGTACGACTCGGCCTGAATGACCCGATCGAACTGGGAGCGGTAGGTGGAGACGAAGCTCACACCGTCGATCAGCACGTCGTACACCTGCCAGCGGCTGTCGCGCAGGTGCATCTTATAGTCGAGCAGGATCTCGCTCCGCCGCTGGGTGAGCACCTTGGAGCGCACCGTCGCGTAGGTGCCGTCGACCGCCTCGGCCGTGTAGAGGATCCGCTCCCCCGCGTACGCCTCGATGCGGTTCATATAGGAGCGCTCGAGGAGGTCGGTGAAGAGCCCGATGAACTCGGTTTGCTCATCGTGCGTGCGACCAGCCCAGTGGCGGGAGAGGGCCCGGCGCGCGACCTCGTCGAAATCGAAGAGCCCCCGGGCGATCCGCTTGATCTCGACCCCACGGTCGTTCGGCACCCGGCCGCTGGCGTCGGTCTTCTGGAGCACGCCGACGACGCGCACCACGGCCGACTCCACGGTCTCGCGTGGACCCGTCGTGGGCGCTGCCACCGCCCCGGCTATCATCAACCACGCGGCAAATGCCTTACCCATGGCCCCGCCTCCCCGCCGTGGTTGAGCACGGGACGTGCCACCTCCCAGGACCCAAAGAACTGTGCAATATCAGACTGCTAGCTGGACCCTGCGGGGGCTGCCGGATACCCGGATGGACAGAGTGGCAACTCTGTCGGGGCTTCGACGCGCGAACCGTCATCACGGCGCCCAATCATCGGCCTGTGCCCCCGGCCCGCTCAATACGGGGAATCACCTGATTCCATGAAGGGGGTTTACCGGAAAGGAGAACTACGAGGCCCGCTTCCCCTCTGCGTAGGCGTGGACGTTGGGGGCACGTGGGTGCGTGTGGCGGCCTCGCGTGGCCAGGGCCGCATCAGGACCATCGTCACGCCCGCTGACCGGGATCTCAGACGGCTCGCGCCGCTGCTCAGGGCGGTCTGGCAGCGCCGGCGCTGGCGCCGTGGTGATATTGCCGCTCTCGTCGTCGCCTCGCGGGCCCTCTGGACCCGCCGCGAGCGCCGCGCCCTGGCGCACACGCTCCGCGGCCTGGCGGTGCGCGTCGAGGTGATCGCGGACGCCCAGGCGGCGCTCCTCGGCGCGATCGGCGACGGGCCGGGCGCCCTCGTGCTCGCGGGAACCGGCTCGATCGTGGTCGCCCACGATGGGCGCGGCCGTTGGACGCGCGCGGGCGGCCTCGGCCCCCTGGTCGGCGACGAGGGTTCGGGGTTCTGGCTCGGCCGTGAGTGGCTCCGCACGCTGGCGGCGGGAGGTGATCTCTCCACGGTCCTGCGCCTGGTCCACTCCCCCGACGCGGTGGGCCGAATCGCCGCCCTCGCCCCACGCGTCCTCGCGCGGGCCCGCCGCGGCGACAGCTCCGCGCGCGTGATCACCCGCGCGGGCCAGACGCAGCTCGCCGAACACGTCCGCGACGCCGTGCGTGCCCTGGCGCTTCGAGCGCCAGTCCACGTGAGCTGGGCCGGGAGCGTCCTCGAGAACCACTGGTTCCGGTCCGGCCTGATCCGCGCCGTCGCGCGTCAGGGCGTGCGAGCGCGCTGGCGCGCCCCCGCCGCGCCCCCCGTTAGCGCCGCGCTCCGGCTCGCCGCCAGGCTGGCGCGATGACGCGCCGAGCACCTTCGGTAGGCCACCCACCGAGAGCGCCGGGCGCGCGGACTCAGATGGAATGAGAAGCCACATGCCGAACGGAGCCGGGACGCGCCCCGTCTCAGGCCACCCACCGAGAGCGCCGGGCGCGCGGACTCAGATGGAATGAGAAGCCACATGCCGAACGGAGCCGGGACGCGCCCCGTCTCAGGCCACCCACCGAGAGCGCCGGGCGCGCGGACCTCTCTACGATGACACGGGCTCGCCGGCTCGTCGTCACCGTGTGCCCGCGCGAGTCTGGCGTCGTGAGGCTGCCCGTTGAGCGCGGCGGGCACGCGATGCACCTGGACGCCGCCGCTGTTCTGAAGACCCTCCGGGCGCTCGTCGATTCGCGGGGGCTTGCCGAGCGCGTCAGGTTCTGCGAGGCCTGCGCCGGCGGCTGTAGCGCTGACGGGCCCAACGTCAGTGTCGAGATCTTTCCCGCCCCACTGCCGGGCGAGCGGCCGGACCACGTTGCCATCGGCTGGAAGACCTACGTCTACTCGCTCGCCTCCCTCGACTGCCTCGCGACGGTCATCGAGGAGAACCTGCGAGCGCCGCGGCGGGAAGCCCGCCGCTGATCCGGCTCAGAGCCAGCCGGAGCGCTTGAAGCGGTAATAGAGATACGCGCACGCCCCGAGCATCACGCCGACCGCAAGCGGGTAGCCGAAGGGCCAGTCGAGCTCGGGCATGAACTTGAAGTTCATGCCGTAGACGCCCGCCACCATCGTCGGCACCGCGATGATCGCCGCCCAGCCCGCCAGGCGCTTCATCGCCTCGTTCTGCGCGACCGAGACGAGCGAGAGGTTCGCCTCGAGGGCCGTCGTGAGGAGCTCGCGCAGCATGTCCACCATCTCGGTGAGGCGGATGGCGTGGTCGTAGACGTCGCGGAAGTAGACTCGCGTGTCCTCGGGGATCAGCAGGACGTCGGGCCGCATGAGCCGGGTGCAGACGTCCACGAGCGGCGAGACCGCGCGTTTCACCTCGAGGAGATCACGCTTGAGGCGGTAGATGCGCTCGGTCGTCTCCGCGCTGAACCTCTCGTGGAAGATCGCCGCCTCGAGCGCCTCCAGCCTGGCCTCGAGCGCGTCCACGAACGGGAAAAACTGGTCGACCACGAAATCCATGAGGGCGTAGAGCACGAACCCCGGCCCCTTCGCCAGGAGCGCCGGCGTGGCTTCGCACCGCGCCCGCACTTCGGCGAGGGGCGCCGACGCGCCGTGGCGCACCGTCACGACGTACCGGGGTCCCACGAAGATGTGCGTCTCGCCGAGCTCGACGCCGTCGGCGCCCGGGGCGAGCCGCGCCGTGCGCAGGACCACGAAGAGCGAGTCGCCGTAGCGCTCGAGCTTCGGCCGCTGGTGGGCGGCGAGGGCGTCCTCGACCGCGAGGTCGTGGAGTCCGAACTCCTGCTGGATCTCCCGCAAGAGCTCCGTGTCGGGCTCGTGCAGCCCGATCCAGACGAACCGGTCGGGCTCCTTCAGCGCCTCACTGATATCGGGGATGAGAACGTCGCCGACCCGCCGGCCCCCGGCGTATGCGGCACACGCGATGACGCCTCTCATGTGCGCCCCTCCCCGACTCCCAGCCTTCCCCGGCGCCCGAACGCGCGCCAGGCCACCGGCCCGGTGAGGGCCGCGACCACACCCGCCAGCGTGTTGAGCCAGCCCGCGGTCGCGAGGGCGGCGAGCGTGAAGAGCGCCGGGAACACGACGGCGGCCACCGCCCCCCCGAAGCCGCCCGGCATGCGCCACGGCCTGGGCAGGTCTGGCTCGTGGACGCGGAGCCAGAGGAAAGCGGCGAGCTCGACGAGCAAGGAGAGCGAGTAGAGCCAGACGTTGAGGACGATCAGCTCCTTGAAGGAGAAGACGGCGAAGATCGCGTAGAGCGCGGCGGAGGCGACGACCGCCGCCCAGGGCGTGCCGAACCGCCGGTGCACGACGCCGAGCCACGCGGGCATCGCGCGGTCGCGCGCCAGCACGTACGGCAGCCGCGAGTTGGTCAGCAGGAGCGACATGAAGAGCCCGGCCGTGCCCACGACCGCGCCGGCCGCCACGGCATGCCCGAGCCAGTCGCCACCGATCCGACGCGCGATGACGGGCAGGGCGCCCGTGGTCCAGGCGTGCCACTCGATCGCGCCGCTCGCCAGCGCCACGCCGACCGGCGCCACGTAAGACGCCGTCAACACGGGCAACGCCAGCAGTGCCGCCAGGCGAAACGTGCGCTCCGGCGCGCGCGTCTCGCCGAGGACGGTCGCTGGCGTATCCCACCCGGAGTAGTTCCACATGACGACCGCGAGGCCGAGGCCGAGCGCCTCGATTCCCTGCCCCTCGGGCACCAGCGGCGTCCACGGCGACACGCGTGCCGTCCCGAGGCCGACGAGCGCGAGCGCCGCGATCGGCAGGAGCGCTGCGACAGCAAGGACCACGGCGGCGCGGCCTGTGGGGCGGACGCCGACCACGTTCAGCGCCGTCAGCACGACGATGAACCCCACGACGAGGAGCCAGCGCTCGCCGGGGGTCACGGCCGGATACCAGAACCGCGCATACTCCACGAAGAGCGCGGGGTAGACGGCCACGTCCACGAAGCTGTCGATCCAGCTCCACCAGCCGACCTGAAAGGCCCAGAACGGCCCGAACGCGCGCCGGGTCCACGTGACGTAGCCGCCCTCGTCGGGCAGCGCGGCGGCGAGCTCGGACATGGCGAGGGCCACGGGCAGGCTCCAGAAGAGCGGCGTGAGCAGCAGCAACGCGAGCGTCATCCCGGGGCCGAACGCGGGGACCATGTCCTCGATGCCGTACGGCCCGCCACTCACGTTGAAGAAGAAGATGGCGGCCATCGGAACGAGCCCCAGCTCGCGCCTGAGGCCGCCGTTCAGGTCACGTCCCCTGTGCCGCGGTGATGAGCTTCGGGAGCTCCTTCACCCACTCCTCGATCGGGCGGGCAGCATCCACGATGATCTCGAGCTTGCCGCTCGGGAGCCTGCGCACCCGGCCGGGCGAGGCAGGGCCCAGCGGGATGACCAGCATCTCCCGGTGGATGCCGAGCGCATCGGTCACCGCGAAGATCGCGTCGATCTCCTTCAGAGTGACGACCTCAAGCATCGCCGTCGAGCGTGGGCACGGTGAGCCTCCCTGGCGCTGATAGACTATCAAGAGCACGCCCGAACCCGGGTTCCGAAACATCGACGAAGGCGCGCTCCTGGCCGCGCACGCTCAGACGGCGCCGGCGCCGAGCGCGCGCTCGGCCGCGGCCTCGCCGGACCGGACACAGTCGGCGATCCCTACGCCTCGGTAGGCGCCGCCCGCGAGGTCGAGGCCGGGGAGCGCCCCGGCGCGGCGCTCGATCGTCTCCACACGCGCCAGGTGACCCACGTGGTACTGCGGCATCGCCTTCGGCCACCGGAAGACGCGCGCGAGGGCCGGTGCGGCCGTGATCCCTAGCGCCTCGCGCAGCTCGGCGCGTGCCCGCATCACGAGCGGGGCGTCGTCCAGCTCGAGCACGGCCTCGTTCAGCGCGCCGCCGACGAAAGCGCGCAGCAGCACGTCGCCCTCCGGCGCGCGGCCCGCGTACTTGACGCTCGAGAACGTGCACGCGAGGAGCGCGCGCTTCTGGGCGTGCGGCACGACGAAGCCGAAGCCGTCGAGGGGGTGGGCCACGTCGGCGCGCCGGTAGCCGAGCGTCACCGTCGCCGAGGAGGCGTAGGGGATCTCGGCGAGGAGCGTCGCGAGCGTGGGATCGACGTACCTGAGCATCCGCGCCGCCGCGTGGGACTCGGTCGCGACGATCACGCGGTCGGCGTCGAGGTCGGCGCCCTCGGCGGTCGCCACGCGCCAGCGGTCGCCACGGCGCTCGACCCCCGCCACGCGCTGCTTGAGGAGGACGGTGCCCGGCTGGAGCCGCGTCGCGAGCGCCGCGACCAGATCCTCCATGCCCTCCTTGAGGGTGACGAAGAGACTCCAACGCGCGCCGGAGACGCCCGTCTCGCGCGCGCGGCGGCGCGCGCGCCGGAGCCCGAGGATGATCGAGCGCTCCTGCTTCTCGAGCTCGGCGAAGCGCGGCATCGTGGCCGTGAGGCTCAGGTCGTCGGGATCGGCGGTGTAGATCCCGGCGACGAGCGGCTGGGCGACACGCTCGAGGGCCTCCCGGCCGAGCCGCCTTCGCACGAACGCGCCCAGGCTTTCGTCGTCGGCGATCCCGCGGGGCAGGACGAGGTCGAACGCCATGCGGAGCTTGCCCGGCCAGGAGAAGAGCCGGGAGGAGAGAAACGGCGCGAGCCGCGTCGGGGCCAGGAGCTCCCACCCGTCGGGCAGCGGGTGCAGGCGCCCAGCGTGCCAGACGAATACCTTCCGGTAGCGGTCGTCGGTGCGCGCGAGCCTGTCCTCCAGGGCCAGACGACGGCAGAGGGCGAGCGCCCACGGCTTCTCCGACAGGAAGGAGTCCGGGCCGGCCTCGATGAGAAAGCCACCGGCGCGCTCGGTGGCGATCGTGCCGCCGAGCCGCTCGCGCGCCTCGACCAGCGTCAGCTCGAGGGCGATCCGGCGCTCGCGCGCGAGCTCGAGCGCGTGGTGGGCCGCCGCCAGCCCCGTGATCCCCCCGCCGACGACGACCAGCCTCATGGCGCGCCCCGCACCAGGTCTCCGAGCATCGCGATAAAGGTTGGATGGTCGTTCACTGCGACCGCTCGATGGAGCGCCATGCCGTGTGCGCGCGCGATCGCCTGCGCCTCGACGTCCAGATCGTACAGAAGCTCGACGTGATCCGAGACGAACCCGATGGGCACTACGACCGCGTGGCGCTCGCCGTCCGCGGCGAGCCGCGTCAGGACATCGGCGATGTCGGGCTCGAGCCACGGCTCTTGCGCGCCGCCGCTCCGGCTCTGATAGGCGAGCGACCAGCGCGCGTGGCCGAGGCGTTCGGCGACGGCCCGCGCCGCCGTCGTCAGATCGCCGACGTACGGCGACCCGTCGGCCATGACAACCGGAACGCTGTGGGCCGTGAACACGAGCGGCGACCACGCCTGCTCGGTCGGAGGGATCTCGTCGAGCGCCGCACGCGCGCGGTCGGCGACGGCCTCGACGAAGCCCGGGTGGTCGTACCACGCGCGGGCGAAGGTGACCTCGGGCGCGCCGCGCACCTTCGCGCGCGCGTCGGCGACGTCCCGCTGATACCGCTCCCACGACGCGTCACTCCGGAGCGGCGACAGGATGATCCCGAGCGCGCGCCTGACGCCCTTCGCGGTCATGTCGGCGAGCGTCTCGTGGAGGAACGGGTGCCAGTTGCGCATACCGACGAACACCGGCAGCGGCACGCCGCTCCGCACGAGGTGCCCCTCGAGCCCGCGTGCCTGAGCGAGCGTGAGCGCGCCGAGCGGCGAGCAGCCCCCGGGCATCCGCTCGTAGTGGCGCGCCACCTCCTCGAGGCGCTCGGGCGGGACGCGCCGCCCGCGCGCGACGATCTCGAGGAAGGGTCGGATTTCGTCGGGCGCCGTGGGGCCGCCGAACGCGATCAGGAGGACCGCGTCGATGGCAGCCGCCGGACTCACCGGACCCTACGGTCCGACAGGTCGTGGACGATGTCCACGAGCGCCCGGACGTGCTCGACGGGCGTCCCGGGCAAGACGCCGTGTCCGAGATTGAAGATGTGGCCCGGCCGGTTGGCCGCGCGGTCGAGGATGTCTTTCACGCGTTGGCGGATGTACGGAGGCTTGGCGAGGAGCACCGCCGGGTCGAGGTTCCCCTGCACCGCGACGTCGTGGCCGAGGCTCGCCCAGGCGGTGTCGAGGTCCACTCGCCAGTCCAATGCAATGACGTCGCCGCCCGCCGCGCGCATCAGCGGCAGCAGCGCCGCGGTCCCGGTCCCGAAGTGGATGACGGGCGCGCTGGGTGTCAGCGCGCGAATCAGCGCGTGCGTGTGCGGCTGGACGAACGTGCGGTAATCATCGGCGGCCAGCACACCCACCCAGGAGTCGAAGATTTGCACGGCGTCGGCGCCGGCCGCGATCTGGCCGTTCAAATAGCGCGCGGTCGCGGTCGCCAGGATCTCCATCAGGTGGTGCCACGCCTCGGGCTCCTCGTACATGAGGCGCTTGACGTGGAGGTAGTCGCGCGAGGGACCGCCCTCGACGAGGTACGACGCGACCGTGAACGGCGCGCCCGCGAAGCCGATGAGCGGCGCTCGGCCCGCGAGCGCCCGCTTCACGCGTCCGACTGTCTCGAAGACGAACGGGACCGCGGCGTCCACGTCGATCGGCGCGAGGCGCCTGATCTGTGCCTCGTCGCGCAGGGGGCGCCGGATGAGGGGGCCCTCGCCCCGGGCGAACTCGAGCCCGACGTCGAGCGGCTCGACGATCAGGAGAATATCGGCGAACAGGATCGCGGCATCGACGCCCAGACGGTCGACGGGCTGGAGCGTCACTTCCGCCGCGGCCTCGGGGTTCCGGCAGAGCTCGAGGAACCCGAACCGCTCTCGCATCGCACGGTACTCCGGCAGGTAGCGGCCCGCCTGGCGCATGAGCCAGACGGGGGTGTACGGCACCGGCGCGCGGCGCGCGGCGCGCAGGAGCGGAGCATCTGGAAGTGACACGCAAGAGAGCTTATCATCTGGCCCTATGCCATACATCTCAGGCAAGCAGGCGTTCCTCGAGCTCCTCAAGCAGGAAGGCGTCTCCGTGATGTTCGGCAACCCCGGGACCACCGAGCTCCCGCTGATGGACGGGCTCGCGCGCGAGCCCGCGATCCACTACGTGCTGGCGCTCCAGGAAGCGGTCGCCATCGCGATGGCGGACGGCTACGCCCAGGCGTCGGGCGGGCTCGCCGCGGCGAACGTCCACGTCTCGCCGGGTCTGGGCAACGCGATGGGGATGCTGTACGACGCGATGAAGTCCGGCGCCCCGCTCCTCCTGACCGCGGGGCAGCACGACCAGAGCTTCACGGTCACCGAGCCGATTCTCTGGGCCGACTTGCCGCCGATCGCCCAGCCCTTCGTGAAGTGGTCCACGGAGGCGCGGCGCCTCGAGGACCTCCCGCGGATCGTGCACCGCGCGGCGAAGACCGCGCTCACGCATCCGACGGGGCCCGTCTTCCTCTCGCTCCCGGTCGACGTCCTGAACTCCGAGCGCGACCTCGACCTCACGGCGCCCACGCGCGTGGCCCGGCGGATCGTCGGCGACCGCGGGGCGATCGCCGAGGCGGCTCGGCTCCTCGCGAACGCCGAGCGCCCGCTCCTGGTCGCCGGCGACGCGGTCGCCCACGGCGACGCCCTCGCGGAGCTGGTGGAGCTGGCGGAGCTGCTCGGCGCTCCGGTGATGACCGAGGGCGTCGCGTCGACCTGTAGCTTCCCCTTCACGCATCCGCTCTACTCGGGGTCCATGCCGCGGCTCGGGCCGCCGATCCGCGCCCTCCTGATGCGCCACGACCTGCTCTTCTCGGTGGGCGGCGACCTCTTTACGCTCTCGCTGCCCGACGACGTGGACCCGATGCCGCCGGGAATCACGATCGTCCATCTCGACGTCAACCCATGGGAGCTCGGCAAGAACTACCCCGCCGCCGTGGCGATCCAGGGCGACCCCAAGGCGACGCTCCCCGAGCTCGGCGAGGCGGTCCGGCGCCTCACGAGCAAAGAGGGCCACCCGGACGCGCCCCGGCGCCGGGGCGCGGTGCGCGCCGCCTGGGAGAGCGAGCGCGCAGAGCTCGCGCGGCGCGCCGAGGCGGAGGCTGCGCGGGTACCGATCCAGCCGCTCACGCTCGTCCACGAGCTCGCGAGGCGCGCGCCGGCGAACGCCGTGATCGTGGACGAGTCGATCTCCTCCGCGCAGGGCGTGCGCCACTTCTTCGGCTGCGCCGACGCGAAGAGCTTCTTCGGCATTCGCGGCGGCGGCATCGGCTGGGGGCTTCCGGCCGCGCTCGGTGTGAAGCTCGCGCTCCGGGACCGGCCGGTCCTCGCGCTCGTCGGCGACGGCAGCGCCATGTACACGAACCAGGCCCTCTGGACCGCCGCCCGCGAGTCGCTTGCGGTCGTCTACGTCATCTTCAACAACGCGTCGTACCGGATCCTCAAGCAGCGCACGCGCGCGCTCAAGGGCTTCTCCGCCGAGGACGACCGGTACGTCGGGATGGACCTCGAGCCGCTCATCGACTTCGTCGGCATGGCGCGGGCGCTCGGCGTCCCGGGGGAGCGTGTGGAGAAGACGCCGGAGATCGCCCCCGCGATCGGTCGGGCGTTTGCCAGCGGCGGCCCGTACCTGGTCGACGTCCGCATCGACCCCGCGTTCAAGTGAGGTCTCTCGTCGTGGCCGCTCGACCCGCCCCCTGAGGGGGGGTCTGAACGAGGAGGCGTCCCATGAAACCGTTCGCGCTCGCCCGATGGCGGTTCACCAACTGCTGCGGTCACAGCTGGGGACACCCGACGACGCCGCACACGCCCGAGGGCACGCCGGACGGCGGGAGCCGTCGCGACTTTCTCAAGACCGCGGCCGCCGGCGTCGCCGGCCTGGCCGCGTTCGGGAGCCTGCCGGCGAAGACAGCCGCACAGGTCCGCGTCTTCCCGCCCCCGCCCCCGGCCGTCAGCCCGATCGAGGGGCTGATCGACTTCCACAACCACTGCGCCCCGGACGTCTTCGGGCGGGCGGTGGACGACGACGAGATGGCGCAGCTCTACATGGCCCGCAAGATGGAGGCCGTCGTCCTCAAGAACCACGTGGCGCTCACCGCCGATCGCGCGTGGCTCGTTCGCAAGCACAACCCCGGCATCAAGGCGTTCGGCGGGATCACGCTGAACGGCGCCGCGGGCGGTCTCAACCCCGAGGCCGTCCAGTGGATGTGGCGGATGCAGGGTGGCTACGGCCGGATCGTCTGGCTGCCGACCTTCGACGCCGACAACCACGTCAAACACTTCAAGGACGCCCCCGAGGGCATCAAGGTCGTCGGCGCCGACGGCAGAGCGTTGCCCGCGCTCCGCGAGATCGCCAAGATCTGCGCCCAGCAGAAGCTCGTCCTCTGCACGGGCCACGCCTCGCCGACCGAGGTGCTCGCGATCGTCGAGGCGGCACGCGACGCCGGCTGCGACCGCGTCGTCGTCACCCACGCGGAGTTCGACGTCGTGAACATGAGCGTCGAGCAGATGAAGAAGGCCGCGGCGATGGGGGCGAAGCTGGAAGTCGACGCGATGGGGCCGCTCATGGGGCCGCAGGCCCACCTTGCCTGGATGCGCCACTGGCGCCAGGTGACCTACAAGGAATCGGCGGGCCACATTGCGGCCGTCGGCGCCGAGAACTTCATCCTCGGCACGGACCTCGGCCAGACGGGCAACCCGTCGCAGCCCGACGGCTACGCGATGCTCGTCGCCGGCCTCATCGCCGAGGGCATCACGAAGGACCAGATCAAGACCATGGGGCGCGAGGTTCCGGGCAAGCTCCTGATGGGCTGAGCGCCGGCCCAGGAGCCTTCCATGGCGATGACGTTCGGGATCCACATCGGACACATGGGCGGGCCGCTCGAGGAGATGCGCCGCCTCTGGCGCTTCGCCGACACGATGGGCTTCGACTGGTTCTCCGTTTCCGACCACTTCCAGGAGTCTCCGCCCCGCGGCGGCGATCTCGACTGCTACGAGGCGATCGCCACGCTGACGGCGGCCGCCGTGGACACGAAGCGCGTCCGGCTCGGGGCCCTCGTCTACTGCGTCGCCTACAGGAATCCCGGGCTTCACGCGAAGTCGCTCACCACGATCGACCATCTCTCCGGCGGCCGCGTCGACTGCGGCCTCGGCGCCGGCTGGCACGAGATCGAGGCCAGGGCCTTCGGCTACGAGTTCCCGCGCATCGGGGTCCGTGAGGACATGCTGGAGGAATACGCGCAGTGCATGCGCCTGCTCTTCGACCCGAAGGGACGCCGCGCGAACTTCCACGGCACGCACTTCCGGCTCGAGAACGCGCCGAACAATCCGAAGCCGCTCCAGCCCCGCGTGCCCATCTGGATCGGCGGCCGGGGCGAGAAGCGGACGCTCCGAGCGGCCGCGCGCTACGCCGACGGCTGGAACGCGCCCTACATCGGCCCCGAGGAGTGGATCGCGAAGGGCAAGGTGCTGGACCAGTGGTGCGAGAAGGAGGGGCGCGACCCGAAGACCATCTTGAGGACCGTCAACCTCGGCTTCTACCTGGGCGCGGACGCCCAGGGGGCTCTGCGCGGAGAAGAGATCTTTCGGCAGCACTGGGGCGCCCAGGGCGACGAGCGCTCGGGCTGGCTGCGGGGCACCCCGACGCAGGCCAGGGAGATGGTCGCCGCCTTCCGCGACGCCGGCTGCGCCCGTGTCAACATCGCTTTCCGCGACGGCCCCTACGACTGGGACGCGCTCCACGCCTTCGCCGAGGAAATCGTCGCGCCATTCAGGTAGTCTCTCTCCCGGCATGCGCCCCGTCCCGTTACGCGCCGTCGCCGCGCTCTTCCTCGAGCGGCAGCACCTCGCCCGCCCCCGTGCGGCCGCGCTCACCGCCCGGCGCCTCGGCCGCTTCGTCGAAGACGTGGGCGGGCTCCAGCTGGACTCCATCAACGTCCTCGAGAGAGCGCACTACCTCACGGTGTGGAGCCGCTTCGGCGCGTACGACCGCGCGCGGCTCGACCGGCTCGCCTACCGGCGCCGGCTCCTGTTCGAGTACTGGGCGCATGCCGCGTGTCTCGTGCCGACCTCGATGCTGCCGTGGTGGCGGCGCGCCATGCTCGACTATCGTGTCCGGCACACCGGCTGGTCCGACTGGCTCCGCCGGAACGCGCAGGTGCTGGGCCGGGTGAAGGCGGCCGTCGAGCGCAACGGGCCGATGGGCAACGCTGACTTCGACGGACGCCGTCCACCCGGCGGCGGCGGATGGTGGTCGTGGCGGCCCGTCCAGCACGCCCTGCATTACTTATGGATGACGGGCGCGCTCACCGTCCACTCGCGGTGGCACTTCCAGAAGCGCTTCGACCTCCTCGAGCGCGCGATGCCGGACGCGTTCGGCGTCGAGGCGGTCTCGGCCGAGGAGTTCCAGCGCTGGCACCTGGAGCGCTCGCTCCACGCCATGGGCGCGGCGACCGAGGCGGACCTGAGTCGCTACCTGACCTTCCCTCGCTTCGGGCCGGGGGCGCGCCGGGCCACGCTCCGCTCCATGCACGAGCGGGGCGAGGTCACGGAGATCGAGGTGGACGGCACGCCAGGGCGATGGCTCGCGCTGACCCGTGACCTGCCCGCGCTCGCCCGCGCGGGGCGGGCGCCCGCGCCGTCGCACGGGACGACGCTGCTGTCGCCCTTCGACTCGCTCCTGTGGCATCGCGGCCGGGCGGCGCGCGTGTTCGGGTTCGACTACCGGATCGAGGTCTACACGCCAGGGCCCAAGCGCGTGCACGGTTACTACGTGCTGCCGATCCTCCATCACGGTCATCTCATCGGCCGCCTCGACGCCAAGGCCCATCGCGGCGAGCGCCGGCTGGAGGTTCGCCACGTGCACTTCGAGCCCTGGTTCGCGTCGGCGCAGGTGTCGCCGGCCGGGTGGGGCCGCGTCGACCAGGACGAGGCGCTGGCCGGGCTCGCGGAGGCGCTGGGCTCCCTGGCCGCCTTCGTGGGCGCTGCCGAGGTGGAGATCGGTCGCGTGACGCCGCGGCGGCTACGGGCGCCACTCGTGCGAAGGCTGCATGGTGCGGTGACGGCCGTCAGCTGAACCGAGGCCGGATTCCTGCTACCATCCAGCTACCCTAGCTCCGAGAGGGGCGCCCATGGACAAGGAAGGTAGCCAGCTCATCCGCGGGCTCGAGGGCGTCGTCGCCGCCGAGACCCAGCTCTGCGACCTCGACGGCAAGAACGGCCGCCTGGCCTACCGCGGCTACGACATCGCCGACCTCGCGCGCCAGGCGAGCTTCGAGGAGGTCGCCCACCTGCTCTGGCGCGGCGACCTGCCGACCGCGGCGGAGCTCGACCGCACGACGGTCGCGCTCATCGCGGCGCGGGACATTCCGCGCGAGCTCGTCGAGGCGTTCCGCCTCATGCCGAACGACACCGATCCGATGCGCGCGCTCCAGGCGGCGGTGGCGCTCCTCGGCATGCGCGACCCGGACGCGGCCGACAACTCACACGAGGCGAACCTCCGGAAAGCCGTGCGGCTCACGAGCCAGATCGCGACGGCGATCTGCGCCCACCACCGAGTCCGGAGCGGCCAGTCGCCGATCCCCGCCGCGCCGGACCTCGGGCACGCCGCGAACTTCCTCTACATGCTCACGGGCCGGCGCGCGTCCACCGTGACGGCCAAGGCCTTCGACGCCAGCCTCACCCTCTACGCCGAGCACGAGCTGAACGCCTCGACCTTCACGACGCGCGTGATCGTCTCGACGCAGTCGGACATGCACTCGGCCGTCGCGGGCGGCGTGGGGGCCCTCAAGGGTCCGCTCCACGGGGGCGCCGGCGAGGCGGTCATGCGCACGCTCATGGAGATCGGCGAGGTCGCGAACGTGGAGAGGTTCGCCGAGGAGGCGATCGCCACCAAGCGGCGTCTGATGGGCTTCGGCCATCGGGTCTACAAGGCGGGCGACCCGCGGGCGGCGATCCTGCGCGGCATGGCCGAGGAGGCGTGTCGCCAGTCGGGCCAGTTCAAGTGGTACGAGATGGCCGTCAAGCTCCACGCACGCATCAACGCGGCGAAGGGACTGATCCCCAACGTGGACTTCTACTCGGCGCCCCTCTTCTACTCGCTCGGCATCCCCGTGGACCTCTTCACGCCGGTGATCGCGGCGGGACGGATCGCGGGCTGGACGGCGAACATCATCGAGCAGCACGACGACAACCGCCTCATCCGGCCGCGCGGCGAGTACGTCGGCCCGAAGCGGCGCGCGTTCGTGTCGGTGGAGAAGCGTGCCTGACGCAGGCCACCCAGACCGCCCGCGTGGAATGAAGACCGACATGCGGAACGCAACCGGTTTGTGCCTCGTCTCGGGCCACCTACCGAATGCACCGGCCTTGCGGCCCCCGCTACAGTGAACCGAAGCCTCACCCGGAAGCTCATCGAATCGCACCTCGCCTCGGGCAAGCCCGTCGCCGGCGAGGAGATCGGTCTGGCCGTGGACCAGGCGCTCCTCACCGACACGAACGGCACGATGGCGTGGCTCCAGTTCGAGGCCATGGGCTTCCCGCGCGTCGTGCCGCCGTGCGTCGTCACCTACATCGACCACAACGTCTACCAGGTGGACTCGCGCAACTCCGACGACCACCGCTACCTCCAGACCGCCGCGCGCCGCTACGGAGCGATCTTCTCCAAGCCCGGCAACGGCATCTGCCACCAGGTGCACCTCGAGAGCTTCTCGGTGCCCGGGCAGACGCTGCTCGGCACCGACAGCCACACCCCGCTCTGCGGCGCCGCCGGCATGCTGGCGATCGGCGCGGGCGGCCTCGACGTCGCCGTCGCGCTGGGCGGCGGCCCGTACTCCTTCACGATGCCCGAGGTCGTCAACGTGTGGCTCACGGGCGAGCTCCAGCCGTGGGTCACGGCGAAGGACGTGATCATGGAGCTCCTCCGCCGGCTGAGCGTGCGTGGCGGCGCCGGGAAGATCTTCGAGTACGCGGGGCCCGGGGTGGCCTCGCTCTCGCTCCCGCAGCGGATGACCCTCGCCAACATGGGCGCCGAGCTCGGGCTGACGACGAGCGTCTTCCCGTCGGACGCGGTCACCCGCGACTACTTCCGCCGCCTCCACCGGAAGCACGCGTGGACTCCGCAGGCGGCGGACGATCACGCCGAGTACGACGATCGCTTCGAGCTCGACCTCGCCGTGGTCACGCCCCTCGTCGCGCTGCCCGGCTCGCCCGACCGCGTGGTGCCCGTCGGAGAGGTCGAGGGGACGAAGATCGAGCAGGTGATGGTGGGCTCCTGCACGAACGGCTCGTGGGAGGACATGTGGGCGGTGACTCAGGTGCTCCAGGGTCGACACGTGCACCCCGACGTCTCGTTCGTCCTGTTCCCCGGGAGCCACCGCATCCTCGAGACCATGGCGCGCGAGGGGTTGCTCGCCGACCTCCTCGCCTCTGGTGCCTTGATCTCCGAGCCGACGTGCGGCGCGTGCGCGGGCATCGGCCATGTGCCGGCGGCCGGCACCAAGAGTCTTCGCGCGTTCAACCGCAACTTCCCGGGCCGGAGCGGCGTGAAGGGCGACGAGATCTACCTCTGCTCGTCGGTCACCGCGGCGGCCTCCGCGCTGACGGGTGCGATCACCGATCCGCGGACGGCGGGCGCGCCGGCCTCCCTCTATCTGCCCGAGAGCTTCGCCGCGTCGAGCGCCGGGCTCGTCACGCCGGACGGGACGGGCGACGTCGTTCGAGGGCCGAATATCAAATCGGTGCCGCTGGGTGAGCCGGTTGCCGAGGCGCTTGACGCTCCCGTGCTGCTGAAGCTCGGCGACAAGGTCTCGACGGACGACATCTCTCCCGCCGGCGCCGCGGTGCTGGTCTTCCGCTCCAACATCCCGGCGATCGCCGAGTTCTGCTTCAAGTACGTCGACCCGGAGTTCGCGGCTCGAGCGCGCGCCGCCGGCAGCGGGATCGTCGTCGCGGGCGAGCTCTACGGCCAGGGGTCGTCGCGTGAGGCCGCGGCGATCGGCCCGATGTACCTCGGCGTGCGCGCCGTGCTCGCCAAGTCGTTCGCGCGGATTCACCGGGCGAACTTGATCAACTGGGGCGTCGTGCCGCTCACGTTCGACGATCCGTCCGCGTACGACGCGCTCGAGCGCGACGACCGGCTGCGCCTCGACGGCCTGCGGGCCGCGCTCGCCTCCGGCGACCGCGTCAGCGTCCTCGACACGCGCCTGGGCCGGCGCTTCTCGGCCTCGTGCGTGCTGACGACGCGCGAGCGCGACATCCTCCTCGCGGGTGGGCTCCTCGCCCAGACGTCCCGCACGCGCGCACCCGAGGCAGGCCACCCACGGTCCGCGCCGGCCTCGGGCACGCCGGTGGAATGAGAAGCGACGTGGAGCACGGAGCCGGATCGCACCTCGTCTCAGGCCACCCACGGAGTGCCGCGGCCGCGCGGAGCCCGCTCCAATGACCCAGCGCCGGATCCGCGCCGTCTACATGCGGGGCGGGACGAGCCGCTGCCTCGTCTTCCACGCGTCCGACTTGCCGGGCGCGGGCGCCGAGCGCGACCGTGTCCTCCTCGCGGCGCTCGGGAGTCCCGATCCGTACGGCCGCCAGCTCGACGGGCTGGGCGGTGGCATCTCGTCCCTGTCCAAGGCGTGCATCATCGGCCCGCCGTCCAGCCCCGGCGCCGACGTGGACTACACCTTCGCGCAGGTCGAGGTGACGACCCCCCTCGTGGACTACAAGGGCAACTGCGGCAACTGCTCCTCGGCCGTCGGCCCCTTCGCCATCGACGAGCGTCTCGTGCCGGCGGTCGAGGGCGAGACACGCGTCCGCATCCACAACACCAACACGCGGAAGCTCATCGTCGCCCATGTCCCGGTGAAGGGCGGCGAGGCCGCGGTGGCGGGCGATTTCGAGCTTGCTGGCGTGTCAGGCCACGGCGCCCGGATCGCGCTCGACTTCCTCGACCCGGGCGGCGCGGGCAGCGGGCGCCTCCTGCCGACGGGGAATCCGCGCGACGTGGTGGACGGCGTCGAGGCCTCGCTCGTCGACGCGACGAACCCGGTCGTCTTCGTCCGCGCCAAAGACCTCGGCCTCGCCGGGACCGAGACGCCGCAGGCGATCGACGCCGACCGTTCCCTGGCGGCCCGGCTCGAGGCGATCCGCGTCGAGGCGGCGCAGCGCATGGGGATGGAGGGCAGCTCCGCCGTGCCCAAGGTCGCGGTCGTCGCGTCGCCGGCGGACTTCACGGGCCTCGACGGCGCGCGCTACCGGCTCGACCAGGTCGACCTCGTCGCGCGGGTGATCTCGATGGGCAACTGCCACCGCGCGTTCGCCCTGACCGCCGCGATGTGCCTCGCAGTCGCCGCGCGCATCGCGGGGACTGTGGTCCATGAGTGTGCCGGCCCGACGAACGGCGATGTCCGGCTTGGGCACCCGTCGGGGGTTCTGCCGATCGACGCCCTGGTGCGCGTCCACGACGGGGCGCCCTGGGCCGAGCGGGTGACCGTCTACCGGACCGCGCGCCGGCTCATGGAGGGCTTCGTCCGCGTCCCCTGATACCCCCCTGTTAACCGGCGTCCTGACCGTTGAGTTCCGCGGTTGGATCCCCGGCAAGCGCAGGTCGGCTCGCTGCTCCCGAGCCCGCCGGCCGAAGGCGCGGTGACCGGGCGTGGAGAGCGGGGCTACGTTTCCGAAAAATCAGACCATTTTGTGTTGCGTTGCCTGGCTCTTTCGGATAGTGGGTTGACATGGCCGGGCGCGACGTCCTGATCGTTGATGATGACCGTCAAGTCCGCGACGTGCTCCGCCAGATCTTCCTCGCTGCCGGCTACAAGTGCGTACTGGCCAAAGACGGGGACGAAGGGCTGCAGGTGTTCAAGGCGGGACGCCCGCCGCTCGTGGTGACCGACCTGAAGATGCCGGGCATCACGGGCATCGAGCTCCTCCAGCAGGTGCGGGCCGTTGACGACGACGTCGCCGTGATCGTGCTGACCGACGCCGCCGACGTGAAGACCGCCATCGCGAGCCTGAAGCTCGGCGCGCACGCCTTCCTCATGAAGCCGATCAACGTGGACGAGCTCCTCATCGCCACCGAGCGCGCGCTGGAGCGCCGTCAGCTCCTGATCGAGCGCTGCGAGCACCAGAAGGCCTACGGGCAACGCCAGGAGACGACGCTGGGGCGGGCTGACGTGGTGCAGCGCGACGTCCTGATCGTCGAGGAGGAGCCGGGTATCCGCAGCCTGCTCCAGCAGATCTTCCTCGCTGCCGGCTATAAATGCCTGCTGGCCGGTGACGGGGGCGAAGGGCTCAAACTGTTCCGGCGATCACGACCGGCGCTCGTCGTCACCGACCTCAGGATGCCGATGGTGACGGGCGGTGAGCAGGTGCCCAGCGCGGGCATCGAGCTGCTCAAGCAGGTCCGCCAGGAGGATCCGGACGCGGCCGTCATTGTCGAGAGCGGCGCGGCCGACGTGAGGAGCGAGATCGCGTGCCTGAAGAGTGGCGCGTACGCCTACATCATGAAACCCATCATCATGGACGAGCTGCTGATCGCCGCTGAGCGAGCCCTCGAACGGCGCCAGCTCCTGATCGAGCGCCGCCAGCGTGAGGAGGGAGTCTAGTTCCCACCGCTGGCCGTCGCTTCGACGGCGGGCCGGGGCTCCCGGAGCCGCTCCCGCCCGGCCGCTGGATCAGTCAACCGCCGCAGCGTTCCCGGCCGGTCGTCGACGGGTCGTTCATCTTCCCGTGAGCCGGCTGTACCTCTCGACGGCGAAGGCTGAGATCGCGCGACGGCGGGCGCTGATTCCGAAGGGCCCGGTCGTCGAGGCGTGGCCCGACCTCGTCGAGGCCGGCGCGCTCTGGCTCGGCGACGAGTCGAAGGCGCTCCTCGAGCGAGACGGTGCGCCGCTCCCGGTGAGACTCGCCCTGCCCGCCGACCGTGTGGCCGTCTATTACGGTCCGCAGCTCTCCGACGTCGAGTCGCTTCCGCGCGAGGAGTCGCTGCGGGCGCGGGTCGTCTCCGGGCGCGGGATCGCCGCGGCGTGGATCACGCTCGACCGCTTCGGCCAGGTGAAGGCCTACGAGCCCCAGTCGCCCGCCGACCCGGTCTTCAATCTCCGGCGGGTCGGCGGTGGCAAGGGACATCTCTGGCGGCTCTTCCGAACGAAGGCGGAGGCGATCGTCTACATGGTCGAGTCCTACGGCCGGGAGTCGGAGGGCGCCGAGTGGGCGCGCGCCCTCGGGATCGAAAGCTTCGAGGACCTCGTCACACGCTACAGTAGCGCCCTCGGCGAACCTCCCCCATGACCACGGCGCTCGACACGCGGGCCGCGCGGGATCGGCGGGACTGGTTCTACCGGCTCGTCCGCGCGACCGCCCGCTTCTGGCTCTGGTTCTTCTTCAAGTCCGTGGACGTGCGCCACCCCGAGCGGGTGCCCGACGCAGGTCCCGTGCTCCTCTGCATCAACCACCCAAACAACTTCATCGACTCGCTGCTGGTCGGCGCCGCCGTCGGGCGGAAGGTCCACTACCTCGCCACCGCCGGGCTCTTCCGTCGCCGGCTCGTCGCGCGGTTCCTCCGGGCCTGCGGGGCGATCTCCGTCTACCGCCGGCAGGACGATCCACGCACCTGTCGTCGGCCACCCACGGTTGGCGCCGGCCTGGCGGACCCCGCTACAACGGAGAAGAACGCCGACACGTTCGCGGCGTGCGCCGCGGCGCTCGCCGAGGGCCGCGTCATCGCGATCTACCCGGAGGGGACGACGCACGCGGAGGCGCGCGTCCAGCGCATCAAGACGGGTGCGGCGCGCATCGCGCTCGCGTACGAGGCCGAGCGCCCGGGCGAGCTCCGCCTGGTTCCGGTCGGGCTCACGTTCGACGCGCGCAAGTCGTTCCGCGGGCGCGTGCTCGTCTCGTTCGGCCCGCCCGTGCCGGTGGCGCCGTACCGCGACGCCTACCGTCAGGATCCGGTGACGGCCGTGGAGGCGCTCACGACCGCGATCCAGTGGGCGATGGAGGCCGAGGTGGTGCACATCGCCCGGATCGACTCGACCCAGCTCGTGCGCGCCGTCGAGGGGCTCTACCGCGACGAGCTCGCGCGCGAGCTCGCGGAGGCAGGCGGGGTCCCGCGCGGGCGGATCGACCCGATCCGCCTCTCGCGGGCCATCGTGGACGCGGTGGGCCACTTCAGGGCGCGCGATCCGGAGCGCGTCGAGCGGCTCTGGCAGCGGATCGAGGGCTACCGCGCCCTGCTCGCGGAGTACCACGTCAAGGACGAAGCGGTGCGGGCGCGGCTCGAGCCCGAGCGGCGCGCGCGGCGGATCCGGCTGGGCTGGCAAGCCGTCGTCGGCCTTCCCCTCTTCGCGTACGGCGCCTCGGTGAACTTTCTCCCGTACTGGATCCCGCGCTGGACGGCGCGCCGGATGGCGCGGAAGGAGACGGACTACGCGACGTGGCGATTCCTCGCGTCGGTGGTCGCGTATCCGACCTTCTGGGGGATCGAGGTCTGGCTGGTCGCCCGGGTCTTCGGCGCGGCGTGGGCACTGGCCTTCGCGCTGTCGCTCCCGATCTCGGGCGCCGTCGCCTACCGGTACTGGGTGGGCGCCGGCCGCCTCACGGGGCGCCTCCGATTCAACGTCTTGGCGCTCACACGCGAGCACGCCGCCCGGCGTCTCACGGCCGAGCGGCAGGCGATCCTCACCGAGCTCGAGCACGCCAAGGCCGAGTATCTGGCCGACACGAAGGGGAGCCCGTTTTGAGCGTTCGCCGGCTCGAGGAGATGTCGTCGCCGGCGCTCGACGCGCTCGACCGCACGCGGACCGTGATCGTCCTGACCGTGAGTCCGCTCGAGGAGCACGGCCCGCACCTGCCCCTCGGCGTGGACGCGATCGCCGCCCGCCACTTCGCGGAGTCCATCGCCGCGCGGTTGGTGGCGGCCCGCCCGGGCTGGACGGTCGTGCTGGCGCCGACGCTCCACCTCGGCTCCTTCACCTTCGACGCCCCGGGGACGGTGAGCGTGCGCCAGCGGGTCGTGCGCGACGCGCTCGTGGACTACGGCGTGTCGCTCGCCCGCGCCGGCTTCCGCTATATCCTCGTCGCGAACGGGCACGCCGGGCCGGGCCATCTCGCGGCGCTCGACGAGGCGGCCGCTACCGTGTCCCGCCGGTACGGGATCTCGATGGCGTCTTTCACGGGCCACCTCGCGTGGCAGTTCCTGCGTGGCCGCTACCTCGACAAGATCGGAGCGGCGCTCGGCCGCCCGCTCTCCGACGCGGAGCGGCAGGCGTTCGCCGAGGACGCGCACGGCGGCTGGTGGGAGACCTCGCTGATGCTGCTCGTGCGCCCCGATCTCGTCGATGGGGCCTACCGGACGCTCCCACCCGCGCGCTACCCGCTCGCGGCGCGCGTGCTCCCGAACTACCCGCTGAGGAATGGCGGCCTGGGCTACGTCGGCCATCCCGCGCTGGCCGATCCGGACTTCGCCAAGGCGACGACCGAGGTCCTGATCGCCGAGACGATGGCGCTGGTCGAGGGGCTCCTCGACGGCCGGATCCGTCCCGGCGACCGACGCTCGCCGTTCTTCGCGCTCCCGCTCTTTCGCACCGACTTCTGGCCCCTCGCGACGACGGCGCTGGCGCTGATCGCAGCGGGGGCGATCGCCTGGCTATGGAGGAAAACCGAGAGATGAACGGAGCCGAGTCGCACCTCGTCTCAGGCCACCCACGGAGTGCGCCGGCCTCACGGCCCCCGCTCCAATGATCGACCTCGACGTAAAGGACGGCGTGGCGTGGCTCCGCCTCAACCGTCCCAGGTCGCTGAACGCGCTCGACCGCCCCCTGACGGGAGCCCTCGAGGACACGCTCCCGCGAGTGGCCGCGATGGACGACGTCACGGTCCTCGTCGTCGCCGGCCGCGGGCGCGCCTTCTGCGCCGGCAACGACATCGCCGAGATGGCGACGCTCACCGGGGACGAGGCGGAGGCGCTGGCGACCCGCCAGGCCGCCCTCCTCGCCCGCTTCGCCGACCTGCCGCAGGTGACGATCGCCGCGATCGACGGCTGGGCGCTCGGCGGCGGCCTCATGCTCGCCGTGGCGCAGGACCTCCGTGTGGCCTCCGACCGCGCACGCTTCGGCCTCCCCGAAGTCACGCTCGGTTTCAACCCCGCCTACGGCATCGCACGGCTCCTCGACGTCGTGGCCGGAGGCTGGGCGTGCGAGCTCCTGCTGACCGCCCGGACGATCCACGCGAGCGAAGCGCTCCGCATGGGCCTCGTCAACCGCGTCGTCGCGCCGCCGACGCTCGAGGCGAGCGTCGCCGCGCTGGCGGCGGACATCGCACGCGCCCCGCGGACGGGTCTCGCCGCGACGAAGGCAATCGTCGCGGCGATCCGAAGGGGCGAGCGGGCGCGCGGCCCCGAGGCGTACGGCGCCGCGCTCCGCACGAGCCCGGAGGCGCGCGCACGAATCCGCGCATTCGTGGAGCGGAAGCGGAAGGCGGACGGCTGAGACGGGCGGCGCGGCGCGGGGGCCGTTACGTCTTCGTCCGGTGCATCTCGGCGTCGGCCTCGCGGAGCAGCTCGTCGGGCGTGTCCGGAGGCGACGCGCTGTAGGCGACTCCGACGCTGCAGCGGACGTGGTCCACCGGCAGGCCGCGCTTGCCCGCCAGCTGCGCGATCCGGTCGCGCACACGCGCCGTCACGATGTCGGCCGCGCTGGGCCCCGCGTCGGGGAAGAAGACCGCGAACTCGTCGCTCCCGTGGCGTGCGACGAGGTCGGTGGTACGCGTCGCCTCGATGAGCGCGTCGGCCACGGCGCGCAGGACGTCGTCGCCGACGCCGTAGCCGAAGCGGTCGTTGATCGCCCTCAACTGGACCACGTCGAGCACGAGCATGAGCGCGCCGGTGCCCCGCCGGCGGGCCACGGCGGCGAGGCGACGGTACTGGTCGTCGAACGCGCGCCGGCTCGCGAGCCCGGTCACCGGGTCGGGCGCGTACCGGGACAGCCGACGGTCGGTCTCGGCGAGCCGCCCGGCCACCGTGCGCAGCAGGGCCAGCGCGAGCCCCACGGAGGTCTGAAGCACGCGCAGAAAGTCGTTCTGGTTGAGCACGAGGCAGTGCGTCCGCTCGGTCGCCACGACCGTCGCCGAGCGCGCCCGGTTGCGAATGACGGCGAGCTCACCCAGGATCTCACCCTCGCCGAACTCGCTCAGGATCACCTCGGCGGGGCTGCTGGGGGTGGTCTCGAGCGCCCGCGCGCGACCCGAGAGGATCACGAAGAGACGGTCGGGCGGATCGCTCTCCTGGAGGATCGAGTGACCCGCCGCGAAGACTTCCTCGGACGCCTGCGCCAGCAGCAGCTCGCGCTCCTCGTTCGTGAGTGACCCGAAGAGCGGCACCGACGCGAGCAGGCCCGCGTAGCGCGACCGGCGGTCGGCATCCTCGGCCGGGACCGGCCGTGGGCCGCGGGAAGCGTCGGCGGCCGCCAGCGTGCGCGAGAGCCAGGCGCGGACTCGCGCCCGCAGCATCGGTGGGCTGAAGGGCCGGGCGAGGTAGTCGGTGGACGACGCCTCGCCCCAGCCGACGACGTCGGCCGCCCCGGAGCCGTCGGCGAGAACGACGACGGGGAGGTTCCCCCGCCCGAGGCGCGCGCGCAGCGTGGCGAGCTCGCTCTCGCTCGCGAGCAGCTCACGGTCGATGATCGCGAGGTCCGGCCGGAGCTCGGACCCTCGGCTGAGCGCGGCCGGCACGTCCGCGAGGCGGAGCAGCACGAGGGCATCCTCGCTGAGGACCTCCTCGATCGCGGCGACCTCTTTGTCGTTGCCGCTGACGACCAGCACGCGCCCGCCCGCGACTTGCCGATGCAGGAGCGCGGAGGCCGCGCCCACGTCGCGCGCGGGCCCGTGGCCGCGCACCTCGAGCTCGAGCCCCTCGCGCGCGGCGAGCACCTCGGGTCCCGCCCCGTGCGCGGCCGCGCGCGCCCGCGCCGCGGACTCCATGCGCTCCATGGCCGCGTCGTCGTGCTGCGGGTCGTGATGGAAGAGGACCAGGCGGCGCGCGCCCGCCGCCAGCGCGACGTCCACCGCGTACTCGAGGGGGCTGTGCCCCCAGCCGACCTTGTCCCGGTACTCCTCCTCGGTGTACTGCGCGTCGTGGATGACGAGGTCGGCGCCGCGCATGAACGCGATGTGACGCTCGTCACCCGGGTGCTGCGACAGCCGGCCCGGCACGCTCCAGAACGGCTCGTGGTCGGTCATATAGGCCACCGTCGCCCCGCCGCTCGACAGCCGGTACGCGATCGTTGGCGCGGTGTGGTTCAGGTACTGGGTCTCCACCAGCACGTCGCCGACGCGGAGGAAGCCCTCGTCGAGCTCGGTGTAATGGATGCGGCTCCGCAGCTCGCGGAGCTTCACGGGAAAGTACGAGTACTCCATCTGCCCCGCCATCGCCTCCTCGAGGCCCCGTTGGAAGCCGAGGGGCGCGTAGATGTTCAGCTCGGCGCCGGGCAGAAAGGCGGGGACGAAGAACGGAAAGCCCTGGATGTGGTCCCAGTGCGTGTGGCCGATGAAGAGGTGGAGTCGCATCGGCTGAGGCATCGTCCGCACGAGGTGCAGGCCGAGCTCGCGCGCGCCGGTGCCGCAGTCGAGGACGATGACGGTCCCGTCGGCGGCGCGCACCTCGGTGCACGCCGTGTTGCCGCCGTAGACGGCCGTCGCGCGTCCGGGCGTGGCGATGGAGCCTCGGGTGCCCCAGAAGCGAACGTGCATGGCAAGTCCTACGACTATCACACCGCCATCGGCTTGGGAAATTCCGGCCCCCCCGGCGGCGCGCCCAACCGGCCTGCGCCGAAGTGTGATACAAAACTGCGGACGACGAAGCGCACACGCGTCAGGAGGACGTCATGAGGACGACTCGGCGGAGCTTTCTCAGGCTCGCGGGCGCCGGGGCCGCCGCAGCGACGGTGCGGCTCGACGCGGCGCCCGCGTTCGCGCAGGCCAGCCACGCGGTGAAGCTCGGCGTGCTCGCGATCCGCGCCGGCATCGCGGCCCCGGTGGGCGCCGCGGGGCTGCGCGGGACCGAGTGGTGGCTCGAGCGCGTCAACCGGGCCGGCGGGATCCTCGGACGCCCCGTGCAGCTCGTCCTCGAAGAGGAGTCCAGCCCGAAGGACACCGTCGAGCGCTACAGGAAGCTCGTCCTCCAGGACAAGGTGGAAGCGGTGCTCGGCGGCATCTCCACCGGCGTCACGCTGGCGCTCGGCCCGGTGGCCGAAGACCTCGGGACGCCCTGGCTCTCGTGGGACGGCACCACGCAGAAGGGTGTCGAGGAGACGATGCCAAACCCGCGCTGGGCCTTCAAGAGCGTGGACAACGAGGTCGAGGCCATCGTCGCCGGCATGCTGACGCCGAGGTACTTCAGGGGGATCAAGACCGTCGCCGGCATCGGGAACGACTACTCCTACGGCCACGACTGCTGGCAGTCCTACCAGACCGTTCTCAAGCGGTACGTGCCCGACGTGAAGTTCGTGCTCGAGCTCTTTCCCAGGCTCGGCGTCACGGACTTCACCTCGCACATCGCCGCCATCCAGCAGTCGAAGGCGGACCTTCTCATGTGCTCGTTCTGGTCGGGTGACGCGACGATCATCATGAAGCAAGCCGCGGCGGTCGGCCTCTTCAAGACGATGAAGGGCGTCTTCACCACGGCGGGCGGCGTCCACGACTCGCTGAAGAAGGACTTCACGCCCGAAGGGTTGCTGCTCGGCTACAACACGATGTACTTCGACGATCCGAAGGGCTCGCTGCTCCTCAAGCAGTTCGTCCGCGAGTACAAGGCGAAGTACGCCGAGTATCCGCCGTACGAGTGCGACCACGCCTACTTTTGTGCCGAGTCGTACAAGGCCGCCGTCGAGAAGGCCGCGGCGGGGGGCACCACGTGGCCCGAGCGGGCGGCCGTCGTCAGGGCGCTCGAGGGCATCGAGGTCGAGTCGCTCTCGGGCCGGCGGAGCTGGCGGCAGGACCACGTCCAGATGTGCAACTTCTACCAGGGGATCACGACGCACAGGAACTCCTACGACTTCGTCACGATCGACCCGGTGGAGGTCGTCTCGACGAAGGTGGCGATGAAGCCGGCGGGCACGAAGCTGTTCGACTGGATCAACTCCTGGAAGATCTAGCGCAGTTCGCGGTGCGGGGGGCAGGTCGGTTCCCGGCCGGGGCAGGCCTCCTCGACCACGCTAGCTCTCAATGCGTGAGGCCGGTCCGGTCGGTCGGCGTCGAGGCAACGCCCAGAAGCTACGGGTCTCGGAGACCTGCCCCGACCAGGACCGACCCGCCGCTCGCATCGCCGATCGCGTCCCGGCATTCATGACAGCTCATATCGTCAACGTTGTGCTCAGCGGCGTGTTCCACGCCAGCATTCTGTTTCTGGTGTCGGCGGGACTCCAAGTCGTCTTCGGCGTGCAAAAGATCTTCAACCTCGCGTGCGGCTCCTTCTACGCGCTCGGCGCCTACGTCGGGGTCTCGGCGGTCGGCTGGTACCTGGAGGCGGGCGGGCCGCCCGCGCTGTTCATTGCGCCGCTGGCCGTCGCGGGGCTCGCCGTGGGCGCGGTCGGCGTCGTCGTCGAGCGCGGCCTCCTGCGCTTCGTCTACGACCGCGACGAGACCTTCCAGCTCCTCTTGACCTTCGCCATCGTCCTCATGATGGAGGACGCGATCCGGCTGACCTGGGGCACGTCGCCCCGCTCCACCTCCGGCCTCTACCTGACCTACGGCCGCGTGGCCGTGCTCGGGACGACGGTGCCCGTCTACAACCTGATCGTGATCGGCGCCAGTCTCGCCATCGCGCTCCTGATCGGCGGGCTCCTGACCCGCACCGCGTTCGGTCGCATCATCCGCGCCAGCGCCGACAACCGCGAGATGGCGGAGGCGCTCGGCGTGGACATGCGGCGCCTCTACGCGACGGTCTTCGCGCTCGGCACGGCCCTGGGCACCCTGGGTGGCGCGCTCGTCATCCCGGCGACGGTGGCGATGAGCGAGATGGGCATCGAGCTGATCGTGGAGGCCTTCGCCGTCGTGGTGATCGGCGGCCTCGGGTCCATGCGGGGCGCCCTCGTCGGCGCGCTCGTCGTCGGCGTGCTCCGGTCCATCGCGATCTCCGTGTACCCGGAGCTCGAGATGCTCCTGATCTATCTGATCGTGATCGCGGTGCTGGTGCTCCGGCCGCGCGGCCTCTTCGGCGGTCCACGCGCGTGAGCGGCCGGTTCGTCCTCGCCCTGGCGCTCGGCGCGACCGTCCTGGCGCCCCTCGTGGCGCCGACCTACCACGTGCTCTTGATGCTGCCGTTCATGGCGTACGCTGTGGCGCTCCTGGGGCTGAATCTCCTCTTCGGGTACACGGGCCTCGTCTCCTTCGGGCACGCGCTGTTCCTCGGCGTCGGCGCCTACACCGGGGCGTTCCTCACGAGCGTCTTCAAGGTCCGCTCGATGGAGGCGATCCTCGCCGCCGCGGCGGCGCTCGGCGCGCTGGTGGCGGCCCCGGTCGGCGCGCTCTGCGTACGCTACGTGAAGATCTACTTCGGGATGCTCACGCTCGCGTTCGGCATGGTCTTCTACACCTTCGTGCTGAAGTTCTACCGCCTGACGGGCGGCGACGAGGGCATGCCCTTCCTGCGCCCGGCGCTCGTCGGGCGGAGCCTCGAGGACCTGCCGAAGACCGACTACCTCGTGGGCCCGTACTACTACTACTCGCTGGCCGTGCTCGTCCTGGCCACCCTCGTCATGTGGCGCATCGTCCGCTCGCCCTTCGGCCTCTGCCTCAAGACCATCCGCGACAATCCGACGAAGGCCGAGACGCTCGGCATCGGCGTCGCGCGCTATCGCTGGTGCGCCTTCGTGATCTCCGCCGTCTACGCCGCGGTCGGCGGCGCCCTCCTCGGGCCTCCGACGGGCAACGTGGATCCGACGCTCGCCTACTGGACGCAGTCGGGCAACATCGTCTTCATGACGCTCCTGGGCGGGTTCGCGAGCTTCTTCGGGCCCGTCCTCGGCGCCTTCGTCTTCATCTACCTTCAAGATCTGGTGATGTCGGTCGTCCCGTTCTGGCGGCTGATCTTCGGCGCGATCCTCGCCGCGATCGTCATCGTCGCCCCCGGCGGGCTCGCGGGGCTCTGGGTCAGGCGGCCGCCCGTCGAGGCCTCGTCCCCGTGATCCTCCGCGCCGAGGGGCTCCGGAAGCTCTACGGCCAGTTCTGCGCGCTCGACGGCGTGAGCCTCGCCATCAGCGCCGGTGAGTTCGTCTCGATCATCGGGCCGAACGGGGCGGGCAAGTCCACGCTCGTCAACGTCCTCACCGGCGTTCTCCGCCCCACCGCCGGCACCGTCACCTTCAGGGACCGCGACGTGAGCGGGATCGGACCCGCCCGCCTGGCCCGCCTGGGGATCGCACGGTCCTTCCAGCTCGTCCAGATCTTTCCGGACCTCACGGTGCTCGAGACGCTCCAGGCGGCGGTGGTCTCGCGTCTCGGGCACGGCACCCGCCTCTTCGCGTCCCTCGCCGCCGACCGCGCCGTTCGAGAGGGCGCGCTCGAGGTCGCCGAGCTGTTCGGTCTGGGCCCGAAGCGTCACGTGCGGGCCCGGCACCTGCCGCAGGGGGACAAGAAGCTCCTCGACGTGGCATCGGCGTTCGCGCTGCGGCCTCAGATCATCCTGCTCGACGAGCCGACGTCCGGCGTGAGCACGGCGGACAAAACGGCGATCATGGAGACGCTCGTCTCGGCCTCCAGGCGGATCGGCGTCCAGGCGATCATCCAGGTCGAACACGACATGGATATCGTCTTCGGCTACTCCGACCGGATCATCGCCCTCCACGAGGGGCGCGTGCTCGCCGACGGCCCGCCGGCCACGATCGAGGCCGACCGGCGCATCGTCGACACGGTCATCGGCCGGCGCGCCCGGGCGCGGTGAGGGCCGGGCCATGCTGACCGTGGACGCCGTCGACGTGTTCATCCAGGCGAGCCACATCTTGCGGTCCGTGTCGCTCAGCGTGGGCCCGCGCGAGGTGGTCTGCCTCGTCGGCCGGAACGGCGCGGGGAAGACGACGACCCTGCGCACGATCATGGGGTACCTGCGCCCGCGCGCGGGCGGGATCGAGTTCCGCGGCCAGTCCATCCACGGCCGCCGGACGCACGAGATCGCGCAGCTCGGCGTCGGCTGGGCGCCGGAGGACAGCGGGATCTTCGCCGACCTCACCGTGGCCGAGAACATCGAGATCGCCACGTGGACGCGGCCCGGGGGGCGCCCTGCCGCGGAGCGCATCGAGCTCGCCTACCGCGTCTTCCCGATGCTCAGGCGGTACGCGGGGCGCAAGGGCCCGGAGCTGAGCGGCGGCGAGCGGAAGATGCTCTCGATCGCGCGGGCCCTCGCGCTCGACCCCGACCTGCTCCTGCTCGACGAGCCTTTCGAGGGGCTCGCGCCCGCGATCATCCCGGCCGTGAGCGAGGGTATCGCGGCGATCACCGAGCTCGGCCGATCGATCCTGATCGCCGAGTCCAACATCCATCACGTGCCCGAGGACATCCGCCGTCTCTACGTGATCGAGCGCGGCGCGATCCTCTTCGCGGGCGGGCTCCAGGATGCCTGGCGCGATCCAAGTCTCACACGTATCATCGGGAGCGCGGCGTGACCCCGCGCGCTGGAGGCCCGACACCATGACGCTGCCCCTCATCCCGACCGCCGTCGTCGGCTCCCACGGAAAACCCGGCTGGTGGTTCGCCGGAGTCAAGGCGTACGAACGCGGCGAGTTCGGCCCCGCCGACCTCGAGGAGATGTTCGACGACGCCGTGCACGCCGCGGTCCGCGACATGGAGACCGCGGGTATCGACGTCATCACCGACGGCGAGGTCCGGCGCCTCGACGGCTACGTGGACTCGTACTACGCGATCATCAAGGGCATCGAGCCCGTCACGGTCCGCCGCAAGGCGGGCCCGTGGGGGTATGACCAGCAGACCCGCTACGAGGCGATCGGCCGGATCGAGACGCCGCCGGGCGGGCTCGGCATCGTCAAGGAGTTCGAGTCCCTCAAGGCCCACACGACCCAACATACGAAGGCGACCTGCGCCGGGCCGCTCACCTTCGGCTCACGGATCCACCCGGGCAAGGTGTACAAGGGCGTCGTGGACGTCGCCGAGCGCTTCGCCGAGGTCATCAATCAGGAGCTGCGCGCTCTCGTGGCCGCGGGCGCCGAGTTCATCCAGATCGACGAGCCCGCGCGTGGCAACGTCTCCGGCGAGGAGATGGCGCGCCTGTTCAACCTGGCCACGGACGGCGTCGGCGTGAGGCTCGGGTATCACATTTGCTTCGGCAATCGCTTCGGACGCTCACGCTTCCAGCGGACGTACGAGCCGTACTTCCCCGGGATCTTGAAATCACGGGCCCACCAGTTCGTGCTGGAGTTCGCGAGCCGCGAGATGGCCGAGCTCGACCTCTGGAAGACTCACGGCGATGGGCGCGAGCTCGGCGCGGGTGTGGTGGACGTGAAGGGCTTCGCCCAGGACACAGCGGAGGACGTCGCGAAGCGTATCCGCAGGGTCCTCAACGTCTGCCCGGCCGAGAAGCTCACGGTCAACCCCGACTGCGGCTTCGGCTGGTCGCCGCGCTACATGTGCAACCAGAAGCTCGCGGCCCTGGCCGGCGGCGCGGCCCTCGTGCGGAAGGAGCTCCAAGGCCGCCGCTGACGGCTCCATCGCTCGCAGGGGGGCGCCCTGCTCTTCGAGACCCACTACCACCGCAATTTGCCAAGAACTGAGCCTGGATGCTAATGTCCTTCACAAGAGACCTCATGGACTCCGCGGGGGCCGCCGAAGCGCGTGAGCGGGTAACGAAGTGGATCGAGCAGACCCGGCAGCTGTTCAGCGTGCTGCCGGAGCTGCTCGTGACCGACACCCATGCCAACGAGCGGGTGAGCGCGGCCGAGAAGGAAGTCGAGCGGCTTCGCAGGGAGCTCGAAGATCTGAAGCGGGAGAACCACCAACTCCGTGGCGAGCGGGACGAGATCGCCCAGGCAATGACCGCGGTCGCCCAGAGGCTCGGCTTCTTGCCGCGGAAGAGCCCCTTCGAACGCACCCATGCGGGGGACCACACGAAGCCGGGCGAGCTCGCCAAGCCCGGTGAGCCTGCGAGGCCGGGCGAGGTCGCAAAGCCCGGCGAGCCGCCGAAGCTGGAGCCCCAGAAGGCAGGCGAGTCGCCCAAGGCCACCGACCACCCGAAGGTCTGAGCGCGGGCACCGCGCCCCCCGACGCGTTGCGCTTAGCGCGACGCGTCCTTCTTCAAGGTCAGGGTCAGATCGTACTTCTTCTCTGCCTTCGGGTCCGGGTTGAAGACGGCGACCCAGAGCGTGGCGCAGTCCCTCCCGAGCGCGGGCACCGAGCTTCCTTCCGGTACCAGACGGATCACCTCTGACTTGAGATCCGCGCGACCCACGGGCGGCATCGTCAGGAGCCACGCGTCGTTGGACTCGGCGCGGCCCTCCTTCAGCTTCACGTCCATCTCGCGCGGCTCCCTGAAGTCCGCGGCGACCGCGAAGAACCGAACGGTGAGCGGCGGGAGCGTCACGGGGAACCGGTGATCGGCGAACCGCTGCCTGTCGTTCGTGAGGCGCTGCGTGGTGTGGTCCGGATCGCCGACCCGTGGACTCGGGTGGGTGAAGATGCTCGTCTCCGTCGCCGACTCTAAAATTCGCGCCTGAGTCCAGAGACCCGGCTCCGGGACCGCGGCGAGCAGGACACTCTTGACGAACTCTGGGTACTGCTCGGCCAGCCGGGCCTCGTCGATCAGGAACTTGTAGAGGTGGGCGCCGACCGACGGCGCCGCCTTGCCGGGCACGAACGTCTTCAGGCTGTTGAGCGCCTTGGTCACGATCCCCGGGCGCTGCCGCTCGACGAAATCGAGCAGTACCGAGTAGCCATAGGCGAGCAGCCCCTCCTCGTACTCGGCGGACTGCTGGATCGGGACGCTGAGGAGATAGGCGTACTTCCCGAGCTCCTGCTTCACGCCCGCCTTGAAGTCGATGGTGCCTTTCCAGCTCGTCCACCGTGCCCATGCCGAGACCCACCACTGGGCACCCTCGTCCAGGGCCGCCGTCTCGACGACCTGCGGCGCACTGTCCTCCTCCGGGGCCGGTGCCGCCGCAGCGACTTCTTGCTTTACCGGCGCGGCCGGTGGCGGCGGTGCAGCGGGAGCCGGTGGGGGTGATGCACCGGGAGCCCGTGGACGCGGCGCAACAGGAGCCGGTGGAGGCGGCGCAGCCGGAGCCGGTGGAGGCGGCGCAGCAGGGGCCGGTGGAGGCGGCGCAGCGGGAGCCGGTGGAGGCGGCGCAGCAGGGGCCGGTGGAGGCGGCGCAGCAGGAGCCGGTGGAGGCGGCGCAGCCGGAGCCGGAGCGACGGGCGGGGCCGGCGGAGCCGGAGACGGCGCAGGAGGTGCGTAAAACGGAGAGGGAGGCGGCGCATGGGGTGCGGCCGACGGAGCGGGAGACGCTGCTGCCGGCGCGGCCGGCGAAGCCAACAGCGGCGCGGGGGGCTGGACGCGCGGCGCAACCGACGGCGCGGCCGCCACGACGACGGGCCCCACCGGCTCCTCCACCGTCTTCGGGCGCGGCGCGGGTCGCTCCGGCGCGCGCGGGAGATCGGCCGGGCCGGCGACGAGCTTACCGCGTGTGGCCGCCACTGTGAGTGTCCGACCGAACAATCGCGTGACGCTGTCCTCGAGCACGGCGAACTTCGCGTCGTCGAGATGCTCGCGACCCTCGATCAGCGTGAGCAGCGCTGAGAAGGCGGGCGTGGCCTCCACGATCACCGCCGCGCTCTCCGCCGTGGGCCCCTTCGGATCGAGCACCGCAGCGCGAATCTCTCGCGCCTTCGCCTGGCACTCGAGCAGCGCGGCGAAGTTCGGGTCGTCCACGTGGTTGATGGTCATGATGCGGTCCAGGACCACGAGGACGCGCCGTCGCGCCTCGGCCAATGTCGCGCGCCTGGGCTCGTTCGCGGTCGCCTCCGCCAGCGCCCGGACCACGGGCTCGAGCGCCTTGAGGCCATCGATCGCGGTGGGTGCCGGGGCCGTGACACCGAGGGTGCGCGCCGCGTCGAGGACGCTCGAGCGCAGGTCGATGAACTCGCCGCGCGCGGCGGCGAACTCCTCGAGCAGCGAATCGGGGGGCAGTGTGCCTGCCCCCTCGAGCTCGCGCGCCGCCTGGGCGAGCTTCGCCGCCAGTCCTGCGAACCGTCGGCTCAGCGCGGCGAGGTTCTTGACGAGATCGTCCGCCGTCGGCGTCATGGAATGCTGCCGATTTTAGGCGTGCGCCAAGGAGGTGTCAAACCCGCCGGCCCCGGTCGGGGGGTGGAAGGGCGCTACTCCGTCGTGACGCGGAGCACTTCCTCGAGCGTGGTCACGCCCTCGAGCACCTTCAGCAGGCCGGCCTCGCGGAGCGTCTTCATGCCTTGCTTCGCCGCGACGTCCCTGATCTCGTTGACGAAGGTGCTGGCGAGGATGAGGCCACGGATCTCGGGCGTCGCAGCGAGGACCTCGTAGAGCGCGATCCGCCCCTTCATCCCGGTGAAGTGGCACGCGTCGCAGCCCCGACCCTTGTAGAGCGTACACCGCCCGATGCCGAGGGGCGCGTGGCCGTACGGGATCAAGAGCTGCTCGTCGGCTTCGTAGGGCTCGCGGCACTTCTGGCAGACCTTGCGCGCCAGCCGCTGCGCGACGACGAGGCGGAGCGACGACGAGAGGAGGAAAGGCGGAACGCCCATATCCGTCAGCCGCGAGATGCTCTCCGCGGCGCTGTTCGTGTGGAGCGTGCTCAGCACGAGGTGCCCGGTCAGGGCCGCCCGGACCGCGATCTGAGCCGTCTCCTGGTCGCGCATCTCGCCGACGAGGATGACGTCGGGGTCGTGGCGCAGGAACGAGCGGAGGGCCGCGGCGAAGGTGCGGCCGATCTCGTCGCTGACCTGGACCTGCGTCGCGCCCGGCAACTCGTACTCCACGGGGTCCTCGACGGTCACGATGTTCCGCTCCTTCGAGTTGAGCGTGTTGAGCGCCGAGTAGAGGGTCGTGGTCTTGCCCGAGCCGGTCGGCCCGGTGATGACGATCAGGCCGTGCGGCGCGCCGACCGCCTTCTGGAAGTCCCCCAACGCGGCCGGCTCGAACCCGAGCTGGGTCAAGTCAGTCTTCAGCGACTGCTTGTCGAGGAGTCGGAGCACGACGCTCTCGCCGAAGACCGACGGGAGGACCGAGACCCGGAAGTCGATCTCGCGCGACTGCTGGCGGAGCTTGATGCGTCCGTCCTGCGGCAGTCGCCGCTCGGCGATGTCGAGGTTCGCCATGATCTTGAGGCGCGAGACGAGCGCCGGCTCGACCCGCTTGGGCGGCGCCATCACTTCGTGCAGGATGCCGTCGATCCGGTACCTGATCCCCAGAGTCCCGTCGCCCGGGTCGACGTGGATGTCGGAGGCGCCGCGCTTCATCGCGTCGAGCAGGATCGAGTTCACCAGCCGGACGATAGGCACCTCGTCGGCCGACGACCGCAGCTCGTTGAGGTCGACCTGACCGTTCGCCTCCTGGCCCTTGACGATCTCGACCTCGGAGGCCTCCGCCTCGACCTCCGAGAGCGCGTCCGCGACCGTCAGCCCCCCCCTCTCGTAGTAGCGCTCGATCGCCTGCCGGATGATCGACGGCGGCGCGATGGTCGGCACGACCTTGAGACCCGTCATGAAGGCGACGTCATCGAGCGCCGACAGGTTGGTCGGGTCCCCGACGGCCAGCGTGACCGAGCCGAGCGTCCGGCCGATCGGGACGACGCCGTACTTGCGCGCGATCCGACTCGGGATCACTGCGATGGTCTCGGGGGCGATCTTTTCAGGGAACGCGACCTCGGGGATGCCGTAGTGGCGCGAGAGGAAATGGACCAGCCGGTCTTCGGTGATCAGCCTGAGGCGGACCAGGATCTCGCCGAGCTTCTCGCCCGTTCGCTTCTGATCGCTGAGCGCCTGATCGATCTGCGGCTGTGTGATCAGGCCGTCGGAGACGAGCAGATCGCCGAAGCGCCGGCCGACCGGCGCCTGGCTCGGGCCACGGGGGGCGATCAGCGTGCCGCCGATCTTGCCTTCCTCGGCCTCGCGCCCGGTCTCCAGTAGTTTTGTGATTTCCTGCCGTCGTCCGGTTTTCATCATTCGTGGCTCGACCCACACTCCGCAATCCAGATGCCAGCCCCAGGGGTTTCCCGGATCGTGGAAAAACAGGAATTTAGCAGTGGCCGCGGCTGGCCACCGCCGCCCGGGGCCGGCCAGTTTCGTTGCAGGGTGGCCAGTTTTCTTTCTGCTAGACTCCACGCCGTGGCGCTGGCGCTGGACGGGATCGTCGTCGCGGACCTCACACAGAACGTCGCCGGCCCCTTCTGCACGCAGATCCTCGGCGACATGGGGGCCGAGGTCGTCAAGGTGGAACGCCCGGCACGGGGCGACGACGCCCGCGCGTGGGCCCCGCCGTATTGGGGGAACGAGAGCGCCACGTTCCTGGCGATGAACCGCAACAAGAAGAGCCTCGCCCTGGATCTCAAGGTGGACGGCGGGCTCGAGGTCCTCCGGCGCCTGATCGCGCGCGCTGACGTCTTCGTGCAGAGCCTCCGCGCCGGCGCGCTCGGCGAGCTCGGGCTCGACTTCGCGGGCGCCGCCCGGATCAACCCGCGACTCGTCTATTGCTCGATCACGGCGTTCGGAGCGCGCGGGCCGCTCGCGGACCTGCCCGGGTACGATGCGCTCATGCAGGCGTACGGGGGGCTCATGTCGGTCAACGGTCACCCCGGCCAGGAGCCCGCGCGGGTGGGCACGTCGATCGTGGACATGGGGACGGGCATGTGGGCGGCGCTCGGGATCGTCGCGGCGCTCCGGCAGCGCGACACAACAGGCCACGCCGTCGAGGTCACGACCGCGCTCTTCGAGACGGCCCTGATGTGGGTCTCGTACCACGCGATGGGCTACTTGGGCTCCGGCGAGGTGCCGCAGCCGCAGGGCTCGGGCACGGCGATGATCGCGCCCTACCAGGCCTTCCCCACGGCGGATGGCTACGCGATGGTCGCCGCCGGATCGGACGCGCTCTTCCACCGGCTCGCCGCAGCGCTCGGCGCGCCGCGGCTCGCGGACGACGCGCGCTTCACGGACAACCCCTCGCGCGTCCGGCACCGCGGGGAGCTCGTCGCGGCGCTGTCGGCGATCACGCGCGAGCTCAAGACCGCCGACCTCCTCGAGCGCCTCCGGGTCGCCGGTGTCCCGAGCGCGCCGATCCTCACGGTGGACGCCGTGCTCGCGGAGCCGCAGACGCGCGCGAGCGGCATGCTGGTTGGGGCGCCGCACCCGCGCATCCCGGACTACCAGAGCGTCGGGCTCCCGATCCTCTGGAACGATCACCGACCAGAGGTGCGTCGCGTGCCGCCGCGCCTCGGCGAGCACTCGGCCGACGTGCTGACCTGGCTCGGCTACACCCTCGACGACGTCCGGGCGCTTCGCGCGCAACGAGTCATCCAATGACGGCGCTGGCGGACCGGAGCCAGGCCGCCCCTTGCTCAGGCCACCCACGGAGTTTTCCGGCCTCGCGGACCCCGCTCCAATGACGGCGCCGTATCGTCACCTGCTCGTCGAGCGCTCGGCCGATGGCTTTGTGGTGACCGTCACGCTCAACCGCCCCGAGCAGATGAATGCGATGAATACGGCGATGGGCGCGGACCTCCTCGCCTGCTTCGACGGGCTCCATCACGACCCCCTCGTCCGCGCGGTCGTCATCACCGGCGCCGGCGACCGCGCGTTCTGCGCGGGCGGCGACCTCAAGGAACGCAACGAGATGACGGACGAGGCGTGGCGGGCCCAGCACGTCATCTTCGAGCAGGCGGCGTCCCGGATCTTGAAGACGCCGGTGCCCGTGATCGCCGCCGTCGAAGGCTTCGCCCTCGCCGGGGGCTGCGAGCTCGCGGCCCTCGCGGACTTCATCGTCGCGAGCGAGACGGCGGTGTTCGGCGTCCCCGAGACGACGCTCGGGATCTTCCCGGGGATCGGGGGCACCCAGCTCCTGCCCCGGATCCTCGGGGCGCCGCTCGCCAAGGAGCTGATCTTCACGGGGCGACGCATGAAGGCCGACGAAGCGAAGGCCGCGGGACTCGTCAATCACCTCGTCCCCCGAGGGGGGGCGCGCGCGAAAGCGCTCGAGCTCGCCGAGGCGATCGCGCGGAACGGCCCGATCGCCGTGCGCCAGGCGAAGAAGGCGATCGCGTACGGTCTGGAGACGGACCTCGACACCGCGATGATCCTGGCGATCGAGGCGTACAATGCCACCGTGGTGACGGAGGACAGGCGCGAGGGCGTCCGCGCCTTCAACGAGAAGCGCAAGGCGCAGTTCAAGGGCAGGTAGGGACGACGACGATGGCGGCGATCAACCTCACGCTCACGGACGAGCAACGGGCCCTCAGGGCGGGTGTGCTCGAGATCTGCCGGCGCTATCCGGGTGAGTACTGGCGCGAGCTCGACGCGCGGCGCGAGTATCCCGAGAAGTTCGTCAACGAGCTGACGCAGGCCGGCTACCTGGCGGCGCTGATCCCGCAGGAATACGGCGGCGCCGGGCTCGGCATCGTGGAGGGTGCCCTGATCCTCGAGACGATTCACGCCGCGGGCGGCAACGCCGCGGCCTGCCACGCGCAGATGTACATCATGGGCACGCTCCTGCGTCACGGCTCGGCGGAGCAGAAGCGCCGGTACCTGCCCAAGCTCGCGACCGGTGAGCTCCGGCTGCAGGCGTTCGGCGTGACCGAGCCGAACTCGGGGTCGGACACGACGAAACTCGCGACGACCGCGGTGCGTCGGGGCGACCGGTACATCGTCAACGGGCGCAAGATGTTCATCTCGCGCGTGCTCCAGTCGGACCTCATGCTGCTGCTGGCGCGCACGATGCCGGTCGATCAGGTCAAGCGGCGGACCGACGGCCTCTCGGTCTTTCTCGTCGACATCCGCAACCTCACCGGCCTCGAGGTCCGCCCGCTCCGGATGATGATGAACCACTCGACGAACGCGCTCTTCTTCGATGACGTCGAGATCCCGGCCGACAGCCTGATCGGTGAGGAAGGGGCGGGATTCGCCTACATCCTCGACGGCATGAACGCCGAGCGGATCCTCGTCGGGTCGGAGTCGATCGGGGACGGCCGGTGGTTCGTCGACAAGGCGGTGACCTACTCGAGCCAGCGGGTCGTCTTCGGCCGGCCGATCGGCGCGAACCAGGGCGTGCAGTTCCCGATCGCCAAGGCGCACACCGCCGTCGAAGCGGCCGCGCTCATGCGCGACAAGGCCGCGGCGCTCTTCGACGCCGGCCAGCCGTGCGGGCCCGAGGCCAACATGGCCAAATACCTCGCGGCGGAGGCGGCGTGGGAGGCGGCCAACGCGTGCATCGACTGCCACGGCGGGTACGGGTTCGCCGAGGAGTACGACGTAGAGCGCAAGTTCCGCGAGTGCCGCCTCTACAAGACCGCGCCGGTCAACAACAACCTCGTCCTCGCGTACGTCGGCGAGCACGTCCTGGGGATGCCGCGCTCCTACTGATTAATGTCGGGGGGAGCGACCGCCGCTCCCCCCGACAGCCCCCCACCAGATCGGAGGGGGCGAGGCGCCCCCTCCGATACCTCCCCATCGGTCGCGCCGGCGGAGCCGGCGCGAGATCTGCGTGCGTCCTCCTGACCATTGGATCGCTCGGCGTCGACCGAGCGGTGCCGCGCGACCGCTCGAGGAGCGTGCCCGGGAGCGTCGTGCTAGAGTTTGGTCACGGCGAAGGCTGGAGGAGACCATGAAGCTTCCCGACCGCGTGACGATCTGCGAGGTGGGAACCCGTGACGGGTTCCAGATCGAGCCGGACTTCATCCCGACCGAGCTCAAGGTCGAGATCGTGACGCTCCTCGCCGAGGCGGGCATGCCACGGATCGAGGTCACCTCGTTCGTCCATCCCAAGGTGGTGCCTCAGCTGCGCGATGCCGAGGAGGTCATGGCGAAGATCCGCCGCCGGCCGGGTACGCGCTACGCGGCGCTGGTGCCGAACGACAAGGGCGCGGTGCGGGCGGTGGACGCGGGCGTGGACGCGATCCACACGGTCGTCTCGGCGAGCGAGAGCCACAACCTCGCCAATGTGAACATGACGATCGCCGAATCGATCCAGAAGCTCACCGCGGTCATGCGCGTGGCCGAGCGGGCCAGGGTGCCCGTGGGCTGCGGCATCTCGACCTCGTTCGGCTGCCCGTTCGAGGGCGACGTCCCCCTGCCACACCTCGAGAGCGTCGTCCGTCGCCTCGTGGACATCGGCGCCCGCGCGGTCGGCCTCGCGGACACGACGGGCATGGCCAACCCCCGCCAGGTCGGCCGGGTCTTCGACGTCTTGATCGGCCGCTTCCCGGGGGTCGAGTGGACGCTCCACACCCACGACACGCGCGCGATGGCGATCCCGAACATCCTCGCCGCGATGGAGTGCGGCGTGACGCATTTCGATTCTTCCGTCGGCGGCCTGGGCGGGTGCCCCTTCGCCCCGGGCGCCTCGGGGAACGTCTGCAGCGAGGACCTCGTCCACTGCCTCGACGCGATGGGTGTCGAGACCGGGATCGACCTCGACAAGCTCATCGCGGCCTCCAGGCGCGTCCAGGCGATCGTCGAACGAACGCTGCCCGGTCAGATCGTCAAGGCGGGCAAGGCCACGCGCCGCTACCCGCTCCCCGACGGCGTCGCCGCACGACTCCCCGGTCGAATGACGAGCGACTCGCAGAACGCAGCCGGGTCGCGCCTTGGCACCGGCCACCCGGCGATCGCTCCGGCCTCGCGGCCCCCGCTCCAGTGACCAAGCGGGCGCGTCGCATGCTCGCGCTGATGGACCGCGCGACGACGCTCTGGCACATCCCCGTTGTCGGGCGGGCGAAGGGTCGCGTGATCCGGCGGCTCATCGAGCGTCACCGGCCCACGCGCGCGATCGAGATCGGCTCGCTCCTCGGCTACTCGGCGATCCTGATCGCGGGGGCGTTGCCGCCGCGGGGCCGGCTGATCTGCGTGGAGTCGAACCCGTACCTCGCGAAGTTCGTGAAGAGCAACGCCGAGGTCGCCGGGCTCGGGCGGCGGGTCAAGGTCGTCGCGGGCGACGCGCTGCGCGTCATCCCGCTCCTGTCCGGGCGCTTCGACTTCGTCCTCATCGACGCCGCCAAAGAGGACTACCTCGACTATCTGCGCCAGCTCGAGCCGAAGCTCGTGCCGGGCGCGGTGGTCGTCGCCGACAACACTGGCATCTTCCGCCGCGACCTGGCGCCGTACCTCGAACACGTGCGCGACAGCGCCGGCCGCTGGCTGTCGCGCGAGCACGACTTCGGCGGCGACGCGATGGAGGTCTCGATCCTCCGCGGCTAGCGCGGGAGCGGACGCGGCGCCGGGCCGACGTACTCGGCCCGGGGCCGGATGAGCCGGTTGTCGGCGTATTGCTCCAGCGTGTGCGCGCACCACCCCGCGACCCGCCCCACGGCGAAGATCGCCGTGCAGAAGTCCGGCGAAATGCCGAGCGCGTCGTAGACGACGGCCGAGAAGAAATCCACGTTCACCGGGAGCGTCGTGCGTGCGCGCATCGCGTCGTACACGCGCTCGGCCACGTCGAAGAGCCGCTGCCGACCGGTGGCCTCCGCCATGGATTTCGCCATCCCGCGCAGCACCCGGGCACGGGCATCGTCGACCTTGTAGACGCGGTGGCCGAAGCCGGGCACCCGCGCCCTCGGGTCGCCGCGCGCGTGCCGCGAGAGCGCCGCCCACGCCCCGAGGCGCCGCTCCACGAACGCCTCGGCGCACGCGGGGTCGCCGATCTCGCGCAGCATCGCGAGCACGTCCTCGTTGGCGCCGCCGTGGCGGGGCCCCTTCAGGGTCGCGATCGCCGCCACGACGGCGGCGTGGAGGTCGGCGAGGGTCGCGATCGCCACGCGCCCGGCGAACGTCGAGGCGTTGAACTCGTGGTCGGCGTGGAGCGTCAGAACCACGTCGAGCACCCGTGCCACTTCGGGCGCGGGCGCCCGGCCGCTGAGCAGCTCGAGGAAGTACGTGGCGTGCGAGTCCATCCCCGGGGCCTCGACCGGCGCTTGCCCCGTGCGGATCCGCTGCCACGCGGCGACCGTCTCCGGCACCAGGGTCATCAGCCGGACCGCCTTGCGCAGATTCGCCTCCCGATCGCTCGAGCGTGCGTCGGGATCGTGGGCGGCGGCGAGCGACACCGCCGTCCGCAGCGCGTCGAGCGGGTGGGTGTCGCGCGGCAGGCGCTCGAGGAGTGCCTTGACCGGCGCGGGCAGGCCGCGCGCCGCCCGCAGGCGCGCGGCGAACGCCACCGCCTCGGCCGTCGACGGCAGCTCGCCAAACCAGAGCAGCGCCGTCACGTCCTCGAAGCTCACCGCCCGCGCCAGGTCGCCGATCTCGTAGCCGCGGTAGTAGAGCCGCCCGGCCTCGCCGTCCACCCGGCAGATCGCCGAGCGCGCCGCGATCACGTCCTCGAGCCCCGCCTTCCACGCCGTCTCCATGCCGCCCTCCCGGAAGGTCTGCGCCGCGATCGTCTATAGTTGATTATACTTGATTAATATTGACTCTGGTACTCATGGCTGGACCGGCTCCCGGGAGCCTGTTAGCGTCGAAGGCGAGCGAGCGGGGAGGATGGTCACCATCGAGGGCGAGGAGTACCTGACCGTGCGGGAGGCCGCGCGCCTGTTGGGCGTCAAGCCCGCGACGCTCTACGCCTACGTGAGCCGCGGCGTGCTGCGGAGCTACCGCCAGGGGATCAAGCGCCAACGCCTCTACCGCCGCGCGGAGATAGAGGGCTTGCTGCGCCTGGTGCCGAGCCGCGAGCGCGGCTCCAACGTGGTCCCGCTGAGGGCGCGTCGTCGCGCCGCGCCCCCGATTCCGCTGGCGGAGTCGTGGATCCGCGACTGATGGTCGCGCGAGGCGAGGCGGCTCCTCCGACGAGGCGTGTCTAAGATAGTGCTGCGGCGCGCCGCCTACCTGACCCCTGGGCGCGACCTCTCCACGGCGGTGGAGTTGGCCCGGCGCGCCGAGGCCCTCGGCTACGAGAGCGTCTGGGTCACTCAGGGCCTCGGTCGCGACTCATTTCTCGTCCTTGCCGCGTACGGGGCGGCCACCACGCGTCTCGGGCTGGGCGTGGGTGTCGTCCCGATCTATCCGCGCCACCCGGTCGCGATGGCTCAGGCGGCGCTCACGCTCGCCGAGACCACGGGCGGGCGCTTCACGCTCGGGATCGGCGTGAGTCACCGCGCGACGATGGAGGCGATGCTCGGGCTCGCCCTCGACGCGCCGCTCGCCGTCATGCGCGAGTACGTTGCGGTGCTGCGGGGAGCCCTGGACGCCGGCGCCGACTTCGAGGGCCGGCACTTCCGCGTTCGATGGAGTCTCGCGCTCCCCGAGCGGCCGGCGCCGCCGCGGATCTACCTCGCCGCGCTCTCCCGCAAGATGCTGGAGCTGGCTGGTGAGATCGCCGACGGCGCGATCCTCTGGCTCTGCCCGCCCGCCTACGTCCGCGAGGTCGCGCTGCCGGCGCTCGAGCGCGGGCGGAAGCGCACGGGCAAAGCACTCGCGGGCTTCGAGATCGTCGCCGCGGTGCCGCTCGCGGTCACCCGCGATGTGGCAGGCGCGCGCGCGGCGTTCCGTACGGAGCTGGCGCGCTATCTCGCGCTCCCCTTCTACCGTGCGATGCTCGTGGGGAGCGGCCTCGGTGAAGGTGTGCGGGCCTTCGACCGCGATGGCGAGGTCCCCGAGACGCTCGCCGGCGGGCTCGGCGCGGTCGGTGACTCCGCCGCCGGGCGCGCGTACGTCGCCGCGTACCGTGACGCCGGTGTCACGCTCCCTGCGATCCGCCCGATCACCTTCCCCGACGCGCCCTGGTACCGGCGATCCCTCGAAGAAGCCGCGGTGTGGTAGTGCGAGCCGAGCGGCGGCCGCGGAGGCTCGGCGACGCGCGCCGCGAGGCGAGTCTGGGACCCGGATCGTGCGAGCCGCAGGGCGTCGCGGGGCCGCAGGGCGAGCCGCAGCCGTAGGCGAGGCGAG
>Ga0209159_1000043_pt1 | contig 102144 bp, 84 predicted proteins | sample GraSoiAngelo_144_FD_185901 | JGI IMG/M metagenome (GOLD analysis project Ga0209159, IMG submission 185901) | Grasslands soil microbial communities from the Angelo Coastal Reserve, California, USA - 14_1009_02_40cm (SPAdes) (version 2) | ecosystem: Environmental > Terrestrial > Soil > Grasslands...
GTACGGCGCGAGGTAGGTTGTGTCCCCCGTAATGACGTAGCCCCGCACCGCCGTCTCGGCGTAGATCAGCTCGGCGAACGTGGCCTCGAGCTCGCCGCGCACCTCCAGGGTGTGCGCCACCCAGCGCGCACTCTCGACGGTGGCCGCGGTACTCCGTAGCGCCGCCGCACCCACCGCCAGGATGATGACGATGGCGATGGCGAAGCCGATCTGGATTCTGCGGTCGAGGGTCATGTCCTGCCGGGGCGCCGGTCGAGCTGCGGCTCGACGTATTTCGTGTAGCAATCCGGGCAGATGCTGTGACTGAACTGGGTGGCGAAGTGCTCCTCGATGTAGTCCTCGAGCGACTTCCACACGTCGCGGTCGTTACGGATGCGCTTGCAGTAGGAGCAGATCGGGAGCAGCCCTTCGAGCTGCTGCAGCTCCGTGCGCAGGCCCAGAATGCGCTCGGCGACGGTGAGGCGCGCGCGCAGCTCATCCGGGTCGACCGGCTTGGCGATGAAGTCATCCGCCCCCGCCTCCATCCCGGCGAGATACTGCTGCTTGCCGCCGCGCGAAGTGACCAGGATGAAATAGATGTAAGGTTTGTTGCGGCGCGCGCGGACGTGGCCGCACAGCTCCAGACCGTCCATCTCGGGCATGTACCAATCCGAAATCACGAGCTGGAAGCCCGACAGCTGCAGCATCTCCCACGCTTCCCGCCCGTTGGCGGCGGCGGTCGGCCCGTAGCCGGCCGCCTTCGCCAGCGCGCACAGCTGCGCATTGGATACCGCATCGTCATCCACGACGAGCACCGGAATGGCCTTAGCCATGTCCTCCCCCTCCATCCACCGCCAGCCGCACGTGATCCAACACGGTCTGCGCCTCGCTGCTGACGTCTTGTAACCCGGCCTGCGCGCGAGCGACGTCGCCGCTCCTGGCGGACGCCTCCATCGCCTCGAGCAGTTGCGCCAGGCGATGGGCTCCGATGGTCGCCGCCGCCGACCTGAACGCATGCGCGGCGCGTTGAATCGACTCGGCCTCACCGCCCCGGCTCGCCTCCGCCAGCGCCTCGAGCCGCTGCGGCAGGGTGCTGGCGAACGTCGCCAGAATGCCGTCCACGGCCTCTTCCGCCCCGGCCTCGCGCATCGTACCGCGGAACGCCGCGAGGTCGACCGGCGTGGCGGGCGCGGCGGCGGTGTCCGCGGTCGCCGCCGTCCGGCGCTCGATCACGGCGAACAGGTCGTGCGCCTTGAACGGTTTGGCGAGATATCCGGTCATCCCGCGCTCGAGGCAGCGTTCCCGCTCGCCGCTCAGGGCGTGCGCGGTGAGCGCGATGATCGGGAGGGTCCGGCCGCGCGGCAGCGCGCGGATCGCCTCGGTCGCAGTGAACCCGTCCATCTCGGGCATCTGGATGTCCATGAGCACGAGATCGTAGTCGCGTGCGCCGACCGCGTCGACCGCTTCACGGCCATTCCCCACGACGTCCACCTGGTGTCCCCGCTTCACGAGCATCGCGGTCGCGACCTGCTGATTGACGACGTTGTCTTCCGCCAGCAGGATCCGCAGCGTGTGGCGCGATTCCGCGATCGAGTGGCGGGTGATGAGCGCGGGTGCGGCTCCGGCGGGCGGCGCCTCGACCAGCACGGTGCCCACCGCTTCGATCAGATCGGCCCGCGCGATCGGCTTCGTGAGATACGCCTGGATTCCCATCTGGCGGCAGCGCTCCCCATCGCCCCGCTGCCCCGCCGAGGTGAGGATCAGTAGCTTGGTAGCCACGAGATCGGGATCGGCGCGAACGGCGGCGGCGAGCTCGAAGCCGTCCTGATCGGGCATCTGAGCGTCGAGGATGGCGATGTCGAAGGGGGTGCCCGCTGCGGCGGCGCGGCGCAGCGCCGTGAGCGCCGCGTCCGCGCGGGCCGCCTCGTGGACCGCCACGCCCTCGGCGCCCAGCATGTCGCGCAAGATGCGCCGGTTGGTCTCGTTGTCGTCCACCACGAGGAGCCGCCGACCGCCGAGCGATACCGCCCGGCCCGGCGTCGTGGCGGCGGCGGATGGCTCGACTGGGAGGCGTAGGGTAAAGCTGAATTCGCTCCCGCGGCCGACCTCGCTCGTAACCGACAGCTGGCCCCCCATGAGCGCCACCAGCTTTCGGGAGATCGCCAGGCCGAGACCCGTCCCCCCGTACCGGCGGGTCATAGAGGCGTCCGCCTGCGTGAACTCGTCGAAGATGGTGACCAGCTGCTCGTCCGAGATGCCGATCCCCGTGTCGCGCACCCGGAACCGCACCGCCGTCCGCTCGTCATGGTACGCGACCACGGCCGTGGAGACGTCGACCTCACCCTGCTCGGTGAACTTGATGGCGTTTCCGATGAGGTTCATCAGGACCTGGCGCACGCGGGTGGGATCGCCTCGCACCATGTGCGGGACATCGGGCGGCACGTCTACCGTGAGCTCGAGGTGCTTCTCACGGGCCCGGACCGCGAGCAGCGTGGCGGTGGCATGGACGACTTTGGGCAAATCGAACGGAATCGATTCGAGCTCCAGATGCTCGGCTTCGATCTTCGAATAGTCGAGGATGTCGTTCAGGATGGTGAGCAACGCCTCCGAGGACGAGCGCACCAGCTCGAGCGCGCGGCGCTGCTCGGCCTGCAGCTCCGTGTCCAGCACCAGCTCGACGAAGCCCAGCACCGCGTTCATGGGCGTGCGGATCTCGTGGCTCATGTTGGCGAGGAAGGCGCTGCGCGCGCGCGCCACGCGCTCCGCCAGGTCCCGCGCCGCGCGGATCGCCTGCTCGGCCGCTTTACGATCGCTGATGTCCTCGTACAGCGCGACGAGCCCGCCTTCGGGGGCGGCCTTCACGGCGGCGGCTGACAGGCGGACCTGGATGTGCCGGCCGTCCTTCCGTTTGCGTTCTACTTCCACGCGCACGATCTCCCCGGCCCGCGCCCGCGCCTCGAGGTCGCTCGACTCGGAGTGGAGCGAGTCCGGCACGATCAGCGCGTCGATGCTGGCGCCCACCACTTCGGCGGTGGAGTACCCAAACAGGGTGTCGAAGGCCGGATTCACGCTCCGAACGGACCGCCGGCCGTCCAGCACCGCGATGGCGACCGGCGTGCTCGCGATCAGGGCGTCGAGGTACGCGTGCTGGCGCGCCAGTTCCGCGGTGGACAGCTCGAGCAGGGCCGCGGCGCGCACTCGCTCCGAGAAGGTCCGATGGGAGCGCGCATGAACGCGGTCCATCCCCCAGGCGAAGAGCACGATGAGGAACGTCGCGATGAGGTGGGCGCGAGAGTGCCCGTGCAGCAGGATGCCGATGGGGAGGGGGGCTAGGACGGTGAGCAGGAGGTAGTGGAAACTGCGCCGGTCGCCGACCAGGGTCCCGGTCGCGCCGGCGACGATGCCGGCGAGCACGACCAGGATCAGGGCCGCTTCGTCTAGCCTGAGTGCCGGAATGGCGGCGGCGGCACCGAACCCCCACGCGAGCCCCACGCCAGCCACGGTCAGGCGCACCCCCCGCAGGGCTTCCTCGGGAGATGCCGTCCGCCGGCTTAGGCCCAACCGCCACCAAGTGCGTAACCCGGCCGCGGCGGTGACCGCGCCGACCCAGCCGGCTGTGAGCGCGAGGGGCAGGGAGTTCCACACCAGGGCGGCCACCACCGTGACGAGCAGGACGTGCAGCGACTCGGCGAGCGGACCGCCCTTGAGTAACTGACTGAGCGCCGCGCGCCGCACCTCGGCTTCGACGTGCGGGTCGTGCGCCGTGCCGCCCGCCACCGGATCCACGGTCATGACACTATATGCGGCAATCCCCTGTTGGCGTGCAACATGGTCGGGTGGGAAGGGGGGGAAAGGGCGTTTTTGCGGCACGGAGGGCCGCCGGTGCGACACCTCCCTAGGGAGCAGGCCCGAGCGAGCCCCCGCTCAGCGCGGCGGCTCGTTGAGCAACAGCCAGTAGAGCCCCACCTCCGATACGGCCCGCGCGAACGCCTCGAAGTCCACCGGCTTGACGATGTAGCTGTTGGCCCCGAGCCGGTACGCCGCGGCGATGTCGGGCTCTTCGCGCGACGAGGTGAGGATCACGACCGGGATGGCGCGGGTGCGCTCGTCCGCCTTCAGTCGCCGCAGCACCTCGAGCCCGTCGACTTTGGGGAGCTTCAAGTCGAGCAGCACGACCTTCGGCACGACTCCGATGTCGCGCAGCGGGTGGCTGCCGTCGCCGAAAAAGAAGTCCAGCGCCTCGGCACCGTCGCGGGCGACGAATACCTGGTTGGCGAAGTTGCGCGCTTTGAAGGCGCGCAGCGTCAGCTCGACATCGGTGGGGTTGTCCTCCACCAGGAGGATTTCGACCTGTTGTTGGTTCGTCATCGGGTCACCTTGTCCTCGACGTGGTACACCGACTTCCCTCCGCAGAGCCGGTCCGGCGCGTCAGCCCGCATCCAGCACCTCGCGCACTTTGCGCACCAGGGCATCGGGGCGGAATGGCTTCTGCAAATAGGCGAGGCCGGGCTCGAGCATCCCGTGACGCACGATGGCGTTGTCGGTGTAGCCCGAGATGTACAGCACCCGGATGCCGGGCCGCTGTGCGGTCAGCCGGTCGGCAAGATCCCGGCCGCTCATCCCCGGCATCACGACGTCGGTGAGGAGCAGGTGGATCGTGGCGCCGTGCTGGGCGGCGAGCGCCAGGGCATCGGCGCCGCTCGGTGCCGCGAGCACCGTGTACCCTTGCCGCTCGAGCGCCTGCCGCGCGATCGCGCGCACCGCCGGCTCGTCCTCGGCGAGCAGCACGGTCTCGGAGCCCCGGGGCGGTCGCTCGACCGGCGCCGGCGGCGCCGCCGATTCGACGGGTGCGTCGACGCGCGGCAGATAGATCTTGAACGTCGCCCCGCGGCCCGGCTCGCTGTACACCCAGATAAACCCGCCGGACTGCTTGACGGTCCCGTACACCATCGCCAGGCCGAGGCCCGTGCCCTGACCGCGCGGCTTGGTCGTGAAAAACGGCTCGAAGGCGTGCGCCTGGGTCTCCTCGTCCATCCCGATCCCGCTGTCGCTCACCGTGAGCTGCACGTATGGTCCCGGCTTCACTAAACTGTGCTCGAGGGTGTAGCTCGAGTCCAGGTCGATGTTGCGCGTCTCCAGCGTGAGCTTGCCGCCTTGGGGCATCGCGTCGCGGGCGTTCACCGCGAGATTGACGATGACCTGCTCCAGCTGGCCGGGGTCCGCCGTGACGCGGCCCAGGGTCGGGTCGAGCACGGTCGCCAGCTCCACGTCCTCGCCGATCAGCCGGCGCAGCAGCTTGTCCATGTCCAGGACGAGCGCGTTCAGGTCGACGACCTTGGGCTGCAGCACCTGCTGGCGGCTGAACGCGAGCAGCTGGCGGGTCAGGCCGGCGGCGCGCTCCGCGGACCGGCGGATTTCGTCGACGTCGGCGCGCCGCGGGTCGTGGTGCCCGAGATCCTCGAGCAGCAGGTCGGCATGGCCGGTGATGGCCGTCAGGATGTTGTTGAAGTCGTGCGCGATGCCGCCCGCCAGCCGGCCGACCGCTTCCATCTTCTGCGCCTGGCGCAGCTGCTGCTCGAGGCCCAGCCGCTCGGTGACGTCGCGTCCGATGCCGAGAATGCCCGTGAGCCGGCCGTCGCGGAGCTGGGCGGTGGCGCTGAACTCCGCCACGCGGTACGTCCCGGCCCTGGTCAGGATGCGGAACTGAATGGTGGGGCGCGGCTCACCCTGCAGCACGCGGCCGAACAGGTCGAGGGCGAGTGGCACGTCATCGGGGTGGACGAAGGCCTCGAACGGCCGGCCGACCCATTCCGCGGGCGGGAACCCCGTCATCTCCTCGAAGGCCGGATTGAGCGAGGTCACCTCGCCGCCGGGCGAGAGCGCGAAAATCACGTCGCGTACGCCGTCCACGAGACTGCGATAGCTCTGCTCCGAATTGCGGAGCGCCTGCTCCGCGCGCAGCCGCTCGGTGATATCCCGCCAGTTGGCCACGACCGCCCCCACGGCTGGGTCGTCGAGCCGGTTCACGGCCACGGCCTCGACCAGATGGTAGGAGCCGTCCTTGTGCCGCGCGCGTAGCTCGGTGCGGATCGGCGTGCCGGGCTGATCGAGCAGCTGCCGGCACAGGCGCTCGGTGAGCGCGAGATCGTCGGGGTGCAGGAAGCCGAGCGCGTTCGTGCCGGTCAGCTCGGGGACGCCGTAGCCGAGCAACCGGGTCGCCGCCTGGCTGACGTAGGTGATCGCCCCGGTTTCGTCCAACAGTGCGACGGCGTCCGAGCTGTGCTCCACCAGAGCGTGGAACAGCTCCGGCCCCGCCTGCGGACCGGAGCGCCGCCCGGGCGAGCGGTGCGCGGAAGCCTTGAGACGCTTACCGGGCATGGTCGAGGATCAAGGCTCCCGAGGCAGGACTCGAACCTGCGACCCGCCGGTTAACAGCCGGCTGCTCTACCAGCTGAGCTACTCGGGAATGAACCAGGAAATATCGTCGACGCTGGGCGGGCAATCAACCTGCGGCAGCCGGCCCGGGCGGCCTGGGATCGGACCATGGTCGAGGTCGGGCGTGCGGTCCCTCCCTCTATGCCCCGCTGATCGCGTCCCAGGCAACCCAGTGAATTACGGCCGTGAGTGCGTCCTCCGGTCAGAGATCCGCGGCATGCTCCGGCGCTCCCGTCGCAGCGGACGACGCGCATCGCCACGGGCAAACTGTCCAGCGAGCGGCGGCCGCTGTGCCAGCTCGCGAACCAGCAGCCGGGCCACGTCGCGCAACAGCGCCAGCTCTCCTTCACTCCAAGGTCGCGGCTCCGGATCCATGACGCAGATCGCGCCGACCGCGCGGCCGGCCGCGTCGATCAACGGCACGCCGGCGCACGCCGTCACCAGCCCGTCTCGGACCGCTGGGATGCGGGCGGTCAGGGGATGGCGACGCCCATCCCCGACCACCAGCGGCCGGCGCGAGGCGGCGATGTGCCGGCTGAACGGGTAGCACAGCAGCAGCGCGATCGACACCGGCCGGCCGTAGCTGCTCGCCACCATCCGGCCGCGGGCGGCGACGAGCGAGACGTACACCACGGGGACGCCGAGCAGGCGACCGGCGAGCTGCGTGAAATGGTCCAATGCGCGCTGCGCGGGGCGGTCGGTACGCAGGGTCGCGAGCGTCATGGCGCGGGCCGTCTCAACTTGGTCACGATCGCCGGCAGTCGATCGAATTGGGTCCGCTTGTCGAGGAACTCGTCGGCGCCCGCTTCGAGGCACGTGGAACGCAGCTGGTCGTACGCGTAGTTTGTGAGCACCACCACGGTGGGCGGTGGTTCCAATTGTTTCGCCGCGCGGAGCACGTCTAACCCGTCCCCGTCCGGCAGCCGCATGTCGACGACCACGACGTCCGGCTTGGACTCGGGCATCAGCCGGAGCGCCTCCGCGACCGTGCCTGCCTCGACGACGTTGTCCACTTCCCACATGTCCTGCAGCATCGCCGCTAGTCGCACGCGCACAAGGGTGGAGTCATCGACGAGGAAAACACGCATCTGGACGTCTCTGCTCGAATCGATTGTCGTCCAGGCCACATCGGTCGCTCCAATTTGGGCCGCGGGCGAGCCCGCCGGAGTCGGCGGGCGCCCGCAACGGGCGTGCGAAACGAGGTAGCTGGTGCGTCAGTCGCGTCTGACAACCGGCCGCGGCCCGCTAGGGCGCGAGCCCTTGCTCGATCACGTAGCGGACCAGGTCCGCGTTGGTCTTGAGGTTCAGCTTGCGCATGACCCGGCTGCGGTAGGTGCTGACCGTCTTCGGACCGACTGCCAGCGTGACCGCGATCTCCTTGTTGCTCTTCCCGGTCCCGAGCAGACACAGCACCTGGTACTCGCGGGCGGAGAGGGCCTCGTGCGCGCGGCCGACGAAGCCCGAGCGGAGCTCGAGGGCGAGCCGCTCGGCGAGCGCCGGGCTGACGTACGTGCCACCGGCGTGCGCCTTCTTCACCGCGGCGAGCAGCTCGCTCGGCGCCTGGGTCTTGCTCACATAGCCCGCGGCGCCGGCGCGCAGTGCCTGCAACGCGAGCTGGCCTTCCGGGTGCATGCTGACGACCAGCACGGCCACGCGTGGGAATCGCTTCCGCAGCTCGCGGATGAGCGGCACGAATCCCGGGCCGGGCATGCCGATGTCCAGGATGACGACGTCGGCGCGGGTCTGCTCGAGCCGGCGCAGCAACTCGCCGCCTTCGGCCGCCTCGCCCACCACCTCGATCACATGGTCCTCGGCGGCGAGCTGGCGAAAGCCGGCGCGGATCAGCTGGTGGTCGTCCGCGATGAAGACTCGGATCATTCGAGGCTGGGCAGGCTGAGCGTGAGTAACGTCCCCCGACCGGACGCCGCGGTGATGGTGACGGTGCCGCCCAGGTTGGTCGCCCGCTCGCGAATGCCGAGCAGCCCGAGCGAGCGGGAGTCCGAGAGGGCGCCGTCGCTGATGCCGCGACCGTTGTCCTGCACGCTGAGCTCGAGCGCCTGCGCGGAGAGGGTGAACCGGACCAGGACGCTGGAGGCGCCGGCGTGTCGCGCCACGTTGGTGAGCGCTTCCTGAAAGATCCGGAAGGCGGCGGTCGCACGAGTTGCGTCGACGGCCGAGTGCGCGGCCCCCACCTCGACCCGGCAGGCGATGCCGGTCCGCGTCTCGAACTCGCGGGCCTGCCACTGGATGGCGGCTTGCAGTCCGAGCTCGTCCAGCACGCCGGGGCGCAGCTCGGTGGCGATACGCTGGATCGCGCCGGCGGTGCCGTCGAGGATCGCCTCCATGCCGTCGACCTTGCCGGCCAGCTCCGGGGCGGGCTGCGGCAGCCGCCGTCGGAGCCAGGTGAGGTCGATCTTGAGCGCGGTCAGCGCCTGCCCGAGCTCGTCGTGGATCTCGCGCGCGATGCGCGTGCGCTCCGCTTCCCGGGCGGCCTCGAGCCGGGCGGCGAGGTCGCGCAGCTGCTCGCGGTGGCGGTGCAGCTGCTCCTGCGCCCCCCTCCGCTCGGTGATGTCCTCGATCACCCCGACGAACAAGCGTGGCTCGCCCTGCTCGCTCGGCAGGGCGGAGACTGTGACCTGGACCCAGATCGGCGCCCCGTCCTTGCGGCAGTACCGTTTTTCCAGGGTGAACGCCGACCGTTTCCCCTCCGCCAGCTCGGCCATGAGCTCCCGGTTCCGAGGAAGGTCCTCCGGGTACGTGATGTCAGCGTACGTAAGGGACTGCAACTCCTCGTCGCTGTAGCCGACCATCCGTTGAAACACTTCATTCGTCCGGACGAAGCGCGCGTCGAGCCTCGCGACCGCGATGCCGACCGCCGCCTGCTCGAATGTGGCGCGGAGCAGTGCTTCCCGTTCCCGCAGGGCCTCCTCGGCCCGCCGGCGCTCGGTCAAGTCCCGGGTGACCTTGGCGAACCCGAGCAGTGAGCCCGCTCCGTTCCGGACCGGGCTGATCACCACGTCGGCCCAGAAGCGGGACCCGTCCTTGCGCACTCGCCACCCCTGGACCTCGCAGCGGCCGCGTTGGGCCGCCTCGCGCAGATTCTGCGCGGGCTTGCCGGCGGCCGCGTCCTCAGGCGTATAGAAACAGGCGAAGCTCCGCCCCATGATCTCCTGTGCCGTGTACCCCTTGATGTGCTGGGCGCCCACGTTCCAGCTCACCACCCGCCCGCTGGGGTCGAGTCGAACGATGGCATGGTCCCGCACGCTCTCCACCAGCACTCCGAGCCGCTGCTCGCTCTCACGCGCCACGCCCTCGGCGGCTCCACGCTCCGCCGTGGTGGCCGCGAGCACGAGTCCCGTCACGGACGCCAGCGCCAGGAAGGTCTGCAGCAGGGTGAGGTTCTCGGTGGGCGTCGCGCTGACGAACGGCCCGAGTCCACGCAGGGTGTGCCAGATCATCAAACCGGCGATCAACGCCGTGGCCGTGGCGCTGCCGCGCGGGCCGAACCGCGCGGCGGCCCACACCACGACCGGGAACACGGCGTACACGTACGTAATAGGACTGCGCAGCAGCAACACGGTCAGCAGTACCAGCAGCACGACCAGCGCCGCGGCCTCGGGCCAGCGACCCGCTGGCCGCGTGGCCCGAGCCCACGTGAGCAGCAGCGGCGCCACCAGCACGTCCCCCAGGGCGTCCCCGCTCCACCACACGAACCAGAGATGGCTCAGGGCGTCCCGCCCGACCACGCCACTCGCCCACAGGCTGGCGATCCCGATGGTCGCGCTCACCGTCGTGCTCGCGAGCGCCCCCAGTGTGACGAGCGCAACTACGTCACGGAACCGGTCGAGCGACGGTCGGAAGTCGGCCACCCGTCGCAGCAGCCAGACGGCGCTGACCGCCTCGAGGGTGTTCCCGAGCGCGATTCCGGCGGCTCCGGCGACCGGCACGCTGGCGGTCCAATTGAGCAGGAATGCGCCCATCGCAATGCCGGGCCAGTAGCGCAGGCCCAATAGCAGCAGGGCGGCGAGGGCGACGCCCGAGGGGGGCCACGCGGACGAGACGACTTTCTGGGCGACGGCGGCGAGCAGGCCGAGTTTCGCCGCGCCGAGATAACCGATGGCGACGGCGACGAGCAGGGTCGGGTACCGCAGCCGAGGGGCCAGCTCGAGGAAGTCGGCTCGCGTGATCATTCGGGCTGCCGCACGTGCCGTTTGTGCATCCGCGCATTATGATGCACGCGACCCCGTAAGACGTCTAGATGCCGCGGGAAGGTCGGCGGCGAGCATCCCCAGCACGATCAAGCCTCCGCCGAGCCATTGCAGCGGGGCGAGGCGCTCTCCCAACACGAGCCAGGAGGTGAGCGCCGCGAACAGCGGCTCGAAGCAGAAGATCAGGGCCGCTCGGGCGGAAGACATGTGTCGCTGGGCGGACATCTGCAGCAAGAAACAGATCGTGCTGGCGAACGCCACCGAGTAACCGAGCGCCGCGACGAATTCCCCGGTCCACCGGATGTGCGGCCGCTCGAGCAGCAGCATGGCGAGCCCGGCGACGACGGCCGTGCCGGCGACCTGGAACCACACGAGGCGGCGCGCGTCGTAAGAGCGTCCCAGTTCGGTCACGGCCACGATCTGGCCGCCGAAGCAGGCGGCACAGATCAGTGTCAGCAAATCCCCTCGATTCAAACCGCCGCCATCCGGAGCCGTGAGCAAATAGATCCCGAAAGTCGCCAGCACCAGCGCCGCCGCGGTCAGCCAGCCCGGGCGCTGTCCCAGTAGCCCGAGCGCCATGACGGGCGCGAGCACCGAGGAAACAGCGACAATGAACGCCGCGCGCGACGGCGTGGTGATCACGAGGCCCGCCGTCACGGTAATGAACCCGACGGCGACGAGGGCGCCGAGCAGCAACCCGCCGCGCAGCTCGCGCCCGGTCGGCCGGGGGTGGAACCGGGTGCCGGGCGTGAGCAGCAGCGTTGCGATTCCGAATCGCACAGTGAGAAAAGCCAAGGGCGTGGCGAACGCCAGTGCGCTCTTGACGGCGACGAACGTGGTGCCCCACAGGAACGTCGCGAGCAGCAGCGTCAGGTCGGCGTGGCGACGCGTCACGCCGTCAGCGGGGCGCGTCCAGCACGCCCCGCACCTTCTTCGCCAACGCCTCGGGCGTGAACGGCTTCTGGAGGAATGCGGTGCCGGGATCGAGGACGCCGTGCTGGGCGACCGCCTCGTCGGCGTAGCCCGACATGTACAGCACGCGCAGGCCGGGGCGCAGGGACGTCAGGCGGCGCGCCAGCTCGCGGCCAGTCATCTCAGGCATCACCACGTCCGTGAGCAGGAGATGAATCGGACCGTCGTTGCGCTCGGCCAGCGCGAGGGCTTCGGCCCCTCCCGCGGCCACCAACACTCGGTATCCCGCCCGCTCCAGCACCTTCTGCGCCAGCACCCGAACTAGCCGTTCGTCCTCGGCGAGCACGACGGTCTCGTTGCCCGCGGCGGGCGCGGCCACGGGATGAGGGTCCCCGGTCGGGTCGAGCGGCGCGTCGACGCGCGGCAGGTAGATCCGGAACGTGGCGCCCCGTCCCGGCGTGCTCTCCACGCCGATGTGGCCCCCGCTCTGCCGCACGATGCCGTACACCGTGGCGAGTCCGAGGCCGGTCCCCTTGCCGCGCGGCTTGGTCGTGAAGAACGGCTCGAACAGATGCGCCTGGACCTCCACATCCATCCCGGCCCCGTTGTCCGACACCTGCAGCCGCACGTAGCGCCCGGTGGCGACGCCCTGGACGGGCGGCGCCCGCGTTCCATCCACCTCGACGTTGCCCGTCTCGATCGTCAACCGGCCGCCCTGGGGCATCGCGTCCCGGGCGTTGACGGCGAGGTTGACCAGCACCTGCTCGATCTGCCCCGTGTCGACCCGTACGGCACCCAGCCCGGGTGCGAGCGCGGTCTCGAGCACGATGTCCTCGCCGATCAGGCGGCGCAGCATCTTGGCGATGTCCTTCACCAGGCGATTCAGGTCGACCACCATCGGTTGCAGGACCTGTCGCGCGCTGAACGCCAGCAGCTGGCGGATCAGGTCTCTAGCGCGGGTCGCGGCGTCGCGGATGACGTCGAGCTCCTCGCGGTGCGGGCGATCCGTCGGCGCGTCGAGCAGCAGCAGCTCGATCGAGCCCAGCACCGCGGTCAGGACGTTGTTGAAATCGTGGGCGATCCCGCCCGCCAACCGGCCGACCGCTTCCATTCGCTGCGAGTGCTGCAGCTGCTCCTCCAGCTGGTGGCGCTCCCGCCGCACGGCGGCCCCTTCGACGGCCCGCGTGACGGCTGGGGCAAGGCGCTGCAGCCGGTCCTTCATGATGTAGTCATCGGCCCCCGCTTGCATGACCGCCACCGCCGTGTCCTCGCCGACGCTCCCGGAGACCACGATGAACGGCAGGTCGGGCGCCGTGGCGCGCACGACGGCGAGCGCGCCCGGTGCGTCGAAGTGGGGCAGGGAGTAGTCGCTCAGCACGACGTCCCAGGGCTGCCGGGCCAGCGCCGCGCGCATCGTGTCGGCGGTTTGCACGCGCTCCTGCACGACCTCGAACCCACCCTGGCGCAGGGCGCGCAGCATGAGCTCGGCGTCACTCGCGGAGTCTTCGACGATGAGGACGCGCAGGGCCGTGCCCGCCATCAAGTGAGGTCCCGCAGATAGCGGCCGGTCGCGGACGCGGCGACGCGGGCGACGTTCTCCGGAGTGCCCTGGGCCACGACGCGCCCGCCGGCCTCGCCCGCACCCGGCCCCAGGTCGATGATCCAGTCCGCCCGTTTCACGACGTCGAGGTGATGCTCGATCACGAGCACCGTGTGCCCGGCATCGACCAGCCGGTCGAGCACGCGGCACAGGGTCCGCACGTCGTCCAGGTGCAGGCCCGTAGTCGGCTCGTCCAGGATGTAGAGCTTGCGGCCTCCCGCGCCGCGTTTCGTCGCCCCCGCCAGCGCCAGCTCGCGCGCGATCTTGAGACGCTGCGCCTCGCCGCCGGAGAGCGTGGTGGCCGGCTGGCCCAGCCGCAGGTAGCCGAGCCCCACCTGCTGGAGGTGCCACAGGGCGCGCGCCAGCCGCGGCTGACGGTGGAAGCGCTGCAGCGCCTGATCCACGGTCCACTCGAGCACCTCGTGGATCCCGCTCCCCTGGAGCTTGACCTCGAGGACCTCTTTCTTGAACCGCTTGCCCTCGCACATCTCGCACGGCACGAACACGTTCGCGAGAAACACCATTTCGACGAGCACGTGTCCCGCGCCTTCACACGCCTCACAGCGGCCGCCCGCCACGTTGAAGGAAAAGGTGCTCGGCGTGTAGCCACGCGCCCGCGCCAGCGGCTCGGCGGCGAACAAACCGCGCAGCTCGTCGAACGCCTTGATGTAGGTCACCGGGTTCGACCGGGGCGTCCGGCCGATCGGCGCCTGATCGACGAGCACGACGTCCGCGATCGCCTCCCAGCCCTCCAGGGCGTGCACGGCGCCGACCGGCTCGCCCAGGTGCTGTTTCGCCGTGTGGGCGCCGGTGAGGCGGGCCTCGAGCTGCCGAAACAGTACATCGTGGACGAGGGTCGACTTGCCCGAGCCCGAGACCCCCGTGACGACGGTCAACGTGCCGAGCGGAATCCGGATATCCACGCCGGCGAGGTTGTGCAGACGGGCGCCGCTGAGCGCGAGCCAGCGTCGCGCGGGGCGGCGCGCCGACGGCACCCCGATCCGCTTCTCGCCCGAGAGGTACTGCCCCGTGAGGGTGCCCGCTTCGCACACCCCCGCCGCCGGCCCCTGATACACGACCTGCCCGCCCGCCTCGCCGCTCCCGGGGCCGAGCTCGATCATCCAGTCGGCGGCGCGCATCGCCGCCGGGTCGTGCTCCACGACCGCTACGGTGTTGCCGGCGTCGGCGAGGCGGCGCAGCAGCCCCAGCAGCCGATCGATGTCCGACGCGTGCAGCCCGATGGACGGCTCGTCCAGCACGTACAGCGTGTCCACGAGGTGCGACCCGAGTGCGTTCGAGAGGGCGATCCGCTGTGCCTCGCCGCCCGACAGGGTCCGGGTCAGACGGTCGAGCGTCAGGTACCCGAGGCCGACGTCGTTTACGAACGACAGACGCGCCGTGAGCTCCGCCAGAATGTGGACGGCGACCGCGCGCGCGAACGGGGGCAGTTCGAGCCCCGCCACCCACTCGCGGACGCCGCCCGCGGTCAGCGCGGCGACTTCCGCGATGCTCTTCCCGCCCACCCGGACGGCGAGGGCTTCGGGCTTGAGGCGCGCGCCGCCGCAGGCGGGGCAAGTCTTGGCGAGCTGGTATTGGCGCAGGAAGACCCGGATGTACTGCTTGTAACGCTTCACTTCGAGGCGCTCGAGGAACGGGAGCATGCCGAGGAAGCGGCCGGTCGCTCCGTGCAGCAGGAAATGGCGGTCCCGCTCGGGCAGATCGCGCCACGCCGTATCGAGGGGGATCCCGCGGGCGCGCGCCGTCTCCCGGAGGATGCGCCGCCGGCCCTCGTAGCGCGGTTTGGTCCAGGGATCGAGCGCCCCCTGCGCCAGGCTTTGCTTGGGGTCGGGCACGATGAGCGATTCGTCGTACTCGAGCACCGCCCCGAAGCCGTTGCACCCCGGGCAGGCGCCGCGGGGGTTGTTGAAGGAGAACAGGATCGGCGTGAGCGCGGGGGCCGCCGTGGCGCAGTGCGAGCACGTCGGGTGCTCGGAGAAGCGACGGCGGTCGCCGTTCTCGAGCGCCACGGCGACGCCCTCGCCCTCGTTGAACGCGGTCGCGACCGCGTCGGCGAGCCGTCCCCGATTCCCCTCCGAGGCGGGGAGCCGGTCGACCACCACTAGCACTTCTTCCGCCCCGCGCACCCGGCGCTCGACGTCCGCCTCGTCCAGGCGCACGAGCGCGCCGTCGAGCTGCGCGCGTACGAACCCCGCGGCGCGCAGCTGGGCGGCGAGCTCCACGTCGGGGCGGTGGGCGCTGGGGGGCAGGGGAAAGGCGACAACAATTGCGGATTGCGGATTGGGGATTCCGGATTGGGCGGCGCCGTCTTTCAAGTCCGCAATCCGCAATCCGCAATCCGCAATGAGCGCGTCCACCACCTCCTGGACCGTGTCGACCTTCACCTCGTGCCCGCACTTGACGCAATACTGCGTTCCCACCCGCGCCCACAACAGCCGCAAGAAGTCGTAGATCTCCGTCGCGGTCCCGACGGTCGAGCGGCTGCTCGTCGTGGGGTTCTTCTGCTCGATCGCGACGGCCGGCGAGATCCCCTCGATCGCGTCCACCAAGGGCTTGGGCATGCGGTCGAGGAACTGTTTGGCGTACGTCGACAGCGATTCGATGTAGCGGCGCTGGCCCTCGGCGTACAGCGTGTCGAAGGCGAGCGTGCTCTTCCCCGACCCCGACGGGCCGGTGATCACCGTGAGCGCGCGGCGTGGCAGCTCCACGGTGATGCCCTTGAGGTTGTGCTGTCGCGCATTGCGGATGACGACCCGCTGGGGGGACGAAGGCATAACCGTTAAGAATAACAGGTATCCAAGGCCCGGTGTCCGGGGTGAGGGGGCCTGGCCACCGGACACCTGGCCCCGGGCCCCGGACCCCGGTACTTTCGCCCCCACATGGCTCTCGCCCTGACGCCGCGCCTCCTCCGCCGCGGCCTCGAGCTCTTCGCCGTCATCTCCCTCATCGGCGTCGCCGTCGTGCTGGTCGTTTTCGGCGAAAACCTGGACGCCATGGTCTCCGCGCTGGCCCATTTGCGCTGGGCGTGGCTGCTCGTGGGTGTGGGCCTTGCTTCGATGGATTGGGTCGGCGGGGGCACCCGGCTCTGGGTCGTCGCCCGGCACGTGCACCCCGGCGTGCGCTGGCGCGACATGGTGATTGCCGGGGGGATGAGTGCGTGGGCGGCCTATCTCACCCCGTTTCAAACTGGCGCAGGTCCTACCATGATGTGGGTGATGCGCCGGGCGGGCGTACGTCTCCCCGAGGCGATGACCTCCACATTCATGACCTTCGTCGCGACCGTTGCCTTCTTCGCGCTCGCCGGCCCGCTCGCCATCTACCTCGGTGCCGGCCGGTCGCTCGCGGCGCATAACGTCGTGCTGGGTATCACGTATTACGGCCTGTTTCGGACCAGCCTCACGATCTTCGGTATCCTCGGCGTGCTCATGCTCGTCGCGATGGTGTTTCCGGTGTGGCTGCGCGATGCCGTGCACTGGCTGGCGACGCGACTCGAGCGCAAGAGCCGCCGCGTGGCTGCCCGGATCGAGCACCTGCGGGAAGGAATCGACCGGGCGCACGAATGTCTGGTGGCGTTCGGAAGCCCCAAGGGTTGGCTGGCGTTGCTGTGGGCGGTCCTGCTGTCCGGGCCGTCCCACGCGAACAAGCTGTTAGCGGGGTATGTCGCGCTTCGGACCCTCGGCCTGCACACCAACTTCGTCGACATCCTGTTGCTGCAGACCTTCATCACGTTCCTGCTCTACTTCGCACCTACGCCGGGATCATCGGGTCTCGCCGAACTCTTGTCGGCGGCGGTGATGCAGATCTACGTCCAGCCCTCCGAGCTGCCCACCTACACGCTCATCTGGCGGTTCATCAACAGCTATGCAACCGTGATCGTCGGGTCGCTGCTGTTTTGGCGCTGGCTCAAGCGGGGCTTCGTCGGGCGCGAAGAGCCCGTCGTGGCGGGGGGCGACAGTGGTTGAGGCCGGCGTTGTAACCCGTGTTTCCTTGCGCGGTTACAACGCTGGGCGTAACTTCTGGCGCTGGCTCTTTCCGGTTTAGGGGCTCCGCACCATGTCGTTGTTAGAGCTCGGTGGCAAAAAATTCACTATCCCGGTCGGTGAGGTGGCGCTCGGCAGCGATCCGGCCTGCGCGATCCGGCTGACCGGGGCAGCCGTGCTGCCGCGTCACGCCGTGTTCCAGGGGCAGCCGGATGGGCAGGTAGTCATCCGCAAGGCCGCCCCGGCGGCCGAGGTGCTCATCAACGGGGTGCGGCTCGGGGCCGAGCCGACGCCGCTGCTGCACGGTGATAAGGTCGAGGTGGGCGGTCACGAACTCACCTTCGTGGACGAGCGTCGGTCCGGCAGCACGCAGTTCATGCAGAAACTCCCGATGCCGGAGGCGTCGCCCGTCGCGCGGGGGGCCGGCAAGCCGGGGGTCACCGCCAATACCGGCGGCCGGGTGGTGAGCCTCACCGACGGCCGGGAATACGTGATCACCGCGGCGTCGATCGTGTTCGGGCGGGAGGCGGGGTGCGACATCGTGGTGGCGGGAAAAGACGTCTCGCGGCGCCATGCCGAAATCGTGCAGACGCCGAAGGGGTACGTGCTGGTCGACTCGAGCACGAACGGCACGTTCGTAAACGACGAGCGCGTGGAGGCGCAGCGTGTGCTGCAGCGCGCCGACGTGATCCGGATGGGTGAGGAGAGCTTCCGGTTCTATGCCGACGTCGTGCCGGCATCCACACCCGGCCCTCAGCCGGGGCCGGCCGCTGAAGCGCCGTCGGCCGCGCCCCCACTGACCGGCGCGCCGGTGCGAGGCCCTGCGGCGGGCGTGCTCCCCGTTTCTCCAGTCGTTCCCGCTCCCGCTCCCGCCCCCGCCGCCGCCCCCGCCGCCGCCGCCGCCCCCGTCCCCGCCCCCGTCCCCCCGCCGTCGCGCCCCGCCGCGCCTCCCGCGGGAGCGAGCGAGCGGCTGAAGCACACGATGCACGGCGTTGAGGCAGTGCCGCGGCCGGCTCAGGCCGCCACCCCTCCGCTGGCGAGCCTCCTGGTGAAAAGTGGTACGCTCAAGAATCAACGCTTCCCCGTGCGAACGCCCGTGTTCAACATCGGCCGTGCCGACTACAACGACATCGTCCTTCCCGACCCGTCCGTTTCGACGGCGCACGCGAAACTGCAGCGCCGCGAGGGCGTCTGGGTGGTCGTGGACCTGGACTCGACGAACGGGACGTTCGTGGACGGCGAGCGCGTCACAGGGGAGAGTCCGCTCGCACCGGGCGCACTGCTCCGTTTCGGAGACATGCAGGTGGTATTCGAGCCCAGCGACGACGCGCTCGGCATGGTCCGAGGCGGGGGAACGCAGGTCATGAAAGATTTCAGCGCGGTCGCCCCGCCGCCGCGTCCCGGGCCGCCCCTTCCCCCGGCCGCCGCCCCGTCCCGCGCGGCACCTCCAGCGTCGCCTCCCCGGCCGCGACCGCCCGCGAAGGGCAGGCCCGGCTCGAAGCGCCCGGCTGCGCAGCAGGTGCCGGAGCAGCGCCGCAAGGGGTGCCGCAAGGGCGCGGCCGTGTTGCTGCTCGCGGCGGCGGGGCTGACGGCTCTCCTCTACCGCCTCCTTCTCGCCTAGCGACGCACCGTGCACATCACCTGCGCAGGGCGCACCGACGTCGGCATCATTCGCTCAGGCAACGAGGACAGCTATCTCATGGTCCCCGATCGGGGGATCTTCGTCGTGGCGGACGGGATGGGCGGGCACGCCGCCGGCGAAGTGGCGAGCGAGATGGCCGTGCGCTTCGTGGCGCGCGAGCTGGGGTCGCTCAAGGGGCTATCGGACGACCAGGTCGCCGACCGGATGCGCGCGGCGATTCGGTCGGCGAACGGCGCCATCTTCCAGCGCACGCTCACCGAGCACGACAAGCGCGGCATGGGGACCACCGTCACGTCGATGGTGCTCTACGACACCCGCTTCCTGATCGGACAGGTGGGGGACAGCCGGGCGTACCTCTTCCGGGACGGTAAGCTCATCCAGCTCACCAAAGATCACTCTTACGTGCAGGAGCAAGTGGACGCGGGGTACCTCACCCCGGAGCAGGCCCGCTCCCACCCGTACAGCAACGTGATCACGCGTTGTGTGGGGGCGAACAGTGATGTGATGCCGGACATCTACCTCGGCACGGTGAAGCCGAAGGACTTGTTTCTGCTGGCGTCGGATGGCCTCACCGGGATGTTGGAGGATAATCAGCTCGCGGACCTGCTGACGGCGATCCGCATGCCGCAGGAGCAGGTCGATGAGCTGATCACCGAGGCGAACCGCCACGGCGGGCTCGACAACATCACCGCGATCCTGGTGCGGGTCGATTCGGTGGAGGTCCCGGTCGGGGACACGACGCAGATCACCCAGCCGGGGGTTCGAGGGTAAAGGGTTACAACAGCGCGCGTTCCTGTTCGACCCGCTCCAGCACTTCCTCCCTCGGCAGCATCACCAACCTCACGATAGCGTCGGCCGGTACGGTCGCGGGTCGGAGCACGAATAGGCGCAGCCGCCGGGCCGACCGATGGAGCTCTCCCGCGACCCGGGGGAGGCCGAGCTGAGCCGTGGCGTCGACGCCGGCGAGCTGTACCACGGAGCCGTCGCGCTGTACGAGCGGCAGGTCCAAGGCGAGCATATCGGGCTTCGCGGGGAAGTCGAGGAACAGCTCGCCCGGCCCGAGCCCCATCTCCCCGGCGAGCCGGTCCTCGACGCGCTGCTGCAGATCGGGATCGTCGGCGGGCCATGCCGCCGCGTCGGCCGGCAGCGCGGTCGCGGGGAGATCCACGGCGCGCTTGGCCAGGCGGCGCTCGCGCAGCCGGCGGGCGAGGCCGGACGTGTCCGCGTGCATCAGGTCGTGGATCAGCCCGTCGTCCGTCGCGACCGCGACCTGATCGGCCGAGAGCCGTCCCGCCGCGATCGCATCCCGCACCAGGCGCTTGAACATCGCGGTGGCGCTGCGGACCGCGTGATGCCAGTAGACGTTGCGGTACATCTGGTACTTCGCGAACAGCAGTGATTCGAGCGCCGCGAGCCCTTTCTCGTGCAGCGCGAGCGTCGGCCGTCCGTCCGGACCGCCGGCCACGGTCAGCGACATGAGCAACCGGTCGACGTCGATCACCCCGTACGGGACGCCGCACATCCAGGCGTCGCGCGACAGGTAGTCGAGCTTGTCGACATCGAGCGACCCCGCCACCAGCCCGGCGAGCGGCTCACGGCCCCCTCCTCGAATGAGCGCGAGGAGCTGTGCCGTCGGCGCGCCTACCTCCCCGAGCCGCTCGGCCAGTTCGCCGCGGGCGAGGTGGCGCTCGGCTACCGCTTCGTGGCGCAGGAGGCCGGCCTCTTCGAGCGCGTGGGAGAACGGGTAATGCCCGATGTCGTGCAGCAGCGCCGCCAGGGTGAGCGTGGTGCGATCGCCGGGCGTGAGCCGGGCATCCCCCGCGTCCTCGAGCTGCGACAGCGCGCGCCGCGCCAGATGATAAGCGCCGAGGGCGTGCTCGAAGCGGCTGTGCGTGGCGCCCGGGTAGACGAGGAAGGCATGGCCCAGCTGCCGCACGTAGCGGAGTCGCTGAACGGCGGGGGTGTCGACCACCGCGAGGGCCGCGGGGTCGAGCCGGATGTTGTTCCAGAGCGGGTCGCGGACGACCTCGAACGCCGTCAACGCGACGGACCGGCGTCCCGCACCGCGGCGTGCACGTGGTCCTGGAACTGCTCGAAATTCTGTCGAAACATCTGCGCCAGCTTCGCCGCCTGAGCGTCGTAGGCGGTGGGGTCGGGCCACGTGGCGCGCGGCAGCAGGACGTCTTCGGGCACGCCCGGGACCTGCAGCGGCACCTCGAGCCCGAACACCGGCTCGGCAACGGTTGGGATACGGTCGAGCTTCCCCGCCAGCGCGGCGCGCACCATGGCGCGGGTGAGCCCGAGTCGCATGCGCTGTCCGACTCCGAACGGGCCTCCCGACCATCCGGTGTTCACGAGCCAGCCCTGCACGCCGTGGCGGGCGATCTTCTCTCCCAGCAGCGCGGCGTAGGTGTTGGGGTGCAGCGGCAGGAACGGCGCGCCGAAACAGGCAGAGAACGCCGCCGTCGGCTCGGTGACTCCCCGCTCCGTCCCGGCCACCCTGGCGGTATAGCCCGAGAGGAAGTGGTACATCGCCTGCGCGGGCGAGAGCCGCGCGATCGGGGGCATGATCCCGTAGGCGTCGCACGTCAGGAGCACGATGTGTGACGGGTGCCCCGCCATGCCCCCGGCGACGTGCTTGGGAATGAAGTGAATCGGATAGGAGGCGCGCGTATTCTCCGTGATCGCCGCGGACTCGAGGTCGATCGTCCGGGTCTCCGGGTCCACCATGACGTTCTCGAGCACGGTGCCGAACATCCGAGTCGTGGCGTGAATCTCGGGCTCGCTCTCGCGCGACAACCGAATCACCTTCGCGTAACACCCGCCCTCGAAGTTGAACACGCCGTGGTCGCTCCAGCCGTGCTCGTCGTCGCCGATCAGCGCGCGCTCGGCGTCGGCCGAGAGCGTCGTCTTGCCCGTCCCCGAGAGCCCGAAGAACAGCGCCACGTCGCCCGCCTCGCCGAGGTTGGCGGAGCAGTGCATCGACAGCACGCCGCGCTTGGGGAGCACGTAGTTGAGGATCGAGAAGATCGATTTCTTCAGCTCGCCCGCGTAGCGGGTGCCGCCGATGAGGATCGTGCGCTTGGCAAAGCTGATCACGATGAACGTCGTGGAGTTCGTGCCGTGCACGGCGGGGTCGGCCTCCAACTCGGGCGCGTGCAGCACCTGCCACGCGGGCGCGAACGCCGCGAGGTCGGACGCCGTCGGGCGCAGGAACATGTTGTACACGAACAGCGCGTGCCAGGCGTTGGGCGTCACGAACCGGATCCCGATGCGGTGGTTCGGGTCCGCGCCCGCGAACAGGTCGCGCACGAACAGCTCCTGCCGGTTGAGGTGGCGCACCACGTCCCCGCGCAGCCGCTCGAAATGCTCGTCCGTCATCGGCCGGTTCACCCGCCCCCACCACACGTCGGCTTCGGACGCGGCGTCCCGCACGATGAACTTGTCGTTGGGGCTGCGACCCGTGTGCGGACTCGTCACTGCGCAGAACGCGCCGCCCTCCGTGATCACGCCCTCGCCGCGCCGCGCGGCGTGCTCGTACAGCGCCGCGGGTCGCAGGTTCCAGTGCACCGCCTGCTCCGGGGCGAGCCCGAGGGCGTCGAGCCCGGGCGTGCGCCGGTGACCCTCCTGTGCGGAGCGCGTCGCTTGCGCGGTCACGCGTCGCGCCAGGGAATGCTCACGCGGGCGGCCGCCGCCCGTGCTCCAGGGCGTCCACTGCGGCGATGACGGCCATGTTCACGATGTCGTTCACCTCCGAGCCGCGCTGTAACACATGCACGGGCTGAGCCATGCCGACGAGAATCGGCCCGATCGCCTGCGCGCCTCCCACGCGGTCGAGCAGCTTGTAGGCGATGTTGGCGGCGTCCAGGTTCGGAAAGATCAACACGTTCGCCGTGCCGCGCAGTCGTGAGAATGGGTATGTCTTGTTCAAGATTCGTTCCACCACCGCCGTGTCCGCCTGCATCTCACCGTCCGCCTGCAGGCCCGGCTCGCGCTCGTGCAGCAGGCTCACCGCCTGCTGCACCTTCTCGGCCGCCGGATGGCGCACGGAGCCGAAATTCGAAAACGACAGCAACGCCACACGGGGCTCGATCCCGAGTCGTCCCACGAACTCGGCCGTGGCGGAGGCGATCTCGGCCAACGTGTCGGCAGTGGGATCGATGTTCACGGTGCAGTCAGCGAAGAACAGGGTCTGCTGCGGAAAGACGAGCATGTAGATCCCGCTCACGTGCCGGCGCCCCTGCTGGGCCCCGATCACCTCGAGGGCCGGGCGGATCGCGTCCGAGTAGTACATCTCCACGCCCGCCACCACCGCGTCTGCCTGCCCGGCCTGCAGCATCAACAGCGCGTGGTACAGTGGGTCGAGCACGCGGGCGCGCGCCTCGCGCAGCGTGATCCCCTTGCGCCGGCGCCGCTCCCACAGCTCCCGCGCGAAGCCGTCCAGGTGGGCGCTGGTCCGCGGGTTGGCGAGCGCGATGTCCTCGAGCGTCACGCCGGCGTCGTCGGCCTGGCGGCGCATCACGTCGGGGTCGCCCAGCAGGATCGGCGCGGCGATCCCTTCGTCGGCGAGGATGCGCGCCGCCTTGAGGATGCGGGGATCCTCGCCCTCGGGGAAGACGATCCGCTGCGTCTCCTGTTGCTGTACCCGGGTGGAGAGCCCCCGCATCACCTCGCGCGCCCGCCCCAGGCGGGCGTCGAGCTGCGCCCGGTATTCGTCCACGTCGATGACGCGCCCCGCCACCCCGGACCCGAGTGCCGCCCACGCCACCGCCGGCGCCACCCACAGCAGCACCCGCGGATCGAACGGCTTGGGGATTACGTAGTCGGGGCCGAAGCGCAGCCGCTCGAGCCCGTAGGCCCGCATCACGGAGTCGGGCACCTCTTCTTTGGCGAGCGCTGCCAGCGCGCGGGTCGCCGCCATCTCCATCTCCCCGTTGATCTTCTTGGCGCGCACGTCCAGCGCACCGCGGAAGATGAAGGGGAAGCCGAGCACGTTGTTCACCTGGTTCGGGAAGTCGGAGCGGCCGGTCGCGATGATAGCGTCGGGACGCGCCTGCCGCGCCTCCTCCGGCATGATCTCCGGAGTAGGGTTCGCCAGCGCGAACACGATTGGGCGCGGCGCCATCCCCTTCAGCATGTCCCCTGAAACGATCCCCGCGACCGACAGGCCGACGAATACGTCGGCGTCCCGCAGCGCCTCGGCGAGGGTGCGGGCCTGGGTCTTGCGGGCGAACCGGCTCTTGTAGCGATCGAGGTCGGTGCGGTCGCTCGAGATCACGCCCTTGTGGTCGCACATCACGATGTGCTCCCGCTGCACGCCCAGCCGCACGTAGTGCTCCGCCGTCGCGATTGCCGCCGCCCCCGCCCCCGCGAACACCACCTTGACCGCGCCGGCGTCCTTGTCCACCAGCTCCAGCGCGTTCAGCAGCGCCGCGCCCGAGATGATCGCCGTGCCGTGCTGGTCGTCGTGGAACACCGGGATCGACAGCGTCTCGCGCAGCGTCTCCTCGATGTAGAAACAGTCGGGGGAGCGGATGTCCTCGAGGTTGATGCCGCCCACGGTCGGCTCGAGCAGCTGGCAGAATCGGATCACGTCCTCGGGGTCCTCGGACCCGACCTCCAGGTCGAACACATCGATGTCGGCGAACGCCTTGAACAGGATCCCCTTGCCTTCCATGACGGGCTTGCCCGCGAGCGGGCCGATGTTGCCGAGGCCCAGCACCGCGGTGCCGTTGGTCACGACGGCAACGAGGTTCCCCTTGGCAGTGTAGGTGTAGGCCTCGTCGGGGCGCTCAGCGATCTCCCGGCAGGGCTCCGCCACCCCCGGGGTGTAGGCGAGGGACAGGTCGCGCTGGTTCTTGAAGGGCTTGGTGGGCGAGACCTGGATCTTCCCGGGCCGACCCTGGGAATGGTAATCCAGGGCCTCCTGGCGCCGGATCGACATCGAGGACACAAGTCCTTTTTTGTGAAGGAGTTATGCTACCGGGCCGTCGGACCCCTGTCAAGGCGGCGGAAGTACCGTCGGCGGTGTGTGATACAGCAGCTCCACGGTGCGGCGGTCCTGGTCGCTCGGCCCGTCCGCGGTGATCGGAGCGGCGCCGCTCGGTCCCCACATGATGTCTACCGGGTCGGGACTGTGCTGGAACAGGCCCAAGGCGTGTCCCGCTTCGTGGATCGTGGTACGCCGGAGACATGCGGCCACCTGGGCCGGGGTGAACCCCGGCAGCACGGCCACACGGATGTGGAAAGGCTCGGTGAAGCGGTTGTTGGTGTCGATTGGCGGCACCGCGGTCACCTCGTTGCATGCGTAGACCGGCGCACCGGGATCCGGTGGGACGTCGGGAACGCTGTCCGCCTGGACGATCACATCGGCTCCGGTCGAATCGGCGACCAACGTTCCCCTGAACTCCCCGTACAGGAACACACCGGCCCAGCTGTCGACCGCGTGCTGTACGAGAAAGCGCAGATTCCCGGTCGGCTGGGCGTAAAACCGCACCGGCAGCCGCTCGGCCGGCCAGTGGAACACGTCGCCGCCGGCCTCGAAGCCATACGTCCCGGCGCGCGATGGCGGAGTGGGCTCGCTGCACGCGAGCACCAGCAGGCCGGCTGCGGCGAGCGCGTGCCTCAGGGCGCGGCCCCCGCGGCCCCCGCGGCCCCCGCGGCCCTCCCTCTTCCGGCGCGCAGGGCCAGCGCGATCCGATGTACCGTTCGGGCAGAGGTGAACCCCTCGCTGCGCAGTGCAGGGGTGATGAACCGGTGCACATCGTAGCGCGCCTCGATTCCGAGCTGCCAGCGGCCGCCAACGCGGGGCGGGGCGTACGAGACGACGGCACCGGCCAGCCCGAGCACCCCGCCCGCTCCGCTCCGGAAGATTCCCGTTTCGCCGGCGGGAAGGTACTTGAGCCCGCCCACGCCAGCGCCGGCGGCGAACCCGGCGCCGAGTGGGCGGCGCAGGCCGACCGTGAAGGCCAACGTGCTCACCCGGCCCAGGCCCGTCGTCGTCCCATCTGCGTCGTGACGCTCGAGCGTGCTGGTCGAGAAGTCGAGCGTGACCTGTGCAGTCCAGCGCTCGTCGAGCGGCGTCGCGGCCGTGACGGCGAGCGCGGGGGCCAGCGCTGGGCGCAGGACGAACGGCGTGATGATCGAGTCATGCACCAGCGTGGACGTGTGGCGCGCACCCAGGGCCGCCCGCACAATCAGCTGGGCCTGCAGAGCGCCCGCTGCGCAGGCGAGGCCGCTCGTGATGCCCGCTAGGCGCCAGTACCCGACCACCACGATCAGCGGATCCGGATGATGTTGAGTCGCGCCGCGACGGCTGGCGGCAGCGGGGCGCCCCCCGCTCCGGCGAATAACAACCCGAATCCGGCCGCGCCACCGCGCTGTAGCGCGCGCTGGTACAGGCCCGAGCCGGACCGCAGGACGCCGCTCAGGGTGATCGCATCTCCGCTGCTCGCGTTCGGCACGAGCGGGAAGGGAAGAAGGAAATCACCCGGATCCTGGCTATGGAGCGATTGGTAGGTCGTCCGGAAGTGCCACGAGGTGTACCGCAGCTGCGGCGGGGCGGTGAAACCGGGGAGGTCGGAGACCCAGTTGGCCAGGGCCCAGTTCGTCAGGCTCGTTGCGAACGGCTGTCCCGTCTGGGCCGCGACGTTGGCCGATCCGCTAAGGGCGCTGTTCACCAGCCGGTGGGGTAGGGAATCCCCGAACTGATCGACGAGATAGCGGGTGAACAGCCAGGACGCCCCGATCTCGCCGATCTTGCCGGTGTCCTCCGGAATCTCGAGCGGGTAGCTGCCGGTCGCGCTCAAGTACTGGTAGGCGTCGTACACGGGGTCGATGGCATAGCGCGTGAAGGTGGCGGGGTCTCCGGGGAGGTAACTCCGCCCTGCCAGCTCCTCGGCGTACTTCGACAGACCCTCGTCGAGCCAGCCTTCCTCGGACTGGCCGCGCCGCACCAGCACGTGCTGCACGAAGTTGATCATGTGCTGGAACTCGTGCGTGAACGTGCTCGGTGTTTGCCGTTTGACCTCGGTGGCCGTATGGGGGCAGCTCAACGTCCCCGTGGAATCCGCGACGATCGAATAGAAGATCTCGCCCTGATTGAACCGGGACGCGAACGCCGGATCGAGATCTCCCGGAAAGAAGAACCCCGCGACGAAGCTCGCGCTCGCGCACTGGCTGCTGCGCGGCACGAGCTTGTTGACGACGCCCGTCATGAGGACGATCACCACCGTGTTGGCGTCGATGTCGGAGACACCGCCGAACGCGGTGGTGTCGAGTGGATAGAGGCGCGAATCGAACACCTGTTTGAGCGTGTCGAGGTCGGCCGAGTCGAGGCCGGGCGTCGGCGCCAACGTGTCCACATAGATAGCGACATGTGCACCCACTGCCTTGACCCGCGCCCCTACGTTCTTGAACGACGAGCAGTTCAGCGTGTCGCAAACCGTGAAGCTCCCAAGCGCCCCGAGCGCGGGCGGGCCGGTGGCCACGGCGCCTGTGACTCCGGTCGCTGCGAGTGATGGCCGTCGCGCCGCCGGCATGGTGTAGCTGCGCCGCCGCGCCAGCGAGCGCCGAAACGCGTCGAACGTCGTTGCCACGGAGGCTCCCCAGGCCGGCGGCGCCTGCACCGACGCCACGAGCGGCGCCGTCGCGCCGACCGCGCCACCGCGCAGCTGAAACGTCGCCGTTCGCCCCGAGGCCCCGGCCACGGACTGCGGCACCACGAGGTATTCGGCGGAATCGGCGGCGGCGTTCGCAGGGAACGTCACGCACGCGGAATCGGATGCGGGATCGACCGACACGTACTGCCCGACGGCGAGCGTGATCTGCGTCGCGCGGTCGCCGCACGACGCGAGCGGATCGGGACCCGCCGGCCGGTCGCCGCTGCACGCGACGACCGGGGCGATGAGGACCGCTGCCAGTTGTATCAGCGTCCGACGGGTCGTCCGAGCCTCCTCCAGCATGTGTAAGACGAGTCGCCAGCTCTACAGCCCCACGTTCATCCGCAGCTGCACCGTGCGCGGCCGCCCCACCGACGCGCCGCTGAAGAACGCCCCTTTGAGCAGATACTTCTTGTCGAAGACATTGTCGACGTACAACTGCGGCCGCAGCACGACGCCACCCGCCACCAGGGTATACCCCGCACTCGCGTTCAGGATGAAGCTGGGATCGACCTTGATCGATTTATTGAAGTCGAACAACCCGGTGCCGTAGGTCGAGTCGGGATCGTTCCCGTTGGTCAGACCGCTGCCGTAGATGCCAGTCGCCGAAACGTAGAGGCCGCGGCTCGAGTACACCACGCTGGCAACGCCCGACAGACGCTGGTCGTGGTCCAGGTCGAACTTCCCGGACGGCGGCTGATCGGGGAAGAAGCCCCCGGTGATCGCTCCGTCGCCCCACGCGTGGTTGAGGCCGAGGTTCACGTACCCCGACACGGGGCCGCGCGGCCGGATCTCGACGACCCCCTCGATTCCCGTGATGCGCACCTGTTCGATGTTGACGGATGTCACGATCGCGGAGCCCGGCACGGTGTTGTCGTCGATGCCCGGGCTGCTGCGCTTGTGGTAGGCCGACAGCTTCGTGACGATCCCGACGGGGAAGCGATGCACGTACCCGACCTCGTAAAAATCGTCCCGCTCGGGCAGCGTAGGAGACGCGGCGACGCCGCCCTGCGCATCGCTCGTGATGGCGCGCAGGTCCTCGACGTTCGTGGGGAGGAACAGCCGGCCGTAGTAGACCCAAAACGTGTTCCCGGGATCGGGGAAGAAGCTGAACTTCACCCGCGGGCTCACCTGGTGCTGGTTTCCCGCGAACGGGGCGTTGTGGTTGTCGAACCGCACACCGGTGCGGAGCTCCCACTTGTCGGAAGGTGCGATCGCCGTCTGGGCGTACACGCCGACGTCGCTCCCTTTCAAGTCGGAGTCCGACGTGGGCCCGGGGCTGCCCGTTTTGCTGACCGACGCGAAGTTCTCGTGCCCGCCGGTGTACGACGCGAGCACCCCGCCCTTGAACTCGAGCCCGTGATGCGGCTGGAGTGTGTAGTCGAGCTTGAGTCCCGCCGTGTGGAAATTGCGGTCCTCGCTCAGGATGTAGTGCGTCGTGTCCGGAAAGAACACGAACGTAGGATCGTCGGAGAGACCAGGCGTATAGTTGAGGCTTCCGTCGCGGAAGAACGCGCCGGCGAACAGTTCGGACGTCCGCCCCGCCTCGGCCGCTATGCCGGGGTCGAACCGATGGCGCCAGCCGAGGTTCACGAACCCGTTCACGTCCTGCTGGTTGTCGTCGATGACGCCCTCCACCGAGTCGAACGGCACAGCGAAGCGGGTGCGCGAGCGGTTGACGTCGAGGTTGACTACGTCGCGATCGGACGGGACGTACTGGATCTTGCCGAATCCGAACAGGTCCTCGCCGTGGTTATGAAAGTTCTCCACGCGGTTTCCCGCCGTGTCGAACACCACGGGCTCGCGCCGCATGTCGGTGACCTGACGCGCTCCGGATGCGAAGAAGCCGACCTTCCCCGCGTTGGTGCTCAAGTTCACGGTCTGGCCGTTGGAGGTGAACGACCCGCCGTAGCCCGAGGCGTCGAGGTGGAAGCCGCCGGTGGGGATGCGGGTGTTGACGTTGACGATCGCGGCGTTCTTGTTGCCGTACTCGGCATCCCACCCTCCCGTTTGGAAGTCGATCTGGTTCACGACCTGGGGATCGAACAGCTCGTTCAAGCTCCCCGAGATGCCGGCCGGCACGGGGACACCGTCGACATAGTAGGTGTACTCGGCGTGCTGTCCCCGAATGTGGACTTCACCGGTGGGCGCGCGGGCGGCGCCCACGATCGACTGCTGCAGGATCTGGGACGTCGTGTTGGTGGGGGCACCGTGGTAGTCGTCTTGCTTGAAGATCTGGTTGCCGGTCCTCGTGTCGACGGCAAGGGGCACAGCTGCCTTCACCTCGACCGCGGACAAGTTGATCGGGAGAGGGACCATCCGGAAGTTGACGGTGGTCGGTCGTCCGGCGGCGACCGTGACGTCCTGCGTTACCGAGCGGTAGCCCAGGTATCGCACCTCGACGGCGTACGCGCCGGCCGCGAGGTTGTGGACGACGTAGCGGCCGAACGCATCGGTGGTGGCGATGGCGATGGTGCCGCCGCCTTGCAGAATGCGCACCTCGCCGCCCGACAAGGGCGTTCCCGACACGCTGTCGGCGACCGTGCCGCTGATGTCTCCCTCGGGGGTCGGCGCGATCCGCGGGGAGGCTGCGACGGAACGGGTGAAACCACCGGCGGTGGCGAGGCAGGCTACCAGCGTCACGGCGCGAGCCAAATGTTTGGCGGTGTTCGCAATCATCGTTTTCTCCTGATCGCAATGAGTTCGCGTGGCCCCGCGTCTCCGGTGTTGCACGCCGGCGAGGTGGGGGCGGCTCTATGGATCGGCCGACGCGCGTGGCGCGTCGTGCCATCAGGAGAGAACGGGTGGAGCCCTGGGTGGCGGGAAGAAACCGGCGAGAGCGTTGCGGACCGGGGCCGGCTCGACCGGTCGCGGGGTGCGCGCGTCGCTCGTGGCGAGGCGCAGCGCGGCGGCGCGGCGGCCGGCGAATGGCGCGCTGAGGAAGTGGCAGAGCGCGCAGTCCGGCGGGTGAATCCGGGCGCAGGCGCTCGTCGTGTGGGATTCGACGTGCGCGGTCGCGTGGGCGCCGGCGCTGTCGAGGCGTGCATCGGCCCAGGCGGCGGCCCCCGGCAGCGAGAGCTGGAGTAGGGCCGTGAGCAGCCGGACCGAGTGCATCCTGCTCACGCCGCCTTGACCCCCCGCACGACCCACGCTAGCGCGAGCAGCACCCCGTACATGCAGACGATCAGCGGCCCCGTGGGAAGGTCCGCTTTGTACGACACCCACAGACCGAGCAGCGAGGCGAGGGCGCCGGAACCCCAGGAGATGTAGGCGAGCCGCCGCATGTCACGCGTGAAGAGGAACGCGATGACCGCCGGCACGACGAGGAAGCTGAACACCATCAACACGCCCGCCACGGGTACGGCCAGCGTGATAACGACGCCGAACGACAGGTAGAACAGGAAGTCCCACCAACGGATCTTCCATCCCAGCCGCTCGGCCTCTTCGGGGTGGAACGAGATCGTCAGGAAGCGGTGCCGCAGGGCGTAGTGGAACACGCCGAGCGCGGCGTAGACCGCAGCCAGCTTGACAATGGTAGGCTTGAAGTTGACCCAGAGAATGCTTCCCGTTAGCGTCTTCTCGATCGCCTCGCCGCCTCCCGGCACCTTGTTCGCGACCAGGACGGCTGCCGCCGAAGCGACCACGTACACGATCCCGATGAACGCCTCCTGCGGCACGCGCTGCTCTTCTCGGTGCGAGGTGCGCGTCAGGGCGAACAGCAGCGCGCCCACGGCGGTCGCGAGCAGAGCGAAGGCGTACGCCCAGTTCGAGTCGGCCTCGACGTGAATCAGCAGGGCCGACAGTCCGCCCAGCGCCGCCATCTGGGCGAGGGAGAGGTCGACGAAGATGACCTCGCGCGCGATGACGTGCAGTCCGAGGTAGGACAGCATGGCGACGAGCACCATGCACGCCACGAAGGGCGGGATCATCAGTTGAAAACCGGTCACGCGTCCTCCGCCCGACTCAGTTGGCTGCGGGCCCGCCGCTGCCGAAGGCGCGAGCCAGCTCGGTAAGCCAGAGGTTCATGAGATCGAAATAGGTGTTGATCCCCGGGGCGCCGTTCGTGTTGGACGGCACGATCACCGCTTTCGCCCCGGTCCTTTGCGCCACCTCGAGTACCTGATTGTGATCGTAGTAATTCGTTGACAGCAGCACCTGGATGTGATGCTCGCGCATTTCGTTGATGACCTCGAGGACGTGTCCCGGCGTCGGCGGGATCCCGGGCTTGGGCTCGATGTAGTCGATGCAGGGCAGCCCATACTCCCGAGAGAAGTAATCCCACTCCTTGTGATAGCAAGCGACCTGTTTTCCACGAAACGGCATCGCATCCTTGAGCCACCCGCCCAACCGGTCGATCAGCGGAGTCCCCTGGTACTGCTTGGACCTGAGAAAGTCGAGCAGCTTGCCCTGCCGGTTCAAGTCGGCGAGGGTCTGCGCGCCGAGCAGTTTCACGAGCTCATCCCCGAAGAGCGCGCGGGAGATCCGATCCTCGAAGTCCTTCTCGCGCCCGGAGAAATAGTCGGCGTTCTCTGAGGACACCCGCTTGAGACCGGTGAGAATATTGCGCGCGATCTGGACCGCGTTCATCGGATCGGTCCAGATGTGCGGATTACCGAACACGTGGATGTCGCCTTGCGCGCGCGAGAAGCTCGTGGGGACGTCGAGCAGATCGATCCCCGCATAAGCGGCTACGTAGCCGGGACCGCCCTCGGTAACCTTGGGGTTGTTTGCCTTGTCCAGCAGCGCCGGGACCCACAGCTCCAGGTCGAGGCCCGTCGTCACGAACAGATCCGCCTGCGACAACGTCGGCACAAAGCTCGGCTTTGGCTGGACGTAGTGCGGGTTCTCATCGCCGTTGGCGATCGACGTCACGGTACCGCGGTCTCCCACGATCTCGCGCGCGATCGCCGCGTAGGTCGTGAGCGAGGTGACCACCTTCACCGGGCGTGCCACGGCGGGCGGCCCGCCGTGGAAGGCGAGGAACAGCGCCAAATAAGGGAGCATGTCAGTAGGTCTCGTGTTTGTGTGGTCCGATGGCCCAGACGGCTTGGAGGGCGAGTTGCCCGGTAGCCGCACGGCCCGCCGACTTCGCCCAGGTGTACTGCGCACGCAGTTCGACCCACTCACTCTCCCATAGCGTGAGCGACGGGGTGATCTGCCGCGTGATCAAGGTCGAGAGCGGGTCTTCGACGTAGTCGTAGCGTGCGCCGGCGATCCAGCGCTGGCCCAGCTTGTACGTTGTCCCGGCGTACCAGCCGAGGTGCGTGGCCCCAGCGCCGCCATACTCTTTCCGCAATGCGTAGAGCTCCGCCCGCAGCGTCCATTCGCGGTACAACGCTCGGGCCGGTGGACGCCACGTCATCCGGAAGTCGAGGCCGCCGACCCTGGTGCGCAAACTCGAGTCGGGGTTGGTGCCGTACAGACCGGTGACACCGATCTGCATGTAGGCGGAGCGCGTCAGCTGCCAGAAATTGAGCAGGTGTAGGAGGTACGTCGGCCGTCCGCCGCCGCCGAACAACGCGTCGGTCGCGCTGCGCGTGACTTGCGCCGTCAGCTCGTGGGTGCCGAGTCCGCCAAACGCCCGGTACAGGGAAATCCCAGTGCCGGCCAGGCCGTCGTCTCCGAGATAGGCGCGCAGCGCGGCGGGGTATTCGGTCTCCGGCAGCGCGTGCAGGTGCCAGCGGTTCAGCTCGCCGAACTGCTGGCGAAATTTGCCGATGTCGAACCGGATATGCCCGGGGAGTCCGGTCCAGTAAGCGTACCCCTCCTCCACGCTCACCGCTCCGTTCTCCAGGCTCACGAAGATCTTGGTGCTCGAGTACGGATCGAGCGCGGACTGAAACCCGACCTCGAACTCCCGCGGATCGAAGTTGTCTCGCTGGATTCCCGGATGCTGCGCTGAGGCGCGGACGTCGCCCGTGACGCTGATCTCCGGGTTCAGCTGCGCCTGGTTCCGCTCGCGCCCGATGAACTTGGTCTGACCGCTGGTGTCCGGCCTTCCGCGCAAGGTGTCCGCCCCCGCGGCGGCCGCCGCGGCGGCGCGCAACGCCGCCAGCTCGTCGCCGGCGCCGGTATCCTTCGGGGCGCGCGCCGGCGCGGCGCCGGGCTGGCGCGCCAGCGCGGCGCGCAGGCTATCGACCCGCGCCCGCAGAGCTCGCAGCTCTGCCGCGAGCGAATCGACCTGCCGCTGCACCGGCTGCTGCGCGCCGGCGCGCCCCGCGCTCCCCGCGACGAGACACGCGAGCGCGACGCTGCATGCGTAGCGATGGATGGTCATCTCCCTCGATTCTCCCGTTCGATCTGCTGAACTTCGCGCCCGGCGGCACTGGCGGCGGACGCACGTGTCGTGAGCCGGCGTCGCGCGACGCCGGGTCGCTACGAGAGGAAGGGTGGAGCGCGGGGTGGGGCGGTGAGATGGCGCGCAGCGGGCGTCGGCGCGACGGGGTACCGGTCGTACGGTGACTCGGCGTGGGGCGTCGTGACGAGCCGTGCGTCCGGCCGCTGGGTGGTGACCCGGGTCGCGGCGTATTGGCACAGCGCGCAGCGCAGCTCGTCATGCAGCACCAGGCAGTCAGAGCCGTGCTGCGCTTCGATGTGGGCCGGGGCGGAGAACCGCTCCGCAGCGTGCGCCAGGGGCACGACGCCCCCCGCGATCCCCTGAATCACCAGGAGCAGCGCGGCGAGCGGACTCGTCCAACGTGCCCGTTGCAGCGTGGGTTTGTTCACGCTTCTCCTACGGTTTGCGCGCCACGCCTGTTGGCGCGCGCGTAGGCGCGCAGTCGGCGCAGCATCCGCCGGTCGTTCCGGACCGGATTATCGCCCTTCGGCGTCTCGATAATCTTAATCATTGCCGCGAAGCGCGCATCGCGCATGATCCGCCGGAACGGCTCGGGTCCGATCTCCCCTTCGCCGATCCACTGGTGCCGGTCCAGGCGCGAGCCCCGCGCGCCCTTGGAGTCGTTCAGGTGCAAGCACTTGAGCAGCGGGAGACCGACGGTGCGGTCGAATTGATCCCACACCGTGTCGATCGCGCCGGCCACGTCATACCCCGCAGCATGGAGATGGGCCGTGTCGAGGCAGAACCCGACCCGCGCCCGGACGGCGGCCGGCATCGCGTCGCGCAGCGCCTTGAGCTCCTCGAACGTCGACCCCAGGGCCGTGCCGGCGCCCGCCGTGCCCTCGATCAGCACCCCGACGTCGTCCGGCGCCGCCGCGAGACACGCCGCGTAGCCACGCGCGTTACGCTCGAGGCCGGCGTCGCGGTCGTCGATGTAGTTGCCGGGGTGCGAGACGACCCACGGGATCCCGAGCGCGTGGCAGCGCGTCAGCTCGCCGGCGAACGCGCGGGCGCTGCGCGTCCGGAGCCGCTCGTCCGGTGTTGCCAGATTGATCAGGTAACTGTCGTGCGACACGGCGACCCGGATGCCGGCGGTCGCAAGCTCGGCGCGGAATTGCGCGACGTCCGCCTCGGCCAGCACGGGCTCGCGCCACTGGTTCGGCGTCTTGGTGAAGACCTGGATGGCCGTGGCGCCGATCGCCAGCGCCCGGGCGGGCGCCGTCCCGACCCCGCCCAGCGTCGATACGTGCGCGCCCAGCAGGTCGTCGCGAATCGGCTTCAGTTCCGGTCTCCTTCCCCGAACGCGAGTCGCGAGATGAGCGGCACGAACCGCACGCCGCCCGCGCGCCGCTCGTCGAGTCCGGCGCGCGTGCGCGTGAGGATGACCAGCTCTTGAGCGCTCAGGTCACCGACCGGAATCACCAGCCGCCCGCCCAGCACGAGCTGCGCCACGAGCGGTGGCGGCACGTCCGGCGCCGCGGCCGTGACCAGGATGCCATGGAACGGGGCGCGCTCCGGCCAGCCGCGCGCGCCGTCGCCCAGCCGGGTCTCGAGGTGCGCGAGCCGCAGCCGACGGAACCGCTCCTCCGCTTCGACGAGCAGATCGGGGAGCCGCTCGATCGTCCACACGCGGGCGCCCAGGTGCGACAGGATCGCCGTCTGGTATCCCGACCCGGTGCCGATCTCGAGTATCCGGTCGCCGCGCCGGACCGCGAGGCACTGCGTCATCAATGCCACGATGTAGGGTTGGGAGATCGTCTGGCCGCTCCCGATCGGAAGCGGAGCGTCCTCGTAGGCGTCGTGCGCGAGGTGCGGCGGCAGGAACCACTCGCGCGGCAGGCGTGCCAGCGTCGCGAGCAGTCGCCGGTCGGTGATGCCGCGCGCCGCGAGTTGGCCCGCCACCATGCGCCGCCGCTGGCGCCGCGTCTCAGGTGCCGGGACGCTCACACGCCGCGCGCCGCGGTTGCCGTCCCATACCGTGAACGATAGCTTGACACGCCTCCAAACGTGCGCGAGCGCCGTTGCCCGAGCAAATCCAGTCTCGCCTCCTCCTCGTCGGCGATCCGGCCGCCCGCCCGGACGGCCTCGAGCGCTTCCTGGTGCGCGCCGGATTCCAGGTCACGGAGGCGCCGTATCCCCCGCCGGTCACCGACCGGTCCGACCAAACCGCGCCGGACCTGCTGATCTTTGCCGTCGGTGCCCGGGACGCCCGTCTCGCCGAGGCGGTGCGCGCCTTGGCGACCGCGCCCCGCTTCTCGGCGGCCCCCGTGATCGTCCTCGTGGCGGACGGCGGGGCCGAGGCGGTGGCCGATGCCCTCCAGGCCGGTGCCCAGGACGCGATGGCGAGCCCCGTGCATTTCGGCGAGCTGCGCGCCCGGATCGACGCCGACCTGCGCGCCCGGCGGGAGCTGCAAGAGGCCCGGGACGCGCTGCGCACCCGCGACCTGCTGTTCGACATTTTCCAGGAGGTCTCGGCCGCGCTGCGCGCCGACGAAATCTTCCAGACGCTCGTGCGGCGTGTGGGCCAGGCGTTCGGGTTGACGCACTGCTCCTTCGTGCTCACCGCCCCGGGCGAGGACAAGGGGCGGGTGGTCGCCGTCTACGAGAATCCCGCGATCCGCGACCTGCGGGTGGAGCTAGAGCGCTACCCCGAGATCCAGGAGGCCATTCGCACCGAGCGCCCTGTGATCATCCACGACGTACGCGAGCACCCGCTGTTCGATACGATCCGCCGGCACTGGGTGCAGCAGGCGATCGAGGTGAACGTGCAGTCGGCGGTGGCGCTTCCCGTGTTCGTGCAGGGCCGTGCCGCCGGCGTCTTCTTCCTCCGTACCGTGACGGGCGACCCGCGCCTCCGCCCCCAGGACGTGGCGTTCGCCAACACCATCGCGCAGGCAGCCGCGCGGGTGCTGGAGAACGAGGAGCGGCGCGCCGCGATCTACCGGCGGCAGATCAGCGCCGGGGTGACCGACGTCCTGACCGGGTGCGCCAGCCTCGACGCGCTCGATCGCCGGCTGCGGGACGAGTTCGAGCGGGCGCGCCGCTACGCCCTGCGCTTCGCGGTCGTGGTCATCGATATCGACCGGCTGCGGGACATCAACGAGCGGCTGGGCCAGCCGGCTGGGGACCGCGTGCTCGCCGAGGTCGGCGCGATGATGCAGCGCGAAATCCGCGCGCCGGACTTCGTGGCCCGCTACGGCGGTGATGAGTTCGCGCTGATTCTGCCGGAGACGGACGCGCTGGGGGGCCGGCAGTTCGTCGAGCGGCTGCGGCAGGTGATCGCCCGCCACACCTTTCCCGATCTCGGTCCCGGACAGATACCGGGTCTGTCCGCGGGCGTCGTCGCGTACCCGCATTCCCAGGTGCTCCGGCCGGAAGATCTCTTCACCCAGGTCGAAGCCGCGCTCGACCGGGGGAAGAAAAGCGAGCCGGATCGGATCGGGGTGTCGGGGGAAATGCCCGAGTCGTGATTGCGAAGCACGGTTCTTGCGCGGTGGCGCTTGCCCCCCCATGCTGGACTGGTCGACTGAGCAGAGCGTTGGCCCTGGATCGCCATCGCTCACTACACAGTGCGCGAGAAGGGAGGCGTTATGCTGGCTGACCGGACGGGAACGCTGGCGGTCCTCGCACTCCTATTGGCCGCGGTGAGCTGCACACGGCTGCCCGAGCGAGAGACGGCCGGGCGCCGAGGGCCGCTGCCGGCGGAGACTATGCCAGACTCGATTTCCGTGCCCGCGGTGTGGGGGAACCTCGTCACGGTGAGCCCGGACCCGACGTATGCGCTCGGCCAGCAGCTCTGGTTCCAAGATGCCCAGGGGAACATTCGCTCAGTCGGTTTCGATCGCCGCGCGCGGCGATTGTCGAGCACCGCGTTCCTGATCACTCGCCGGTAGGAGGGACCATGATCACCAAGCTGACCGGCATAGTCAGCCGGATTCTCTTCGTTGGATGCTTCGCCGTTGCGGCGCTCGCCGGCTGGGAGCGACTCCTGAACGTGTTCGGGTTCACACTGCTGGGCGGCAATTATGCTCCCTCACGGCTGTTGGAACTCTCGGGGGTCGGCGTGCTCTACGTGATCGCGCTCCAACTGCGAGAGCTCAAGGAGATAGAAAGGAAGGCGCGGGGCGGCGGCTCCGCCTAGGCGCGCTGGGAGACTGACGCTCATGCCTATTGTCGGTGGCTTTTCAGCCAGTTCACGGGATCGAGCGCGATCCCGCCCTGGCCGCGGATCTCGAAGTGGAGGTGCGGGCCGCGGTCGCTCGCCTCGCCGCCCACGTGGCCGATGACCTGCCCCTTGAGGACGCGCTCGCCTTTCGACACCGCGGCGTCGTTGAGATACCCGTAGAAGCTGTAGTAGCCGCCCCCGTGGTCGAGCAGCACCGAGGTGAGGTACGTCCCGAGCCGCCCGGCGAGACTTACGGTGCCGCTCGCGATGGCGCGTACGGGGGTCCCCTGTGGCGCGGCGATGCCGATGCCGTGCCACGGGATCCGCGTGTTGTTCGGACCGGCGGCGGTGCCGAACTGGTAGACGACCTTGCCGTCGACGGGCCAGTCCAGCTGGCCCAGGTCAGCGGTCGTGATCGACGCCGCGGCTCGGGCGACGCCGCGCGCCTCGGCCTCGCGGCGCGCGCGCTCCAGTGCCGCGACCCGGTCGTTCAAGCCCCGCTCGTCGCGCTCGAGCTGGGACAGCCGCTCCGCCGCCTCGCGCGCGCTTCGCCGGGTCTCGCGGAGCGAGGCTTCGCGCGTGTGCTCGAGCGTGAGATAGCGCTGCAGCTCGTCGGTGCGCTCCGTCTTGCGGCGGCCGAGGGCGTCGCGCGCGTCCACCAGCGTCTGCCGCTCGCGGGCGATGCGGTTGCGCAGCTTGGACATGTCGTTCTTGAGCAGGCGATCCTGCTGGCTGACGAGGAAGAGGTACTTGTAGCGCGACAGCAGATCCCCGAAGGTCTCCGCCGCGAGCAGCACCTGGTAGGCGTACAGCGGCCCGCGCTTGTAGATGTCCACCAGGCGGCGCTCGAGCACGGCGCGCTTCTCCTCGAGCGCGTCCTGCGCGAGCAGCAGGTCCACCGTCGTGCGATCGATCTGATCGGAGAGGCCGTTGATCTGGCGGTCGAGCTCGTTCACGATGCGGTTGGTACTCTCTTTCTGCCGCTCGATGTTCGCGAGCTCGTCGGAGAGCGAATGCACCTGGGTGCGGAGCCGCTCCAGCTCCTGCTCGACCTGTGTCCGCTCGCGGCGGATGTCTTCCAATCGCCTCTGGTTATCTCTCAGTTGCTGGTCGAAGGGGGCGGGACGCTGAGAGGCCAGAGACGTTGCACAAAAGACGTAGCACAAAGACGTCACGCACAGGCGTCGCGTCACGGTTCGACGCCTCACACTTTTCGCAAGTGCCGACCAACGGAGGCAGCGGAGCCGAAGAAGCCAATCAACATCCCGAACCCGACGATCGCGACGGCCTGGTCTCGCGAGAAGAAGGCGGCGTGAATCAACCACCGGTTGATGAGCGCGTACGCGCCGTATGACAACGCCACCGCCGCCAGCCCGCCGAGCATCCCCTTGAGCGCGCCCTGCAGCAGGAAGGGGCGCCGTACGAAGCCGTCGGTCGCGCCCACCAGGCGCATGATGGCGATCTCGCGGCTGCGTTGCAGCACCGCCATGCGGATCGTCGTGCCGATGATGATGATCGCCACGGCCGCGAACGCGGCGCCGACGACGAGCCCCACGGCGGCCGCGATTTGGCGGAGCCGATCGAGCTTCTCCACCCAATCGCGCCCGAAGCGCACGTCGTCCACGAAGCCGAACCCACGCAGCCGCTCGGCGACGTCGTTCACATGGTCAACGTCACGGAACCGGGGCTTGAGCTTCACCTCGATCGAGGCGGGCAGTGGATTGCGCTCCAGCTCCTGGAGCACGTCGCGAAACTCGACGAGCTCGGTGCGGGCGCGTTGCAGCGCCTGGTCCTCGCTCACGTAGCTCGCCGCCTGCACTTCGGGGAACGCCTCGATGTCCTTCTGCGCCAACGTAATGGTCTCGATCGGCGCGCCCGGGAGCAGGTAGGCGACGATCTCCACCCGCTCCGCGACGTCCCGCAGCGCCTGCTGCAGGTTCACGGCCACCAGCCCGAACAGGCCGACGACGAACAGCGAGAACGCGATCGTCGTGACCGACAGCGCCGACAGGAGGGGGGCGCGTCGGAACGCGAGCAGCGCCTCGCGGATCACGAGGTTCACGGGCTGGCGGCCTCGTCGCGCGGCTCGTCCACGGCGGAGTCGTACATCAGCGCGCCTTCCTGGAGCTCGATGACGCGGTACGGCGCCTGGCGGACCAGGTCGAGGTCGTGGGTCGCCATCACCACGGCCGTGCCGCTCGCGTTGATGTCGCGCAGCAGTTGGAACACCCCGCGCGTGGCCCGCTCGTCGAGATTGCCCGTCGGCTCGTCCGCCAGTAACACCGTCGGCTCGTTGACGAGCGCGCGCGCGATCGCCACCCGCTGCTGCTCGCCGCCCGACAGCTCGCGGGGATAGGCCTGGGCCTTGGCGGCGAGACCGACCTGGGTGAGCACGCGCATGACGCGAGCGGGGATCGACGCGCGTCGCGCCCCGGTCACTTCGAGCGCGAACGCCACGTTCTCCTCGGCCGTGCGGTCCTCGAGCAGCCGGAAATCCTGGAACACGATGCCGAGCCGCCGGCGCAGCCTCGGGATGTCTTTGCGCCGCGCTTCGGCCAGGTTGAAGCCGGAGACGCGGACCTCGCCGCTCGTGGCGGGCTCCTCGGCGTAGATCAGCTTCAGGACGGTGGATTTGCCGGCGCCCGAGTGGCCGGTGAGAAACACGAACTCGCCCTTCGCGATGTGGAACGAAACGTCCTTCAGGGCGAGCCCCCCCTTCGGGAAGGCCTTGAAGACATTCGTGAACTTGATCACTTACAGCTGGGCCAGGGCCTGGGCGAAGTCTGCGATAATGTCGTCCGCGTCCTCCAGTCCGATGGAAAATCTCAGGAATCCGTCCGGAATGCCAGCCCGGGCCCGGGCGTCGGCGGTCAGCATGGCATGCGAGGTCAGGCGCGGCTCCGACACGAGCGTCTCCACGCCCCCGAGGCTCGGCGCGTGCGCCGCGATCGACAGGGCTCGCAGGAACCGCTCCGCGGCGCGCGCGCCCCCCTTCAGCTCCACCGCCAGCATTCCCCCGAATCCGCTCATCAGCCGCTTCGCGTCCTCGTGGTCGGGATGCGTCGGCAGCCCGGGGTGATGGACGGCGCCGAACTGCGGCTGCTTGCTGCACCACTCCGCCACGCCCAGGGCCGTGGCGTTCTGCCGCTCGACCCGCACCGCCAGGGTCTTCATGCCGCGCTCGATCAGCCACGCCGCCATCGGATCGATCGCCTGGCCCCACACCTGCATCAGCTTGCGCACCTCTTCGATCACCGACTCGGTGCCGGCGACCGCGCCGGCGATCACGTCCGTGTGCCCGTTCAAGTACTTCGTGGCGCTGTGGATCACGACGTCCGCGCCGTGCTCCAACGGGCGGAAGTTAATGGGCGTGGCAAAGGTCGAGTCCACGAGCAGCGCGAGCCCCTCGGTCTTGCACAGCGTGGCGATCGGCTCAAGGTCGAGCACCCGCAGCAGCGGGTTGGTCGGCGTCTCCACGAAGATCGCACGCGTGTTCTTCTTGAGGGCCCGCTTCCAGGTCCGCGACTCGAGCGGGCCGACGAACGACACGTCGATGCCGAACCGCCCGAATTCCTGCGCGAACAGGCGCTGCACGCCGCCGTAGATCCACTCACTCGACAGCAGATGGTCGCCGGGCCGCAGCACGGCCAGATGCGACAGGGCGATGGCGCCCATCCCGCTCGAGAGGAAGATCGCCGCCTCCGCGCCTTCGAGCGCGGCGAGGCGCTTCGCGATCGCCGTCTGGTTGGGGTTGTTGCCGTAGCGGGTGTAGAGGACTTCGGCCGTCGAGCCGATCGGATTGGTAAAGGTGCTGCTCTGGTACAGGGGCGCCACGACCGGCGTCCAGTCGGGGCGGGCCTCGGGGTCGCCGTGGATCGCACGCGTCGAGAACCCGAGGCGGCGCTTCACGCGAGCGTCAGGGCGTACGTGCCTCCGGGCAGCGGCGCGGCGAGGCGCCGGGCCACGAGCTCGTCGAGCAATGCGGCCGCGGCCGCGGCCGCGCCGAGGCTCTCGAGCGTCCCGTCGGCCCGCTCGATCAACGCCGCCAGGCCGTGGCCGGATAACACCGGCTCGATGGCCTCGCGGTGACCGTCCGTGATCCCCGACAGGACCAGGACGGCGAACCGGTCGCGCAGCAGCTTGGCCACGATCTCGTCGGCGCAGGAATAGTCGATGCAGCCGACGCCGGTGAAGTCGATGCGGGCGACCGTGATCTCGCCGACGCTGCCGCCCGCGATCGCCCGCTCGATCCGCTCGCGCACCACCCGGCCCGTCGGTCGTGTGACGAGGTCCGCGTAGACGCCCGAGATCGACTCCTGGAGCACCGCGTGCATGTCGATGTACTGTATCACCGCTCGGCGGACCCCTGTTCAGGGATGATGATGAGCACCTGGGCGCCCGGGAAGGGCGGCAGGCCGTCCTTCAAGGGGACGTCGTCGTCCCACGGCGGTACGATCGCAATGCGGGCCGTGCCGCTCCGGATCGCGATCTTGCCCGTCCAGCGGACCAGGTAGCGCCGGATGCCGGCGAGTCCCTGCCCGCGGCCGGGGTCACGAAACCGGCTCACACCCTGCACCAGCGCCGCCTCGAGCGCCGCTGCGTCACCCCACCGGTCGCCGAAACGCTTGTTCTGTGTCGGCTCGAGCGAGTGCCGGAACCCCACACCCGCGTCCCCCACCGCGATCACCACCACCCGCCGGGCCAGCTTGCGACGCCAGTTGTACGCCTGCACCGACACCCACCCGCCCGTGCCCGCGTGTTCTACAATATTCTGACATGCCTCCGAAAGCGCCATAGCGAAGCCCATCGTCGCCTTCGGGTCGAGGCTCAGCTCGGACGCCAGGATGGCAGACGCGCGCTGCTGAATCTTGCTCACCACCGCGTGCACGTCCTCGGCCGCGCGCACCGGGGTCACCGGCAGCAGCACTTCGCTTTCCTCCGCCGCTTTCACCCGTGGCACCTTGCCGTGGATTTCGAACAGCTCGGCCGCCTCGCGAAAAAAACCGGCGCGTGCCCAGTAGCTCAGCACCTCGGGGCTGGTCGGCGCCGTGAGCAGCGGTCGCTCGGCGGGTGCCCCCGACCCGGGCCGCCGCGCCGCCTGTCCCGCGGCGAGCAGCCCCACCAAGCCGTAGGGGGACGCCCACTCCGCGGCGTGCGCGTCGAACAGCAAGCGTTCGTCGTCCCGGCGCGCCTCGGCGAAGGCCCCCGCGAACTGGTCGAACGAGCGGTCGTCGAAGTGCGCGGGGACTTCGACGAGGCGCGTCATGCGCTCGTCAGTTTGCCGAGCAGGTGATCCCGCAGACCGGTCGCGCCCCGATAGGTCACGTTGCGGGCGGCCATCCGCGTCGCGCGCTGCAACGCCTCCGCGAGCGGCCGGCCCGCGAGCAGCGACGCCAGGACGGTCGCCCCGAACACGTCGCCGCAGCCGGTGGGATCTCCGCCTTCGGCCGGCGCGCGGTCGCCCTGCTCGGGCGCGACGCGCCCCGAGCGGATGGGCGCACCGTGTGGCCCCATTCGACCGTCCGACGATCCCACGAAGTACGCCGCTCCCCGCGCGCCGAGCGTGACGAGCAGCGTGTGACACCCTTGCGCGAGCGCGGCCGCGGCGGCCGCGAGGGGATCGTCTCCCAGTTGCTGCATCTCCGCTTCGTTGAGCTGCGCGACGTCGAAACAGCCGAACCACGCCGCCGCGTCGACGAGCGGCTGCGGCACGCGCGTGCCGTCCGACTCCTTGCCGAGGAAGAGACTGTGGAGGTCGGCGTAGATGAGCTTCCCGAACCCACGGCGCAGAAACTGCGCCGTCGCCAGGGTCATCTCGTAGCCGGAGATGAAGTTCACGTACAGCGCATCCAGGTCGGCCACGTTGGGCCCCAGCTCGGGCCAGGTCCAGGGTGGCACGCCGCCCGCCATCTGCTCACAGCGGCGCTCCGCCGAATAGTACCGCAGGGTGACGCGGTTGTTGGCTTCCGGCACCTCGATGAAGCGGCTGCCCGGTGCCACGTGCCGCAACGTGCGCAGGAACGCGTTTGCCGGGGCGGCGAGGTCCCGCCCCACCTTGACGATGGGCACGATCACCCAATCGTCCGGCAGCGTGGCGTCGAGCGCCGCCAGGGAGTAGGAGATCCCACCCCATTCCTCGACGGCGGGTTGCGCGGGGTCGCGGTCGTAGATGGTGTCCCAGACCATGGAGCCGACGACCCCGAGTCGCTTCACACCGATCCCCAGGTCCGCTGCACGAACACCGCGGCGGCGCCGTACACGCCCGCCGTGCCAGTGAGCTCCCCGGGCACAATGCGGCACGCGTCGACGGCGGGTTTGAAAGCCCGGCGCTTCACTTCGCCCCGCAGGGGCGCGAACAGCTTCTCGCCGGCCAGCGTCACGCCACCGCAGATCACCACCACCTCGGGGTTGAAAATGTTCACGATATTGGCCACGCCCGTTCCCAGGAACTTCGCCGTGTCGTGCACGACTTCCAGAGCGTACTCGTCGCCGTCGTGCGCCGCTTCGTACACGATCTGCGCGGTGATCTTGGACAGATCGCCATTGACGTAGCGCGGCAGGGAGGTGTCCGCGCCGGTTTCGATTCCTTCGACCGCCCGCGCCGCGATCGCCGGCCCGGACGCGTAGGCCTCGAGACAGCCGTCGTTGCCGCACTTGCAGCGCCGACCGTTGGAGTCGATGGACATGTGGCCGATCTCGCCCGCGACGTCCGACACCCCGCGGTAGATCGCTCCGCCGAGCACGATGCCGCCCCCGATCCCCGTGCCGATCGTCAGCCCGACCACGTGGTTCGAGCCGCGGGCCGCACCGCGCCACCACTCGCCGAAGATCGCGCAGTTGGCGTCGTTGTCGAGCGTGGCGGGAAGGCCGAGCGTCTGTCCCAGTCGGTCGCGCAACGGGAAGTTCGTCCACCCCAGGTTGGGCGTCAGCAGCACGATGCCGGTCTTCGTGTTGAGCGGGCCCGGCGAGCCGATCCCCACGCCCGCGATCTTCTTGCCGCGCGCCTGCTCCATGGACGCGCGTGCCAGCTTCACGATCCGTTCGATCACGGCCTCCGCGCCCTGCTCCGAGATGGTGGGCGCCGAAACGAGCCCCACCAGTTCCGAGCCGTCTTCGGCCACCGTGCCGACGACGATGTTGGTACCGCCGATGTCAATCCCGACGATGTGGCGCACCGGTCTCCTCGATGGCGAGCAGGACGTCCTCGACCGAGAGTGACTTCATGCACAAGTGATGACCCAGCGGGCAGCTCGGCGGTCCGTGCGCCGAGCAGGGACGGCACGACAGGCCGTCGCGCTGGACCACCCGGTCACGCGGTCCGCGCGGCCCGAACCCGAACGCCGGGACGGTGGAGCCGAAGATCGCCACCGTCGGCGTGCCGACCGCCTGCGCGAAGTGCAGCGGCGCGCTGTCGTTGGTCACCAGCACGGCGGCGCGCCGGATGACCTCCGCCGACTGGCGCAGGGTGAGCCGGCCGCACGCGTTCACCGCCCTCCACCGCCCTCCACCGCCCTCCACCGCCTTCAGCACCTCGTCCGCGAGCCCGACATCCTCCGGTCCGCCCACCACCACGATCGCCACGCGCGCGGCCAATCGCTCGGCGAGCTCAGCGTAGTACGGCCAGCGCTTGCTGCCCCAGATCGAGCCCGGCGCCAGCGCCGCGAACGGCTCGCCGATCCCGTGCTCGCCCAGGAATTCGTTGGCGGCCCTACGATCCTCGCGCGTGGTCTCGAGCCGCGGCGTTGCTGGCGTCATCGCCCCGCCCGTACGGGTGGGGCCGGCCGGGCCGGCCAGGGCGAGTAGGCGATCGATCTCGTGGTCGGTCCTGGCACGCTGCCGCACCTCGGTGTACAGCATCGGCCAGCCGTCGCGGAATCCCACGCGCTTCGGAATCCGGGCGAGCCAGGCCAGGGTCGCGGTGCGGAGCGAACGGTGGGGAAGATACGCCACCGCGTAGCGCTCCGCCCGGAGCGTCCGAGCGAGGGCGACGAGCCGCCCGAGGCCGCGGTCCTTCCCGCGCTTGTCGTACGGAATCACGCGCCGCACCGCGGGGTGGGTCTCGACCAGGGTCGCGGCGGCGGGCGTCGTGACCACGTCCACGGGCCCGTGCCGGCGGGCGAGCGCCTCGAGCAGCGGCGTCGTGAGCACGACGTCGCCCAGGAAGGCGGTTTGGATGACGAGGCTAGTCAACCTGCAGGACCGCGAGGAAGGCTTCCTGCGGGATCTCGACCGTGCCCACCTGCTTCATGCGCCGTTTTCCTTCTTTCTGCTTCTCGAGGAGCTTGCGCTTCCGGGTAACGTCGCCGCCGTAGCATTTGGCGGTCACGTTCTTGCGCAGCGGGCGAATCGATTCGCGCGCGATCACCTTGGTACCGATCGCGGCCTGGATCACGACCTCGAACAACTGGCGCGGGATCAGCTCCTTAAGCTTCTCGGCGATCTTCCGCCCCCATTCGTACGCCTTGTCGCGGTGAATGATGACCGAAAACGCGTCCACCGCCTCGCCGTTCAGGAGCATGTCCAGCTTCACGAGGTCGGCCGGCCGGTATTCGAGGAACTCGTAATCGAGCGACGCGTAGCCGCGGGAGATGGTCTTCAGCTTGTCGTAGAAGTCGAGGATGATCTCCCCCAGCGGGAACTCCCAGCTGAACTCGACGCGGGTCGGGTCTACGTAGTGCATCCCCCGGTACACGCCGCGCCGCTCCTGGCCGAGCTTCATGACCGCGCCGATGTACTCTGCAGGGGCCAGGATCCGCGCCTTGACGTACGGCTCCTCGATGTGGTCCACTTCGGAGCCGTGCGGCATCAAGCTCGGGTTTTCGACCGCCTCCACCGTGCCGTCAGTGCGATGAACGTGGTATTCCACGTTCGGGACCGTGCTGATCAGGTCGAGGTTGAACTCCCGTTCGAGCCGCTCGCGCACGATCTCCATGTGCAGCAGGCCGAGGAACCCGCAGCGGAACCCGAAGCCCAGGGCCACCGACGACTCCGGCTCGTAGTGCAGCGAAGCATCGTTGAGCTGCAGCTTGGCGAGCGCGTCCCGCAGCTCTTCGAACTGCTCGGCGTTGGTCGGGTAGAGCCCGGCGAACACCATCGATTTGACCTCGCGGTACCCCGGCAGCAGCGCCACGTCCTGGTGCTCCGCGTCGAACACCGTGTCCCCCGGCTGGGTCTCCCGCACGCCCCGGATGTTAGCGACGAAATAGCCCACCTCGCCGGCCTCGAGCAGCTCGGTTGGCTTGTGGCCCAGCTGCAGGTAGCCGACTTCGTCCACCTCGTACACGTCGCCCGGGTGGGCGCCGAAGGCGATCTTCATTCCCGGGGTGAGCACGCCATCCACCACCCGAATGCTCGGGATCGCGCCGCGGTAGCGGTCGTAGTAGGAGTCGAAGATCAGGGCCCGCAGCGGCGCGTCGCGCTTGCCGCGAGGGGGCGGGACGCGCCGCACGACCGCTTCGAGCAGCTCGGGGACGTGGGTGCCCTCCTTCGCGGAGATGCGGAGGATCTCGTCCGGCTTCGCGCCGATGAGCTCGTGAATCTCCTTCGCCCGGCGGTCGGGCTCGGCGCCGGGGAGATCGATCTTGTTGAGCACCGGGATGATCTCGAGCCCCGCGTCCAGGGCGAGAAACAGGTTGGAGATCGTCTGGGCCTGGATGCCCTGCGACGCATCGACCACGAGGATCGCTCCCTCGCACGCGGCCAGGGAGCGCGAGACCTCATAGGTGAAGTCCACATGCCCGGGGGTGTCGATCAGATTCAGCTCGTACAGCTGGCCGTCCCGGGAGTGGTAGCTCATCCGCACGGCGTTCAGCTTGATGGTGATGCCGCGCTCGCGCTCCAAGTCCATCGTGTCCAGCACCTGCTCGCGCATAAGGCGCTTATCGAGCGTCCCCGTAAGCTCGATCAGCCGGTCCGCCAGCGTCGACTTGCCGTGGTCGATGTGGGCTACGATGCAGAAGTTGCGGATGTGGTCTTGGCGCATGTGGACGGGAATATAGCCGTCAGGCGTCTCTAGTTAACTTTCAGCACTTGCCTCCCATCACCGGCTGGTTCGACCCCGCCCCCAAAGGCGGCTTCCTGCGGCTCGCGGCGAACAGCTATCTCCCCGCGAAAGGGGACCTGCCCGTCCGCCTCGCCGGCTTGCGCCGCGGCGATCTGCTCGCGCTCGAGAACGGTCGCGTGGTGAGCGTCAACGGCGCGCCGGCCAGCGCGTCGCTCGCCGAGCGCCCCGAGTTCGCGCAGCTCGGCGCGGTGCACCCGTCGCGGCCCTTGGGGCTCGAGACGCCCCGCGCCTCGAGTCCGCGCACTGCGGACATCCAGCGCGTGGTGGACTTGGTCTGTCCATTCGGCTTCGGGCAGCGCGCGCTCATCGTCTCGCCGCCCAAGGCCGGCAAGACCGTGATGCTGCAGGCGGTGGCCGAGGGCGTGGCGCTGAACAATCCGGAGGCGATTCTGCTCATCCTGCTGGTGGACGAGCGGCCCGAGGAAGTCAGCGAGATGATCGACTGGGGCCGGGGCGAAGTGATCGCGTCGAGCTTCGATCTCCCTCACGAGCGGCACGTCGCCGTGGCGGACATGGTGTTCGAGCACGCGCGCCGCCAGGTCGAGCTCGGGAAGGACGTGGTGATCGTGCTCGACTCGCTCACCCGCCTCGCCCGCTCGCACAACACCACCGGGCGATCGAGTGGCCGCACCATGTCCGGCGGCCTCGACTCCAACGCGTTGGCCAAGCCGAAGGCCTTGTTTGGCGCGGCGCGGGCCGTCCCGGACGGCGGATCCCTCACCGTCGTCGCGACCGCGCTGGTCGAGACCGACAGCCGCATGGACGACGTGATCTTCGAGGAGTTCAAGGGCACCGGCAACGCCGAGCTGCGACTGGCCCGCGAGCTCGCCGACCGGCGGCTGTACCCGGCCGTGGATATCGCGGCGAGCGGGACTCGGCGCGAGGAGCTGCTCGCCGAGCCGGCTACCGTGGAGGCCAAACAAAAACTCCGGCGGGGCCTCGTGGGGCTCCCGCCGGAGAAAGCGCTGGACGTGCTGCTTGCGCAGCTCAGGCGGTCGAAGACGAACGCGGAGCTGCTGGCAGCAGCGCCCTAGCGATCAGTTCCCGCCGGTCACGATCTGCTTGTAGCTCTCGGGATTCCACTTCGGGCGTTCCGCGGCGTTCGCCACCTCGAGGCCCAGGTAGAACAGCAGCTTGACGATGCGCGATTCCTTCTCGGCATCGATCTTGTCCGGGGAATCGCCCACCTGGTGATAGTCGGCGTGCGTGCCGTTGAAGAAGAACAGGATCGGGACGCCCTTCCGCGCGAAGTTGTAGTGATCCGAGCGGAAGTAGAAGCGCTCCTGCGGCCAGATGTCGTCGATCGGCGTCATCCGGAGCTCGGGATGGGCCGCCGCGACGCGGTTCAGCGTGGCGCCGAGGTTGGAATGCTCCTTGCCGATCGCGACGATCGTGTCCTTCCAATTGCGACCCACCATATCGCTGTTCAAGTCGGCGACCACATTCGCAAGCGGGACCGTCGGGTGCTCCGAGAAGAACTGGCTGCCCCACAGGCCGCGCTCCTCTCCGCTCACGGTCATGAAGGCGAGCGAACGCCTGGGATGCGGCGCGAGCCGCGCGAACGCCTCGGCGGCCTCGAGTACGGCCGTCGTGCCGGAGGCGTCGTCGTCGGCACCGTTGCAGATCGAGTCGGCCCCCTTCGCGACACAGCCTTCGCCCGCCCCAGGGGTCCCGATATGGTCCATGTGCCCGGTGAAAAAGACATACTCGCTCTTGAGCGTGGGGTCGCTCCCCTCGAGCACGCCGATCACGTTCGGCGCGGAGGCGCGGGCCAGCTCGCGCTCCTTCACCAGATAGGAGATGGTCGCCGGGAGGCGGCGGGCGGTCCAGCCGCCGGTCCGTGCCCGCAACGCCGGCGGGTCGATGCCCAGGGTCACGGCGGCCGTCGCGTCGCGGATCTCGAACGCGCCGGCGGCGAGCTCGGTGTCCGACGGCACGCCTTCCAGCGTGCGGGTGGGGGCGGTGGTGCGGGCCAATCGGTTCTGCCACTGCGCGTCGGGGCGATTCGAGATCACCATCCACCCGATCGCTCCGGCGCGGAGCACGGCCATGACCCACTCCGGGTTGATCTGAATCCCCTGCGGCATCGCGGTGGCGATGATCGCCGCCCATGCGCCCTTCACGTCGGCGCCGGCCAGCGGATTCGCCGAGTCGGGCGTACCCGTGAACAACACCACCGGCCCGCTCAGCTCCCGCGTCGGCAGCGGCGTGAATCGCAGGACGTACACGTCGCTGCCCGGCTTCAGAGTCGCGGGCGCCGCGCCGGCGATGCGGATCACGCTCACCTGAGTATCCACGACCCGCTGCGTGACGGTGTAGCGCTGCAGGTAGCCGGTGTCGCCCGCCGGCTTCAGCCCGAACCGCCGGAACTGCTCGGCAACGTACCGCGCCGTTTGCTCGAGCTGCGGGCTCGGCGTCGCTCGGCCGAGCATGGAATCGTCCGCGAGCACGCCGATGTGGTGCCGCACCCCTTCGGGAGTGATCGAATTCGCGGCTCGCTGGACGGCCGCCGGGGTTTGCGACGCGAGGGCGCAGGGGATGAGCACAGCGCTCAGACAAAGCTGTAGACGCACCGCTCGAGCTCCGGAGGAGGAAAGGGACGGAAAGCTAACGCGCCCGACCGTCGAGAACCACGGCCGAGCGCGTCGTACCGGCGAGCTCTGGCTACGGCTTGCGCCGCTTGAGTTCTGGCTCGGTCTGGGGCCGCTGTTTCGGCGCGTCGCGCTTCGGCTCGGCGCGCGGCTCGTTGCGCGGCGGCGCCGGCGGAGCGGCCGGGGGCTGGACCCGCGGGGGGGCGGGCGGCGCGCTTTGCGGCCGACTCTCTGCGGGACGCCGCGGCTCGGCACGCGGCCGCTCGGGAGCGACCACGGCAGGAGGTTCGGTCCGAGCGCGGTCCGGCCGGGCCACATTCGGTCGCTCCTCTTGCGCCGGCGCCTCGGGACGCACACGCCGTTCGGGAATGCCCGGGATACCAGATTGCCCAGGACGATCGCGCCGGTCCGGATGGTCCGGGTGCTCTGGGTGCTCCGGATGGTCCGGATGCTCCGGTTGGCGGCGCCCGACGCCATCGTTGTCGTTGCGCGGCGGATCCCCGGTGAGTGGGCGCTGGCGCGGCCGCTCGGTCGCCGGCACGTCTCCGCCGGTGATGGGACGCGGCCGGGGCTGAATGTACGGCGGTGGAACCGTGCCGCCGCCCAGGTCTCGGCCGCGCACGCCCACGTCCCGCCGCCGGTCGTCGTTCAGCGGGCGTTGCGGCACGCGGGTAATGAACAGGCTGGATCCCTGCCGGTCCTTGAAAATGAACCGCGGCTCCGGCCTGAGGGGCCGCGCAAATACCGCTCGGGTGCCGCCGGAGTAGCGGTAGGGGTAGTAGTACGGATCATCGTACATCACGATCCGGAAACGCACGCAGCTGTAGTCGTACGGGCTCCAGTACGGATAGCTCACGTACGTATGGCAGTCGTAGCACAGGAACCGCGGATAATCGTAGTGCTGTTGCACGTAGTACGGCACGATGTCGTAATCCCAGTCAGCATACCCGTCGGGCACGATGCGCTGGGCGAGGTCAGTGAGCGCGGTATACGGGTCGCCACGAACACGCCCGTCTGCAATGAGACGATAATCCCAATGATCTTCGCTCTTGATGGCGTCGTACACGAAGGGATCCGCCGCCGCCACCGCGAAGATATATCCCATGCCGGGGTAGTCGTCGACGTAGAAGGCGTCGGGAGAGGAGCGCTGCAACACGTCGTATTCGCGGCCGCCGCGCGCGAAATTGTCGTCCCACGGCTCGCGCGGGTACAGGACACGCACCCGACCGTCTGTGTCGACGCGGAGGATCGTCACATAGGCGTCCTGCTCGGTGCGGAAATACACCCGCGCCGCCTGCCCGCTGGCGTAAGGATCGTCACCGCGGTTGGTCCAGACCTCGACGTGGGGACGATAGCTATACAAGGAAGCCGGCCGGGGTGTGGGCGCCCGACCGAACACCGTCAACAGGCTCAAGAAACCCAAGGTTGCGAGCATAAAAGTCCTCCGGACGCCTATGACGAGGGGCAGGGACCATGCCAGGTGGGTGCTCACTGGAACGGGGTCGTAAGTGGCCGCGCAATCGGATGTTGCTGTCTTGGGACCGAGATCACATGGCGCTTACTGTCCTCTACCCCGGACACTTGGCCGCTCATTAGCTTCCGCCACCCATGACTGACGTCAGGCGCGTCGATTTGCTGGATCCGGCGGAGGTCGCCCGCCTGGGCGGCATCGAGATCGTTGCCCAAGGGGTGGTCGAAGGTTACCTGGCCGGGATCCACCGCTCGCCGTTTCGCGGATTCTCCGTGGAATTCACGGAGCACCGCGCGTACCAACCGGGCGACGAGCCGCGCTACCTCGACTGGAAGATTCTGGCGCGGGCCGATCGGCTGTTCGTGAAGCAGTTCGAGGAAGAAACGAATCTGCGGGCAATGCTGCTCGTGGACGCGAGCCGGTCGATGGCCTGGCGGGGCACGCCCGGCCGGCTCACCAAGCGCGCCTACGCCGATCGGCTGGCGGCGGCGCTGGCGCTGATTCTGCTGCGGCAGCGCGACGCCACAGGGCTGATCACGTTCGACGAGGTCGTGCGGCAGGTGATCCCCGCTCGTGTGAGGACGGGCCAGTGGACGCGCCTGGTGCGCGCGCTGCTCGACACGCCGGACGGCCGCGGCACGGCCGCGGAGGCGGCGCTGCGACACCTCACGGGCTTGCTGGCGCGCCGCGGCCTCGTGGTCCTCGTGTCCGACCTCTTGTTCGACCGAGCCCTCGCGCTCACGGCGCTCCGCTACCTGCGCCACCGCGGCCACAACGTCATCGTGTTCCACCTGATGGATCCGGCGGAGGCCGAGCTAACCGGTCCTCCAGAGGTGCGGTTTCGGGATCCTGAGTCTCCGGCGAGCGTGGTGGTGCGGCCGCGCGAGCTGGCTCGCGCATATGGCGAGACGGTGCGTCGCGAGGTGGCGGCGTGGCGGAGTGCGTGCCGCCGCCACGGGATCGCATATCACCATGTGCTGACCGACCTGCCGTTCGGCATGGCGCTCCGCCTCCTCGCGTGACCTTCCTGCATCCACTGGCACTGCTGGGGCTCGCCGCCGCGGGGATCCCCGCGCTGTTGCATCTGCTCGAGCGCCGTGTGCCCCCCGAGGCGGAATTCCCCCCGATCCGCTACTTGAGCGAGGCGGAGCGGCAGAGCGCGCGGCGCCTTAAGCTGCGGCATCTGCTCCTGCTGGTGCTGCGGACCACCCTGATCGCCCTGATCGTCATGGCCGCCGCCCGGCCGCTCGTGCGGTCGCGCGGTGCCGTCGGCGGCGGAGCCCACGAGCCGACGGCGTTGGCGCTCATTCTTGACAACTCTCCCTCGTCGGGCGCCGTCGTGGATGGGCACCCGCTGATCGAGCGCTTGAAGACCGTGGTCCGCGCGGCGATTAGCCGCGCCGCACCGGGGGATCGCCTGTGGCTGATGCTGTCGGACGGCGTGGCGCGTGCGGGCTCCCGTGACGCCCTGCTTGCGACCGTGGACAGCGTCGTACCCGGCTGGCGGCGGCTCGATCTGACGGGGGCGGTCGCGCGGGCGAGCCGGCTCGTGGACGCCGAGCCGTTGCCGGGCCGGGAGGTGGCGGTCGTGAGCGATCTCCAGCGCACGACGTTGGGGGAGGGTCGGGCAGACATCCCTCGCGGTGTGCGCGTCCTCGCGCTCGCCCCCGCCTCGAGCGGCGAGGCGCTGGCGAACCGGGGTGTCGCGCAAGCGCGGGTTGAGGACGGCGCGCTTGCGATCACGGTGGTGGGCACGCCCGGTGGAAGCCCCGCGCCGGTGACGGTACGCCTGCGGCCCGCCAGCAGCCCCGCAGGACGCAGTCACGACGTTGGCCGGGCGCTGGCCGCGCCCGGGTCGAGCGCGAACGTGCCGCTCCCGAGCGTGGCGCCGGGTTGGTGGATTGGAGAAGCCGTGCTGGATCCCGACGAGCTGCGGGCCGATGATCGCCGGGCGTTCGTGTGGCGTGTCGCGCTTCCCGCGCGCGTGCGCGCCGACCCCGGAGCAGGGCCGTTCGTGGCGGCGGCGCTCGCCGTGCTCACCCAGGGCAGGCGCATCGTGGAGGGCGGCGGCGTGGTGATCGGGGAGCGGCTGCCGGGCGGCACGGGCACGACGGTGCTGCTCCCACCTGTCGATCCCGCGCTCATCGGTCAGGCAAATCGTGCCCTTGCCTCGCGCGGCGTGCGCTGGCGGTTCGGGGGCGCCGGGACGCCGGGACCGATCGGAACCGCTGCCGTCGCCGGGATCAACGGTCTTGGTGTCACCCGGCGATACCGGCTCGAGGGGGCGGGAGGGGGGGGCGACACGACGGACGTGCTGGCGACCGTGAACGACGATCCGTGGTTGGTACGGGCCGGCGACGTGGTGCTGCTCGGCAGCCGTCTCGACACTGCCTGGACGGCCCTGCCCGCGTCCCCGGCGTTTGTGCCGTTCGTTGACGTGCTCGTGAACCGGCTGGCGCGCGGCGAGGCTCCGGTTACGGAAGCGGAGGGTCCCCCGGGGGTCGCGTTCCAGGTGCGCGGCGCCGACACGGTCGGCGCGGTCGTGTCCGCACCCGACGCGCGCGAGTCGGATCTGACGCCCGCCGCCCCGGATGTGGTGCGTCGGGCGATCGGCGCGGAGCTGCTGGACGAAGGGCGGTTCGCGGTCGAGCAGTACGCCGGCACGCGCCGCACCGACGTGAGCACTCTGCTCCTCGCGCTCGCCCTGCTCGTCGCCGGGGTGGAACTCGGAGTCGCGACCCGCGCCCATTGATGCCGCTCGACTTTCTCATCGATCGCTTCGATGAGCTGCCGGCGACCCGAGCGCTCGCCGAGCGCCTCCCGAGTCCCGGGTCCCGAATCGCGTTGTCCGGGCTGCCCGGTTCCAGTCCCGCGGTGCTCGTCGCTGCCCTGGCTCGCCGGTTCCCGCAACGCGTATTCGTCGTGGTCACGCCGACTCCGACCGACGCGGAGCGCTGGCTCGCGGACGCCCGTGCCCTCGCCGGCGATGCGGCGGCGCTGTATCCGCAACGCGAGGCCCTCGGAGCCGAAGAACCGCACGTCGAAATCGCGGGCGAGCGCATCGAAACCCTCGAGGCGCTGTTATCGGGCAGGGTCCGCATGCTCGTCACGACGGCGCGCGCTGCGGCGGAGCGGACGGCGGTGCCGGCGGCGCTCGAGTCGATGCGGCTCGTGTTGCAGGTAGGCCCCGGGAGCCTCACGGAGGTCGTGCGGCGGCTCGGAGCGATGGCGTACGATCGCGTCCCCACGGTGACCGAGGTCGCCCAATTCAGCGTGCGCGGCGGCATCCTCGATGTGTACGGGTTCGGGATGGCGGCGCCGACTCGGGTCGAGTGGTCCGGCGATGACATCGTGTCGTTGCGCCCGTTCGATCTGGACTCCCAACGCTCGGGGGAGCCGATCGAGCGTGTCACGGTCCTGCCGGTGAGCACCGAGGGGATCACGACCAGTGTAGGGGCGCATGCTGCGTCCCAGCAGCGGCACTCCTTGCTCACTCTGCTCCCTACCGATGCGCTGCTCGTGCTGGCACAGGAGTCCGCGCTGGAGCAGGAAGTCGATCGGGCGTGGGCGGAGGCGGAGCATCACCTTGAGATCGCCCGGCGGCTGGGCGAAGCGCCGCCCGCGCGGGCGGAGATCTTCATCGCGCCCGAGCAGTGGCGCCGCGATCTGGGGGCATTTGCCCGTGTGGCTCTCGATGCACCGGGCGAGGCGACGCGCTTTCCGCTCGCCCCGCCGGAGCCCGTGGACCGCGACATCAAACGGCTGCGGCGGCTCGTCGTCGCCGGTCCGCCGACGGTGATCTTGTGCGACAACGCGGGCCAGCTCGAGCGGTTGGAGGAGCTGCTCGGCGCCGAGGTCGCGACGCTGGCCGTGGGAGCGCTCGACGGCGGTTTCGTGCTGCCGTCGCTCCGGGTGCTGACCGACCACGAGATCTTCCGCCGCGCACGCCGTCTGCGGCGGCCCCGGCGCTACCGCGAAGCGTCCCCCACCGCCGCGGCCCGCGCGCTGCAGCAGGGCGACTATGTGGTGCACCTCGAGCACGGGATCGGGCTGTACCGCGGGATCCAGACGATCGCGGTGGGCTCGGAGGGCGGGACGCTCGAAGTGGCGGTGGTCGAATACGAAGGGGGCGACCGGCTCAACGTCCCGCTGTACCGGCTGGATCAACTGGAGCCGTATCGCGCGGCGGGGAACGGAGATGCCCCGCCCCCCAAGCTGCACCGCCTGGGCGCCACGACGTGGCAGCGTCAGCGGGACAAGACCCGCGCCGCCATTCGCCAGATGGCGGCCGAGCTGCTCGACCTGTACGCCCGCCGCCAGCTCGCGACCGGCTTCGCGTTCCCGCCCGACACCCCGTGGCAGCGCGAGCTCGAATCGGCTTTCCTGTACGAGGATACTCCCGACCAGCGTCGCGCCTCCGAGGAGGTGAAGCGTGACATGGAGCGCGCCCGACCGATGGACCGGTTGCTGGTCGGCGACGTAGGATACGGCAAGACCGAGGTCGCGCTGCGGGCGGCCTTCAAGGCGGTGCAGGCGGGGAAGCAGGTGGCAGTGCTCGCGCCCACCACGATCCTCGCCGAGCAGCACGGACGCACCTTCCGCGAGCGGCTGGCCGACTATCCGGTGCGTATCGAGGTGCTCTCCCGTTTCCGTGGCCCGAGCGACACGCGGCGGGTCGTCCAGGGCCTGGAGCGCGGGGAGGTGGATTTAGTGATCGGCACGCACCGGCTGTTGTCGCGCGACGTTCGGTTCCACGACCTGGGGCTGCTGATCGTGGACGAGGAGCATCGGTTCGGCGTGCGGCACAAGGAGCGTCTGAAGGCGCTGAAGCTCGCGGTGGATGTGCTCACGCTCACGGCGACGCCGATCCCCCGCACCCTGCACCTCTCGCTTGCGGGATTACGCGACCTGACGCTGCTCGAGACGCCGCCCAAAGACCGCTCGCCGGTCCTGACGTTCATCGAGCCATGGGACGACGCGCTGATCGAGGAGGCGCTGGCGCGGGAGCTCGACCGGGCGGGGCAGGTGTATTTCGTGCACAACCGCATCGAGACGATCGACACCATCGCTGAGCGGGTGCGCGCGCTCGCGCCGCCGCGCGCCCGCATCGCGGTGGCGCATGGCCGGCTCAAAGAAGCCGAGCTGGACGACGTCATGACGCGCTTCGTCCGCGCCGAAGTGGACATTCTCGTGTCCACGATGATCGTCGAGTCGGGCCTCGACGTCCCCAACGCGAACACCATGATCGTGAACCGCGCCGATCAGTTCGGCCTGGCGCAGCTGTACCAGTTGCGGGGTAGAGTGGGACGTAGCCATCGCCGCGCCTACTGCTATCTGCTCGCGCCCGATCTCGTCGATGGGGAAGCGGAGGAACGGCTGCGGGTGTTGGAGCATCACACGGAGCTGGGCGCCGGCTATCGCATCGCGCTGCGCGATCTGGAGCTGCGCGGCGCCGGGAACCTGCTCGGCGGCGAACAATCGGGTCATGCGCAGGCCGTCGGGTTCGACGTCTATCTGCGATGGCTGCAGGAGACCGTCGACGCGCTGAAGGGGGATGGCGCAGCGGGCACGGGGAAAGGCGCGCCGCCGGAAGTGGTGCTCGATCGTCCGGCGCATCTCCCGGACGACTACGTCGCCGACGCGGCGGCGAAGCTCGATCTGTACCGGCGGCTGGCGCGAGCCGAGCGGCCGTGCGAGATTCAAACCGTGCGCGAGGAACTGCGCGATCGCTTCGGCCCTCTCCCGGACCCGGCGCAGCGGCTGCTCCTCGTGTCCGAGCTCCGCGCGCTCGGCGCCCAGGTGGGACTGGAGACGGTTCTCGTCAAGGGTGACGAAGCGCGGCTGACGTTTCGGCGGGACGCGCACCCGCGCCTCGCCGGGCTGACGGCGGCGCTCGACGCCGTGCAGTTCGAGGCGGAGGTGCGGCGTCCCGTACCGCTCTCGCTGCGGCTGCGCCGGCTCGGCGGGGAGGCCATCGGTCCCGGTCTCGTGCGGGCCCTCACCGCGGTTCTGCAGCGCCCTCACGGTTAAGGAGAGTGGATGCGACGGTGGGGTCTGGTATTCGCGATCTTGGCGCTGGCCGGCTGTAAGGCGCTGGGGGACGCGTTCTCGGCGCATCCCCAGGTGGCGGGAAGCGCCGCTGGCCAGACTTTGACCGTGTCACGCTTGGCGGAGCTTGCAGGTCGGGCCAAGAAAGTGCCGCTCCGGCCGCAGGCGCTCACTGGTCTCACGACGATCTACTTGGACTACGCGGTGTTCGCCCACGAGCTCGCCCGCGGCCGAGACATGGCCGACTCCGCCCTCGTGCTGCAGGCCAACTGGCCAAACGTCGCCCAACTCCGGTGGGAGCATTATCACGACCAGTTGATCGCGGCCCGAGCGAAGCTCACCCGGGATCAGACGGACTCGGCATACCGGGCTGGCGCGATCCGGCTGTTCCAGCACATCCTCGTGAGCGTTCCCCCGAGCGCTGCCCCGAAGGTCGAGCAGGACAAGAAGCACCAAGCGGAAGGCCTGCTCCGGCAGGTGGAGGCCCGGCACGGCACCAACTTCAGTCAGGTCGCTCACCGCTACTCTGAGGACCCGGGGTCCAAGTCCCGGGGCGGCTACCTCGGTGCCGTCGGGCGCGGCCGGTTTGTCCCGGCGTTCGACACCGTCGCGTGGCGCCTCGCCCCGGGCGCGATGAGCGGATTGGTGCGGTCGCCGTTCGGGTTCCATATCATCCGCCGACCGCCGCTCGAGGAGGTGCGCGACTCGTTCCGCACGGAGCTCGAGACCGCGCTGGCGGTGCATTTCGATTCGGTCTACATCGACAGCGTCGCGTCGCGGAGCGACATGAGAGTGCGCGGTGGGGCCGCGGCCTTGGTGCGCCAGGCGATCCAGGACGTCGCCCCGGCGGTCGACGACGGCCGGCAGCTCGCGAGCTACCGGGGCGGCGCCTTCCGGGTGCGCGATCTGGCCCGGTGGCTCTACGCGCTCGACCCGCGCGATCTGAATATCGCCATGGCGAGCGACGCCCAGCTCACCGAGTTTGTCCGTCAACTGGCGCAACGGGAACTGTTGTTGCGGGAGGTGGACTCGGTCGGCGTGCCGCTCACGGTCGAGGACTGGCGGGGGCTCAAGACCCAGCACGACTCCGTGCTGGCGCTCCTGGAGAACCAGCTCGCGGTGTCGCCCCGCCTCCTCAAAGATTCCGCGGCCACCGAATCGGCGCGCAGCGACATCGCGATGCGACACGTCAACGACTACCTCGATCGGGTGCTCGTGCAGGAGAAGGCGCAGTTCTTTCCCGTGCCGCCGTTCCTCGCCATGGCACTGCGTCCCGGGCAGGGGTGGTCCGTGAGCTCGGCCGGGCTGGCGCAGGCACTGGAGCGCGCCCAGGCGATCCGGGCGCAGGTCGATTCCGCGACTCGTCGAGCCGGGCCGGGGCTCAAGCCTGCGCCGGGCCCGGCGCCCGCTCCGCCAGTGGACACCGCGAAGCAGAAGGGGTCGCGCTGAGATGCGCGCCCGCGCCATCCCACTGCTCGCGCTCGGCCTGTCCGCCGCCGGCGCCCGGGGGGTCGCAGGGCAGGGAGAGCTGGCCTCGGCGCGGCCGGTCGACCGCATCGTCGCGATCGTGGGGTCCAAGCCGATCCTCGCGTCCCAGGTCGAAGAGCAGCTGGTGCTCGCACAGGCGCAGGGGCTGAAGATCCCGACCGATTCGGCCGGGCGGGATGCCGCGCGGCGCCAGGTCCTGCGACAGATGGTGGACGAGGAGCTCCTGGTCCAGCAGGCGGAGCGGGACACCACCATCAAAGTCACCGACCAGGAGGTGCAGGACCAGGTCGAGCAGACGGTGCAAAACGTGCGGAAGCAGTTCAGCTCCACATCCGATTTTCAGGCACAGCTGCGCGCCGCCCAATTCTTCTCGGAGGAAGAATGGCGCCGCTGGCTCGCCGACCAGCAACGCCGCTCCAGCCTGCAGCAGCGCCTCCTCGACCAGCTGCGCCAGAAAGGAAAGCTGCGCCCGATTCCCCCCACCGCCGCGCAGATGCGGCAGTTCTGGGAGGAGAACCGCGCCCAGCAGCCGAAGCGGCCCGCCGCGATCTCGTTTCGGCAAATCGTCGTTACCGCGCAGGCCGATTCTGGGGCGAAGGCCCGCGCCCGCCAGCTCGCCGAGTCGCTCGTCGTGGTGCTGCGCCACGGCGCCAGCTTCGCGGACGTGGCCAAGCGGTACTCCGCCGACAGCACGTCGCGGGAGCAGGGCGGCGAGCTGGGATGGTTCCGCCGCGGCCCGATGGTCAAGCAGTTCGAGGACGTGGCGTTCCGGATGCGGCCGGGGGAGATCTCCGACCCGGTCGAGACCGAGTTCGGCTATCACATCATCCAGGTGGAGCGCGTTCAGCCCGCCGAAGTCCTGGCGCGCCACGTACTGATCATGCCCGAGGTCTCGACTGCCCAGATCGCGCTGGCGCGCCGGTTGGCCGATTCGGTCCACGACGCTCTCCGCGCGGGCGCGGCGTTCGACACCTTGGCGCGCCGCTACGGCGATCCCGCGGAGGGCAAGGTCGTGCCCGAGCTGCCCGTGTCGGAGCTGCCGCCGGACTACGCGCGCGCGATCGGCGGCGATACCGTCCCCGGACTGAAGTCGGTGTTCGCCGTGGGCGTGGATTCGCGGCGGCCCAAATTCGTGGTTTTCGAGCTCATGAAGCGCCTGCCCGAGGGTGAGCTGACCTTCGACGACGTGAAGGATCGGATCCGCGAGAACATGGGCCAGCAGCTCGCGGTACAGCACTACCTCGAGATCCTGCGCCGCACGACGTACGTCGACATCCGCCCCTGACCGCGTAGCCCGTCCGCGTCTCGCGGTGACCGTCGGCGACCCGCGCGGCATCGGGCCGGAGGTGGCGGCGAAGGCCCTCGCGCTCGGGCCGCTCGACGCGGATGTGACGGTGCTGGGGAGCGAAGAGCGGAGCGCTCCCCACGCCCTCCTCCCCGAAGACGCGGGTCGTGTCGCGGCCCAGGCCGTCGAACGGGCCGTCGAGCTGGCCCGGGCGGGGACGGTGGACGCCATCGTCACTGGGCCGGTGCACAAGCATGCCCTTCATCTGGCCGGATTCCGTTACCCCGGCCTCACCGAGATGCTGGCGCATCTGGCGGGCGACCGCGACGTCGCCATGATGCTCGCCGCAGGCCGGCTGCGCGTCGTCCTCGTCACGACTCATGTGCCCCTGCGTGAAGTGCCGCGCAGCGTGACGACGGAGGGCGTAGTACGCATCGGCCGGATCACGGACACGGCGCTGCGGGACTGGTGGGGGATCCCGCGGCCGCGGCTCGCGGTGTGCGCACTCAACCCGCACGCCGGCGAATCGGGGTTATTCGGCGACGAAGACGATCGCGTGCTGCGCCCGGCGGCCGAGACGCTGGGCGCGGCGGGCCCGCTCCCCGCTGACACCGTCTTCGTGCGCGCGCTCCGGGGAGAGTTCGACGCGGTCCTCACGCCGTATCACGACGTCGGGATGACGGCCGTGAAGGTGGCGGGCTTCGGCAAGGGCGTGAATGTCACGCTGGGACTGCCGTTTCCACGGACGGCCCCGGATCATGGAACGGCGTTCGACATCGCCGGGAAGGGCGTGGCGGATCCGAGCTCCATGCGGGCGGCGCTCGATCTGGCGGTCGAGCTGGCGCGAAGCGTCGTTCGACGACGCTCCGATGCTACGTCGTAGCGTCGTGTAACGCCTGCAGCAGCCGCTGATGTTCTTCGAGTCGCAGCTTCTGGCTTGCCCGATTCACCACCACGACGGCGCCGACATCGAGGATCGGCGCGCGCTCGACCAGGCCGTTCTCCCGCAACGTGCGGCCGGTGTCGACCAGGTCCACGATCCAGTGCGACAATCCGAGCAGCGGCGCTACTTCGACGCTGCCGCTCACCGTGATGACTTCCACGCCCTGGCCCGTCTCGGCGAAGAAGGCGCGCGTGAGACGCGGGTACTTCGTGGCGACGCGGGGCGTCACGCCGCCGGGGAGAGCCGGGTACGGGATCTGGGTGGGGCTCGCGACGACCATCCGACACCGGCCGAAGCCGAGCGCCAGCGGCTCGAGCACGTCCGCCGCCGTCTCGCGCAGGACGTCGGTGCCGGTGATTCCCACATCCGCCGCGCCAGACTCCACATACACCGGGACGTCGGCGGGCTTCACGAACAGCACCGACAGCGTGCCGTCCGACGAGGGCACGAGCAGCTTGCGCGTTGCGGCGGGCTCGGACACGGCAGCGCCGATGCTCCGGAGCAAGGTCAGCGACGGCTCGAGGAGGCGCCCCTTGGGAAGCGCCAGCTTGAGGACGGTCCGGGCCGTCACGGCGCCGCCGTCGCCAGGGCATCGAGGTCGAGGGCGAGCCCCACGGCCGGAAGGGGGCGCCCGAAGCGGCCCATCAGGTCGTCGTAGCGCCCGCCCGCGCCGACCGCCGTTCCCGCGCCGGCGACGAAGATCTCGAAGTGGATGCCGGTGTAATAGTCGAGCCCGCGCACCTCCCCGAAATCGTACACGACATGACGTCGCTCGCTGTCGGACAAGGCGGCGTCGATCGCGTGGAGCCGCGCGATGGCGTCGTTCGGCGCGGGCCCGGTCGCCATGACGCGGGCGGCCCGGTCGAGCGCTTCGCGCCGGCCGATGATGAACGGCAATTCGGTCAGCGCGCCGGGCGCCACGGCGGCGAGTCCGGCCGCGTCCTTGCGGTCGATCAGGCGCCGTACCGCGGCCCGCTCGTCGGGGGGGAGCGCCGCGAGCGCCGGCGCGAGCGCCCCCACGTGGCCCAGGTTGAGCTGAAACTCCTGCGCCCCGGCCGAGCCCACGAGCGCGAGCGCGAGGCGCAGCACCTCGACGTCGGCGGCGACACCGCCTTCGCCCAGCAGCTCGCCGCCCACCTGGAGGATCTCGCGTCGTCGACCCTCCCGCTCGGGATCCTGGCGGAACACCTTGCCGGCGTACGAGAGGCGCAGCGGCGTGGCCCAGTCGGCGAGCTTGGTCGCGGCGAGGCGCGCCACGCTGGCGGTGAAGTCGTAGCGCAGCGCCAGCAGCTTGCCGTCCAGGTCGAGGAAACGGATCAACCGGTCGGCGACGTCCGCCGCCCCGCCGCCGGCGCGCACGAAGACCTCGGCGTACTCGAACGTGGGCGGGATGATTTCCTGGAAGCCCGCCGCCTCGAGGCGCTCGAGCATGCGGCCCTGGAGGGTGCGGCGGCGCCGCACGGCGTCACCGGCGAGATCGAGCGCGCCGGGCGGAATCGGGGCGATGGAGGAACGTCGTGTCACGGCGTCGTCCCTTCACCGGCGACCTGCTGCAGCAGGCGCGCGGCGCCGACGCGGCGGCCTTCCATTTCCACGATCTCGAACGCGGCGCCCCGTACGCTCACCCGGTCGCCGACCTTGGGGAGCCGGCCCAGCGTCCCGAAGAGATAGCCGCCGATCGTGGTGTAGCTCCCCTCGTCGAGGCCGAGCCCGTAGATCTGGTTGACGTCCCGCAGCGGCATGGCGCCGGACAGGACGGGCGCGCCCTCCCCCGGAACCGTGTACGTCTCCCCACTGGGCCGGTCGTACTCGTCGTAAATCTGGCCGACGATCTCTTCCAGGAGATCCTCCATGGTCACGAGCCCGGCGGTGCCGCCGAACTCGTCGAGCACGATGGCGAGGTGAATCTTCTGGCGCTTCATGTCCGCGAGCACGTCCTCCACCTCGCGGGTACCGGGCACGAACACCGCGGGTCGCAGTACGGCGCGGAGCGAGCCGCCCTTGGCCGAGCGGAGTCCCGCGAGGATGTCCTTCGCGTGCACGAGACCCACCACGTCGTCGAGCGTCTCACGGTACACGGGGTAGCGGGAGCGCCCCGCGACGGCGACCTGATCCGCGGCCTCCTCGAGCGCGAGGTCGATCGGCAACGCCACGATGTCGGTGCGCGGGGTCATAACCTCGCGCGCCGTCTTCTCGCTGAACTCGAACACGCCTTCGAGCAGACGTGCGTCGTCTGCCGCGAGGCGCCCGGTCTTGCGGCTTTGCTCGACGAGCATGCGGATCTCCTCGGGAGAGTGGATCCGCTCAAGCTCGGCGGTCGTGCTGCGGATCCCCAGCAGGCGCACGACGCGGCCGGCGCTCCAGTTGAGCAGATCGGTGAACGGCCGCGTGATCCAGGAGAACACGATCAGCGGGGCGGCGATCCAGCGGCTCGTGGCCTCGGGGTAGGTGATGGCCCAGGCTTTGGGCGCTTGCTCTCCGAACACGACGTGCAGGAACGAAATGAGCGTCACCGCCACCACGGACGCTACGCCGCCCCGGGTGAGGAAATTCAAGGCCGGGGGGAGCGAGGCGAACCAGTCGCGGAACAGGTGAGCCACGGTGTCTTCGGCCACATAGCCGAGCAGGATCGAGGCGACCGTGATGCCGAGCTGCGCGGCCGAGAGCTGGCGGTAGAGATCTTGCAGCGCCGTCTGGACGGTCTTAGCCTTCCGGTCGCCGCGCCGCACCAGGGCATCGATGCGCGTGCGCCGCGCGGCGACAAGCGCGAACTCGGCAGCGACGAAGAATGCGTTCGCGAGCACCAGCACCACGAGAGCGATGAGGCGCACGCCGATCGACTGCGACATAAGCCCGGGCATAGAGGGCGGAACTTAGCCGGTGGTCACTCGACTTCAAGCGCCGCCGTACGACGCGCTGGCCCCGCATTTCCCGAAGATCGCCGGCAGGGATGCCGACACCGCGCGCGCCGTGCGAGCGATCCTGGACGACGTCCGAGCCGCCCGCGACGCAGGCGTGCGCGAGCACACGCGGCGGCTCGACGGGGTGGACTTGCCGCCAGGCGACTGGGAGGTACCGGCCGTCCGCTGGCAGGAAGCGCTCGAGCGGATCCCCCGCCCGCTGCGGGCTGCGCTCGAGCTCGCCGTGCAGCGAGTGCGGGACTATCACGCCAACCAGGCCGATGAGGGTTTTCTCGAGCGGGACGCGGACGGCACCGAGATCGGGATGCGGGTCGTGCCGCTCGAACGCGTCGGGCTGTACGTCCCCGGCGGCAAGGCCGCCTATCCCTCGACCGTCATCATGAGCGCCGTTCCCGCGGTCGTCGCGGGTGTGGCGGAGATCGTGATGGTCACGCCGCCCGCGGGCGGGGATGCAGCGCCCGATGTCGTACTGGCCGCGGCGCGACTCGCCGGCGTGGATCGGGTGTTCCGGGTCGGGGGCGCGCAGGCGATCGCCGCGCTCGCTTACGGGACGCCCACGATTCCGCGCGTCGACAAGATCGTGGGTCCGGGCAATCGGTTCGTCACCGAAGCGAAGCGGCAGGTCGCGGGGGACGTCGGAATCGACATGCTGGCGGGTCCGACAGAGGTGCTGATCATCGCCGATGAGACCGCCGAGGTGCGGTTCGTCGCGGCGGACTTGATCGCCCAGGCCGAGCACGATGAGGACGCCTGCGCCTGGTGTGTCACCACCAGCCCGGCGCTCGCCGATGCCCTGGAGGCCGAGCTCGCACGGCAGGTCGCCCGCTCGCCTCGCAAAGCGATCGTCGAGCGGTCGCTCGCCGACCACGGGGTCGTCGTCGTCGTTCCGGATCTGGACGCCGCCGTCGACGTCGCCAACCGACGGGCCCCCGAGCACGTCGAGGTCCTGACGCGTGATCCCTGGCCGGTGGCGGGCCGCATCCGACACGCCGGGGCGATCTATGTCGGCGCCTCTAGCCCCGAGCCCGTAGGCGACTACCTCGCCGGGCCGTCCCACGTGTTGCCCACCGGGGCGACTGCCCGATATGTTTCGCCGCTGGGAGTGTACGATTTCGTGAAGCGCATCAGCGTGGTCGCGTACTCGCGACGGCAGCTCGAACAGGACGCGGCGCACATCATCGCGCTGGCGGAGGCCGAGGGCCTGCCGGGGCACGCGGAGGCGGTCCGGATACGGATGTCTGAGGTCTGATGTCTGCTGCACTCCCGTTAGACGTCCAGTGCACCCACCGCGCCCCGCTGCGGGCCGAGGGCCGGCGCCGCATGGCGGCCGTGCTGGCCATCAGCGCCGTCGTGATGCTCGCGGAGGCGGCGGGCGGCTGGGTGGCCCACTCGCTCGCGCTGCTCGCGGACGCCGGCCACATGCTCGCCGATGTCGGTGCGCTCGGACTCTCGCTCGGCGTCGCCTACCTGGCGCACCGTCCCGCCACGGCGGAGCGCACGTTCGGCCTGTTGCGACTCGAGATCCTGGCCGCCCTGGTGAACGGCGCGGCGCTGCTGGCGATCTCCATCGGCGTCGCCATCGAGGCGTTCCGCCGTCTGCACGATGGGAGCGCCGTGCACGGTGGGCTGCTCGTGGGCGTCGCCGGGCTCGGGCTCGTCGCCAACCTGGCGGGTGCGGCAGTGCTGCACCGCGGTCACCACCACTCGCTCAACGAGCGGGGCGCCTATCTGCACGTGCTGAGCGATGCCCTGGGCTCGTTCGGCGCGCTCGTCGCGGGCGTCATCATCCTGGCCACCGGCTGGGTCGCCGCCGACCCGCTGATTTCCTTCTTCATTTCTCTGCTGATCCTCGCCAGCGCCTGGCGTTTGGTGAAGGAAAGCACCGACATACTGCTCGAAGCCGCGCCGGCCCACATCGCGCTGTCCGAGGTGCACGACTGCATTGCCACGGTCCCGGGTGTCGCGTCGGTTCACGATCTCCATGTGTGGACGGTGACGAGCGGGGTGATCGCCATGAGCGGGCACCTGGTGGTGCAGAACCCGGCCGACAACCAGCGCGTGCTGGAAGCGGTGCAAGACCGCCTCGGGGGGATGGGGATCCGCCACGTCACGGTGCAGATGGAGCGGGATCAGACGTGTGACTGAGTGGCTGGGCACGACATACCCGGGTTTGTGTGATTTCATGCCTTGTCTTTTCCGGCCCCCCTTCCTATACTGCGCCCCTCACGCACCGAGCCCCGAGCCCCTCTCCTAGGCACCCTCAGGACCTAGCCCCTTGCAGATCCGCAACATCGCGATCATCGCGCACGTCGATCACGGGAAAACCACGCTGGTGGATCAGATGCTACGCCAGGCGGGAGTGTTCCGCGCCAACCAGCAGGTGGGTGAGCGGGTGCTGGACTCGAACCCGCTCGAGCGCGAGCGCGGCATCACGATCCTGTCGAAGAACACCGCGGTCCGCTGGGGCGAGACCAAGATCAACATTGTGGACACGCCGGGGCACGCGGACTTCGGGGGCGAAGTGGAGCGGATTCTGCGGATGGTGAACGGCTTCCTGCTGCTCGTCGATGCCGCCGATGGGCCGATGCCGCAGACCAAGTTCGTGGCGGGAAAGGCGCTGGCGTTGGGGCTCAAGCCGATCGTCCTGGTGAACAAGATCGACCGCCAGGATGCCGAGCCGTTGCGGGTGCACGACGAGGTGCTGGAGCTGTTCCTGGAGCTCGAGGCGACGCCCGAGCAGTTCAACTGCCCCTTCCTTTATACGTCGAGCCGGGCCGGCACGGCGACCTTCGATTTGAAGGCACCCGGGACCGATTTGAAGCCGTTGTTCGAGACCATCCTCGGCACGATCCCGCCGCCCCAAGCGGACGTGGGCGGGCCGCTGCAGATGCTCGTCTCGACCCTGGACTATTCGTCGTATCTGGGGCGGATCGCGATCGGGCGGATCGAGCGGGGCCGGATGCGGGTGGGCGACACCGTCGCAGTGCTGCCGCTGGGCCCGCCCGGTCCCCTGGGGGACGGCGCATACGAGCAGGCGCGCGTGGTCAAGCTGTTCGGGTTCGAGGGCCTGGAGCGGGTGGAGGTGGAGGAGGCGGTGGCCGGTGAAATCGTGGCGCTGGCCGGGCTTGCGGGCGTGGAGATCGGGAAGACGATCACGGCGCCGGACCACCTCGAGCGGCTCGCCGGCATCGCGGTCGAGGAGCCGACGATCTCGGTGGACTGCAAGGTCAACGACTCGCCGTTCGCCGGGCGGGAAGGGAAGTTCGTCACCGGCCGGCAGCTGCGGGAGCGATTGTTCCGGGAGCTGGAGCGCAACGTGGCGCTGCGGGTGGAGGAGACGGACGATCCCCAGACGTTCACCGTGTCGGGCCGGGGTGAGCTCCACCTCGGCGTGCTGATGGAAACGATGCGGCGCGAGGGGTACGAATTCCAGGTCAGCCGGCCGCGCATCATCCCGCGCGAGGGGCCGAACGGGGAGCAGCTCGAGCCGTACGAGGAGCTGATGATCGACTGCCCCGAGGGGTATCTGGGGGTCGTGATGGAGAAGCTGGGCCCGCGCCGGGCGACCCTGCTGGACATGAAGAATCCCGGGGTGGGGACTGTCCGGATGCGCTTCAAGCTGCCGGCCCGGGGCCTGCTGGGATACCGCTCCGAGTTCTTGACGGACACGCGGGGAACGGGGATCATGCATCACCGCTTCTTCGAGTACGGGCCGTGGGCGGGGCCGATCTCGGGGCGCAGCCGGGGCGTCATGGTCGCCGATCGCCAGGGGGTGGCGGTGGCGTACGCGCTCTTCAACTTGCAGGAGCGCGGCACGATGTTTGTGAAGCCGGGCGAACCGGTGTATGAGGGAATGGTCGTGGGGGAGAACTCTCGGACGGACGATATGGACGTGAACCCCTCGAAGGAGAAGAAGCTGACGAACATGCGGACGACCGCGTCGGACGAGATGATCATCCTCGAGCCGCCGCGGCAGATCACCTTGGAGCTCGCGCTGGAATACATCGAGGACGACGAACTCATCGAAGTGACGCCGTCGTCCATCAGGTTGCGCAAGCGGGCCCTGGGCGCCACGGAGCGCCGTAAGCTGGCGCGCAACGCGCGGGCCGAGGAGTCGTAACGCAGCGCCGGATAGCTCGTTCAAACCATCAACCGCAACCTCAGCTGGGGGTGACAATGTTGTCCCGTGAGACGTCGGACTGGTCGCTCAAGCGTCGCAGCGACAGTCTCGACGACGAAGAGTTCGAGGACTTCGAAGAGGACAAGGACCTGGACGAGGACTTCGACGACGAGCTGGAGGAGGACGAGCTTGACGAGGAGGAGCTGGACGACCTCGACGAATACGACGATCTGGACGACGAGTTCGACGACGAAGAGGACGAGGAGTTTCGGCCGAAGAAGGGGCCGCGGCGCGATTGGGAGTGACGGAGCAGTAGGGCCTGTAGCCCAGGTGGTTAGAGCGCACGCCTGATAAGACGAGACGGCCGTCGCTCACCAGCGACGGCCGTTGATTTTTCAACCACCTGTGGCACCACGGCGCGCTAGGCCCTGGGAGCCGTTCCAGCCAGCCCCAGAAACACCAGCATGGCCCGATTCAACCGGAGAATCTCTTCGTCATCGAGTCGACCGAGACGAGACCCGAGCTTCGTCTTCGGTACCGTGGTGATCTTGTCCGCCATCAGGCGGCACGGCGACCGCAGTCCGTTCCGTTCGTTGGGCTCGACGGGCAGCCGGAACAGAGGAGCGTCGGTCGGGTCCGTCGTGAAGGCGCACACCGTTAGGGAGTCCGTCGCGTCGAACCGATCATCCTGCACAATGACCACGGGTCGAGGCTTCCCCGCATAGTCCTTGCCGCCGGCAGCCGTCCAGATCTCGCCGCGTCTCATTCCGAGGCCGCGTCAATAAAGCCCTGATCCTCCGTGGCGCGCGCGCTTCTGGCGACGGCCAGTGCCTGCCGATGCGCCTCGGCGGCGAAGGCTGGCGAGCGAACATCGGGTACCCAGATTTGGATGGGCCGCAGTCCTTGCTGGCGCAAGCGCGCTCGATGTGCTCGGACCTTTTCGCGTGACGGCTTGGAGTTCTTCGACCCTCCCATGGTCCCCCCGCTCGATCGGTTACATGTAACCTAGCGATGAGGTGGTCGCGCTGCCAGGGCTGATAGATGGCCAAGCCGGCGACACCGTTCGCGCGGCTCGGCGGGCGATGGCTCGCAACGCCCGCGGCGACTCTGTCTCCGATGCTGTTTGCGGCGCTTATCCCGCCCTCAGGGCCGCGACCTTGCCCCGGGCGGCGGCTGCTTCGCGAAACCTAGGCTTGCTCGACTCGGGGGAACTCAAGGCGTCATCGAGGCTCGCTGGAAGCTCAACGACCGGCCGCGGTGCGACTCGGCTATCGAACTCCGGAGGAATGCGATGCGCGATGACGCTCAGTGTTGCACTCCAAAGTTGATAGCAAACAGCAACTGGTACATCACCTGATAGGTAACACTTTGGTCGCAGCTAATGGGTGACACTCTCTAACCTAGAGGCCCCACTGGGAGGTCGCCATGCCGTGGGAAGAGAGGTCGCTCATGGACGTCCGCTTACAGGATGTGCACCGGCCGGGCTGGTCCGTGGCCGAGGTGTGCCGCCGCTACCAGGTGAGCCGGAGGCGATAATTCGGTCTGGCTCGCAATACCATGGCCGATAGTGCCATCCGTCTTGCCGCCTTGGCAGAGTCCGGGGTAGTATTCGGCGCTGGAGACCAACACAGGAAGACTGAGAAATGGCTTCAACGAAAGACGTTCTAGACCACCACATAAAGTGCTTCGGCGACGGCGACCTCAAAGGCATTCTATCTGACTATGCGCCAGGTGCCGTCCTGTTCACTCCAGATGGACCGCTCAGAGGAGCCGGCGGGATCAGGCCGTTCTTCCAGGCGATGATTGCGGAGTTTGGGAAACCCGGCACGGCGTTCAGTATGAAGCAGCAGTTCGTCGACGGCGACTATGCGTACGTTCTGTGGACCGCGGACACCGCCGACAACATGTACGAGTTTGCCACGGATACCCTCGTCGTGCGGGACGGCAAGATCGTGGCCCAGTCATTCGCGGGAAAGATTACGCCCAAGAGCTGAAGCACACACAAAAGAGAAACCGTGAAGAGACTGGTCGCCATGTTCGCGATCGTCGCTATCCAGGTGCTCGCTCTGAGCGTCGTCACCTTCGCCCAGGATAGCAACATCGGAACCTGGAAACTCAATGTGGCGAAATCCAGGTTCAGCCCGGGCCCGGAGCCGAAGAGCCAGACTCTGACGGATCAAGCTTGGGGAGGCAAGAACGCGCTGCGGCAGGACGTGAACCACGTGATCGTGTACGACAAGGAATAACCTGAGCCGCTCTTCAGCCCGGCAGATTCATCAGTTTCGCGAGCGCGGGCCACCTGGGACTGGATCGGAGGAGCGGCCCCAGGATCGGCACGAGCCGCGGATACCGCTCTTCAATCGCGTGCTCGGCCCAGTCCGCCGCCCGATCGAATTCCCCGCACAGTGCGTGAAAAACTGCGAGCCCGGTCGGAGCCCCGTATTCCTCGCCAGTCCCGAGCTTCTCGAGCAGCGGGTCTGCCCGGCTCGTGGCTCCGGCGCGGACCAGGAGCGCCGCGAGCTGTCCAATGACCGGATGCCTCCAGGGCGTCAAGGCATACGCCTTTCCCGTTAACGTGAGCGCTTCCTCAAACCGGCCTTGCTGCGCGCAGATCGCGCCGAGCGTATTCACCGCAAGTGGGAAGTTCTCATCGATCTCCAGGATTTTCCGCAGTTCGGCTTCCGCGTCCTCCAGCCGGCCGGCGTGCCGGAGACCGACCGCGAAATGGTGGCGGTACAACACATTCAGCGGATCCTCCTCAAGGCCTCTCGCCATTGCGTCCACGGCCTCCGCGCAGCGGCCCATCGACAACAGGTAATGGTTCCCGTACCAAAAGCGAACGTCGCGTGAAACGGGTTCGTGAGCCATCGCCAACCGCCATTCCCGTTCCGCCTCGTTCCATTCGAAGTCGGTGCCGGCACACACGCCCAGCAGCGCGTGCGCTTCAGGCAGTGAGGGCTCGATGCGCAACGCGGCTTGTTCTGCTGCGCGCGCCAACGGGATGACTTCGCGGGCCGGCCTGAAGCCAATGTTCGCGAGCATCGTATAGTGAGCACCTAACAGGCTGTACGCCATCGCGAATTTCGAATCGAGCTCGATCGCCTGTTCCAAGCATTCCTTCACCCGCACCATTGATTCCGGCGTCGGTCGGACCCAATGAGCTCGAGCCTCGAGGTACGCCGCGTATGCACGAAGGTTCGGTGTGGGACGCCGGAGGGTCGCGGCTTCCGGGGAAAGCCTGACCTGGAGGGCCGCGGCGATGGTCTGTGTGATCTCATCCTGGATCGCGAAGATGTCCGTCATCTCGCGATCGTAGCGCTCTGACCAGATATGAAAGCCATCGGTCACCTTGATGAGCTGCGCCGTGACTCGGATGTGGTTGCCCGCCGTGCGAACACTCCCTTCGAGAATGTGCCCGACATTGAGCCTGCGGCCGATCTCCTCAAATGCGACATCCTTTTCCCGGAAGAAGAACGAGGACGTGCGACCGGCGACCTTCAGACCGGGGACCTGGGCCAGGACATTGATGATCTCCTCGGCGAGGCCGTCGCCGAAGTACTCATTCTGCTTGTCCGCGCTCATGTTGGCGAACGGCAGTACGGCGACGGACGTGAGCGCTGCGGAATGCGGCATGGGCTCGACGCGGAGCGCGCTGACCAGCGCCGCGGCGAACTGCGCTGGGCTCGTGAAGCGGTTCGCCGGCTCCTTCGCCATCGCGCGCACGATCGTCGCATCGACGTTGAGCGGAACCGAGTCGCGCACGTCGCGAATAGAGGGAACTGCCTCCGTAAGGTGCTTCGCGATGATTGATTGCGCCGACGGGCCAGTGAATGGAACGTCTCCCGACAGCATCTCGTAGAGCACGCAACCGAGCGCATAGATGTCACTGCGCCCATCCACCGTTTCGCCCATGGCCTGTTCAGGACTCATGTAGCTCGGCGTGCCCAGCGCGAGTCCGGCGTGTGTGAGGCCAGGATTCGTCGACGTCCCATCGACCCGGCTGCTGACCACGGCCTTCGCGATGCCGAAGTCTGCAACCACGGGTACGCCGTCGGACAGAAGGACGTTTTCCGGTTTGACGTCGCGATGCACGAGGCCGTGGCGGTGCGCGTAGTCCAGCGCTGAGGCGATCGCACCGGCGATACGCAATGCTTCGTCAACCGGAAGTTGTCCCTCGCGATCAAGCTTCGCGCGAAGCGATTCGCCGGCGACGAAGGGCATCACGTAGAACAGCAGCCCGTTCTTCTCACCCGAGTCGAAGAGCGGCAGCACGTTTGGGTGTTGCAGATTCGCGGTGACGCGGATCTCGGCGAGAAAGCGCTCGGTGCCGAGTGACGCGGCGAGCTGTGGGTCCAGTACTTTCAGGGCGACGTGGCGATGATGCTTGACGTCGCGCGCAAGAAACACTGTCGCCATACCGCCACGGCCGAGCTCGCGCTCGATGGTGTACGCGGCGCCAAGGCAGGCTTGGAGCTGCTCACGCAGCAATTCTGGCATCAGCAGATCGATGAATCCCCGACGAATCGGATTTGCACCGTCCGTGCGAGGACAAGACTGCGACGCCGGGGGGGGCGCCAACAGAGCCGCTGGCACGTCCAAGATGAGCGGCTCGGAAGGTGGATCCATCCCTCCATGCCGCCGCCTTCTGAGGTCGAATTGTCGGCGCCGCTGAGAAACGTCGCGGCCATTGTGTAATATGGCGCCAGCGCGGCACCACGGCCAGCCGGCCCCGTCAGCGTATCTCCGCGGGACCATGCCATGCTCGGTCGACTCCCTCGCGCTGGCTAACGCGCATTGGACTGACCGTTCTAGTGTAACTGCCTCGAATCATGCGTGCCATCTAGCACTCAGCTGCTAGGATTGGGTACGGGCGATAGGCTGCGAACTCTGCTTCCCCCGACGCGAGCGCGAACCTGGCACGTTGCTCTTTCCGTCGTTCTGGACAGGCGAGGAGGCGATGGTCACGGACGTCCGCAAGGTGCTTGATGCCGTGGCCAAGCGCGCGGGCTGGACGCAAGGCGAGATCACGACCAAGATGTTCCGGCACACCTACATCAGTGCCCGCATTCAGACCACGCACAGCGGGGCGCCGGTCGCGGCCTTTACGGTGGCGCGGGAGGTCGGGCACTCGTCCACGGCGATGATCGAGGAGGTGTATGGGCATCTCGGGCAGGTGCAGCATCGGTCGAAGGTCGTGGAGTACCGCATCAGTCAGCACAAGCAGGCGATCAGAGACCGAAAGTTGCGGCACACTTTGCGGCACACTTTGGACCGAGTAGCTTAGGTAAGTCCTTTGGGGCCTGTAGCTCAGGTGGTTAGAGCGCACGCCTGATAAGCGTGAGGTCAGTGGTTCAACTCCACTCAGGCCCATTAACAACAAGAGGCGTCGCGCGAGAGGCGTCGCGCAGGAAACGTCACGCGAAAGACGTCACGCGAACGGCGTGCGGCCCCCTCCTTTCACGCTCCCGCACTGACACTTCCCAAGCCGGCTAGTTGCCGAAGCAGCTGCCAGAGCCGCACACGATGAGAAAAGCGACCAGCACCGCTGCGGGGCCGCCAACGCCCACGATGGTTCCCGGGACCGACGCTAAGCGCCCGCCAGCGAAAACGGCGACCCGCGTGCTTCGGTCGACGTCGAACCGCTCCGGCCGCAGAGCCACGACGTGCATGGTAAGCCCGACGTAGTCGGCGATATTCAACCCCGCGTGCCCGCTGAAGCCCGGGGCGCCCGAACCCAGGACGACCATGCCGGGAGCGATGTCGAAGCTGGTGGTGTGGCTCATCCAGAACCGCACCCTCGGGCGAATGCCGACGGCCGCGCCTTGACCGGTTTGATCGCTCCCCCAGAGGATGGCTTGAGTGAACGCCGCTACCCCGAATGCCTGGCGTGTGCTGCGGTTGACCATCCCGCCGAGCTCCCAGGTGAATAACGCACCCTGACTCGCCTGGTTGGGGTTGGACGAAATGGGCGCGGCCACGCCGAACTCGGTGAGCCAGAAAACATCGCACTGAGGTCGAGGATGCCCACGGAAGCACCGTTGGGTAGTGGACTCAGTCCCGCCAGTGGTGGGTGCCGCACTTGCGTTCTGGGCCGGGAGCACGGGTGAATAGACTAGCGCGCACAAAACGATCGCTACTAGAGCACCGTTGCGAATCATGATGTCTACCTTTCGATATGCGTCCCCTGTATCTCGATTCCTCTCCAAGATGTGAGCAAGTTGAGGCGGGCGATAGTCCCTGCAGCCTAGGGCCCGGCCGCCGGCGCGGGTGTTGCTCGAGCCATCCACCGAGAGCGAGGCCCGAGGTCCACGAAGATCACGTTCCCGCTCTCCTTGTTCAGGTCGGGATTCTTGTCGTGCCAGACGCGATGATGTTGAGATTGTAATGCGGGCCGCTGCGAGCGCCGTTGCCAGTTTGGCCGCGGAGCTCTGGAGACGCCGCACTGACGCGCATACTCCCCCTCCCTAGAGACGGGTTCGTGAGCGCACGGACCTGGTGGAACGAGAGGTGCTTCCGGGTTCAGGTCGACTATAAACTCCACATCGGTCCGGGCCCGGTGACCGGCCTCACCCCGACCGCGGCCGCACGTTTCCACTTGACGACCGCGCGCCCGTCGTTAATCTCAAGGGTCCGATGTATCCCCGGCCCCGTTGCGCCCGCGAACGGCTCAACGGGGCCGTGCTTTTGTGGAGCGCGAGGGCACTCACTATCCAGACCACCGGACCGCGTCATCCTGCGTCCGTTTTGATCAGGCTGCTGGTCGCGGACGATCGACTGGTCGTCCGCGAGGGGCTCAAGCGTCTCGTCGCGGCGAGTTCCGAGATTACGGTCGTCGGCGAGGCGGCGACGCGAGACGAAGTGCTCGCACAGGTCCGGGCCACCGAGCCCGACGTGCTGCTCCTCGACCTGTTCCTCGGAACGCCGACGATCCTTGGGCTTATTCGCGACGTGAAACGTCGCCATCCCGGATGCCGCGTGCTCGTGCTGAACGTGCAAGGGCAAGATCCCGACGCCCGGCGTATGATGGAAACGGGCGCTGCGGGATACTTGAGCAAGGATCATTCGCGTCGCCAACTGATCGATGCGATCCAGCAAGTCGCGCGCGGCGCGTCGTACGTGAGCCCGTCGCTCGCGAGCACGCTCATCTCCGGCCTCGGGGGAGCCGACGGGAGGCCCCGGCACGAGGTGCTCTCGACCCGCGAATACCAGGTGTTGTGCCTATTCGGCTCTGGAATCTCCTTCAAGCAGATCGCCGCTGAGCTTGGCGTGAGCCCGAAGACGGTGAGCACCTATCGCAGCCGCATCTGCGACAAACTCAAGCTGAGCAGCAACGCTGCCATCATCCGCTACGCGATCGAACACCACCTCGTTCCCTCCGCGCCCTCGACGCTCCCGCGGCGTCGGAAAAGTCCGACGGACAAGTCAGCCCGACGCTGACGGCCCGCGTTGGAGTTCTCCCCTGCCGCGGGGCTCTGAATTGGGTCGCACGTCGGCGCCGGGCACGGCCGAGGTGAACGGCCAGAGCGGGTTCACGTATCAGCTCGATGTGACCGACTATGGCGAGCCGGGACGGAACGACCGGTTTGCCGGCAGTCAACTCGCTGCGGGGCTCCGTGTCTTTGCGGCGGCCCTACGGTTCCGCTCGACGTCTTTGCGCGACGCCGTCGCGTGACGTCTCTGCTTGACGTATTTGGCCGTTCCCGTTCGAGCGGTGGTTGCGTGCGCGCGCACAGGCGTCCGTGCGCGTCAGCTCGACGAGCCACGCGGAGACGGGAACGAGCGTGGAGCCGAACAGAGCGGGTGTGCGCCAGGCTTGCCGAAACACCCACGCCACGCTACGCCTGGCCTCCACTGGGTCGGGAACGATGCCGAGCGCCACGTCATACAGCGCTCCCCCGTGCCGGCGATACAGCAGATCCAGCGCCTGGCGGTCGCGCTTGGTGGCGATGCGGGCGACGAGCGACGCGTCGGGCACCTCGGGGTTCCCGGCTGTGTCGCAAGGCTCGCTCGTACGCACGACCTTTACGTTGGGTGGTGGCGACTGCTTCGCGGATCTGCGAAAACGCGCACGTCATTTAAAGAGGGTGGAAAGCGGCTTCGGGTAACGCAGCGACTCGAGGGATACGGCCGGGCCCCGCGACGAGGGGCGGGGCCCGTGCGGCGTCGACGCGCGCGGCAGGCGTCGGACGGTTAGTGGTTGACCAATGGATTGCGCTGCCCAGCCGTGTCCGGCTTCGCCGCCCCTTTCCGCTTGGCCGGAGCCCCGGCCTTGGTGGCAGTCGACTTGGCGGCCACGGGAGTCCGAGCCCTGGCCTGGGCCCTTGCCCGCCCGTGGTGAGAACCACCGCCGCAGGCGGCGAGGGCGATCAACGCGAGCCCTGCTAGCAACGTCCTTGGCATGGATCCTCTGGGATAGAGGTTGCGAGACCCAATATAAGGCACGTCGGTCGGGCGCTGGGTTCGCACGTGCGTGACGCGCGTCACGTGTTGCGGGCGCGCCTCATCTTGACCGCGGAACGTCGCGCAACCATCCTGGTAACCAGCAGTTACAACGTTGGCGGTTTCAACCACCTTGGCCCCGTTGCGCCCGCGATCAGGCCGATCGGGCGCCTTTTTTTTCGGGAGCCGGAGCACAGCGGAATGGATGCCAAAGCGTTGCTCGACAGCCTCGACGTCGGGGTGGCAGCGGTCGCTCCCGACTGGACGATCGCCGAGTGGTCCGCCGGCGCCTCGCGGGTCACGGGTCTGCCCGCCAGCCAGGCGCAGGGCCGGAACTTCTGGATGGCGTTCTCGGCGGCGAAGGGCAGCGAAATCGAGCACGTGCTGCACAGCGTGCTGGCCGACGGCAAGGCGCGCACGTGCCTGATGCCGGCGCACGCGTCGCACACTCCCGGCGCCGTGCTGGAGACCCGGGTGACGCGTGCTCCCCACAACCACCTGGTGATGGCGTTCCGCCCGATGCACGATGCGCTCCCCGCGGAGTCGGGGGCGGCCCAGCTGATGGGTGCGCTCGAGATCGAACGGCGGCTGTACCTGCAACTCTTCAATACCCTCCCTACGCCTGGTTTGGTGCTGACCGCCGACGGCGAGATCCTGGAGGCGAATCCCGAGGGTGCGAAGCTGCTAGGAGGGCCGGACGCGCCCACCGTCCGCGGGCGCTCCCTTACGGAGTGGGCCGCCGAGCCGCAACGGGCGGGGCTCGCCGCCGCGCTGCGGGAGGCGGTCAGTAAGCGTCAGGAGTTCAACCTGACGCTCGCCGGGGATCCGGTGCGCGACGTGCAGGCGGTCATCGTGAACGTCGATCCGATCGAGCCGTCGCCCAAGCTGCTGTTCCTCGCCGTGGACGTGTCGAGGGAGATCTTGCTGCAGCGCAAGCTGCTCCAGACCGATCGGCTGTCGCAGCTCGGCGCCCTCGTGTCGGGGGTGGCCCACGAGCTGAACAACCCCCTGGCGGCGATTGCGGCCTTCGCGGAGCTGCTGGTGGTGGAGCCGCGACAGGCCGAATTGCGAGAGAGCGCCGAGGTGATCCGCGCCGAGGCGATGCGCGCGGGGCGGATTGTGCGAACCCTGCTCGATTTCGCCCGCCAGCGGCCGCGCGTCCGGGTCGCCGTCGATCTCGCGGAGATCGTGGACCGCGTGCTCTCACTGCAACGCTCCGCCCTGAAGAAAGCCCGCGTCCGCGCCGCGGTGGCCATCCCGGATGACCTCCCGGCGGTGCTGGGTGATCCCCAAGAGTTGCAACAGGTCGTTCTCAACGCGGTGGTGAATGCGCGTCAGGCGGTGGAAGCGAGCGGCCGCCCCGGTCAGGTCCTGATCATCGCCAAGCGCACGGACAACCACGTGCGGGTCGCGGTCGAAGACACCGGGCAGGGCGTGCCCTCGGAGATCTTGGATCGCGTGTTCGAGCCGTTTTTCACGACCAAGGGCGACCAGGGGACGGGGCTCGGCCTCGCCATCAGCTTCGGGTTAGTGCGCGCGATGGGGGGTCGGATGTGGATCCAGAACATCGAGGGCGGTGGCGCCCGGCTCGAGTTCGAGCTGCCGATCGACAGCGAGCCCGCCGTCGCCACGGCGGCCGACGGCTTCCAGGCTCCGGAGCGGCCACTACGGGTGCTCGTGATCGAAGACGAGGAGAGCGTGCGGCGCGGCATGGTGCTGCTCGCGAAACGGCTGGGCCACGAGGTCACCAGCGTGCCGGGGTACGACGACGCGCGGCGGCAGCTCGCCGAGCCGGCCCCGCCCTACGACGCGTTGATCGTGGACGTGCACCTCGACGAAGCGCACAGCGGCTTCGACCTGTTTGAGGAGCTGCGGGTCGAAGGGCGGGGCCGCGAGCGCCGCATCGTCTTCACGACGGGCGACTCGATCTCGGCACAAACGCGCGACCACCTGCTGCGGTCGGAGCGGCCGGTGCTGCGCAAGCCGTTCAGCCTGGATGAGCTGCGCGAGATGCTCGACCGCGTGGCCAGTGACTGAGGCTCGGGCCTAGGAGGGTTCGAGCAGCAGGGCCCGCCGCGCCACGCCCCGCGGCTCGGTGCGCCGGCGACCGACGACCGTGTGGCCGTAGTAGGCGATGGTCTGCCGCAGGCCGTCTTCGAAGCTCACGACCTCGCTGTAGCCGAACAGCTCGCGCGCCTTCTCGATCGCCGCGAGCGAGTCCCGTACCTCGCCCGCCCGCCCCTCGACGTATTCGGGCTCGACGTCCGTCCCCACCAGTTCCCGGATGGATTGCCACAGCTCGTTCACGCTGATGGCGCGGCCGCAGCCCACGTTGAACACTTGGCCAGCCACTTGGTCGGCCGGAGCCCGGCTGGCGAGCATGTTGGCGTGCACGACGTTGGCGACGTACACGAAATCCCGGGTCTGGCCGCCGTCGCCATAGATCGTGGGCGATTCACCGCGCAGCGCCGCCGTGATGAAGCGCGGGATCACGGCCGCGTATTGGGACTTGGGGTCCTGCCGCGGTCCGAAGATGTTGAAGTAGCGCAGCACGACCGGCTCGAGCCCGTAGGTCGCTTGAAACGCCTCGCAATACTGCTCGGCCGCGAGCTTGGAAGCGGCGTAGGGTGAGAGCGGGTGGGTGCGATCGTCTTCGTGGTTGGGGAGGTCGGCGGGGTTGCCGTAGGCCGAGGTGGATCCCGCGAATACGACGCGGCGAACGCCGGCGTCGCCTGCCGCCAACAGCACATTCACAGTGCCGGTCGCGTTGACCGCGTGGGCGGCGAGCGGCTCGCGTACCGAGCGCTCGACCGACGTGACCGCCGCATGGTGCAGCACGCAGTCGACCCCCTCCATTGCGCGCCGGCACATCTCTGCATCCGTGACGCTGCCGACCAGCAGGCGGAGGCGATCCGCTACGGGTGTGAGGTTCTCGCGTCGGCCGGTCGAGAGATCGTCGAGGACGACCACGTCGTGCCCGGCGGCCACGAGATGATGCACCAAGTGCGAGCCGATGAAGCCTGCCCCGCCCGTCACCAGATATCGCATGCGCTTGACCGACCTCCGTCGCCTTGTCGAATTGAACGAGCCGCGCGATGATCTAAACCACCAGTGCACATCTCAAGCCAGGCGCTCGGGAGGTAAGGCATCCCCACCGGATGTCGCGGGGCAGCCACACGTGTTTCGCGGTGAACGAGAATTCGTATGGCGATCGGCGCGGCACCGATTTGATGCACCCAGCGTGAACGCGGCCGTTTACCGTTGCAGCAGCGCGACAACGGGCGCCTGCCTGAGATCTGGCCGGCGGAGGTAGGGTGAGGCGGTCCGTCTTGTTATGTTGAGCGCTCGGGCATCCGTCGATGCTGCGTCTCGATTGCGGGAGCCCATGGATGCATTCGCAACACGCGAAGATCGTATGCGCCATCGAACGCGGAGGCGCGTTCGTGTCGCGGCGGGAGGGCGAGTGGTGGCTCAGCTCTTGAGGAGGCTGCGCCAGATGCCGGACCGGCTGCTGCACCCACGGCGGCGCCGCGCTGCGCTGGCATCGCTGATCGCGCGCCAGCCGCCGGCGCGCGTGCTCGTGGTCTGCAACGGGAACATCTTCCGCAGCCCATTCGCCGCTGCCGTGCTGCGGAGGGTAGCCGGGCCGCGGGGGGTGCAGGTCGAGTCGGCGGGGTTTCTGGGACCCGGGCGGCCGGCACCACGCGACGCTCGGACGGCGGCCGCCGGACACGGGATCGATCTTTCGCGGCACCGCTCTCAGCCGATCACCGCGGAACTGGTACGGTGGGCGGAGCTCGTCATCGTGATGGATGCCCGCCAACGCCAAGTGATTTGCGACCGCTTCGGCCGCTCTCCCCGGGACATCGTGATCCTGGGTGACCTCGATCGTGGGCCCGTGTTCTCACGCGGGATCGAGGATCCCGTAGAACAGTCAGTCGAAGTGTGTCAGCGAGTCTACGCGAGGATCGAGCGGTGCCTGGCGGTTCTGGTGAACACGCTGTGGGGGACCCTCGCGGCAGGCCGGAGGTAGCGGCCGATTCTGTTCGGTCGCGCAGTCACGGGACGCTACTGAACAGTCGGGACATCAGCGATTGCCCTTGCGCCGCGCGCGGGCCGATCCTGATGCCGCGGCGAGCGTTCTCTCGGGTGATGCGGCGGACATCGTACGCGACTCGGTGAAACCAGACGTGGTATGTCTCCGAGTCGAACACCGCGTATGCCGCCCGCTCGTCACCATCTCTCGGCTGGCCCACGCTACCGGGATTGAGGAAGCAGAACGCCGCGGGGTCGAGTACGAGCTCCGGTACGGCGGGCCGCCGCACGACGCCGCCCGCTGCGACTTCCACCACCTGCTGCAGGTGGGTGTGGCCCGTGCAGCAGACCCGGAGGTCGCCGTCGAAGTGCAGCAGCACCTTTGTCTCTTCCTCGAACTGGCCTCGGGCGTGCAAGCGAACGCAGGGATCGCCGAGCGCCGAGTGGGTGCAGAGGATGCCGCCTTCCAGCCGAAGCTCGTCAGGCAAGCTCGCTAGGTAGTCGCAGTCCGCCTCCGTGAGCACCTTGCGCGTCCAGCCGATCGCCTTGCGGCCGACTGGGCCGCATTGGTCCGCGGGGAGGCGGCCGATCGCCATCAGATCGTGGTTGCCCCGGACGCCGGGGATCCGGTGTTCCCGTAACAGCGCCAACGTCTCGCGCGGTCGCGTGTTGTAGCCCACGACGTCTCCCAGATGGACCGTGGCGGCGACATCGTGCCTTGCGATGTCGGCAAGCACGGCCGCGAGGGCGTCCGAGTTCGCGTGGATGTCGGATAGGATGGCGATGCGCATAGGTCCATCCTGTGGCATAGGCGGTGCCAGCGGCGGCGTGGTGTGGGGTCCGCGAGCGCGCCGTCGCGCCTTCCTGCGCCGTTGCGCCGACGCAACGCAGCGTGGTGGGCGGGGCTGTCGGCGTCGTCGCTCCCTTCCCGGATGGCCGGGCACGCGCGTTGCAACCCCCGGTATGCATGATCCGGCATCACTTCACTGTCGACGTCGAAGAGTATTTCCAGGTGTCGGCGTTTGAATCGCGCGTGCGTCGTGCCGATTGGGATCGTTTCGAGCCCCGGGTCGTCGGCAGCGTGTATCGCTTGCTCGACATGCTCGCGCGGCACGAGGCGCGGGCCACGTTCTTCGTCGTCGGCTGGGTGGCGGAGCGGCATCCGGATCTGGTACGCGGTATCGCGCACGCCGGCCATGAGATCGCGTCGCACAGCTGGGATCACGCTCGTGTCACGGACCAGTCTCCCCTGACTTTTCGGGACTCGGTGCGGCGCGCCAAGTATTTGCTCGAAGACCTAGCGGGCGCACCGGTACTGGGGTTCCGCGCGCCCAGTTTCTCGATCGTGCCGGGCCGGGAATGGGCGCTCGACGTCCTCATCGAAGAAGGCTACCGCTACGACTCCAGCCTGTTTCCGGTGCGCCGCCCGGGCTACGGGTATGCCAACGGGCATCCTGACCCCCACTGGTTGGAGCGACCGGTCGGCCGGATAGCGGAGGTGCCGCCGACCACGCTCCGGCGCTGGGGCACGAACGTTCCAGCCGGCGGCGGCGCCTACTTCCGCTTGTTCCCGTATGCCGTCGTACGGGCGGCCTTGCGGGACTGCGCGCATCGTGGCGCGCCCGGCACGTTCTACATCCACCCGTGGGAACTCGACCCGGACCAGCCCCGCATCGCCGTGCCGTGGCCCACCCGAGTGCGTCACTACGGCGGCTTGCGGCGCACAGCGCCGCGGCTGGAGCGGCTCCTCGTCGAGTTTCGCTTCACGGCGATCGCCGACACGCTGGCCCGTCTCACCGACATGGCCCGCGTATGATGTCCGTCGCGCTGCTTGACGGCAGCGTTTCGGTGTGGGATGCCTTCGTAGCGGCGGCGCCGGGGAGCACGTTCTGCCACCTCGCCGGATGGCGCGACGTGATGACCGACGTGTTGGGGCACCAGTGCTTCTACACCATCGCGTGCGACGATGCGGGCGTGTGGCGCGGCATCTTGCCGCTCGTTCGCGTGCGCAGCCCGCTCTTCGGGGACTATCTCGTCTCGCTGCCGTTCCTTAATAGCGGCGGGCCTGTGGGCGCGCCCGACGCTGTGGCGACGCTCGCCGACCACGCGGCGGCGCTCGCCCAGCGCCTCCGCGTGGATCTGCTCGAACTGCGTACCCGTCACCTGGTGTCGGCGCCGCTCCGCCTCTCCCAGCGGAAGCTCACCGTGCGACTCGAGCTGGCCGCCTCGGGCGAGGCCGTGTGGCGCGCGTTTCCCGCGAAGTTGCGCAGTCAAATCCGGCGCCCGCAGCGGGACGGCCTCGACGCCCGGTTCGGCGTTGCTGAACTTCCGGCGTTCTACGAAGTGTTTGCACGCAACATGCGCAGCCTCGGCACGCCCGTGCTGCCGCGCGCGTTCTTCGAGCGTCTCAGCCGCGCGTTCGGCGGGCTCGTGGTCTTTGGGACGGTGTACCGGCGCGCGGAGCCGGTCGCGGCGGGATGCGGCTTCGTGTGGCATGGGGAGTTCGAAATGACATGGGCGTCGTCGCTGCGCGAGCACAGTCGGAGCGCCCCCAACATGCTCCTGTACTGGGCGTTCATGGAGCAGATGATCGCGCGGGGCGTGCGCGTGTTCGACTTCGGCCGCTGCACCGCGGGCAGCGGCACGCACCGCTTCAAGCGGCAGTGGGGCGGCGTGGACGTTGCGCTGCCGTGGCTGCAATGGTCGCCCAAGAACATCGTCGCGACCCCGTCTCCGGACCGCCCGGCGTACCGCTTCGCCGCGGCGGTGTGGCGACACTTGCCGCTGGCTGTCACCAATCGGATCGGCCCGCTCCTCGCCCGCCAGTTGCCTTGAGTACGCTCAGCGGTTGGCTGCCGCGCCGCGGCGCCACGGCAGCGCGCGGCCGCACGGCATCGAACTACCGACGTACCGTCCGCAGTCCGATCCGGTGTCAGCCCCCAGTGTATTCGCCCATTTCCTGGGACGCCGCCCGGCGCGCCGCGATGCAGGGCCTGGGGTGGCGGGACGATCCTTGCCCCCGGGTCGAGCGGTTAGTCCGAGCGCTGTACCGCGCCCAGGAAACGGTCCTGCTCGGCAGCGGCACGCAGGCACTCGAGCTCGCGATCCGCGTTGCGACACGCGTGGCCGGTGAGCAGTGCGCAGTTGCGTTGCCCGCGTTTTCGTGCTACGACGTCGCGACGGCCGCAGTCGGCGCACGGATGCGAATCGCACTGTACGACGTCGACCCAGGAACGCTCGGGCCTGACCTCGACTCCCTGGCGGCGGCGCTTGCCTCGGGGGCACGGATCGTAGTGGCGGCGCCGCTGTGGGGAACGCCCGTCGACTGGGGAGCGGTTGAACGATGCGCCGCTCCGTTCGGTGCGGTCGTCATCGAAGATGCGGCGCAGGGGCATGGGGCGGAGTGGCGTGGCCTACCCGTCGGGAGCTTCGGAGCGTTGAGCGTGCTCAGCTTCGGGCGCGGGAAGGGGTGGACCGGGGCCAGGGGAGGCGCGCTACTGGTACGCCGATTCCCGTTGGACACCGCCGTTGCGCCCCCACGTGCGACGAGGCTGGGCAGTGAGCTCCGAGTCGTATGCAGCGCAGTGGCTCAGTGCCTGCTCGGTCGTCCCGCGGTGTACGGTCTGCCGGCGGCGATCCCTTGGCTGCATCTCGGCGAGACGCGGTACCGGGACCCCGTCGCTCTCCAAACGATGACTCGCGCTGCGGCATCGCTGCTTGAGCGTACCCTGCCGCTGGCGACGCGAGAGGCTGCAGTCCGCAAGCAGAATGCAGCAGCCCTGCTCGCCAGCATCCCGCCGAGCTCGCGTGCGCGCCCCGTTACCTCGCCACTCGGGGGGAGGTCAGGGTTCCTGCGCCTGCCGCTCCGACTCCCTGGTGGATTGGCTGGGTTCTCCGATCCGCGAACCGCCCTGCGCCTCGGTGTCGCACCGGGATACCCAGCGACCCTTGCAACGCTGCGAGCGGTGCGTGAGCGCCTGACGGGCCGCCATGGCCCGTGGCCAGGTGCTCAGGACTTGGTCCGCGAGTTGGTCACGTTGCCCACACATTCGCTTGTCGGCACGGAGGAGCGTCAAACCCTACTCAGGGTCCTGGAGCAGTACCGCTAGGCAGTTGATGATCCCGCGCGGCGCCGCCGCCGTTCAACACCGACAGTTTGCCTGCCGCTTAGTACGACAAGCCCCAAATTGGTGCCTCCAGTTCTCGCGAATGGGCGATTTGGTGCGTAATGGTGCACCGCAGCGTTCACTTCGAGACAGGAACCGTGGCAAGACTCCTGCACATGCGCGTGGCATGACGACGAGTCTAACGTTGGGTTTCCCGGCGGCGGGCGGGCATCAGCAGCCCACCGTCTTCTCGCGGCTCACCGAACTTGCGGGTTCCTGGGACCAGTTGGCAGTGGGTTCAGGCAGTCCGACTCATCACTATGCCTGGGTGAGCGCGTACGCCGACATCGCCTCAACCTCTTCTGATCTGCACCTCGTTGTGGTGGGGCCGCCACAGAGGCCCGTGGCGATCGCGCCGCTGATCATGCGGCGGCGGGGCGGAGGGCGACTGGAGCAGCTCGGAGTGCGGGAGCTGCACGAGCCGATGGATCTCATCTACCGGAGCGCCGCCGACCTGACCGCGCTGGCGGAGGCAATGGCGCAGTTAGGCCTCCCCTTGTGGCTCGAGCGCGTCCCCGCCGAATCCTCCACTGTATCGGTGGTGACCAACGTGTGGCGCAGCCGCGGTATCGTCGTTTGCCGGCCCGCGCCGGGCTGTCCGTGGATAGCGCTCGATCGCCGCTGGTGCGAGTCTGAGCCGCCGCTCGAGCCAGGTCGGCGCTCCGATCTTCGTCGGGCGCAGCGTAACGCGGAAAAGATCGGGCCGGTCAGTTCCCAAGTGCTGTCACCGGCACCTGGAGAGCTCGATCGATTGCTCGACGAGGTTTTCCGAGTGGAGGCGGCTGGCTGGAAGGGGCGCGAGGGGACGGCTCTGGCGAACGACTCTGTGCGGGGCATGTTCTACCGCCGCTATGCCGCGGCAGCGTGCCGGCAGGGCATCCTTCGCCTGTGCTTCCTGCGCATCGGCGACCGCGTGGCGGCGGTACAGCTCGGAGTCGAAAGCGAAGGCCGGTTCTGGTTACACAAGATCGGTTACGACGAAGCGTTTGCCAAATGCTCCCCCGGTATGCTGCTGCTGCGCGACACGATCCGGTACGCCGCGAGCCGGGGCCTCCGCTCATATGAGTTTCTCGGGGCCGCCGAGGCGTGGATTCGCCCGTGGACCGACCAACTGCGTCGGTGCGTCTCAATCCGTGCGTATCCCGCCGGGGCGACGGGCATCGCTGCCTTCATCGCCGATGTCCTCCGGGCCGCGTGGTGCAAGCTTGCCTTGCGGAGGAACGACTGCTGATCGCCCCCCTGCGCCGCTTCGTGTGGTCGGCGTGGGGGCCGATCGCTGAGCGCGCTGCCCGGGCGTACGTGGCAGGCCCCGAGCTCGCCGACGCGCTGCGCGTATGTCGCGCGCTGGCTGGCCGGGGAGATGCGGCGACCATCTGTTGGTGGGACGGGGACGGCGAGCCGCCTCGGCGCGTTGCCGATGCGTATCTCGCTGCGCTGAGGGGACTCGCGGCAGGGTCGTTGAATTGCTACCTGTCGATCAAGGCGCCCTCCCTTGCCTTTTCACGCGAGTTGCTGGCCGAGGTGGTCGGGGCAACCCGCTTGGCCGACGTCGGGCTCCACTTCGATTCGCTGGCGCCGGAGACTGCCGATCCGACGTGGGCGCTGATCCGGGAGGCCGTCACGCGAGGAGCGCCCGTCGGTTGCACGCTGCCGGCTCGTTGGTGTCGCAGCCTCAGCGATGTCGACCAGGCGGTCGCGCTCGGCGTCCGGGTGCGCGTCGTCAAAGGACAATGGCCCGATCCCGCGGGTTCTGACCCGGACGTCCAGAGGAATTTTCTAGCGATCGTCGAGTCTCTGGCGGGCCGGGCGAGCCGAGTTGGCGTCGCGACCCACGATCCACAACTCGCCCGCGCGGCACTGGCGCACTTGTGCGCCACAGGGACGGCGTGCGAATTGGAGCTCCTCTACGGGTTGCCGGCGCGCACGCCGCTGGAGATCGCGCGAGCCGCCGGCGTGCCGGTACGCTTCTACGTCCCTTACGGCCATGCCTGGTTGCCGTATGGCCTGTCGCAGGTTCGTCGGCACCCTCGCGTCCTGTGGTGGACCATGAGAGATTGGCTGTCCGGATGGCGTCAAACGGCTCACCCATAGACACCCGAAGGGGCGTCGTGATACCGGTCGAGGACAGCGGAGCAGGCGCGGATTATCGACGCTCCCATCTGGACAGGGGTGCCGACTACGATGTAGCGCTCGCGCGTGACCCGTTCGACGCCTTCCTCGCTATCCGGGAACGGACCCTTCTGCTTCAAGCGGTCGCCAGACTCTTTCCTCGGGGGGTTCCGCGGTATCTGGACTTCGCTTGCGGGACTGGTCGCATCACCGAGGTCGTGGCGCCGCTCGCCGTTGAGTCGTATGGCGTGGACATTTCCGAAAAGATGCTGGCGCAGGCCCGATTCAAGTGCCCTGCTACCACGTTCCTCTTGCGGGATCTGACCCGTGATCCCGCGGCGATCGAGCCGGTCCAACTCGTGACCGCGTTCCGTTTCTTCGGGAATGCGCAGGACCGGTTGCGCGAGGAGGCCATCGGCGCAATTCGCGACGTCCTGGCCGAGAAAGGAATCCTGATTCTCGACAATCACCGTAACCCGTGGACGGTACGTCAGGGCATCCGACGTCTCGTCGGGGACCACGACAGCGAGGCCGGCGACGGGAGGCTCGACCTGAACCACTGGCGACTACGCCGCCTGTTGATCAGTGGCGGATTTGAAATCCTTTCCCTTCGCGGGATCGGCTTCTGGGTTTTCCGTGCGCGTCTTGCCCACCGTCGGGTCCTCGGTTCTCGGGCGGCGGCGCTTCTGGAGCACATATCACGACTCCCAATGCTCGCTCGGTTCAGCCCGGCGTACCTTGTTGTGGCCAGGAGACGCTGAGCGAGGGGCAGTTCGCGAGGCCGCGGGATCGGTGGCGGTGGAGCAGCCCCGCCGTGAACGCCACCGCTCATCGTGCGACGGATCGTCACGCCGCCAGTCCGGTATTACTTTTCGCACGAGCAGCGAGGAGCCCAGCGATGAGACTCAGGACCTGCCGCCGACAGGGGTGGGAGGGGTTCGCCCTCGCCGCCGCGTTGGTGGCATGCCTGCCAACTGAGGAAACCGCCCCGGTACGGCCACCCCCACCGCCCCCTCCTCCCCCTCCGCCTCCTGCAAGCCCGAGCGAATGCTCGAAGCCGCCCACGGCGTGGCTCTGGTGTGACGATTTTGAGCAGGATCGGCTGAGCCGGTACTTCGAGTACGACAATGCGGGCGGGAAGTTCGCGCGGGTCGCGGGGGTGGGCAGGAGCGGCTCCTATGGGATGCGAGTGCAGTTCGCCCCGGGAGACGTCTCGGTCGGCTCGCTCCACCTGGCGTTCGGCAGGACGCCGACCAGCTACTGGGCGCCGGTCGACGGCGGGACGGCCCTGTATCGCGATGTCTACTGGCGCTTCTATTTCCGCAACGCGCCGGGGTGGCAGCTGACCACCAACACGGACAAGATGACGCGAGGGCTCGTCTTTGCGGGGGCGAACTTCGAGGAGGCCGCCTTCGCGCACGTGTGGAGCGGGGCGGGCGGGGGGGCGGTGGAGAACTATCTGATGCTCGACCCGGCGTCGGGCACCGATGCGGCGGGGGTCTTGTTGACGACGCAGTATAACGACTTTGCGAACATGCGCTGGCTGGGGGGGATGCAGGGAGTCACGCCGGTGTTCGCACCGAGCGCGGCCGGGACCTGGTACTGCGTGGAGGTGCACGCGCAGCTGAATGACGCGGGGCAGGCGAACGGGGTGTTTGAGTTCTGGGTGAACGGCAATCTCGAAGCGCGCAAGAGCGGGATGAACTGGTTGGGTGGCTTCAGCGCGTTCGGCTGGAACGCCGTGTATCTGGAGAACTACATCAACGCGGGTGCGCCGCAAGCGCAAGAGCGTACCTTCGACGACTTCGTCGTGAGCACCCAACGCATCGGATGCTGATGGATTGATCGGCGACCGGCCGTCGCTGCCGCGACGCCGGGCAGTGGATGTTGATATAGAGATTCTACGGACGAGAAAGAGCAGAGCCGCCGACAAGCGGTGACGCAGAGGCTACGGAGCAGAGCTCACGACGGCCCTTTTTTTTGGCCATCACTGTTGCAGGAGCGCTATACGTGCTGTTCACGCTCAACATAGTCCGGGACCGCGCGCCGATTCGACGCGCCGCGTTCCTCGTCTTGACCACGGCGCTCGGTGCGTGCCTCGCCCCAGTGCCTGTGGAGCCCTCCGCTACGCTGGCGCGCGTGACGTCGGTGACTGTGAGTCCGACTACGGTCAGCGTGGAGGTGGGGCAGGCGGTGCAGCTCACCGCGACGCCGCAGGATGCCAGCGGTAGCGTGCTGAACGAACGGGCCGTCACCTGGGCGACGAGTGATGACGCGGTAGCGACCGTCAGCGGCAGCGGCGTCGTGACGGGCGTGGCGGCCGGGACGGCGACGATCACCGCCAGGTCTGAAGGCAGCAGCGGAGCGGCCGTGGTCACAGCCTCAGCTCCGCCGCCCGGCGGCACGTTCCCGCACGAGCCGTCCGGCTACACGTCTATCCTGTGGTACAACGGCAACTGCATCCTGGGCGCCGGCTGCGGGGAGATCGGCCAATGGGGGTGGAGTAACGGCTACGCCGCCGACGCCGCGAATATCGCGAGCGTCAGCGTCGCCGACGCGCCGACGAGTGCCCGCGATGCCCTGCATAATGCGTTACGAACGAAGGTTCCGGCCGGCCAGGCGCCGGGCTACAGCCCGGTGCATATGGCGGCGTGGCAAAGCCTCGTTGCCAACTGGCAGTATCGGGAGATCTACGTGTCCTTTTGGATCAAGTTCGTGGGCACGGATTACGAGGCCTACCCGGGCGTGAACAAGTTCGGGTTCTTCGGCTACGGGAGCGGGACCGGCGTCGACTATTCGAATGACGGGTTTTTCGACCTGCGGCCGCCGCAGCAAGGGGGCTCGCGGGGCGTGATCGTCGATCACTTGAATCTGCAGTTCCAGCAGCAGAACCATGTGACGCGCCAAATCGTCACGCGCGCGACTATTCCTGTCGGGTCGTGGCACCGCTGGGAGGTCGTCATGAAGCTCAACGACCTCGGGGCCCCCAATGGCGTGTTGCGCTGGTGGCAGGACGGCGTGTTGATCGCGGATTACTCGGACGTCACCTACGTCACCCCCGGCAATACCAATGGCTTCTACTCGTATGAGTGGGCACCCTATTGGGGTGGCGGATCGTCGGGCATGAGCGCTAAGACGCGCGACGACTATGTCCTCACTGATCAACTCTACATCTCCGGAGTAGCGCGGTGAGACGAGCTTTTCGACAGCGTCGCGGTTTTGGTGACCTGAAACCCGACAGCACCTCGATTTTCGTGCTCAATCTCCCGGCACCGCCGTTGCCTCTGAGGTGGAACGATGCCGTTCACGTTTAAGCTGTCCCAGCGTTTGGCCCGGATGCGATGGGCCGCCATCCGGCTCTCGACCGCGCCTTTCCGGCGCGTGCGCGAAACCGGCTGCGAATGCTTCCGGTCCCGCCCAACGCAGTATCAAGGTCGTGAAGGTAGTTGTCTTACTCGTACCGTCACCCCTGTCCCTTCGCAGAGCAAGCACTTCATCGCCCCTTCGTTCGCACGGAGGCAGGTGAGGGGGGCGGGTTTTTTTTTGACCCTAACTGTGGCAGGAGCGCAACACTATGACGTTCAAGCATAAGCTATCGTGCCGACTGGCGTTAATGAGAGACCGATGGATGGTCCTCTCGACGGTGGCGCTCGCCCTGGCGGCGCTCGCCGCCTGCGAGAAGCCCATCTCCCTCACTGGACCAGACACGAGCGCAGTGTTGCGGCTTGTCATCTCTCCTAAGGTCCTGACACTTCGACCCCACCAAGTCGCTGACTTCACCGCCGTTGGCCTTACGAGCACCGGCGTCACAGGCAGCACTCACGTCAGCTGGAGCGTCACCAGCGGCAGCATGACGGACACGAGTACGACCGGCGACCAGCATTACGCGCGCTACCAAGCTGGCGCCGATGCTGGGGCGGCTAAGGTCGTCGTCAGCGGGCGGCCGGGAGGGATCGCCGACACGGCCATTATCAGCGTGATGCCGGCGCCGGTGGCGTCGGTGGCGGTGAGTCCGGCGACGATGAGCGTGCAGGTTGGTGGAACAGTGCAGCTTGCCGCCGCCACTAAGGACTCTGCGGGCAACCCGCTGAGCGGTCGCGCAGTCGCCTGGATGTCGAGCAATCCGGCCATCGCGGCTGCGTCGCCGAGCGGGTTGGTGACTGCCGTCGCGGCGGGCGCGGCCACGATCACGGCGACGAGCGAGGGGAAGAGCGGAACGGCCTCAGTGACCGTGACCACGCTGCCGCCGCCTCCGCCACCGCCCCCAGCACCGGTCGCGTCAGTGACCGTGAGCCCGGCATCGGCGAGTCTCACGGTGGGGCAGTCGGTGCAGCTCAATGCCACGCTGAAGGACGCGAGCGGGAACGTGCTGAACGGCCGGACGGTCAGCTGGGCGAGTGGCACGACGGGGGTGGCGACGGTGAGTGGGAGCGGGCTGGTCACGGGGGTAGCCGCCGGGACGGCGACGATCACAGCGACGAGTGAAGGGGTGGGGGGCAGCGTGGCGATGACCGTGACCACGCCGGCCACGCCACCGGCCTCAGTGGGTGACCTCGCGGTCGTCGGCACGACGAGTGGCTCGGTGACGCTGTCGTTCACGGAGGTGAGCGATGGCGCCGGGCAGCCGGCGAACTATGAAATCCGCTATGCCCCCGGGGCGATGTCCTGGGGGAGCGCCCCAAGCGTAACGAGCGGCACGTGCGCGACCCCCGTGACCGGGAGCCTGATCGGGGCGAAGCGGACGTGCACGGTGCTGGGGCTGGCGGCGGCTACCGCCTACGCCTTCGAGTTGGTGGCGTATCGGGGCACGCTGGGCCAGGGGGCGACTTTTGGAGCGCTCTCCAACGTCGTGACCGCCTCGACGGGAGCGTCCACGGCGCCGGTGGCCGTGGTAACGGTGAGTCCCGCCACGGCAACTGTGACAGTGGGGCAGACGCTGCAGCTCAGCGCCACCCTGCTGGATGCGAATGGCAACGTGCTCACAGGACGGCCGATCAGCTGGGCGACCAGCGTCGGCGTGGTGGCGACCGTGAGCGGCAGCGGCGTCGTGACAGGCGTGGCGGCCGGGACGGCGACGATCACCGCCACGGCGGAAGGCAAGAGTGGAGCATCCGTGGTCACGGCCTCGGCTCCGTCGCTCGGCGGCACATTCCCGAACGAGCCGTCGGGTTACACGCGTATCCTGTGGTACAACGGCAACTGCATCCTCGGAGCCGGCTGCGGGGAGATCGGTCAGTGGGCGTGGAGTAACGGCTACGCCGCCGACGCCGCGAATATCGCGAGCGTCAGCGTCGCCGACGCGCCCACAAGTGCCCTCGATCCGCTACACAACGTGCTGCAGACGACGTTCCCGGCCGGCCAGACGCCGGGCTATGCCCCACTCCACCTCTATGGGTGGAATAGCATCTCGGCGAATCAGCAGTACAGAGAGATCTATGTGTCCTTCTGGATCAAGTTGGTGGGCACGGATTACGAGGCCTACCCGGGCGTGAACAAGTTCGGGTTCTTCGGCTACGGGAGCGGGACGGGCGTCGACTATTCGAATGACGGCTTTTTCGACCTGCGGCCGCCGCAGCAAGGGGGCTCGCAGGGCGTGATCGTCGATCACTTGAATCTGCAGTTCCAGCAACAGAACCACGTGTCGCGCCAAATTGTGACGAGCGCGAACATCTCCGTGGGGTCGTGGCACCGCTGGGAGGTCGTCATGAAGCTCAACGACCTCGGGGCCGCCAATGGCGTGCTGCGCTGGTGGCAGGACGGCGTGTTGGTCGCGGATTACTCGGACGTCACCTACGTCACCCCCGGCAATACCAATGGCTTCTACTCGTATGAGTGGGCGCCCTATTGGGGTGGCGGATCGGCGGGCATGAGCGCCAAGACGCGCGACGATCATGTGCTCACCGATCAATTCCACATCTCTGGCGTACTGCGGTAAGCAAGCGCTGGTGCGGGTGGTCTACACCGTGGGCGGCCATCGGATTGCATCCGGTGCGCCGCCCACGGATCGTTGCTGCCCGGTCCTTCGTTCCCGCCGGGCGTTGAGAGCCCTGCTACAGGCATACTTTTTGCCGCCTGGCGCCTAGCGCTTCAACGTGGGAGTGTTGCAACCTGCGTCAACAAGCGACAGTCGCTCGGCACCGTTTGGTCTCGGGTGTGCTCCGCGCCGTGGTCTCGCTTTCCGCGTGCTTAGCACAGGAAACGGTTACTCAGGGGCCGTGCTGCGATAGGTTGCCGCACGAGCCGCCGGGATACACGCCCATTCTGTGGTACAACGGTAATTGCGTTCCCGGAACTGGTCTCCGAACCGGCTGCGGGGAGGTCGGGGAGTGGGGGTGGTTTGGCGAGTACGTGACCGACGCCCCGAATATCGCGAGCGTCAGTGTCGCCGACGCGCCCACGAGCGCGCGCGATTCCCTGCACAATGTGCTCCGGACGAAATTTCCAGCCGGCCAGGCGCCCGGCTACAGCCCGGTACACCTGGCAGCGTGGCAAAACCTGGCGGCCAACCGGCAGTATCGGGAGATCTACGTGTCCTTTTGGATCAAGTTCGTGGGCACGGATTACGAGGCCTACCCGGGCGTGAACAAGTTCGGGTTCTTCGGCTACGGGAGCGGGAACGGTCGCGAATACTCGAATGACGGTTTCTTCGACCTGCGACCGCCGCTGCAAGGGGGCTCGCGGGGAGTGATCGTCGATCACTTTAATCTGCAGTTCCAGCAGCAGAACCACGTCGAGCGCCAGTTCGCCACGCGCGCGAACATTCCTGTCGGGTCGTGGCACCGCTGGGAGGTCGTCATGAAGCTCAACGACCTCGGGGCGCCCAATGGCGTGTTACGCTGGTGGCAGGACGGCGTGTTGGTCGCGGATTACTCGAACGTCACCTACGTCACCCCCGGCAATACCAATGGCTTCTACTCGTATGAGTGGGCACCCTATTGGGGTGGCGGATCGTCGGGCATGAGCGCCAAGACGCGCGACGACTATGTCCTCACCGATCAACTCTACATCTCTGGCATACCGCGGGGCTCCGGGCGCTAAGTGCGCCTCCTGACCAACGCGCCCGGCCATCGTGACAGCGATACGTGGAGGGCTGTCGCCTCGTTCCGGGCGGCGCCGCGGGGCGGTATTTGGGCCCTCATCGGTCACGCGCTCAGCTTGTACCGCGAGTCTCGGAAGTACGATTGCGTCGTGCTGGGTGGTGGGCACCGGGCCGATTCCCTGTACTGCGTGGTTGCTGCGCTCGTGCCGCTTCGCAGAACACCTTGTGTGCGGATCGATTGTCTCTGGTATATGCCACGTACTAGGCTGCAACGGCAGTTGAAACGGTGGCAACTTCGTCTCGAATCGCGAGCTGTGGACGCCTATGTCGTGTGGGCGAAACGCGAGATAGAGGCGTACGCTCGTGCGTTCGGCTTGTCCCCGGATCGCATCTTCTTCATCCCGTACCATCACACTCTGAATCGCGTCGCATTGGAGCCCTGGGACGGGGGCTACGTGTTCAGCGGAGGCAACTTTGGACGTGACTATCCGACCCTCATTGCGGCGGCACGCGGCCTTCCCGTCGAGGTCCGGATCGCGTGCTCGAGGCCGGAGCTGTTTCGGGGACTCGATGTCCCTCCCAATGTCGATATTCGGGGGTACACGCACGAAGAGTTCCTCAAGGCGCTCGCTGGTTGTCGGCTTAGTGTGGTGGCGCTTCAGGGCGGGTTGCTCCACTCCGGCGGCCAACAGACCTTCCTGAACTCCATGGCGCTCGGCAAACCGACTATCGTCACGGACCCCGAGGGGGCCAGGGAGTACATCGAACATGGCGTGACCGGGCTCTTGGTGGAGCCCGGGAACGCACCCAAACTCCGACAGAGCATTCTCACATTGTTGCAGGATGGCGATGCCGCAGCGATGATGGGCCGGTGCGCGATGGAGGCTGGTCGACGTCGGACGACCGAGGCCCACTTCCAGGAGCTGGTGGCCCTGATAGAGCGGCGCGTCCTTGGGAAGGATGGCACGCCCATGAGGGCACCAGAGCGCCCAGCAAGAGCATAGTGTTGCGCGGATGCAGCAGCGGATGGGGTCATGACCGGCCCATCCTTGGTACGATACCTGCGCCCGTCGTGCGGTCGGGACGAGGCGCCTACCGGAGGGGATGGCCTTTGGAACACGTGGCGATGGTGGTGCTAGCGGGGACGGGCGCGCTGTTGAACCTGCCGGCCTTGTCGGAATTGGTTGCCCGCCTCCGGCGGAAGTTTGGCCACGTCGCCCAGCCGACAGACCAGGGCGCCACGCTCACCCCTCGCCTTCTCTTCCTCGTGCCCGCCCACGACGAGGAATCGTTGATCACACCGTGTGTGCGCTCAATCATCGACATGGACTATCCCGAGAAGGCGCGGCGCATCATCGTGGTCGCGGACAACTGCCGCGACCGGACGGCCGATCTCGCGCGGGCAGCGGGCGCCGAGTGCTTGGTGCGACACGATCCGGCGCTGCCCGGCAAACCGCGCGCGCTCGCTTGGGCTCTTGAGCGACTGCCGCTGGCGGAATGGGAGGCGTGCGTGATCATCGACGCCGACACGACCGTTGATCGACACTTCGCCACCGGGCTCGCGGCCCAAAAGCCCCTGCGCCACAGACTCGTGCAGGCGTACTTCGGCTCGCTCAACGAGCGGGAGAGCTGGCTCACGCGGCTAGCGGGCGTCCTCACGCGCTGTCGCTACGAGGTTACCTACCCTTTGAAGCAGAGCGCCGGGCTGAACTGCCCGTTGACGGGCAACGGTATGTGCATCGGTACTGGCCTCCTGCAAGCCGATGGATGGCGGGCCTTTTCCCTGACCGAGAACTGGGAGCTGTATGCACAGTATACGACCGCCGGCGTGCGCATCGGTTATGCAGGCATGGCGCGGCTGTTTTCGCAGGAAGCGCACACGGTGCGCACCAGCGCCACGCAGCGACGGCGCTGGTTGGCCGGTCGTCTCTGGGTGCTGCGCCGGTGGGGTGGCCGACTGCTGCGAAGTCGGTGCATCGGGTGGCATCAGAAGGTCGACGCCTTGTGCGAGCTCGGTGCCCCCAGCCCCGTCCTCCACCTGGTCCTCGCTGTCGCCACCGCCGGCGCCGCCCTGTGGCTGCTGTCGTGGCCGTTCGGGGCGGTGATCGCGGGCGCCGCCCTCTTTTCGCTGTGGTCGCTCGTGGCCACAACGATGGTGGTTCTCCGGCACCACCCCGAGCCATGGAGGACCGCCGCAGCGTTTCTGATGCTGCCGGTTTACGCCGTTTGGCGGACCGTACTCGCAGCGCTCACCTTGGTGACGCTCAAAGACACGCGGTGGCGCAAGACGCAGCACCATGTGTCCGCCCCGTTTGTTGGTTCCAGGCCGGGCCAGAACGCCGTCGCCGACACTCCTCGATCCCTTTGATGCGTAGAGTTGTGGCCGCCGCTTATCGCGTGGCCGTTCTCTCCCGCCTGCCGCACCTTGTACAGCGGTGGCATGACGCGGCGGTGGTTCTGGCGTACCACAACGTCGTGGCGGATGGATCGCCGCGCGGCGAGCGCTCCCTCCACGTGTCCGCCGCGACCTTTCACGCGCAAATTGACCGGCTGAACCTGAGGTTTCGTGTCGTGTCACTCGGTGAGCTGCTCGCACGGCACCGCGCCGGCCGCCCGATCGGCGGCCTGGCCGCGATCACATTTGATGACGGCTACCGCGGCGTGGTACGACACGCGCTGCCCATCCTGCACCGGCTCGGGCTCCCTGCCACGGTGTTCGTCGTCACCGGAGCGCTCGGTCGTGCCGAGCCGTTCTGGTGGGATCGGTTGGCCGACGCGGCGGGCGGGGAGGTGCCTGACCGTGAACGATGGCTCACAGATTTGGCAGGGGAAGAGTCGCGGATCCTGGGTGCTCAGCGGTTGCGCGGTGCCGACGCGTGGGGCGATGACTACCTGCCCGCGAGCGCCGAAGAGCTGGCGGTCGCCGATCCGGGGGTGTCGATAGGGCTGCACACCGTGACGCATCCCAACCTCACCCGCGTGTCGACCGAGCGGCGCGCCGCAGAGCTGGGCGGTTGCTGGACGATGCTGCGCGAGCGCTTCAGGGCGGTGCTCCCGGCGTTGGCGTATCCCTACGGGATGGTCGACGCCGCAGTCAGTGCTGCCGCTGCGGATCGTGGCTGTGTCGGGCTCACACTCGCGGGGCGATCCGTCACGCTCGCGGATCCGCCCACCCTCATTCCTCGCTTGTTTGTAGGGCCAGGGATGAGCCCTGACGCACTGGAGGTCGCGGCCGCAGGCCTACGCCTGGCACGGTAATCGTGTCGCTTGGCCCCGTGGCGTGGGGATCACGCATCCGGTGGCCAGGCACGACGGGTGCTAGCGCCCGAATCCGACTGGTGTCGACCTCCTGCGGGGCGAACGCGGACGCGATGTTCGTGGTCGCTCGACGGGGATGCAGCGCCTTCTGCACCGCCACCGCCAGCCACGCCAGAGGAAGCAGCAAGACCCGCGGCAGCCACACGATCGAGAGGTCTGGATTCGTGAGGCGCAATTGCGCCACGAGGTCGCGCTTGGTCGTCGGCCCAGGTGCCACGAGATGCAAAGTCTCCGGCGCTTCGGTGAAATGCAGGGCCAGCCAGGCGAGGGCGCCCGCGGCAAATCTGCGCTCCACCACCGCCACTCGGTCGCTCGGGGATCCGACGGCGACGAACCATGTTCCCAGGCGTCGTCCGAGCCGGCCCGGTGGGTCGTAGTTCGCCGAGTCTACGATGGCCCCGGGCCGCACGACCTTCACGTGCAGACCCAAATCCGTCCCCAGCTGCAGTGCCAGCCGTTCCGACTCGAGTTTACCCCAGACGTAGGGCCCACGCTTGCGTGGGTTTCGCACGAGCGGCGCACTCTCGTCCGGAACGGTCTTGCCCCGAGGGGAGGCGAGCACTGCCAGACTCGAGACGTGAATGACGCCGGTCACGCCCGCCGCCGCTGCCCCCGTCAACAGGTGACGCGTAGCATCGATCGAATTGCGCTGCTGCGCGCTCCAACCGCCCCGGGTCTCGGCGGCGCAGTGCAGTACGACCTCGCAAGTCCGTAACGCGGCAGGCTCGAGCGGCTCGCCCAGGTCGGCCAGGACGTACTCGACGCCGGCGACTCGTTCCCACGGTGCGGGCTCGCGACGCACCACGGCACGGACGACCGCCCCGGCGTCTCTGAGGGCGCGCACCAGCTCGCTCCCGAGGAATCCCGTGGCGCCGGTGACGCCTACGACACGGCCGGTCACGCCGGGCGCCACGTCGGCCGAGGTGGTGAGGGCTGCGGCGATGCGGTCGCAGATACGCTGCGTCGTGAGGATGCTGGCCGGTGAGAGGGGCGCCGCCCTTCCGGCTTGGATCGCGCGGTAGAACGCGCCAGTGATTTCGGCGAGGCCGGGGTAGCCGCGCTGGCCCCGGACCAAGCGGCTGGTCAGCGCCGCCGCTGCCCCGCCCGCCGACTGGCGCGCGAGGCGGAAAGGCGCGAGCACCTTATCGAGACTCGAGGTCCCGGGGCCGATGAGCCGCTGCACGGTACCCACCACGAAGTCGCTCTGTACGACGCCGCGCGAGCCGACCAGGCGGAGATGGTGCTGCACCGGTCTGCCGTCGAGCGTCACCACCAGGGTGCCTGTCAGGCGACCACACCGCACGAAGGCGTGCACGGTGCCGCGCGGGCCGACCTCGAGCGCCGCGACGTCCATCGGACTGTGAGGGTCGGCCTGTCGCAGGAAATGCTCGAGCAAGTAAACCGGGTGCGGGAGTACATCAAGCAGCTGGCGGTGGGGAGCGAGCGGCGCCCGACCCGTGGCGTGGCCAGCGACGGGGGCGAAAGCAAAAAAACTCTCCACGTGCACGAGCTCGCCGAGAGAGGGAAGCAGAGCCTGCGCCTGTGTGGCCGGGTGCTCGAAGAGGCACTGGTGGCCGGCGCACACTTGCAGCCCGCGTCGCGCAGCTAGGGAGAGCACGCGCTCGGCGTCGTCTGCGGACTCAGTGAATGGCTTCTCGACATACACGTGGCAACCAGCTTCGACGGCCAGGGCCGCGAGGGTCGCGTGCGTGTGGGGCGGCGTACACACGTGCACCACGTCCACGGCCACCGCGCCGAGCAAGTCTGCGAGTGAGTCGAACTCCGGTACCCCGGGCCAGACGCGGCGGATCGCGGCGCGTGCGGCGGGCGAGGGGTCAGCCACGCCGACCAGCTCCGCCAATCCGCGATGACGAGCGATGGCGGTCGCGTGTTGCAGCGCCATGCGACCGCCGCCGGCGAGGGCAACGCGCAGGGTCTTCGTGGCAATTGCTGTGCGGAACAGCATTAGGGCATCCTCTAGGTGAGCCGCGTCAGGTTTCGGACGCCCTCGAGTGCGCAAGATGCGCACCAGTCCCGGCGCGAGGCGCCGGCGGTTGCCAGGGATCAGTACGCACTGGCGGCGAGGTGTTGCGCCGACGCTACACCGGCCGCGTATCGGCCCCCTTCTTGCAAGGTGGTGGCGCGCGCGCGAGAATCCGCCGTGCCCCTCGCGGCACGCCGCCGCGCGCCGGAAAGGAACCGCCGGTGCTCAGAGCAGCTACGACCGCTTCGCTCCCCTCCCATGCCGAGACCAGGCCCCCGTTGGCTCGGACTAGCTTACGCCTGGCTCTGGACCCGTACCGCGCGCTGCTGTTCTTGATTACGGTTCTGACAATCAGCCGCATTCACCAGCACTTCCCGGCGATCGCGCGGCTTCGTCCCGTCCTGCCGTTGTTCCTGCTTGCGCTGATGGTCATCGTGCTGGGCCCGCGCAGCGTGGCCTTGAGCAACCTGTTCCGGACGTGGCCGCCGAAAGTGATCGCGGGCCTGGCGATCCTGGCGTGCCTGTCAGCCCCTTTTGGGATCTCCTTCGGCGCTTCGGCACAGTTCCTGGTCAGCAACTACTCGTCCATTCTGCTCTACGCATTCCTCCTGTTCATCGGGATCCGGCGGGCGCGCGACCTGTACACCTTCGTGTGGGCGTTTGTCGTGAGCATCGCGGCTCTGGTGTGGCTGTCGATCTCCGTTTTCCGGCTGTCGCTGGCGCCGGGTGCCACCGCGGTTCAGCGCTTAAGCGAATTGTATTCGTACGACTCCAACGATCTGGGCTGTGTGCTCCTTGTGGGACTGGTCTTTACGGTGCTGACCTTGCTGACGTCCGGTCGCAAGGGCAGGGTGGCCAGCGCGGCGTTACTGGTTGGCATCGGGATTTCGCTCGCTCGCACAGGCTCACGCGGCGCGTTTCTCGGACTCATCGGGACGGGATGCGTCTTGTTGCTGACACTCAAACAGGTGTCCGTGGCCAAGCGCCTTGGGTTCGTCGCCGTCACCGTCGCCGGGCTTGTCGTAGCCGCGCCGCCTGGCTATTGGGGCGCTATCGGCACTGTGCTCCATCCCAGCGGAGACTACAACTGGCAGTCCCAGGAAGGCCGCCGCGAGATCTGGTTCCGGGGGCTCGGCTACATGCTGGACCATCCCCTCGTCGGGATCGGGATCAACAACTTTGAGCGGGCGGAAGGCACGATCTCCGACAAGGCGCGGCGCAGCTTTGCGGGCGACCCGATTCGCTGGACCGCGCCGCACAATTCCTTCGTCCAGGTCGGCGCCGAGCTGGGGTTTCCCGGCCTGATTCTCTGGAGCTCCCTCATCATCGGCGGGATCGTCGGCATGGTGCGGATGCGGCGCCGCCTGCCCCGTGCCTGGCTCCAGGGAGACGCCGAGGAGCGATTTCTTTACCTGGCGACCATCCACCTCCCATTGGCGCTAGTAGGCTTCGCGATTCCGGCGTTCTTCCTGTCGTTCGCCTATTCGGACATCGTTTCCATCCTCGCTGCCTTCGTCGCAGGGGTCTATGTCTCGGTGGGCGACAAGATGCGACGGGCGCGTCTCCAGTCCTGAGGGCGTGCGGGCTCTCGCCAGTTCGGCTGGCGCAGTCACCGGCGCGCCGTTCTCGCGTGGCGACGGCGTCGGGCGGACTCGCGTACTCCACATCGTCCTCGATCTACAAGCCGGGGGCCTGGAGCGGCTCGTCGCCGATTTGGCCCGGCGCCTCGATCCGGCGCGATTCGAGAACCAAATCCTTGCGCTCCGCTTCCTCGGCCGTAACGCGGCGGGGCTGGAAACCGTAGCGCGGCTGCACGTGGCCGGACGCCTGCCGCCATGGACGATGCTATGGCCCCACCCGCTGATTCGGCAGATTCGCGCCATCGCCCCTGACGTCGTCCACACCCACAGCGGCGTGTGGTACAAGGCTTCCCTGGCGGCGCGCCGAGCCGGGGTGCGGCGTCTGATCCACACCGATCACGGCCGAGTGGCGCCCGACCGGTGGGTGGGGCGCCTGCTGGATCGACTGGCGGCGCGCCGCACGGACGTGGTGGTGGCGGTGTCCCAGGTGTTGGCCCACCAGCTGGCGGAGACCGTGGTGGCCGACCCGCGGCGCCTGCGGGTGGTGCTCAATGGCGTCGACACCGAGCGGTTCGGGCCGGGCGCGGACGGCACCCGCATTCGCGGCG